>Ga0315280_10007176_pt1 | contig 15078 bp, 15 predicted proteins | sample YL17G06_40_MG_FD_203697 | JGI IMG/M metagenome (GOLD analysis project Ga0315280, IMG submission 203697) | Sediment microbial communities from Yellowstone Lake, YNP, Wyoming, USA - YL17G06_40 | ecosystem: Environmental > Aquatic > Freshwater > Lake > Sediment | place: USA: Wyoming | collected... | reverse complement strand
GAAAATGTGGAAATCTTCGACACTTATTCCTACAAAATTATTGGAGGGGATATCCGCTTTGGAAAGGAACTGACCGATAAGATTCGTATTGATGCGATGTATAAATTGGAAAACATTAGTGTTTATAATGTGACAGATGATGCCTCTATCTATATCAAAGACCAGGAGGGAAAGAAGACGACCAGCGCCATTTCTCTTTCCCCCTCTATAGACACACGTGACGACTACTTTAACCCCAGACGGGGAGGCAAGCACAGTCTCTTCATTCAAAATGCAGGAGGGGTTTTAGGAGGGGATAACTACTTCGTAAAGGTGATGGGAGAGACCAGTTGGTTTTTCCCAACGCCTCTAAGTACAACTGTCAACCTTCGTGCCAAGGCGGGGATGATTTCTGGTTATGGTGGAAAAAAAGTACCCATCTATGAAAAATTCTTCGTGGGAGGCCTCCAAACGGTCCGAGGCTTTGAATACGGAATGGCGGGGCCTATTGACATAAATGAAGAGCCAATGGGTGGGGAAAAAATGGTGGCCTTCAATGCTGAACTGATCTTCCCTTTGGCTCGTGAGATTGGTTTAAAAGGAGCTGTGTTTTGGGATATTGGGAAGGGTTTCGATAGACTGAGTGACATCACCCCATTGAAAACAGCGGTGGGGGCTGGAATTCGCTGGTTCTCTCCATTCGGCCCCATCCATATTGATATCGGGTTCAACCTCAGCCCCAAGAAAGGGGAGAAAGGGCATGTGCTCGACTTTACAGCAGGAACCGTTTATTAAAAAAATTAAGCATTAAACTTAACAGAGAGGAGAAATGAAGATGGTCTGGAAAAAGTTAAGCGTACTCATAGGGATGATCCTATTGGGATGGTTTGGATCGGTTTTGGCTGCAGATTTAAAGATGGCTTACGTCGATATCCAAAGGGCAGTCAACGAATCTAATGCCGGCAAGGACGCCAAAAAGTTAATCATCAAGGATGGGGAAAAATTTCAGCACCTCATTGCAGACAAGCAGAAAGAGCTCCAAACCATGAAAGAATCTTTAGAAAAACAAGCCCTCATGCTAACCCCGGATGCCAGGGCAAATAAAGAGAAAGAATACCAGAACAAACTTCGGGAATTTCAGAGGTGGGGGGAGGATACCCAGAATGAGATCAACCAGAAACGAATGGAGATGGAGCGAAAGATCTCCATCGGCCTCCTGAAAGTGATTCAAAAAGTGGGGGCGGACGAAGGTTACACCCTTATCCTGGAAAAGAACGAGAACATTGTGCTTTTCGTCTCCAAGACCATTGATATCACCGATCGGGTGATCAAAGCATATGATGCTCAGAAAAAATGAATGAAGGCTATCAGGAAATCAGGGGATCAGCTTGTAGGTTACCAGATTATCAGAACATCAGGTTGCTAGGATTTATTAACCTGATATCCTGGTATCCTTATAACCACGACCTGATAACCTGATATTCTGATGACCTTGAATTTTTATTAGGACATGGGAGTGAAAAAGAAGCTTAAGGAATTAGCTGAGTGGGTGGATGGGACAGTCGTTGGAGATGGAGAGATAGAAATCTCTGGAGTGGCGGCCATTGAAGAGGCCCGGGTTGGAGAGATCACCTTCATCGCCAATCCGAAGTACCTTCCGAAGCTCGGCGGAACTCATGCCTCCGCGGTCATCGTCTCAAAAGAGGTGACCCAGGCGGACAGGCCTCTTCTTTGCGTGACCAATCCCTATTTAGTCTTCGCCAAGATCCTCACCCTCTTCTCCCACAAACCTTACCAACCCAAAGGGATCGACTCCAATGCCTGGATCAGCCCCACGGCAAAATTAGGAAAAGACCTGACCCTTTATCCCTTCGTTTATATTGGAGACCGCTGCTCGATTGAAGATCGGGTCACCCTTTATCCTGGAGTCTATGTGGGCGAGGGCTCCTCCATTGGAGAGGACTCGATCCTTTATTCCAATGTCTCCATCTATTCAGGAACCGTCATTGGAAAACGGGTCATTCTTCACAGTGGGGTGGTGGTCGGAAGTGATGGATTCGGATATGTGAAGGAAGGAAAGAAGAATGTGAAAATCCCCCAGGTAGGAAGTGTGGAAATTGAAGACGATGTCGAAATCGGCGCCAATACCACCATCGACCGAGCGGCGCTGGGCAAAACGATCATTCAAAGAGGAGTGAAAATCGACAACCTTGTTCAGGTGGCCCATAATGTCGCCATCGGCGAGGACTCGATCATCGTTGCTCAGGTGGGAATTTCAGGTTCAACAAAAATCGGGAGCAATGTCACACTGGCCGGACAGGTGGGGGTGGTGGGCCACATCGAAATTGGAGACAATGTCATGGTGGGCGCTCAAGCCGGAGTGACCCGCGATCTGGCTGCGGACCAAGGGTACGTTGGAAGTCCTGCTCTGCCTCACCGTGAATTTCTCCGAGCGATCACCGTCTTTCCGAAACTGCCGGAGATGAGAAAGACCCTCATTGAAATCGAGAAACGTTTAAAAAAGATCGAGGAGACCCTCTCTTCGAGAGGGAAGGAGAAGTAGATGATTGAGATTAAAGAGATCATAAACATCCTCCCCCATTCTTACCCTTTCTTGTTGGTGGATCGGATTATCGAGATGGATCCTGGAAAACGGATCGTGGGGATTAAAAATGTCACTTATAACGAACCTTTCTTCCCAGGCCATTTTCCAGGTCGCCCCATCATGCCAGGGGTGCTGATCGTGGAGGCAATGGCTCAGACGGCTGGGGTGCTCGCTTTCAAATCGATGCCCAAGGAGGAGCGGGGAAAACCGGTCTACTTTTTAGGGATCGATAATGTCCGTTTCAGAAAACCCGTCGTTCCGGGAGATCAACTTCGTCTCGAACTGGAGATCACCAAGCATCGTCAATCGATCTGGGGATTTAAGGGAAAGGCCTTGGTTGATGGAAAATTGGTGGCTGAAGCAGAGCTCTTAGCCATGTTAGGAGATGAAAAATGATTCATCCCGCTGCGATCATCGATCTAAAGGCTGAAATCGGTGAGGGAGTTGAAATCGGTCCTTTTTCTATCATTGAAAAGGATGTTTCCATCGGCGAGGGGACGAAGATTGGACCCCACGTAGTCATCCGAGAGGGAACTCGCATTGGGAAACGATGTCAAATCTTTCAATTCGCCTCCATCGGGGAAGCTCCCCAAGCAGTTGCTTATAGAGGAGAGAAGACCTCCATCTTTATCGGCGATCAGAATATCATTCGGGAGTTTGTCACCCTTCATCGAGGCACGGTCAAGGGAGGTGGGAAGACCGTCATCGGCGATGACAATTTCTTAATGGCTTACTCCCATGTGGCCCACGACTGCCAAATCGGAAATCAGGTCGTCATGGCCAATGGAGCCACCTTAGGTGGACACATAATGATTGAAGATTATGCCATCCTTGGCGGACTTGTCGCCATCCATCAGTTTTGCAGGATCGGCGCCCATGCCCTCATCAGTGGCCTCACAGGTGTTAGTTTAGACATTCCCCCCTTCATGTTGGCGTCGGGAAGTCGGGCCAAACTCTTCGGGCTCAACCTTGTGGGTCTCAAACGCCACCATTTTTCAGAAGAGACGCTGAAGGCCCTGAAGAAGGCTTACCGCATCATTTTTCGGTCCAGTCTGACATTAGAGAAAGCGATGAAGAAAGTGGGAGAAGATGAAATCTTTCAGACGCCAGAGGTTCAACATCTCCTCCAATTCATCCAACGTTCGAAGAGGGGGATCAGCCGTTAAGTGGAAAGGCTTAAGGTGGGTGTCATCGGTGTCGGTTACTTTGGCCAATTCCATGCAGAGAAATATGCTAAAATAGAAGAGGTGGAATTGGTGGGTGTAGTGGATGTCGATGCTTCCCGTGCCAGGGAAATTGCTAAACGATGCCAAACCCAACCTTTCGATCATCACGCCGACCTTTTCAACAAAGTTCAGGCTGTCAGCATTGCCATTCCCACCCCTTTTCATTATTCGATGACGAAAGATTTTTTCCTGCAAGGAATCGATGTTCTTCTGGAAAAGCCCATCACCAACACCCTTGAGGAGGCTGATGAATTGATTGGATTGGCAGAATCGAAGGGCCTGATCTTTCAAGTGGGCCATCTGGAACGATTCAACGGAGCCTTGTCCGCCATAGAGGGAAGGGTAAAAAATCCATGTTTCATCGAATCCCATCGGTTGGGCCCCTTCTCCGGAAGGGGAGCAGAGGTCGATGTCGTGTTAGATTTAATGGTTCATGATATCGATATCATTTTGAGCCTGGTGAACTCAAAGGTGAAACAGTTTCAGGCCGTCGGCATTCCCATCCTCACCCGCACCCTGGACATTGCCAATGCCCGCATTGAATTCGAAAATGGATGTACAGCGAGTTTGACCGTAAGCCGAGTTTCCAAAGAGAAGATTCGAAAAACCCGGATCTTTCAACCGGATGGAATCCTTTCCATCGACTACCTTTCTCAAAAACTCTCCCTTTCTAAAAAGGGGGCCCTTCTCGGAAAGGAAGAGATTCCTGAAATGGTAACCGAGGAGATTCCGGTTCAGAAGATCGATCTTTTAGAGGCTGAGATTCACTCTTTTCTTCAGAGCGTGAGGGATCGAAAAAGTGCTCGGGTCTCTGGGTTGGATGGAAAGCGAGCATTAGAGTTGGCGCTCCAGATCCTCCAGAAGATTGGTGACCTCAACAAAAAAAAGAAATAGCGGGGCGACTGAACAGATGAAATCGAAGAAGATCCTGTTGGTCGCTGGAGAAGTTTCAGGAGACCTCCATGGCTCCCACCTGGTGGAGGCCATTCAACGCATTGACCCGGAAGTTCAGTTTTTGGGTGTGGGAGGGGAGGGTTTGAAAAGAAGGGGGATGAAACTCCTTTATCCCGCTCACTCCCTTTCTGTGGTAGGGCTGACAGAAGTCTTTTTTAAACTCCGATCTATTTTAGAGGCCCTCCAACGATTAAAGAAATCCCTTGATCAGGAGAGGCCGGACCTCGTCATCCTAATCGACTTCCCTGATTTCAACCTTCGGTTGGCCAAAATAGCCCATCGAAGAGGAATCCCCATTCTCTACTATATCAGTCCTCAAGTATGGGCCTGGAGGCCTAAAAGAATTAAGTTGATCGCTCGACTGGTGAAAAAAATGGTCGTCCTCTTCCCCTTTGAAGTTCCTCTCTATGAAGCAGCGGGAGTCGATGTCGAGTGGGTAGGTCATCCGCTTCTCGATATCGTGAAGCCGACGCTTCCCAAGGAAAAGGCTTTCCAACAATTTGGACTGGATCCCAAACGAAGAACCATTGGCTTACTCCCTGGAAGCCGCCTGCATGAGGTGGATAGACTTCTTCCTTCCCTGCTGGCCTCGGCTCATCTCCTCCAAAAAGAGATCCCCAATCTCCAGTTCATCATCCCTCTCGCCCCGGGCATTCCCAAAACGATCTTGTCATCCCAGATGAAAAATATTTCGGTGCCTGTGAAAGTGGTGGAGGGTTTCACCTACGATGTGATGAACCTCTCTGAACTTCTGATCACTGCATCCGGGACGGCCACCTTGGAAGGAGCGATTCTTGGAAAACCCATGATCATTATTTATAGAGTTTCTTTCCTCTCCTACTGGATCGGCAGGGCATTGATTCGAGTGGATCACATCGGACTGGTCAATTTGGTGGCGGAGAAAGAGATTGCCCCAGAATTGATTCAGAAGGATGTCAATCCCCAAAGGATCGCGGACGAAGCCTTCCGACTCTTAAGGGATCCCATCCTGAGTCGAAAAATGACGGAGTCCATGGGTGAGGTTCGTCGGAAACTTGGGGAACCCGGAGCGGCCCAACGAGCTGCCTGCATTGTCACTTCCTTGCTCCATGAAGCGGAGGCCTCAAATTGAATAACTTATTGCAAATTGAAAATTTCAAATTGCAAAATTAAAGCGAAAACAAGAAAAAAATAAATATCTTACATTTTACATTTTTTATTTTGCATTAGTCAGGGGATAAATATGTCTCTTTATCGCAGACTCCTCGAACTGGTCAAACCCTATCGGTTCAAATTAGTCCTCGCCATGATCTGTATGGTCTTTGTCTCCCTCCTGACAGCCGCCCAGGCATTCCTTGTCCAACCTGCTTTAGACGATGTCTTCCTCAAGAAGAATGAAAAAATGCTTTTTCTCCTCCCCATCGCCATCGTCCTCCTTTTCTTAATCAAAGGGGTCTTCGATTACGGCCAGGCTTACCTGATGAACTTTGTGGGTCTGAGGATTGTCGCGGATATCAGGGAGAAACTCTACAATCATCTTCAGGCCCTTTCCCTCTCCTTCTTTACTAAAACGCCTACTGGCATCCTCATTTCCAGGATCACCAATGATGTCAACCTGATTCAGGGATCGGTTTCCAATGCGATCACCGGTCTTCTCAAAGATGCTTTCACCATCCTTGGGTTGGTCGGGGTCGTCTTCTACCGCAATTGGAAATTGGCGATCATTGCCTTCATCATCTTTCCTCTGGCCATTATTCCGATTAAAGAATTTGGAAAGCGGCTTCGGAAATTTAGTCGGAAGGGTCAACAGCGAATGGGCTCCATTACGACCTTCCTCCATGAAACCATCACTGGGAATCGAATTGTCAAGGCATTCAATATGGAAGATTATGAGAAACGACGCTTCGCTGAAGAGAATAATCGGTTCTTCAAAATCCTACTCCAACGGGTGAAGATCCGGGCCCTCTCCCATCCCTTGATTGAATTATTAGGAGGGATTGGAGTGGCCGTGATCATCTGGGTGGGTGGCTACAGTGTTATTCGGGGAGAGTTAACGCCAGGAACCTTTTTCTCATTCATGACAGCCATTCTGATGCTCTATGCTCCCATTCGTGATTTGAGCAAGATCAACCTTGAGATTCAAGAAGGTCTGGCAGCGGCAACACGAGTCTATGAACTCCTCGATACCCCCTCAGAAATCAAGGAAGAAGAGGGAGCAAATTCACTCCTACCCATCTCGAAGGGGATCGATTTTCAAAAGATCACCTTTAAATATGATGAGGAGATCGTGCTCAAAGACATTTCCCTTCGTGTGAAAATAGGAGAAGTGATTGCTTTGGTGGGAATGAGCGGGGCGGGCAAGACTTCTTTGGTGAACCTTCTGCCCCGTTTCTATGATGTGGAGCGAGGACAAATTCTCATCGATGATTATGACATTCGAAAGGTCACTCTTAAATCTCTCAGGGATCAGATCGGCTTGGTCACTCAACAAACGATCCTCTTTAATGATACGATTCAAAATAATATCGCCTATGGAAGTCTGAAATGTTCTGATCAAGAGATGATCAAAGCAGCGAAGGCAGCCAATGCCCATGACTTCATCCAGAGATTGCCTCAAGGGTATGACACGATCATTGGTGAGCAGGGTGCCAAACTTTCAGGAGGGGAACGTCAACGCATCGCCATCGCCAGAGCCCTCTTAAAGAATGCTCCCATTCTGATTTTGGACGAAGCTACCTCCTCCCTGGACTCCGGCTCTGAAGCAGAAGTCCAAAAGGCTTTAGAAGAGTTGATGAAAGGGAGAACGGTCTTCGTCATCGCCCATCGGCTCTCAACCATCCGAAATGCCCACCGGATCATCGTTCTTTCTGAAGGTCAGATTGTGGAGGAAGGAACTCATGAGGAATTGATGGCTCTCAATGGTGAATATCGGCGGCTCTATGATCTTCAGTTTAAAGATAATGGGATGGGAGTTCGGACGGCAGCGAAAGTGAAGAGGGTCTATTAATTTTAAGGATTCAAGGAGTCAAGTGGTCAAGGGTTCTAGCAAAAATTTTAAACAAAAAACCCTTGGATCCTTGAACCCACGAACCCTTGAACCCTTTTTTTACAAGGATGTTTCTTAAAACTTTAAAGAAGAAATTGGTGTCGTGGTTGGGACCCTGGTCTGCTTACTGGGCCATCAATATTTTATCCTGGACGATGCGGTTTGAAGAGATCCATCCAGAGATTCCGAGGCAGTTTTGGGAGAAAGGGATTCCTGCCATCGGGGCTTTCTGGCACGGAAGGCTATTGATGATGCCCATCGTTTATAAAGGCAAGAAATTAAGTTTCCTTGTCTCTCCCCATCGGGATGGCCAGGTGGTGGGAAAGGCCCTGAAGCGGTTTGGTTTCCATGCCATCTTGGGTTCAACTACTCGGAAAGGTTTTTCCGGTTTCAAACAGATGGTCAAGGCTCATGGGACGGATATCGCCATTGTCCCAGATGGACCGAGGGGACCTCGTCACCAGGCACAAATTGGCGTGATCGAGTTGGCTAAACTGACAGGGAGGGCTGTGGTTCCAATAACCTTCAGCGCCTCAAAAAGGAAGATCTTTAACACTTGGGATCAGTTCCTCCTCCCCTATCCTTTCTCAAAAGGAGTGTTCATCTGTGGAGAACCCATTTATGTTGATCAAAATGGGGACCGAGCCCATCTCGAAGAGAAGAGGATCCTTTTAGAGAATCGCCTCAATGAGCTGACCGAAAGGGCAGACCACTATTTTGATAAATGAGTAGCCATCCCTAAGTGTGTTACTAAACATCATTGAAAATTGTAAATTGCAAAATGAAAAATGGAAATTGAAAAGAATAAGTCTTAAAAATTTTGCAGTTTGCAATCTAAATTTTGCAGTTTGCAATGGTCTTCTTAATATATAACATCCTTCTTACATTCTCCCTTCTCCTTGCATTCCCCTACTTTCTTCTGCGGGCCCTCATCCAAAAGCGGTTTCGAAAGGCATTGCCTCAACGAATGGGAATTTTTCAAAGCCTATCCTTCAAAAGGCCCATTTGGGTTCATGCGGCATCAGTCGGAGAAGTATTCTGTTCCATCCCTCTTTTGAAGAAGATCAAAAAAGAGTTTCCCCATCTCAAAATCATTTTAACCACGATGACCTCTACAGGGAATGAGGCAGCCAAAACCTACCTCCCTGAAGCTGGTCAAGTCCTTTTTGTACCCTTAGACCATCCCCTCATCATCCGGAGAGCCATCGAAAAAATCCAACCCGCCCTCCTCCTCATTGCGGAGACAGAACTTTGGCCCAATTTGCTCCGGTACTGCGGAAAAAAAGGAATTCCCGTTGTTCTCTTCAATGGAAGGATCTCTCAAAAGTCATTTCGACGTTACCTCTTCTTCAAATTCTTTTTCAAAGAATGTCTGAAATATATCTCCCTCTTCTTAATGCAGACTGAAGAAGATCGAACGCGAATGATTGAGATCGGAGGGGAATCTCAAAAGACAAGGGCAGTGGGAAACTTAAAATTCGACCAAACCTTTCCTTCCTTTACCCAGGAAGCCATGGCCGAAATGACTAAAACCCTCGGCCCCCAAGGGAAACAGAACATCCTCATCGCAGGCTCCACTCATTCCGGGGAAGAGGAGATCCTCGTCAGCCTTTACAAAGAATTGAAAAAGATGGACCCCCATCTTGTCCTCATTCTTGCCCCACGACACCTCGAACGGTTGGAGGAAGTGGAGAGGATCTTAAAAAAAGAGTCTCTATCATGGTTGAGAAAAACTTCCCTTTCCTTAGGTCCAGGCCGATCTGATCAGAAACACCCCGAGGTGATCCTCCTGGATACGATGGGAGAATTAATGGGAATTTATAGCCTGGGGACATTAGTCTTTGTGGGTGGAAGCCTTGTCCCAATAGGAGGACACAATCCCCTCGAGCCTTTGTTTTTCAAAAAGTGTATTCTTTTTGGTCCTTATATGTTTAATTTCCTTGAAATCTCAAGCCGTCTGATTGAGACAGGAGGGGCGATCCAGGTTTCTGGAAAAGAAGAACTCTTTTCTCAATTGAAACGCCTCCTTTTTGACGAAGTGGCGCGCAAAGAAGTGGGGGAGAAAGGCTATCAATTTCTTCAGAAGCATCAGGGGGCAACAGAAAGAATGTTTGAGGAAATCAGACCATTCATTAGAGAGATTTCAGAATAGGGAGACTTAAGGAAAATTGGAATATTGGAATGATGTAATGATGTCACCCATTCTTCCAATATTCCATTATTCCAACATTCCAAGATGAATCGTCGCATCGACCGACTCCTTTATCAAAAACAGAAATCCATTGGGGAAAGAATGCTTCTTTTTCCCCTTTACCTCCTCTCTTTACCTTATGGAGGGGCTGTTCGGGCAAGATCTCTCTTCTACTCCCTTGGTCTATTAAAAACAAAAACTCTTCCCTGTCCAGTCATCAGTGTGGGAAACATCACCGTGGGAGGAACAGGAAAGACTCCTTTAGTAATGACCTTAGCAAAAGGGTTGATGGACAGGGGAATTCATGTAGCCATTTTAAGCAGGGGGTATAAAGGAAAGAAGACCTCTGAACCAGTGGTGAGCGATGGCAAGACCATCTTTCTCTCACCGGAAGAATCTGGGGATGAACCTTTTTTGATGGCTCAGGCTTGCAAGGGCATTCCCGTCCTGGTTGGCAAAGATCGATTCCTAAATGGTCGGATCGCTCTTCAACGATTTGGTGTGAAAGGGTTATTACTGGACGATGGCTATCAGCATCTTCCGCTCTATCGAGATATCAATATCCTGCTCATCGACTCACACATCGGTTTTGGAGACGATACCCTTCTGCCGAGAGGGATCCTAAGGGAACCTTTATCTCAACTTCGCAGGGCCGATCTCTTCCTTCTCACCAAAGTGGAGGATCCTGACGGCTATCAACCTTTGGAGAAAAAAATTCATGAAATTCATCCCTCAGCACAGGTGTTTCACTGCCATTACGAACCGGTGAGTCTGGTGGGCCCTAAGGAGGAGCAAGAAGAGATTTATTCTTTGAAGGGAAAGAAAATACTCGCTCTTTCCGGGGTCGCTGACCCCCAATTCTTCTCTTCCATGCTAAGGAAGTCCGGAATGAAGATTGTTAGAGAAGCGACCTTCCCCGATCACCATCTTTACACCAATAAAGATTTATCTTCCGTAGAAGAGAAAAGTAAGAGAGTCGATTGCATTGTCACAACAGAGAAGGATATGGTAAAATTAAAGAAATTAAATATTGATCGCCTTCCCATTCGAGCTCTTCGAATTGAAGTGAAGATATGGGAGGAAAAAGAATTTTATCAAAAGGTCTTGGAGATTTTTTGAAAATCCCCCCTCTCCCCCCTTTGTAGGGAACGGTTTCAAACCGTTCCCTACTGGGGTTGGGGGGATTAAAAGGAGAATCAAGAGGATGAGGGAACTCGTTAAAATATTCGATACCACTTTACGCGATGGAGAGCAATCCCCCGGGGCGACCATGAACATCGCCGAAAAGGTAAGGATTGCTGAGCAATTGGAAAAATTGAATGTCGACATCATCGAAGCCGGTTTTCCCATCTCTTCAGAGGGAGACTTCGAGGCGGTCAAAACCATTTCGCGTACCATTAAACGGTCAGAAGTGGCGGCATTGGCCCGCACGAATCCTAAAGATGTCGATCGCGCTTGGGAGGCAGTGAAGGGAGCTAAGTCTCCCAGGCTCCACATATTCGTCTCGACCTCCGACATCCATCTCCAACACCAGCTCAAGATATCGAAAGATGAAGTAATCAGGATGGCTACACGCTCTGTGGCAAGAGCAAGGCGTTACACTTCCAATATCGAATTCTCAGCCATGGATGCCACCCGAAGCGATATCGACTTCCTCTCAGCGGTCATGGAAGCGGCCGTCCAGTCAGGGGCAACTACGATCAACATCCCGGACACTGTCGGCTATGCCATTCCTTCAGAGTTCGGGGCCCTCATTCGAACCCTCAGGCAGAAGGTTCGGGGAATAGAAAAGGCGACCTTGAGTGTCCACTGTCATAATGATCTTGGCCTGGCAGTGGCAAATTCACTGGTTGCCGTTCAGAACGGCGCCAGACAGGTGGAGTGTACGATCAATGGAATTGGTGAGAGGGCGGGCAATGCCTCCCTTGAAGAGGTGGTCATGGCGATTCGTACCCGGAAGGACTTGCTCCCCTTTCACACCCGGGTCTTTCCCAAGCATCTCTTTACTACAAGCCGTCTGGTCTCGAAGATCACCGGAATGGCCGTTCAACCCAACAAGGCAATCGTAGGGGCCAATGCTTTCGCCCACGAATCCGGGATTCATCAGGATGGCATCCTGAAAGAGAAACTGACTTATGAAATCATGACACCTGAATCGGTGGGGATCTCAAAAAGTTCTCTCGTACTTGGGAAACTCTCCGGTCGGCATGCCTTCAGGGAAAGATTGAAAGATCTGGGATATCGACTTTCTACGGCAGACCTGGAGCTTGCCTTCAGACAATTCAAACAACTCGCTGATAAAAAACGCGAGATCTATGATGAGGATATTGAGTCGATCGTCGTGGAGGAAATTCTCCGAGTGCCTCGCCGTTTTAAATTGGTCTATATCAATGTCATTGCCGGAAATGTCACCGTCCCCACGGCTACGGTTCAAATGGAGGTGGATGGTCAACTCATGCTGGAGGCAGGCTTTGGAGATGGACCTGTGGATGCCACCTTCAAAACGATCAAGAAGATCACACGGACTAAATCAAAGCTCTTACAGTTTGCCATCAACGCCATTACCATTGGAACAGAGGCTCAAGGAGAAGTGACGGTCAAACTGGAGGAGAAGGGTCAAACCGTAATCGGTCAGGGGGCGGACACGGATGTGATCGTAGCCAGCGCCAAGGCTTATATCAACGCCCTCAATAAGATGGAATTCAGAAAACAGAAATTGGTGGGGATGTGAGGGAGTAGGGAACGGTTTGAAACCGTTCCCTACAGGTATTTGGAATTTTGGATTTCGGATTCTTGCTCTACGCACTTCATATCAGATAGAAGAATATGAAAACGAAACATCCGATGACGATCACGGAAAAAATTCTGGCTGCCCATGCAGGGAAAAAACGAGTTTCTCCTGGTGAACTTCTCAATGTCCGAATCGATCTGGCCCTTGGGAACGATATCACTGCACCTCTTGCCATCGAAGCCTTTAAAGAGATTGGAGCAAAAAAAGTTTTTCACCGTGATCGGGTCGTCTTAGTTCCTGATCACTTCACGCCGGCGAAGGATATCCTCTCTGCGGAACAGTGTAAGATCCTCAGAGAGTTTGCAAAGGCCCAACGCCTCACCCATTTTTTTGAAATCGGGGAATGTGGGATCGAACACGCCCTACTCCCAGAAAAGGGTTTGGTCTTACCTGGAGAGGTAGTCATCGGCGCTGACAGTCATACCTGTACCTACGGAGCCCTCGGCGCTTTTTCAACGGGTGTGGGCAGCACAGACCTTGCTGCCGCCATGGCAACAGGAAAGCTCTGGTTTAAGGTTCCAGAGAGCTTCAAACTCATCTATTATGGAAACATTAATCCCTGGGTTTCTGGAAAGGACTTAATCCTTTTCACCATCGGTGACATTGGCGTTGATGGAGCCCTCTATCAGGCCATGGAGTTTTGTGGAGAGGCCATCCAAAATCTTTCCATGGCAAGCCGATTCACGATGGCCAATATGGCCATCGAGGCCGGGGCAAAGAATGGAATCATTGAACCGGATGAAACCACTCTCCAGTTCGTCAAACCCAGAGCCAAGAGACCCTATCGAATTTATCGAAGTGATCGAGAAGCAAACTATGCAGAGGCGCGAGAATATAATGTCTCAAAAATTTTTCCACAAGTCGCACTTCCCCACATCCCATCGAATGTGAAGGATGTCAGAGAGATTGGAAAGATCGAGATCGATCAGGTCATCATCGGCTCTTGCACCAATGGTCATCTCGATGATCTTCGTGTGGCCGCCAAGATATTAAAGGGGAAAAAGACCGCTCCTTCCTTGCGTCTCATCATCATTCCTGCCACTCAGGAGATTTACCATCAGGCATTGAAGGAAGGGCTGTTCGAAATATTTCTTTCGGCAGGCGCTGTCATCAGTCCGCCCACCTGCGGCCCCTGTCTGGGAGGGCATATGGGCGTTTTGGCTGGAGGGGAAAAGGCATTGGCCACCACGAATCGTAATTTTCGAGGAAGAATGGGGCATCCCCAGAGCGAGGTTTATCTCTCCAGTCCGGCAGTGGCGGCCGCCAGTGCGGTGAAAGGGAGGATCTGTCATCCTGAGGAAATCATGAAAAAAGGATTCAAGGGGTCCAGAGTTCAAGGAGTCAAGTGAGATCGAATAAAGAAAGGAAAGTAGGGGTTAAGGATTTCTAGGAAGCCAATGAGGTTTTTTAGATTCACTCGAACCCTTGAACCCTCGAATCCTTGCCTGCCGGCAGGCAGGCTTGAACCCTTATTAGCAACATCATAGGGGAAGAACCAGATACGATGAAGATTGAAGGAAGAATCTGGAAATTTGGGTCAGATGTCGATACGGATGCCATCATCCCGGCCCGTTACCTGAATCAGTCCAATGCCATGGAACTGGCAAAACATGTGATGGAGGACGAACGGCCTCAGTTTTTTCATAAAATCAGGAAGGGGGATATTCTCTTGGCCGAGAAGAATTTCGGTTGCGGGTCATCCAGGGAGCATGCGCCCCTTGCCTTGAAGGCAGTGGGGATCTCCTGTATTATTGCAAAAAGTTTTGCAAGAATCTTTTACCGAAATGGACTCAACCTCGGACTTCCCCTTTTAGAATCCTCAGAGGCTTCTGAGGCGATCCAGGAAGGGGATCGGGTTCGAGTGAACCTCACCACTGGCGAGATCTTCGACCTCACCCAAAAGAGGATTTTTTTTGCAAAACCCATCCCGGCCTTTATGCAGGATTTAATCAAGGATGGGGGTTTGATCCGGCACCTTCGAAAAAAGGGGCTGAAGGGGAACAGATAATGTCAAATGCCAAAGTTCAAATTTGACATTTGATGGTCTCTTAAAAAGTTAGAAAATTGCCATTTTTCAAAAACTGCTAAATGATTAAAAGTAGTTATGAAAGCAATTTTCGTTTTTTTGACTTTTTACGAATGCATCACATTTGGATTTTGAAATTTGACATTCTTGTAAACTGCGATTCAGACAGTAGCGAGTCTTACCGGGACGGAATCGGGCGACCCCTCGTAACCCCGCCATAGACTGGTATTGGAACGTACTCGCGATGTTCCTCTAGTTCCCAAAGAAATAATTTTTGAGGG
>Ga0315280_10007175_pt1 | contig 15079 bp, 15 predicted proteins | sample YL17G06_40_MG_FD_203697 | JGI IMG/M metagenome (GOLD analysis project Ga0315280, IMG submission 203697) | Sediment microbial communities from Yellowstone Lake, YNP, Wyoming, USA - YL17G06_40 | ecosystem: Environmental > Aquatic > Freshwater > Lake > Sediment | place: USA: Wyoming | collected... | reverse complement strand
CGGGAATTCCTTCTCCTCCCGTAGAATTGAAAATAATTATCGAAGATCTTCAAAAGCCCGACTCATTATAATGAAAAAGTGCCTGAATTACAAATCTCCTTTTCCTCATCGCAGGAATACCTTAACAGGAATACCTTAACAAGGACCCCGATGGCAATTGTTATCACTCCGCCCATTCTCACTGCTTTAATGATCGTCCCCGCTTTCTCCGGCCGGCAATTTGCTCTTTCCCAAGCCTTTTCCATGACTCTGGGAAGGATCAGCAAGTCGGCAAAGCCAGCCACAATCAGACAAAGGCTAACGATATCCTGCGAACTCATTGAGTACCTCCACATTGGGATTGAAGATTTCTCGCGAATCAGACAGGTGAAGGACCTTTCCAAGAGAAGCCGCGGACTGCCGGGAAGAGCACTTTCAGCTGGTACTGGCTCATCAAAGGACTTCAGGGGAGAGGGGTTCCTCTTCGATCCGTTTCGTTCCGATATACTGCATTGAAAAATGGCCTTTTTCTAAATCGCGCAATTACATGGTGGAAGTCACCTTCTGTATCCAGTCGCGCTCCCCGCGGCATATCCGCAAAATTACCAACACCCTATCTGCCTGTCAACAAAATTACCGGAACTAACGGAACTACGTTCCTCCGTCGTCCCCCGGCATAATTTGGAATCCAATGGCTGTTACCGATTCTGGGGATTGCCCATTAGAGAATTTCTATTGAGTTTTAAAAGGGGCTATGCTAATATTTATATTAAACGATATTAAAAAATAGTCATTGCGAGGAGCGTAGCGATGCGGCAATCTCATGAGATTGCTTCACTTCGTTCGTAATGACGGCTCAGATAATGGCAACTTATTCAGGCCGTTTACTATAGTAAATTTTCCCCCTGAAAAGACCTTAGCTGTTCATTTAAGCAGTCAATATGAATGGATCATAACCAAATTCAGGCTAATGGGTTCCCCGATGAAATATGAAGAACTCAAAAATTATCTGCAGAATATCGGCAAAGATCCCTCTCGTCTGATCTTTGAGGATGAACTAACCAGTATCTATAATCGCCGTTTTTTGCTCAATTATTTCCAGTACAAAGTCCCCTGGGATGCCTTGGAGGCTCATCCCCTGTCGCTGATCATGATGGACGTGGACCATTTCAAGCAGATCAATGACACTTACGGCCATCATGTGGGCGACCAAACCCTAATCGGGGTTGCTGTTCTGCTTAAGGAAATGGCCGGGGAGGAAAGCTTAGCCATTCGGTATGCCGGCGACGAATTCATGATCCTCATGCCCCAAAGGGAAAAGAAGGCGGCCCTACAATTGGGCAAATCCCTTCTCCAGAAGGTCCGTGAGCACCCCATGCGCATTGGCGAGATAAATCAGCAGAAGAATGGCAGTGTGCGCATTAGCTTCAGCATCGGGGTTGCTTCCGCGCCGGAGGACGCTCAAACCGGTAAAGATTTAATTGAAAAGGTGGACACCGCTCTCTATTATGCGAAGAAAACCGGACGGGATCGTCTGGCCAACGCCGCAGAAATTGCTCCTCAGGACGTATTTCCCAAAGCCGCGCTTTACCAATTGGAAAAGGAAAAAATTGCCGGCCGCGGGCAGCAGCTGGCTTTCGTATCTGACTTCCTAAAAAAGTTCAGCCAGGGGCAAAGCCAATTCCTGATTGTCGAAGGCCCTGACGGAATGGGTAAGACCACCTTCCTGGAAACCATTCGCCGCAACCTAACCGATAACAAGATGATCCGGCTGGCCAAGGTGAGTGGAAGCATCCAAGAGTCGTTTAGCCCTTATTATATGACCACCAAGATTCTGGTTGAGCTTCTGAACCTGCACGCGGATGGAGGGGTGGGAGTCTTCGAGAGATTGAGCGCCAAGGAGATTGCCTATCTGGCCAACATCCTCCCCCAACTGGAGGACTTGGTAGGAGTGCAAATGGAGGGTGATCCCAAGGAGATTCGGGAGGGTATTTTTAACACCCTCGTCCATTTTATTCCTCAAGTCATCGAGTCGCATCCTCTTGTGCTGCTCATCGATGATTTGGAATTCATCGACGAGGTCTCTCTGATTCTCCTGCGGCAACTTTTCCTGAGCCGGCAATTTCCCCTGTTCATATGCGGCACTTCCCTGGACCCAGGGGAGATCAAATTGGAAAAGCAGGAGATCCCCCTGGAAATTTTTTACGCGGTTAACCATCAAGAATTAGACATTCGTAAGATCAGCCTCACGCCATTGACCGCTGCCGACATCACCGACCACCTGCAAGGGGTTTTTCCCCAGATCAAGGTCCCTCCAGATTTCGAAAAGTATCTGGAACAGATCACTCATGGGAATCCCCTTTTTCTGGGAGAGATTCTACACCAGCTGGTCATGGAGCGGAAAATCACTTTGATGGGCCAACAATGGGTCATCGAACCATTGACCATAGATGATCTTCCGAAATCCCTGGAAGCGATCGTCAACCAGAAGATCGCCACTTTGGATGAGGAAGGTCGTGGGTTGCTCCACCAGGCTTCTACCTTCGGTGAGGATGTCTCCTTGAGCCTTCTCACCGGGGGCTCAGAAAAAAGGGAGGCCCAGGTCCTCGAGTTTGTCGATCAGGCAGTGGCCCAGGGACTGCTTAGTTCAGATTTTCAGTCAAATGACGAGACCATCCGCTTTCGCGGGAGGCGCATCCTGGAGATTACGGACCAGGGCATCGAGCCGGAGCAGAAGCGGAAGCTGCACGAGCGCATCGCTAACTACCAGGAAACTCTCTATCAGCAGCACCTCTTAACTTCCGCTGCCCCTCTGGCCTATCACTTCCAACACTCAGCCAACCAGGAAAAAGCCAGAACCTACGAACGAGTCCAAGCCGGGAGTAACAACAAGATCTTCAATTCCCAAGAAGCAACCCTATATTCCGGAGAGACCCGTGAAGGAATCGCCCCTCCCGCTGCCCCCCTGGATGCCGTCAGTTTGGCCCTTGTTCCCACGGTCATTCGCTGCCTGCTCACTTCCCTGCGTAACATCAAACTCTATCCTCCTGGGAGCGAATTGGTGGTGAGCGCAATTCGCCAGGTGAAAGAAGCGATCGACCCGATCTTGGCTAAAAATGAAAGCCTGGCAATCTTTAAGCTCCAGCAAGACCTAATGATCAATGGACAGAAGATGGACGTCGGCGAATATAAACTGGCCGTGGGAGAATTTTCCAAGCTTTTGGATCGGGTCCAACTGCAAGGAATTGTTTTTCGTCGGGGCCTCACTGATAATGAGGTCGAGGTTTTCCTGGAATCCCTCAGTCGGATCAAGCCCCAAATGATCGACAAGGATTACTGGCAGCGTTTCTCCGCCGAACATCAACTGGTGAATGTTGATTTGAAACAGGTGCAATACACTGTCAAGATTGGGCAGGATCGAGGGCTGGGATTAGAAGGAACTTCCCTGGAGAAAGGGCCGGCAGTGTCCCGGAGACACCTGTCCCAGCTCATCACGGGGGAGCAGAAGCTGGACCGCGAGGATTGGGCTCAGATTCCTGACATTATGCGGGCTCTGCTGAACGCCACCAGAAACATCAAAATCTACCCCTTAAACAGTAAAGCCGTCACAAATTCGATCCAACAGCTCTGGGAGGCTCTGCAGTCCATTCTCACCAAATGGCACGTCCTCACCCTGGCGCAAGTGAGTAACTCCCTGGTGGTCAACCGCGTCAAGATCGATGCCACGGGAATCGAATGGTTGGCGGAAGGAATCCGCAAATTCCTTGACTCGATCAAGCTCACCAGCCTCACCTTTTTGGAAAATCTACCGCCCCGAGAACTGGAAACTTTCTTAGGCGCCCTCGACCAACTTCCAACTTCAGAGATGAATCCGGAGTTCTGGGCTCGTTTTTCCGGGGAACAAGGCCTCTCCCGCATTCTTTTTGACCAGGTTCTTTACGAGACCCGGCTGGCTTTGGGCCGGGTCACTGCCGAAAAAGAAACTGAGGTTGCTGAGGAAGAGGAGTTTAAAGAAGAAGAGAAGTTGGAAGAGGTAGGGGAGGAAATTAAGCCGGTTACGGAGGAACTATTCGATGCCTTTCTCAAGGCGTTACCGGGCCGGGTGAACGATCTTTTGCTGGGGGAGGACGAGAAGCAGGTCCAGCAGATGTTCCAGCGGCTCTTCAAGGGATTTCAGGGTCAGGCTTTGGCGACTCGGGAAAAGGTTGTCGAGAGCTGCCGCGGGATGCTGGAAGACTTGACTCTGGCCGTCCAACACCGCTTTGCCAGACTGCTGGCGGATCCGCTACTGGCCGCTTTTGAGGAAGAAAAGGATTCCGAAATTCTCAGAGAGATTGCCGCCTTGCTGCACCGCATGGCCACCATCCTCGTCCAGTTTGCCGAGTATTCTTTGGCCAGCCGAATTTTCTTGCATCTTTCCAATCGTCAGCGACAACTGGAGGGATCCAAAGACCCCCATGCTCAGCATCTCGCCAAGACCCTGGACCATAAATTGGAGCCTAACGTCCAGAAGCTCTTAATGGATGATTTAACATCGGGGGAAGCTTCCCGGCGGGAGAATGCTGTTCTCCTGCTGGGCAGTCTGGGCAAAGTTTCCATTCCCCTCCTCATTGAGGTGATCAAAAAAACCGAGGATCTCAGGGTCAGACAGCTGGCTGCCAGTTTGCTGGGACAAATGGGATCGGAGGCCGCCGAACCTCTGAAGCGTGAGCTGGTACTGGGGGGTAGGGCCGAGGAACGCTCGCGGATTTTGCAAGTCATTGATACCGTAACCAATGACTTAAAAGTCGAGTTGGCTTATACCCTCGGTGACGGAAACGCCGCGGTGCGTCAAGCTGCTTGCCAGTTGGCCGAACGCTTGGAGGACAGCCAGGTGATAAATTTACTCCTGGATTACGCCAAAAATCCGGAGACCCATTTAGCGGTAGAGGCGATCGAATGCCTGGGAAGACTCAAGCCCGCCGCCGCCGTCAATCGGCTCATCTCCTTACTGGGTAGCAGCAAAGAGAAAGAGCGGCTCATCGCCTGTTGCCGGGCCTTGGGTCAAATTGCTGACCCGGCCAGTATCGAACCTCTGTCTAAAATCCTGGCCCGCAAAGGATTCTTTTTCCGCCGGAAAAGAAGAGCGGAGGTTCGGGCAGCGGCCATTTTTGCCCTGGGACAAATCTCCCACCCCCAAGTGGCCAGAAAGCTCGTGCTCTTTGTGGACGATCCCGACCCGCGGGTGCGGGAGATCGCCAGAACTCGCGCCAGTTCTCCAAAGCTTCCTTCCAAGAACCCTTCTGCCAAAGAATAATGGGATGTCCCCTTAGCTTATTAATGTCTCTTGACTCATTGAGAGACTTCGGAAAGAATCTTATTCGTTAGCCGACGTCCCCAGAATGTGGTCGCTTTTCTCGCTCCCAAAGTGCCCACAGATCACGCGCGCCATGAATAAATCCGATAATATCTACAGCTTGCTCTGTTACCTGATAGATGAGACGATAACTCCTCACAAAAAGCTCGCGGATATTCGGATCATTAAATTCAGGAACTGTACGGCCGCGCTGCGCCAAATAAGCCAATGAGCCTGTAGCATCCCGTGCTTCACGAACAAATGCCGCTGCATAGTGCGGAGAATCCTTAGCAATATAGTCCGCCACTTCTTCAAGATCTATCCAAGCTGATTCGGTCCACATTACCTTCCGAGCCATTTGGCCATCCTTCGTTCAACCTCTTCCTGACTCAGCACATGGCCTTCCTCAATGTCCCTCAGTCCACGCTCGATCTTCCCCCGGACGTAAATGTGGTATTGGATGTCCTCGAATGATGCATCATCAGGGATCTGGTCAAGCATCTTCCGCACCTCTTCTTTTGCTGTGCTCATCTTTACCTCCTTTGAATGGATGTCGCCTAATGATTCGAGAGTTTAAGAAGAGCGAAGTCTTTGGGTAATTAACCTCAAACTTTCTTTTGAACTAAACCGCTCGGCGGTAACCTTTTAAAACCCCTTCCTTTATCCCACTAAAAGTACCTTTTTGAAACCTATATTCAAACAGCCTCTTTCTCTCCTCGCTTCGATTAAAAGATCACTGGCTCCTACCGAATTACTCAGTTCCCCCTAAATGCCAAGAATGGAAAAAACCGCGGTCCGCGCGGCATATCCGGAAAATTACCAACACCCTATCTGCTTGTCAACAAAATTACCGGAACTAACGGAACTACGTCCCCTTCGCCATATGACAGGACTTCCTTTTCACCGATGAAAAAGCCGGTGTTGGCGCCCATCCCGCCTTTGAGCTGATAGATGTTTCCCTTGACATTCTGAACGGAGATGGACGGTATTTCCTGCTTCAGCGGCTGTGTCTGCTGCGAAGTCTGTTGCTGAGCCGAACTCGGGGAAATAAGATCCAAGAAAAGAAGACAGAAAAAGACATAGACAAAAGAGCGCTTCATGGAGAGTTCCCTCTTCTCTTCTATTTCTCTTTTGGGTATAGAAGTTCCTTTTTTCGCATCTCAATACTACTCCCGACGGCAGGCGCTGCCTTTTCTAAAAAGCTGGCCGCGGCATTGCAGATAACGTTCTTGGCACAAAAGAAGCCCGTTAGGGTTTGGACTTTAGTCTTTTGGGCCATGTTAGCGGAAGCGCCCCGTATGCTTATTATGCAGTTTCATATTGTAAGACTTTCAGCTGTTCGGGTCTCACCCTGAGGCTTAAACGGAGCATTTCAACTCCCACCACCTTCCCTTCTGCATTGAAATCCAAGATTACACCAGGCTGCACTTCCTCCGACTCCACAATCGGGGACTCATCTAATCGGAAATAAAGCGCATCATTTTCCTTGTCCACTTTAAGTCTCATTCTTGCCTCCTCGCTTTACGGTCAAAGAATACCGTTATAACTTTTTGTGGCGCAACATTAGGATTTACAACTACATGGAGAATTCGTCCCTCATGTTCGGGGATACTTTTGAAATAATGAATATTGTTGTCTTCCCCCACTTTTTTCCAATCAGAATTATCAATAGTTTGCCATACCCATTCCTCGGAAATATTTCGTTCCCTCAGCATATCCTGGGTATGTCCAGATAATATAAAATCCATGCTTTTATTATATCAGTTGCGGAGCATTTCCGCTATCAGGGCGCCCGGGTTCCCGAAGTGTCCCGATGGGACATTTGGGGCATCTGCCGGGAACCAGGCAGATAGGCGCTGTGCCGCCAAAAGAAACAAAAAGACCCCATCCCTCTTTTCGAGAAATGGGGCTTCCATGATTCGGCACACTTTTGCTCCTCCAAGGATTGAAGGGGGTTATGAGCTCTGCACTTATTATTTCACCCTCACCCTGGCCCTCTCCCTTCAAGGGAGAAAGAATACCTTGACTTTATACGAGGTTGCCTGGGTTACGCGGTTTTTGCCTAAGGGGAGGGTACCATCAAACCCTTGGGAAATCAAGGAATTTATCTCCAGTGGTGCCGAGGCATGAATCTTCTCAGTAGTCGAAACTCACGATTCCTTCGGCCGTGACCACGACGATGGTTTTCTTGGCGTCGCGGATAACCAGAGTGAAGTCCCGGTACGTCTTGCCATTGATGATCAAGCCGGTCAATTCGTTCCCGTCAGAGAGAACCCGGCAATTCTGGTAGCTCTCAATCACGCGTTTGACGAGTTCCAGTCTATCCCCTCTTACCTTCTCGGCTCTCTCCATCATGATTCTCTTCTGGGCCGGCCTCTGCTCCTGGGCCCAAACTCCTAATCCTTCCAGGCCTAATGAAAATAGCCCTAACAAAATCACAACTCCCCACTTCTTCATCTTCCCCTCCTCATTTCCACATTCCTGTCCATTCGGTAGAAGCCGTCTCCAGGCTGTCGGACATTCATTCATTCTTCTCCTTGCGCAAGTTTGGTGTCGGCGCGGTGCTTGATGACCAGGGCCTTAACCATGAAGATCACACCTTCGGCGATATTTGTAGCGTGATCGGCAATCCGCTCCAGACAGCGGCCGACAATGATCAGGTGGACAGCCCGGGTAATGGTCTTGGAGTCGGACATCATGTAGGTCAGCAGCTCCCGAAAGACCTGATCATTCAAGGCATCGACTTGATCATCCCGCGCGCACACCGAGCGGGCAAGGTTTGCATCTCCATTGACGAAGGCATCCAGGACGTCTTTGACCATCGATTGGGCAATCTCGGCCATCCGGGGAATGTCGATGTAGGGTTTGAGCTGCGGCTCCTGATTCAGGGAGATGGCCCTCTCGGAGATGTTCACTGCCTGGTCTCCCATCCTTTCCAGTTCGATACAGATCCTCATGGCCGAAGTAATGAACCGCAAATCTGCCGCCAGGGGCTGGTGAAGGGCCAGGAGTTTCAAACACCAGTCATCGATAACGATCTCCATCTGGTTGATCCCCTTGTCTTCGGCGATGGTCTTTTCGGCCAGGGCTGTGTTTCTTTTGACCAGCGCCTCCACAGCATTCCTGATGGCCTCCTCCACCAGTCCGGCCATCTTCAGGAGATTTTCTTTTAATTTATTCAGTTCTTGCTGGAAATGGGTCTCCATGGCGACTCCTTTCATTTTATCCGAATTTTCCGCTGATATAATCCTCGGTCCTTTTATCCTCCGGCCTGGTAAAGATCTGATACGCTGGTCCTTCTTCCACCAGTTCTCCGCCCAGGAGAAAACCCACCCGATCGGCTACCCGGGAAGCCTGCTGGATATTATGGGGTACGAGAATGATTGTATACCTCTCCTTCAGTTTAGTCAGGGATTCCTCGATGCTGGCGGTGGAGACGGGGTCCAACCCGGAACAGGGTTCGTCCAGCATGATGACTTCCGGTTCCAGGGCCAAAACGCGGGCGATGCATAGCCTCTGCTGCTGGCCCCCGGATAGACGCAGGGCCGAGCTGGAGAGCTTGTCCTTGACTTCCTCCCAAAGAACTGCAAGCCGCAGGGCTTTCTCCACGATCTCCTCCAGGCGTTGCCTTTGGTTAATTCCATTGATGCGGGGGCCATAAGCCACGTTTTCGAAGATGGAGAGAGGGAGGGGTGTGGGTAGGTCAAAGACCATTCCCACCCGGCGGCGCAATTCTGGCAGGGACATTTGAGAATCGTAGACCTCTTGGTCATCGATGAAAATATGGCCGGTATGATTCATCCCGAAGATCAGATCGGTAAGGCGGTTCGTGCTTTTGAGGAGGGTTGTTTTCCCACTCCGGGATGGCCCCAAAATGGAGAAGATCTGCCTTGGCCGGATGCCCAGGTTAACATCTTTCAAGGCCATGACGGTTCCATAATAAAAATTAAAATGCTGGAAGACGATTTTGTTTTTTTCAGGCATGAGCTGTCCCTCCTATTTTACGGACGCGACGAAAGAGGAACCAGTTGGCCAGAGTGTTGATGGCTAAGATGAGCAGGATCAGGGCAGCTCCCGTGGCGTAGGCCATCTCCATTGAAATACCCTCCCGGGCCAGGATATAAAAATGAACCGACATGGTGCGAATGGGGGAAAACAAAGAGGTCGGCATCAGAAGGGAGGATCCGGCGGTCAAGATGATCGCCGCGGTCTCCCCCACGCTTCGGCCAACTCCTAAGAGAACCCCCGTAAAAATGCCCGGTAAGGCGTTGGGCAAGACCACCTTGGCGATCGTCTGCCAGCGGGTGCCACCCAGAGCAAAACTCACCTCCCGATAAGAAGGGGGAATGGCTTTAATGGCCTCTTCCGCCGTGCAGATGATCGTCGGCAGGATCATGATCGCCAGGGTAAGACCCCCCGAAAGGATGGACCAGCCCATGCGCAGGTAGATCACGAAGAAGACAAAGCCAAAGAGGCCGAAGATGATCGAAGGGACTCCAGCCAAGCAATCCGTGCCGAAGCGGATGATGCGGCTGACCCGGCTCTCCCGGGTATATTCCCTGAGGTAAACAGCGGTCCCCACTCCCAAGGGGGTGGCGATGACAATGGCCACGGCTGTCAGGGCCAGGGTCCCGATGATGGTAGAAAAAATGCCCCCGGCCCGGCCCATCTGACGGGGGGAATCCAAGAAAAAGCTGATCGTCAACAGGGGCAACCCTTCTCTCAGGACCTGGAAAAGGATCCAGATCATCACCGCCAGGGTTGAAAAGGCAGCTATCCATACCACTGCTTTGGCCAGCCGTTGAGTCGTATGGCGGGAGAACGGCATGATCAGGCCCCTTTTTTCCTGGAAATAACCAAAGTTAGGGTGTTCAACCCTATGATGATGAAAAATAACACCACTCCGGTGGCAAAAAGAGCCTGGCGATGGTCGCCGCTTGCATAGCCCATCTCGATCCCGATGTTGGTTGTCAGAGTTCGAGCACTGTTCAGGATAGAATGGGGCATTTGCACGGCATTTCCCAGGATCATGATCATGGCCATGGTCTCGCCGACGGCTCTCCCCATCCCCAGGATAACGCTGGCCACGATTCCGGACCGGGCAGCCGGCAGGAGGACACGCCAGATCGTCTGCCAGTGCGTCGCCCCCAGGGAAAGGGCGCCTTCCTTGAAAGTCCTCGGTAAAGCTCGCAAAGAATCCTCCGAGATGCTGATAATCGTCGGCAGGATCATGACTCCCAAAACCAGCGAGCCTGCCAGGACGCTCAATCCAGGGCCCCCCAGGTATTCCCGGATCAGGGGAACGAGCACGATCAGACCCCAAAAGCCGTAGATCACCGAGGGGATGGCGGCCAGAAGCTGGATCATCGGCCGGAGCACCATGCCGATGGCCGGAGGAATGAGTTCACAGAGGAATACAGCGCAGGCCACTCCCAATGGAACACCAACGATCAATGCCCCCAGGGTCACCAGGAAAGAGCCTACGGTCATCGGAAAAATTCCGAAAGAGCCCTGGCTGGGAAACCAGCGTTCTCCTAAGAGGAAAGAACGGAACCCCACCTTCCAGATGAGCGGAGTTCCCTCCTCAAAGATGAAGAAGGCGATCAGGGCCAGTAGGGAAATGGAGGAAAGGGCGATGAGGAAAAAACTTTTCTCTAAAAACTTTTCTCGAAACATTTCCCTAACGTTTAGCCCCCTTCTGAAGGTCGGGTATCGTTGTCCTGCTGACCAGTCCTTCCTGGACAAGCAATTTCTGGCCAGCTGGACTTAAAACATAATCGAGGAAATTCCTGGCCATCGCCTTTGGTTCTGCCTTAAAAACGAACAGGAAAGGGCGGACAATTTTATAGCGAAGCTGCTTGATGTTCTCGACGCTGGGTTCGAGGCCGCCGATCTTTAAAGCCTTCACCCGGTCATTCACCAGGCCGAGGGAAATATAGCCGATGGCCTTCGGATCATCGGAGACGACCTGACGGATTGCTCCGTTGGAATCCTGGACCAAGGCCCCCAGGCTGATTTCTGTTTTCCCCATGAGTAAATGCTGAAACGCTTCTCGAGTACCCGATCCTTCTTCCCGGGTTACCAGGGTGATGGAATGGTTGCGCCCCCCTGCATCGCTCCAATGGGTCATCCGACCCGAAAAAATTCCCCTAATTTGATCAATGCTCAAATTGCTAAGCGGGTTGCGGGGATGGACAATCACGGCGATGGCATCATAAGCAATGGGCACGGCAATCAGGTCGCGCTCATTGGGCATCAGGTGTCGAGAAGACATTCCAACTTCCGCCGCCCCAGTCCGAACGGCCTGAATCCCGGCGCTGGATCCTCCTCCCTGGACATATATCTTTTCCTGGGCATGGCGCCCCATATACTCCTCAGCCAGCATCTCGGCAAAGGGTTGCACAGACGTGGACCCCACCACGGTCAAACCTCCCTGAGGCTTCTGGCAGCCGGCCACGACCACTGGGAAAATAAAGAACGCCAAACCCCAAAACCATTTCATTGGCCTTGGTTTACTCATTTCCTCATCCAAATCTTCCCGTGATATAATTTTCTGTTCGCTGATCTTTGGGCTTGGTGAAGATATCCCCGCTCAATCCATATTCCAGAAGCTCGCCGAGCAAGAAGAAGCCCGCCCAGTCGGATACCCGGGCAGCCTGCTGCATGTTATGGGTGACGATGACGATTGTGTAATCTCGCTCCAACTCCCGCATCAGTTCTTCGATCCGCAAGGTGGCGATGGGATCAAGGGCCGAACAAGGCTCATCCATGAGGATGACCTCGGGTTGGATAGCCAGGACCCTGGCAATGCAAAGGCGCTGCTGCTGCCCCAGGGACAGTTCCGTTGCCGGGCGCTGCAGTTGGTCAGACACCTCTTCCCAGAGAGCGGCTCCCCTGAGGCTCTTCTCCACGATTTGGAAAAGATGGGATGGGCGATGGGTTCCCAAAACTTTGGGGCCAAAGGCCACGTTTTCGAAAATGGACTTGGGAAACGGGTTGGGCCGCTGGAAGACCATGCCCACCCTCTGCCTGAGGTTTACGGCATTCACTTCCGGCGCGTAGATATCCTCCCCGTCTAAAAAGATAGAACCCGACAAACGAGTGTGCGGAATGAGTTCGTTCATCCGGTTGAGGGTTCGGAGGAAGGTGGACTTTCCACAGCCAGAAGGTCCGATGAGGGCCGTGATCTGCCGCTCTTTGATGTCCAGGTTAACGTTCTTCAAGGCCTGAAATGACCCATAAAAAAAATTCAGACCTTCCGCTTTCATTTTAATGCCAGCAAGAGCTTTAGCCATAAAAATTCATCTCATTAGCAAAAAGGACCCAATGTTAAAAACGTGTTCCCAGTTGATTAAAAGGACGCAAAATCTTTTGAGAGGGGGGATGGAAGAGAATCCGTCCACCCGGGTGTCAAAAAAGCGCCCGGAGGGAGAAAAAAGTCGCTGCCGAGATCAGCGCTGACAGAGGGATGGTCAGGACCCAGGCCCAGATGATCGTTCCGGCCACGCCCCAGCGCACTGCCGTGAGCCGCTTGGTCGCACCCACCCCAACGATCGCCCCCGTAATCGTGTGCGTGGTGCTTACAGGAATTCCGGCCAGGGAAGCGCCGAGGATGGAGATGGCCGCCGCCGTTTCAGCGCAAAATCCCCCCATGGGTTGAAGTTTTGTGATCCTCGTGCCCATGGTTTTGATGATGCGCCATCCCCCAGCCATGGTCCCCAGGGCGATGACAAAATTGCAAAGGATGACAAGCCAGAAAGGAACATAAAAAGTCGCCCCTAAAAGGCCGCTGCTGAAGAGAATTATGGCGATGATCCCCATGGTCTTCTGGGCGTCGTTCGTGCCATGGCTCAGGCTGTAGATCGCCGCTGAAATTAGCTGGAATCTCCGGAATAATGAATTCGCCGCGCTCACCTTGCTGTTCCGGGTGAGGTTTAGCACCAGGATCATCAAAGCCAGTCCAAGGATTAAACCGATGCCCGGGGAGAGGATGATGAAGCTCGTTGTTTTAATGATCCCGTGCCAGACCAGCACCCCTGTTCCCCCTTTGACCAGACCTGCACCGATCAGGCCGCCGATCAGAGCGTGGGAGGAACTGCTGGGCAAGCCGAAATACCAGGTGATGACGTTCCAGGCAATGGCCCCAGTCAGCGTGGAGAGGATGAGAAAATTATCCACGATATTCGGGTTTATGATCCCGGTCCCGATAGTCCTGGCCACGTGCACGTCGATGGCAAAAGCGGCAACGAAGTTGAAGAAAGCCGCCCAGAGGATGGCATATTTCGGTGGTAGGACCCGGGTGGAAACGACGGTGGCGATGGAATTGGCCGCATCATGGAAGCCATTAAGAAAATCGAAAGCCAGGGCCACGAAAACAACGAAAATGACCAACCCCAAGGAAAGGCTATCCATGTTTCAGGACGATTCCCTCGACAATGTTAGAGACGTCCTCGCAGGTATCGATGGCTTCTTCAATTCGTTCGTAGATCTCCTTCCATTTGATTAGCTCAAAAATATCTCCCTCCTGCTCGAAAAGTCGGGCCATCGTCGTCCGTAAGATATAATCCCCCTCGTTCTCCAAAGTGTTGATCTCCACGCAAGCCTCCAGGATCATCGTCGAATTCTTCATGTTCCGAAGGGCATGGACGATTTTTTTCACCCCGGTGATAGAGGCGTTCAAAATTTTGGCCAGCGCTTTGATCTCTTCGGAGGGTTTCTTAATCTTATACAAGTGCATCCTCTGAGCCGAGGATTCGATAAGGTCCAGGATGCTGTCCATTTTATTGACCAGGATGTGGATGTCTTCCCTGTCCAGGGGGGTGAGAAAGGTCTTGTGTAGCTTTTCGTAGGTTCTGTGGGTGATCTTGTCGGCCTCGTGCTCGATCTCCTTCAATTTTGAAGCTTTCGCGGCCGGGTTCTCGTAGTTTTGCAGGAACGCCCAGAAGAGATTCCCGCCCTCCTCGATTTTGTTGGCCAGCTCTTCAAAGTAATCAAAAAACTTCTCCTCCTTGGGAATGAGTCGCATTGTTCAGGCACCTCCAATTTCCCTCTCGTTGCCCACTCTAACACAACGATTTGGCAGAATCAATGTTTGATTCCCGCAAGTTTTCTCACTATCGATCCCTTTTAATCAATTACCATCTTTTGCCGTTGACGCTGGCCTCTCCGCTCCACTCCCTCTTTTTGGCGACCGACGGGCAACCCAGCCAGCGTCAGGGGAAAATCCTGTAAAACGAAGGGAAGCTCTGAATAGTCTCGGCTTTTACCAGGCCCGGGCGGGAGGGCCGCTTCAAGGAGAAACCCAAAGCGGATCGACGATTATACAAGTTTCCTATCGACAGAAAGAGGGTTCTTTGGAATAATGCCTTCATGGCCAAAGGAAACTTTTTCGGATTTCACCGCAATGTCTTCTCCCTGGGCCTGGTTAGCTTCTTCAACGACGTCAGCAGTGAAATGATCTATCCCCTGCTACCCATCTTTTTGACCTCTGTGTTGGGTGTAGGGGCTTCTTTTGTCGGCCTGATTGAGGGCATCGCCGAAACCACGGCTTCTCTGCTCAAACTCTTCTCCGGCTGGCTCTCCGACCGCTGGAACAAGAGAAAATCCCTTGTGGTCTTCGGGTACACCCTTTCTACCTTCGCCCGCCCCCTGGTGGCCGTTGCCACCGCCGGCTGGCATGTTCTCCTGGTTCGTTTTCTCGACCGCATCGGCAAGGGCGTCCGCACCTCTCCCCGGGATGCCCTGATTGCTGACTCCTGCCTTGAG
>Ga0315280_10007174_pt1 | contig 15080 bp, 10 predicted proteins | sample YL17G06_40_MG_FD_203697 | JGI IMG/M metagenome (GOLD analysis project Ga0315280, IMG submission 203697) | Sediment microbial communities from Yellowstone Lake, YNP, Wyoming, USA - YL17G06_40 | ecosystem: Environmental > Aquatic > Freshwater > Lake > Sediment | place: USA: Wyoming | collected... | reverse complement strand
GACGCCGCGGGCATGTGGAATCTCGACGACCTTGTGGTAAACAAAGACCCGGACTGGTTAGCGGCGACCGGCATCGATCCACGTAGGATAAGCACCCCGCGTGTCGCGGATGGGTCTATTGACGAAAACGGCTTCGGTCAGATCTGCGGCGTCGGCGTGTTCGCCAATGACAGTGGACCTAATGGGTACCGCAAAGTATTCCTGCTCACGCCGGTTCCCGCGGGCAACTGACGAGCGCTCCGCGATTGGTGGCTCGCAGCGCGTCTCGACTGTTGCGAGGCCAGCGGGGAAAGAATCTGGCAAGGGGCGGCGAGTCTCGCAGTAGTCGTAGGGTGCGCTCCGCGCACCGCGCGGTATTGTCGGCCGCAAACAGCCGTAGGGTGGGCTCCGCCCACCGCTCAACCTTGTCGGCCGGAAACAGCCGTGGTGGGCACAGCCGACCCTACGCGCCGAGCGGGTGACGAGGCGACAGCAGTCGCGGAGGAGCGGAGCGGTGGGTCATCGGCCTGAGGGCCTCGACCCACCCTACGTCTTCTTTGCCCGACCATGGAAACTGAGGGGGTGACGGGGTCACAAGGTGAGGGGGTGAAAAGGTGACGATCACCTTGTCACCCGCTCACCCCCGTCATGCCGCCACGCATTGTCATGCTGAAGCATAACCTACGGGCTACGGGCTGGATGGGTCCCGGCGAGGTTGCCCGGAGTCTGGCGGGGCTGGTGCGGGATTAGGATAATGAACCGGCCGCGGCGTAGCGCGGCGGTCGTCGGTCATCAAACGCAGGAGGACGACTCATGGAGTGCCCGGCTTGTCGTGAAGCGTCGCTTGTGGAGATCCTCACCAAGCGGTCGGTGCTGATCGACCGCTGCCGGCGTTGCGACGGCATCTGGCTGGACCGCGGAGAGGTTTTCCTCTTCAGCCGCGACCCGCAGCGGCTGGAGCAGCACTTGGCGTCCGGCCCGGGGGCGCGACGCCCTACGGACCGGCGGTGTCCCCGCTGCCAGGTGGCGATGGAGACTCGGGCCTTCTTGCGGCCGGACCTGGAGGTCGACGAGTGCCCCCAGTGCGAGGGCATCTGGTTCGACGCCGGGGAGCTTCAGCAGGCCTTGGAGATGGACCGCCGGCTCTTGGACCTGCGGTCGGACTCGATGTTCGCTCGGGGCCGGGAGGAGCCGACCGCAGAGGCCGAACGGGACCGGACGGGGCGGGACGAGCGGGCCCGGAGGCGGCTGCGCGACATCGCCGCCGGCGCCTTGCCGCTGCCCAACCTGTTGGTGCGCTCGGCCGGCGTGCTGGTGCTGCTATACGCCCTGCTGGGCGCGGTGTTGATCGCGCTGGTCGAGTTCAGCGTCCTTCCCGCGGCGGCCGCCCTGCTGATCGGCGTGGCGATCGTCGTCTTCCAGTACGTCTTCAGCCCGTGGATCATGGATCTCTCGCTGCGGTTTCTCTACCGGTGCAGTTGGGTGGAGCCCGAGCAACTGCCGGACCATCTGTACAAGTTCGTCCGCGAGACGACCGCCCGGCAGAAGATGCGGTTCCCTTGGATCGGGCTGATCGACGACGGCGCGCCCAACGCCTTCACCTACGGGCACACGCCGAACGACATGCGGGTGGTGATCACGCGGGGGATCCTGGAGCTGTTGGACCCGCCCGAGGTCGAGGCCGTCGTGGCCCACGAGCTCGGCCACGGCAAGCACTGGGACATGGCCCTGATGACCTTCGCGCAGCTCGTGCCGCTGCTGATGTACTACACGTACCGCACGCTCATCAGCATACGCTCCAGCGGCCGGGACCGCTCGGCGGCGGCGCGGCTGGCGATCGCCGTTTCCGCGTACGTCCTCTACATCGTGAGCGAGTACATCGTGCTCTGGTTCAGCCGCTGCCGCGAATACCACGCCGACCGCTTTGCCGGGAACGTAACGGGCAATCCCAACGCCCTGGCCTCGGCGCTGGTGAAGATCGCCTACGGCCTGGCCGCGCAGAAGGAGGCGGGTAAGGAGGAGGGGGAAAAGCGGAAGGAGCGGGCCGGGCGGCTGGAGGCGATCTCGGCGTTGGGCATCTTCGACCCCGGCGCGGCCCGGGCCCTGGTGGCCTCGGCGGTCGGGGCTACGGCGGGCGCCGCCGGCCAGGTGAGCAAGGAGAACCTCCAAAGCGCGATGCAGTGGGACCTCTGGAACCCCTGGGCCAAGTTTTACGAGCTCAATTCGACCCACCCCCTGATTGCCAACCGCCTCCGCTACCTGGCGGACCAGGCCGCAGCATTGGGGCAAGAGCCCTACATCGTCTTCGACCGCCGGCAGCCGGAGTCCTACTGGGACGAGTTCCTGGTCGACCTCTTTATGATGTTCCTGCCGTGGCTGGCGCTCGGCGCGGTGCTGTTGGCCTGGCTGGGGTCCGGCGCCGGGGCGGGGGCCGCGCAAGTGGGGATCGGCCTGGCCGCGGCCGCCTTCGGCGGAGGATGGCTCGCGAAAACCCTCTTCACCTACCGCGGCGGTTTCTTCGCCCCCCTGAACGTCGCCGGGCTGCTGCACAAGGTCAAGGTCTCCAGCGTGCGGCCCGTGCCGGCGCGGGTCAGGGGAAGGATCATCGGCCGCGGCGTGCCCGGGCTGATCTGGTCCGAAGACTTCGTCCTCCGCGACCAGACCGGGATCCTCTTCCTCGACTACCGGCAGCCGCTGCGGATCTGGGAATGGCTCTTCGGCCTGCTGCGGGCCGGCGCGTACATCGGCCGCGACGTGGCGGTCACCGGCTGGTTCCGCCGCGCGCCGGTGCCCTACCTGGAAATCAAGACCCTCGAAGCCGACGGCGAGACCCGCCACTGCTACGCCTATCACGCCAAGATCGCGCTGGCCGTGGTGATCGTCGTGGTCGGGCTGGTGATTGCCTTGGGCGGCCTGGCGGCGTGAGCCCACCCTACTGCAGCTCCGGATCGGTGCCGGGCACGAACTGCGGAGCCGCCGGGGCGAAGGCGGCCTTGGTGTCGTCCGGGGTCATCAGTTGTTGAAAGGTGTAGTACCAGATCCGTTCGCTCAGGAATTGCTGGTGGCCGTCGCAGAACGTGACCACCACGCCGCCGCTGTGATTGCTCGCCGGCCGGGGAAACTGTTGCCCGGTTTCCTTGCACTGGTTGATGATCCAGCAAGGATTGCTCGGCGGTGTCAGCCACCACTCGTTAGCGGAGCCGTTGTAGGCGACCGGGACCCACATCATGCCGAGCATCTGCTCGCTGGTGCGATCCGGCACACTGTACCACCAAAAGGCTGCCTGAGTCGGCTGACTGTTGTCGATGTTCTCGGAAAAGAGCAATGTCTGCTGGGCGCCGTCCTTGATGTCGCTGGCGGTCAGCCGCGGCGCGCGAAAGTTGAATAGGTCGTGGAACACCCCATTCACGGCCAAATCAGGAGTGGGGATTTTCTTGTTCACGTAATCCGCCAGCGGGTCCACGCGGCCGCAGTTGGCCACGTAGCTCAACGTCTTGCCGGCCCCTTGATCGTCGGGGCAAAGGAATTGGGTGACCTTCTTCTGGTAATCGGGGTCGTTCCGCGTCACCTTCTCCCAAAGATCATTCCGCCCGACGTAGGGTAGTAAGACCATGCACCAGTTCAGCGGCGTGGTGGAAGCCCCGAAGCGATTCAGGTAGCCGGGGAAATGGTTCTTCTGGGTCTCGTATTGGGCGACGGCCAGGCCCAGCTCGTGCTGGTTGTTCTGGCACTGGGTTTGCCGGGCCCTTGCCCGGGCCCCGACCACGGCCGGCAGCAACATCGCCACCAGCATGCTGATAATCACGACCACGACGAGCAGTTCCACGAGCGTGAACGCCGGACGCTTGGGTTTGGACATGACGGAACCCCCTGCCGAGACGCGTTTGCCCTGTTTACTTCATTGTTTCAAAAAGCGGGTCCAAACGCCAGTCAGGAGTGCTCAAGTTTTGAGGCCGTCTGGTCATATCGGGGGGCCGTCTTCACGCCCCTGGGGTGGTATCTCACTTGTCTTGGGAAACCTTTGCTGCAAACTGGCCATTTTTCCTTGGGAAACACTGGATTTGTCAGGTAGATTTTGAGAGAATGACAGTGGGCAAGGGGGTCTCATCGGCGGCCAGTCTGCGCACGCGTAAGGGCACGGTGTTGTTTGCCGAAGGCTGGAGGAAGATTCCAATGAAACGTCGAGAGGGGAGAGGTTTTACACTGGTCGAGCTGCTGGTCGTGATCACGATCATCGGCATGTTAATGGCCCTGCTGTTGCCCGCCGTTCAGGCGGCCCGGGAGGCCGGGCGGCGTGCGACCTGCCAGAACAACGGCCATCAGCTCAGCTTGGCTTGCCTGAATTTCGAGTCGGGCAAGCGGCGGTTCCCGGGCTACGCGGAGTTCCTCGTCTGGGCGAACACTGTTCCGGACGACGCCCCGACGACGGCCCCGTATACCACGATCCAGAACGGAAACCGCATAGTCGACGTCAGTTGGCTCGTGATGCTCCTTCCGTACACGGAGCGGAACGACCTTTGGGAGCGATGGCGGGACCCGGACCTGGTTCTCAAAGGGGGCTGGATGCAGTTGCACACCACGCTGCCGTTTGCGATCTGTCCGAGCAACCCGCCCGAGCAAGCGGGCACGGGGAGTACGCCGTCCGCCTATGTAGCCAACTGCGGCATCCCCGACAGCCCCACCTTTCGCACTTACGGCGGCACGGTGTCGGTGCTGGATGGGCCGAAGACGGGCGTCTTTTTCGATCGTGCTTATTTTGGCACGCAAAAGGCCTTGAAGATGTCGCTGGACACCATGAGCGGCAAGGACGGGAGCAGCAACACGATCATGTTTTCGGAGAACCTCCAGGCGACCGAGTACGTTCCGACGGGTGCGAATTTGCATCGCCGGGCGATCACCGAGGCCGACGTAGGCATGGTCTGGGACGGCAACTGCAGCGGCCTGGGAGCGGCGACCCCCGCCAGCCTTCAGCCCGGCGCCAACGCCGAGGTCCCTCGCGACCCCTATAATCCCGCCTACGATTCGACGGGTGTGATTCCGATCTACGCCCGGCCGAGCTCCAATCACCCCGGGTTGGTGATGGTCTCCTTCTGCGACGGCAGCGTAAGGACGATCAGCACGCAGATCGATTACCAGACCTTCCGGCACCTGATGACGCCGGACGGCGCGGGGTGCGGCCTGGTCGGCGTCCTGGACGCCGGCTCGTACTAGGCCGGTCAAAATCTGCGTAGGGTGGGTCGAGGCCGTCAGGCCGATGACGCATCGTCGTCTTGTCTGAATGATGAAGTATGAATGCTGAAGGGTGAACTACCGCGCGCGAGCGCCAATCCGCGGGCCCTCGTCTCCAAACCCTCCCTCCTCCTTCCCCATTCATCCTTCATCCCTCATCATTCATCCTTTCCCCGCGTGCCTTCCCGTCCGGTTGACCCGGGCCATCAGGTCGTCGACGACCCAGTGGCCGAGGCACATGTGGATGCTCTCGACCATCGCCATGTCGTCTAAGGGGACGTGAATCCCCGCCTTCTGGAGCCGTTTCAGCCTTCCCCCGTCGAAACCGGTGACGCCGAAGCTGAACAGGCCCCGGCGGTTGGCCCACTCGACCGCCTCCAGCACGTTGGGGCTGTTGCCCGAGCCGCTGATGGCGATCGCCAGGTCGCCGGGGGCGGCGTAGTGGGCCAATTGCTGGACGAAGACCTGATCGTACCGCAGGTCGTTGGCCAGGGCCGTGATCCAACCCACATTGTCGGTAAGGCTGAGGACCTTGAGGCGTTTGCCGGTGCCGTGGGCCAGGTCCTCCGCCGAGACGCAGTTTTTGCCCAAGTCCTCGGCGAGATGGGAGGCCGTCGTGGCGGAGCCGCCGTTGCCAAACAGGAATACGAACCGGCCGGCCTGCCAGGCGTCGTAGACCAGATCGGCCAGGCGGCAGACCTCCGTCCGATCCACCCGATCCAATTCAGCCTGCAAGCGGCGGAGGTAGTCGTCGATGCCGAGTTGGGCGCCCAACATGAAGGGGGTCTCCTGGATTGGCCTGACCCGCTGGATTGTACCGGCAGCGTGGGAGCGAGAGAACCCAGCGAAATAGCCAAAGTAGCCCGCGGAGTTTGCCGATCATTGGGAGAGTAACGGTTAGGAAGAGATTGCCGGCGAACGAGCCTGGGATAAGTAGCTCTTCCGAGTGGTTTCGTATACCGCCAATTGCGTTCATGGGAGCCCGGAGCGATGGGAAATCTTCGCTGGTTGGTGCTTTGCGGTTGCTTGTCGGGGCTTGCTGCGGAGACGGCGGCGGCCGGGGGCCCGGACGACAAGGCCCCCACGGAACTCGTGAGGGTCCGGGCGACGGCCGACCTCTGGCTCACCGACGGGAATCCCCGCCAACGAAACACAAGCGCCGGGAAATCCCCGCAGTTGAAGCTGAGGAATATCCGGGACCTGGCCCTGATCCGCTTTGACACCCGGGCCCTCCAGGGCCGGGAGATCCTCGATGCCTCGTTGTTCCTCCACCGCATCGGCGCCGATTCGCTCCGTTATCTCCGCGTCTCGACCATCAACCAGGACTGGGAGGAAGGCCGGGGAGAGACGCCGGATCGTCCGGCCGACGGGGCCACCTTCACCTTGGCCGACGCCAAGCCCGGGGTGGAACGCCCCTGGGCCTGGGCCGGCTCTTCGGTGGCCGACGTGATCATGTCCGCCGGCAACAGCGTGGGCTGTTGGGCGGAGCGGAAGGAGCTGCCGGGAGGCTGGATCTCGATCGCCCTTTCGCCCCAGGTGGTCTACGCCCTGGCCATCGGCGACAGCGACGGCCTGGCCATCATGGACGGCGGCAATCCGGCCGACCAGGAGAACGTCTTTTCGAGTTGCCAAGTCCCGGGGCACGAGCCTTACCTGGAGGTCTCTTTGGGGGCACCGCTGGCGGCCGTGCCTGCACAGCCGGTGGTGACGGCGGAACCGGCGCCCCAGCGGGCCCATCTTCGCAGCGGGGCGATCCGCGTGACCATCGAGCCCGCGGAGAACGTCTTCTGCTGGCGGGTGCAACTGGACGACCGCCCCGTGGCGCGATGGCGGATCAGGCATCCCGCCCGGGGGAAGCCCACGATTTTCTACCTCGACGACCTTCCCCCGCAGAGAGAACACCAGCTTGACGTGGTGGCGGTTTCGCCGGGGGGGCGGGTGTCGCCGACCGCCCGGCTCAAGGTCCAAAGCTCGAAGGCCCTCTCGCTCGACCTGGCCCTGGGGGTCATCGAGCCCCTTCCCGCCGCGGAAGCCGCGCCGCTGGAAGACCGGGTGCTGCGGGTGTGGCCGCTCCCCGGACTGGTCAAGGTCGACCCCGAGACCACCGAGGTCCTCTGCGACGACCTGGGCACGGCCGGACCCGGCCCGCTGCGGCCGGAGACCTTGCAGAACGCCGTCTGGAATGGGAAGAACGTGAGCCTCTTCGGGGCCCGGGGGGAATACGTCTCCTTCCAGCTCTGCCTGGAGAACCTCGGACAGAAGCGGCTTGCCTCGATCCAGGTCCGGCCGCAGCCGCTGTACGGTCCGGGCGATGCGAAGATCGGTGTGGACAACGTCGAGCTGTACCAGAACTGGTGCGCCCGCAATCTGCTGGGCCAGTGGCAGCCGGCCTACTGCGTTCCGCTGAAGCCGCAGGCCCCGATGGCGATTCCCGACCCGACCGGCCGGATCCCCGAGCAGCGGAACCAGACGGTCTATGTCGACCTCTACGTTCCCAAGAATGCGAAGCCGGGCCTGTACACCGGGTCAATGGTCGTCACGGCGGAGCCGGACCTCGAGCTGGAAGTCCCGGTCTCCTTGGAGGTCTTGAACCTGACCCTCCCCGACCGGCTCAGCTTCTGGCCCGAGCTGAACGCCTATCGCATCCCCGATCGCTCGCTGGAGTACTATCGCCTGGCGCATCGGCACCGCCTGGTGCTGAACTGCTGGGCATGGCGGCCGCAGGTTTCGGGTGCGGGGCGGAACATCCGCGTCCAATGGGAAGGGTACGACCGCTGCGCGGGGCCGCTCTTGACCGGCGAGGCCTTCGCCGGCGGCCGCCGCGGGGGAGTGCCCGTCGAGTGCATGTACCTCCCCTTCGAGGATAGCTGGCCGACGCCCCTGTCCAAGAAGAGCTACCGCTACCGGGGCTATTGGCCCAAGAAGGGAGACGATCCGGGCCGGATCGTCGAGCACTACCTGACCGCGCCGCCGATCGACCAGGGCTTCAGCAGCGAGTACCGCGAAGCGCTCGTGGCCGTCCAGCGGCAGTTCATCGAGCACTTCCGCGACAAGGGTTACACGCAGACCGAGATGCAATTCTTCCTCGGCGGCAAGGTGTCCAACCGCGTCCAGTTCGGCACCAACACCTGGTGGACCACCGACGAGCCCTACTACTGGGACGACTGGCTGGCGCTGCAGTATTTCCTCCAGCTCTGGGCGGCGGGACGGGGGTCGGCCGATCCGCGGGCCTGGGCGGCCCGGGCCGACATCTCCCGGCCCCAGTGGCAGGGCCGCTCGCTGGGCGGACTGGTCGACGCCGCCTACTTCGGCGCCGGCGGATTCGGCGGCCCGGCCATGCTCCGCCGCTGCCGCACCCTCAGCCAGGACACCGGACTGAACGTCCGCGCCTACGGCTCCGCCAGCCAGGACGGGCTGAGCAACACCGAGAACCTCACCACGCTCCTAAGCGCCTGGGCCGACGGCGCCGACGCCTTCCTCGCCTGGCAAACGCTGGGCAGCGAAGCGTCGTTGGAGCAAAACGACGCGGCGAGCGCCGGCGGCAACGCCTTGCTGGTTCCGGGAGTCCGCTTCGGGCAGGCCGTGGTGGGCGACATGCGGCTGAAGGCCTTCCGCGACGGCCAGCAGTTGATCGAGTACCTCACGCTCCTCGCCGAGCGGTACCGCCTCACCCGCGAACAAGTCAAGACGATGGTCCACGAGGCGACCCGCCCGCAGTCCGAGGCTTCGCGGGCACGGCCGATCGACGACGCCGACGCGATCCGCCTGGCGGGGCTCTCCGCCTGGCAGATTCAGCAGCTCCGCCGCCGGGTGGCGGACCTGCTGGTGCGGTGAGCCGCTTACGCTGCCCCGTGGGGCTCCGCGACCGGGCGCCGCGGGGGATCGGCATCGTCGGGCTGCCCGTTCGCGGCGGCGGGGCAGCGGTATTCGGGAATGACCTCCTGGAGCTTCCGGCGGATGACGTCGTCGGACTGGCCGGCCAGCTCGAGGAGTTCTCCGATCGCCCGATCGACCTCTTCCACCGCGTACGGCCGGTGGTAGGCGACGCGGACCTTCTCGTGCGCGGTGGGCAAGGTGGCCTCATCTTCGAAGTAGAGCTGCTCGTAGAGCTTCTCGCCGGGGCGCAGGCCGGTGTAGACGATCTCGATCGCTTCTTCCGGCAGGCCCGAGAGGCGGATCAGGTCCGCCGCCAGGTCGACGATCCGGATCGGCAGGCCCATTTCGAGCACGAAGATCTCCCCTCCCCGGCCCATCGCCGCGGCCTGGAGCACGAGCTGGGAGGCCTCGGGGATGGTCATGAAGAAGCGCGTCATGCGGGGGTCGGTCACGGTGATCGGCCCGCCGCGGCGGATCTGGTCTTGGAACAGCGGCACCACGCTCCCCGCCGAACCGAGCACGTTGCCGAAGCGGACCGCGGAGAACCGCGTCGGCGACTGCTGCGCGAGCGCGTGAACGTAGCGCTCGGCAAGCTGCTTCGTGGCCCCCATCACGCTGCTGGGGTGGACGGCCTTGTCCGTGGAAATGAACACGAAGCTCTTCACGCCGAACTGGTGCGCCAGGTCGGCCAGCCGCTTGGTGCCCAGCACGTTGTTCCGCACCGCCTCGGCGACGTTGGCCTCCATCAGCGGCACGTGCTTGTGGGCCGCGGCGTGGAAGACCACCGCCGGCCGGTGCCTGGCAAACAGGCACCGCATGCGGACTTCGTCGGTGACGTCGGCGATGTAAGCATGGAGCGTGGTCGGGCGGGCGGCGGACCGCAGCTCGCGCTCGACGTCGAAAATCCGGTTCTCCCCACGGCCCACCAGGACCAGCTCGCGGGGACCAAAGAGGATCGCCTGGCGGCAGATCTCGGAGCCGATGCTTCCCCCGGCGCCGGTGACCATCGCGCTGCGCCCCTCCAGCAGTCCGGCGATCTCGCGGCAGTCGAGCCGCACCGGCTCGCGCCCCAAGAGGTCGTTGATCTCGATGTTCCGGATGGGGACGTGCCGGTCGCCGTGCAGCCGCGCGTGGTAGTCGGGGACGATTTTCAAGTTCAGGTCGGCCTCCCGGCAGATGGTCATCAGCCGGCGCAACTGCGCGCCGGGCAGCGCGCCGGCCACTACGAACACGTCCGTGGCGTTGCAGGCGGCCGCGATCTTCTCGACCTCCTCCATGTGGCCCAGGACGGGTATCCGCCCCAACTGCCCGCGTTTCTCGTCCCCATTGGTGGCCAACAGGCCGAGGATCCTGCAGGGGAGCTGGGTGAGGGCCTGCATCTGGTGGGCGAGGATCGCCGAGGCTTCGTCGGTCCCCACCAGCAAGGCGTTGCGGTACTTCCTGGCCTTGATGACCGGCCAGAAGTGCTCGCGGAAGATCCGCCAACTGGAGCGGAGCGAGCCCAGGACCACGAGCCCCACCAGGGCATCGAGGATCAGGATGGAGCGGGGGACGCGGAGGGTCAGCCCGAAAAGACCGAAAAAGTTGATCGCCGCCATGGCCAGCAGCGAGAGGACCGTGGCGCGGATCAAGGCGACCAGGTCGGCGAACGTCACGTAACGCCACCAGCCGTGAAAATGCCCCGTCAGGTAGAACACGGCGAGCTTGACGCTGAGCAACCAGGGGAGCGACTGGAGGTAGATGCCGAGGTCGCGGGGCGGGACCTGGAAATCGAAGCGGAGCAGGAAGGCGAGCCAGTAGACCGCGGCAAACAGGAGGGCGTGGGCGATGGCCAAGAGCCAGACCCGCCCCGCGCGAAGCCCGGCACCCTTCCGCCGCAGGGCGCCCACGGCCTTGAAGCCGAACGCGCCGGCGGCCCTCAAGACCGAGCGGAGCAGCCGGGAATGCGGGTGATCTTGGGCGGGAGGATCCACGTCGTTGCCCAAACCTCTTCTCCTCAAACGTCACCCTTCGGCCTGCACGCGATAGTTTCAGAATAACCCCGGGCGACGGCTTGTCAAGCGCTATCTCGAGAAAGTCAACTTCCGGCGCCCCAAGGAGTTAGCACGCCGCGACATACTGGGTGATGACCCTAGCAAGGATCGTTCCCGGCGGTGGCGAAGTCGTCCCCGTGTGGCGCAGCTTGCCAGCCGGAGTCCTGATCGCAAACCCTTAACGCTGCGTGCTTTATGGCAAGCAGTCAGTCGCGGCCGTGGATCACCCGGGCCCCGGTCCCCCCGCCGGCGCTATCGCGACAGGACCACGTCCATGTTGATCCGCGTCACGCGGCTCCCCTCTTTGCGAAGCAGGACGATCGACAAGGTCTGCTTGGGTTGGGTCTTCTCCAGCAGCAGGCCCACCTGCTCCAGATCGCGGGGGCGGATGTAGCCGATCCGCGCCAGCACGTCTCCCGGCTGCGGCTGGGGGGAGACCTTCTCATAGAGCTGCGGATCGGCCTCGGTCACGACGACGCCGCGGTCCGAGCGGAGGTTCATCGCCCGGACCCGTGCCGGCGTCAGCGGCGCGGCGGTCAGCCCGAGCTTTTGACGCAAGAGTCCGGCGGCGTCGGGCTTGGCCCGCAGGCCCAGCGTGATCGTTCCGCGCTTCTGTGCCCCCTGGCGCTGGACCCGCAGGGAAAGCTGGTTCCCGGGCTTGTGCCCGACCAGGGCCAGGTGAAATGCGGCGCTGGCGGCGATCGGCCGGTCGCCCAACTGAGTAATCACGTCGCCGGCCTGCAAGCCGGCTTCTGCGGCGGGCGAATCCGGCCGCACGCGGATCACCTCGCAAGGGCCGTCGGCGGCCACTTCCAGCCCCGTGTCCAGGCCGTAGCGCCGCTCCGCGTCGAGCATCTCCGGAAGCGCCCTGCGGAGCGTGGCCGCCGGGATTGCAAAGGCGATGTTCTCCGCGTCGCGCTTCATCGAGGTGGTCATGCCGATCACGTCGCCGGCGGCGTTGAACCACGGCCCGCCCGAGCTGCCCGGGTTGATGCCGGCGTCGGACTGGATCAGGTTCTGGAGCGTCAGCCCGCGGACGTCCAAGATCGCGCTGTTGCGGCCCACCGCGCTGAGGACCCCCACCGTGCAAGTCCGCAGCAGCCCGTGCGGATTGGCAATCACGATCACCGTCTCACCGACCAGGAGGTCGTCGGCCGCGGCGAGGCGGACCGCCTTCAGCGGCCGGCCGGCTTCGATCTTCAAGAGGGCCACGTCCTGGGCATGGTTGTTGGCGACCAGCTCCCCGGAAAGGACCCTGCCGTCGGCCAGCGCGATCCGCGGCTGGATGAGCCGCTCGGCGGCGTGGGCGTTGGTGAGGACGTAGCCCGACTCGTGGATCACGAACCCGGTGCCGACACTGTTTTCCTCCGGTCCCGGCGGGGGCAGAAAGAACTCCTCGGTGGTCGGCTTATCACCCTTGACGCGCGGCCCGGTGACGAAGACGACCGCGTCTTTCCACTGGGCGAAGACCTCGACGGCGGGGGTCCGCCGCAGGGCCCGCGACTCGTCCGCTCCCAGATCCGCCGCCAAGGCCGCGCCGGCCAAGCCCCAGGCCACCAAGGCGATCCACGCTCGCAGCGGGCGGGCTCCCCTGCGATTCATAGGAGGTTCCCACTAATGCTGCCAGCCCTTGCGGTACTGGCGGCGAATAAAGCGGTCGGCTTCGGGGCAGCCAGGAGCCCGCATGGATTGGGCGTCCCACTCGATGCGGCGGCCGGTCCGCAGGGCGAGATTCCCCACGAGCATCGTCTCGGTGAGCGGGGCGGCGAAGGTGGCGAAGTTGCACAGCGGCGGCGGTCCGCCGCGGCAGGCGCGGAGCCATTCCTGGTGGTGGCTCTGCTGGGGAGCCCGCGGCACGGTCGGCGGCGGGGACTGGTAGTCGCGGAACTTCCCCTCCGGCAGCAGGTGCCAGTCGCCGCCGGTCCACTCGATCGAATAGAGGGTCGCCTTGGTGCCGACCACGATCGCGCCGTTCTTGGCCACCTCGCGGCCGCCGATGAGCGCGGCGGGGGGCCGCTTGCCGCCGTCATACCAGTAGAGCGTGACCGGCCCGCGGCCGCCCCGCGCGGGAAACTCGTATCGCAGCGTGGCCCAGGCCGGGAAGGTCTCGTCCTTGAGCCCCGACGTGGCGAGGATCTCCGCCGCCTTGGGAAGCCCCAGCTCGAGGCCGAGGTAGGGCATCGCCGCGTTGTGAATCCCCATGTCGCCCAACGGCCCGGTGCCGAAGTCCTTCCAGCCCCGCCACTTGAAGGGGCAGTAGGCGGGGTGGTAGGGCCGCTGGGGCGCCACGCCCAGCCAAAGGTCCCAATCCAATCCCTCGGGCACGGCGACGGTTTCCCGCGGACGGTCAACCCCCTGCGGCCACCAGCCGGCCGCCCGATCCGTCCACACGTGCATCTCCGTCACTTCCCCCAGCACGCCCGAACGGATCACCTCGATCCCTGCGCGGGAGCGGTCCTCGGCCATGCCCTGCGTGCCCATCTGCGTGGCCACCTTCTTCTGCTCGGCCGTCTGGGCCATCTGGCGGGCCTCGGCAATGCCCCAGGTGAGCGGCTTCTCGCAGTAGACGTGCTTGCCGAGCTGCATCGCCGCCAGGCTGATCGGCGCGTGCATGTGGTCGGGCGTGCTCACCACGACCGCGTCGATCTGGCGGTGCATCGCGTCGAGCATTTTGCGGAAGTCGCGGAACTTCCGCGCCTTGGGGAACCGCTCGAAGGCCCTGGCCGCCGAGCGGAGGTCGACGTCGCACAGCGCGACGACGTTTTCCCCGGCCACCTGGTTGAGGTTTTCGCCCCCCTGGCCCCCGCAGCCCACGATCGCCAGGTTCAGTTTCTCGCCGGGCGATCGTGACTCGCCCCGCGAGTCCTCGCCTCCGGCGGCGATCCAGAGACCGGCGGCGGCGAGCCCCGCCCCACGCAGCATCGCACGACGGGAGATTTTCTGAGTCATGGCGGCGTCCTCCCCGGTTGGCGGCAAACGGGCCCGCGGAACGACAAGTTGCGCAAACGGGAAACCGTTCTTCGATCATACCCGATCGCCGGGTGGGATCCCAGAGGGCGGGGCCAGCTTGGCCCGCTGGAGTTCCAGGCACCTCGCCGGCGTGTTGCGGCGGACCGTCGCCTGAGACTCCGCCCAAGTGATCGTGTCCTGGAGGACGAGCCAGCGCTGGAGCGGGTCCCAGTGCCGCTCCCGCTTCCGCTCTTCCCATTGCTTCAGCGCATCGTCCGCTGGGCTACTCATGTTCCTCCCGCTCGATGGCATGTTTCAAGATCCGGATTCGCTGCGCGTCCCTCTCGGCCTCTGGACGGGCCATCTGAGACCGCAGCATGTCGGCGTCCGACAGGCCGCAGAAGGCAGTGCCCGCCGCCGTCGCCGCGGCTTGGGCCGTTGCTCGCGACGTGCTCCAGGCCTCCAGCCCTTTGACCGATCGGAACACGTCGATCGCCCCCGAGGGACTCGTCAGGCAGAACACACCCTGGCGGGCCATCCAGCCGGGCGCTCGGCCGGCGACCGGTCCCCATTCGTTCTCCGAGGCCCCCCACTCGGCTTGAAGCTCCGCTAGGGCTTTTTCGCAGCGGGCGAGGTTCTCGGGCGTGTCGTCGATCCACAGATCGACGTCGTAGGTCAGCACCGGGGCGTGGCGGAGGAGGAAGTTCATCCCGCCGATCAAGAGATAATCGACCTTGTGGCGATTGAAGGTATCGAGGATCCGGTCGACGTTCACGGCTACTCCAGGCGGATCAGTTTTGGGGGCGGGATACGGACTCCGAAGACTTTGCCGTGACGGCGCACCAGCCCGCGGAAGTCGTGGCGGAGGAAGCCGTAGACCGACTCCGGCGGATCGAGCGCCAGCCAGCGGCTGGTGAGCCGCTCGACGAGGGCCTCGTAGCGTCGCTGGGAGCCGCCGTGGGCATAGCAGCGTCCGCCGAAGCGGCGGAGGTCGCCGTCGAAGCGGGGCCCGAC
>Ga0315280_10007173_pt1 | contig 15082 bp, 16 predicted proteins | sample YL17G06_40_MG_FD_203697 | JGI IMG/M metagenome (GOLD analysis project Ga0315280, IMG submission 203697) | Sediment microbial communities from Yellowstone Lake, YNP, Wyoming, USA - YL17G06_40 | ecosystem: Environmental > Aquatic > Freshwater > Lake > Sediment | place: USA: Wyoming | collected... | reverse complement strand
TGCGAGCAGCTCCTGCGGGCTTTGGGCGAGCACATCTGCGAGTCGCCGCGGGCGGAAACCATGTGCCCCAACCCGCCGGGCGGTGCGCCGCCATGTCTTGCTTGTCAGATCTTCGGCAGCGCGTCCCGTCGCAGCCCCCTGAGATTTCAAGACCTCGTGTGGGAGGCTGGTTTGGAAGGGCAGCGAGAGCCGTTTCCCGCCTCCTTGCGCGCCATGACGGCCATCAATCGGCGGCGGCGAACCGTTGAAACGGGCCGGTTATTCTTGGTGGAGACGTCCCCTTATGTCGCCAGACTGCAATTCGCAAATAAGCAAGCCATCCTCGGCCGCCTGGACAACGAAGCTCAGGTTAAATTACTCCTTGCCGGCCTCAGGCTTATTTCCGCTTGGGGCGGAATGAAATCGCGCGGCCTCGGGTGGAGCAGCCTGAAAGACCTCCGAGTTTCTGCCAAGTTCGACGACAAGCGAGTTGAACCAGGCAATTGGAAGGAGCTTAAGACACTTTGCAGCGGTACAAGATAACCATTTCGCCGCAGTCTTCCCTCTGTTTCAGCGAGCGCCGGCCCGGCGGCCAGTTCCGAGACACCTTCCCGTACGTTCCGGGCACTGTTTTGCGAGCGGCGGTGGCGGAACTGATGCTTGGGGAAAGCGCCTTTGACGACCTCTTCATGGGCCCGAAGCCCGCGATTTTCACCCATGCTTATCCGGCAGGCTACGTCTTGCCGGCGACAGCCATGTCCTGCAAGGCCAATCCCGGGTTTTGCCGCGGCGGAGGGGGAGAGCACGGGGTCATTGACACCTTAGTGGAACGGCTTTGCTTTGAGGCGTTGCGCCCGGCGGGACCGCTCTATCTGCCTCAATGCCGGGAATGCGGGAGGCGGCTTGAGCGCCACGCGTGCTTTTACAAATTCGATGGGGAAAAAGCTCAGCGTGTTTCCGTGCCCCAGTGCTTGCTGACGCGTGTTGCCATCAACCGCCGCCGCGGCACGGCCGAAGAGGGCCTGCTCTATTCGCCCATCGTCGTTGCGGAAGGCGTCCGCAGGCCTGACCGGAATTGGGACTTCTACCCCACCACCTTCACAGGATTCGTCACAGTCGAGCGGCACGCCGACACGTTGGAGGTGTACCTGAAGAAAGTGGACTTTCTTGGCAGTGGCACATCGCGGGGCTTGGGACATGTCGACGTGAAGGTTGAGGCGCTCGACCCCCGCCCCACGGACAACGGCCTTGAGGAGCGATGTCGAAAGCTCAACGAGCGCATCAAGCGACGCTGGCAAACCCTTCAGAAACTGCCGGGGTGTGCTCAAAGCCCTGCTCACCAACCCGACCAAGGGAGCTACTTCACGCTTGACCTTTATGCCGATGCGATCTTGAAAGAAGATGGCTGGCTGCCCGCAATGGTCTTCACGGCCGACATGCTCAAAGCGCGCTCCGACGTGCACGACGATACGCTCCAGCTTGTGCGCGCCTATAGCGGCTACGATTACCGGGGGGGATGGAACATCGTCTGGGGACTGCCAAAGGACGTGGAAGTGGTTGTCCCCCGGGGCAGCGTGTTTGTGTATTGGACGAGCAATCTTAATCAATGGGAATCGGCGCTTCAAGACTTGGAGCTTCGCGGTATTGGAGAACGCACGGCGGAAGGATTCGGCCAGGTGCGCGTCTCGGACGAGTTTCACACTATCGCCACAGGGGAGGAGCCAGCATGAGCGCTGAGACAACCGGACAGAATCTCGATCAAATTCGCATCGCACTGGCGCTCAGGAGGGCTGCCGACCAGAACCTTAACGCACTGGTGCGGGCTGCTGGTCAGACTGCGTGCTTACTGCAAGGCAGCAAAGTCGAAAAGAGTCAGGTTCGCAACGTGCAGAACGTCGCGTCGGCCACCGAGAGCACGGCCGTAACCACAAACTTCATTCGATATCAAATCGGTCGAAAAGAAGAATGGCGCTGGAAAAATTTCGGCTGGAAGGTACTGCAGGAACTGGAGGGATCGGACAAGGTGGTGGGACGGCTGTCGGAAAAGGTCAGCAACGAAGTTCTCGCGCAGGTCTCCAGTGCTGACCGGGATAAAGTTCGCAAGGAGGCGTCCATTCTCCTTGCGCGCCTTTTTCTCGGCTATCTGGACCGCTGGTTCACATATGGGTCCAAGACAGGGCGCTGGGATGACATAGAAAAAGCCACCAGTGGGGAGGAAAGTCATGTTCGATAGGCTTGAGAGCCGGCTGGAAATTACCGGATGGCTCGTAGCCGAGACGGCGTTTCGTATCGGAGCGGGCCGCTCGACGGAGGTTGTCGGAACGGATCTGCCCGTCGTGCGTGACGTGCTGGGGAAGCCTTACGTACCCGGTTCGAGTTTTAAGGGCGTGCTCCGCTCGCGCGTCGAGAGCCTCTTGCGCGCCATTCGCAACGACCCAAAACTCGCGTGCGATCCGACGGACCGCGAGAACTGGTGTGTCAAGGACGGTGAGATCAAGAATAAAAACAAAGAGCTTGCCAGCAACCCGGCCGAGCACCGCGACCGGCAGTTTACCGACTGGCTGTTTGGTGAGACTTGCCTGGTCTGCCGCACCTTCGGCTCGCCCTGGCTGGCGTCGCCCGTCCTGATTCGAGACTTGCCCGTGGATGGGTCCCTCTGGTTTGACCAGTTTCAAGTGCGCAACGGCGTCGCCATTGACCGGGACACGGAAACGGCCAGCGAAGGCAAGCTTTACGACTTCGAGGTGATCCCTTCCGGCACGCGCTTCGCGTTGCGCCTGCTGGTCGAGAACGGTAAACCCTGGCAATGGGGAATGGTGTTCTGGGGGCTGAAGGAGTTTGAGAACGGCATGGCTGCCATCGGCGGAAGCAAGAGCCGGGGGCTGGGAACCGTGAAGCTGCAAATGCAGAAGCGCAAGCTGTTTTCTTTCAACGGAGAGAAGGGCGATGCCAAGCTGGATAAGCTCTTCGACTTGCTCGACGGCAAGGGCTTCCGGGATGTGAGCGACGAAGACGTCAAGGGCTGGATTGGAGAGTTCAAGGAGAAACTCCGAGCACTGGCCAAGGAGGTGGAGACCTGATGTTTAAGCAGTTTTACAACGAGCTTTCGATAGCTCTCAATATCGAACCGGATGGTCCCATCCTCATTAAGGCCAGTGAGTCCGGAGCCGACCCCACCCATCCGGACATGGAATTTGTCCGCACCCTCTATCAGGGCCGAGAGACCGTGTATATACCCGGCAGCAGCCTCAAGGGCGTCTTGCGCGCGCATTGCGAGCGCTTGGCGCGCACCGTGCAGCCCGAGGATCTCTCCGAGAAGCTCGAGGACAAGCGGCTGAGTTGTGACCCGCTCGACAAGAAACTTTCCTGTGGCAGACAGTGGGACCAAGTAAAGAATGCGGAGAAGACAAAGGCAAGTCCAAGTGAAGGCCAGGAAGTCTCTTCCGAAAATATCTACCGGAAATCCTGCTTCGTTTGCCGTCTTTTTGGCAACACCTCGCTCGCCAGCCGCCTGCGCGTCGAGGATGCCTATCCCGAGAATCCCGACTCGGTAAGGCTCGAAGAGCGGAATGGTGTGCCCATTGACCGGGTGTTTGGATCGGTCGCGGTCGGGGTCGGCCCATTCAATTACGAGGTGGCAACTTCAGGGATCTTCAAGAGTTCGATTCGCATCCGCAACTTCACCACTGCCCAAGCGGGGTTGCTGGCGCTGGCGCTGCGCGATTTGGCGGCAGGCAGGGTGGGTGTGGGCTTTGGAAAGTCGCGCGGGCTGGGACGTGTGAAGGCTATCATCAATGCAGTCAGCGTGCGCTATCCGGCGTGTGAACTTAATGGAAAGCTGACTTTGCTGGGCAGCGACCAGCCTGGCACGGATGCCCACGAATTGGCGGGCGCTGGGGCGTTTATTGCTGGCAAGGGCTACGGGCTTAACTCGAGCGACGCGGTGAAGCTTCCTGCTGGTATCAGCTTAGGTAAAGACGAGTCGGGCGAGCCCGGAGTGAAGGTCGAGCAGGCCGAGCAGATCAAAGAGCTTTGGAAAGCCTGTGTCGGCTCTTGGGGCAAGGTGGTTGAAGAGGTGGCGAAGGGAGCATGACTTCGATGCTGGGGTTTGTCCTTCGACATGCAAGCCTGAGTTTCGGTGACCTCGTCAAGGTCCTTCAGGACGCAAACCTGATCTGCGAGAGAGAGGCGTGGTCTCTGACTGCCTCTCCCGTCAGAATCCCCAAGTTTGCGGTTTTCGATAAGGCTAACTGCGCAGGAATAGTTAAAGATTGGCCCCAGGGACATGTGTTCTGCGCCAGTTGCGAAGTTCGCTGGCAGTACTCGCCCGCGAGCGAATCGGCCGATGTGCTGGTGCTTACCGAGAATAAGGGGGTGGCTTCGAGCCTCAAGGGTGAAGGCTTTAAGCCGATCGGCCGCGAATGGGAGGCGGTGCAGCCCGGCAAAGCAGGTTTGGTTCCCTGGGGCAGTGCGGTCCCGAGCGAGGGCGCGAACATTCGGGCGGAAACCCGGATACCGCACCCGCTCGAGTACCCTGAGAGGTGCGGTGACGCGAAAACGCGGTTCTATTACTACAGAGACCTATCCTCTGGCGCAATTCGATTCCTCCGACTGTGCGGTGTGACGTAAAGGGCGGTGACATCACCATGGGCGCATTTGGACCCCCGGAACCCAAGCCCTTTGGATTCGTCCCGTTACCACCTCACGTGAGCAGGCAGAAGCCTGCCGGACACGACCGCTTGGTCACCGCGCTGTGGAGCGGGTCGATCACGGGCGAGCTTGTGGCGCAAACGCCCATCCACGTCGGCTCGGGCGGGATCGACCTGACGGACGACTCTCGCATCCCCCTGGTGAAGGCGCATTTTCGGACTGCCGGCAAAGTCGCCATCCCTGGCTCGTCGCTGAAAGGCGCCATCCGCAGCGTTGTTGAGGCGATTACCTATTCCTGTGTGCGAGTGCAGTCGCGGCGTGCCCGCGAAGCGCTGCCTGACGACTTCAAGCCGTGTGAAGCTAAGAATAGAGACGCCAGGCTTTGCCTGGCTTGTCGGCTGTTCGGGGCCATGGGCTATCAAGGACAAGTCAGCTTTGCCGATGCTATTCTGCTCAGCGGCAAGGTTGGGACAATCCTCACTCCCTCGCTCTACCCGCCCCGAGCGGATGCAAGACTCTACTATAAAGACGGGCAGGTGAAGGGCAGAAAATTCTATCATCACGGCCAGCCCGCAAAAGGCAACGTGCCAATTGAGGTCTGTGACGTCCAGAGTCGGTTCAGGTTGTTCCTAGAGTTCATAAACCTCGAACCGGGAGAACTCGGGGTGTTGCTGACCGCCCTCGGCTGCGGAAGCACTCCCTTCGAACTCAAGCTGGGTGGCGCTAAACCCATCTGCGCGGGGTCCATCAAAGCGCAAGTGCGTTTGGTTGACACTATGGGGGCTCGTCTGCGCGCCACTCAGTTCGAAGCCTCTGCAAGCGCACAGAATTTGGGCCAGTGCCTTACGGCTGCGAAAGGGCTTATAGCGGACGAGAGCCTCAAAGAGTTAATGAGGATCTGGACGAGGGATCCCCGGCGGGTGTGTCCTTCTCGAGTCTACTGACCCGGAGTCCGTATATGGCGGCGCTGGACAACATGCTCAGCGCAATCGGGGCCGTCGGCCTTGCAGTTATCACCTTCGCCCTGACGAGGTGGCACGAGCGGTCAGAGAGAAGAGCGGACGAGCAGCTGAAGGCGCTGGACTTGTTACTGGACTGCCTTGACGACTATCGCCAATGGCAGGGATTGGGCGACGACCCGGGCAAGCGGACCTCCGAGGTGGCGGTTAAGATGAGGCTCTCGATGGCGTCGAAGCTGGGATTTCGTTATGAACCTCATTGGGAGGAAGCAATAAATTCGGCCGACGACATGCAACTGGCGGACGTTGCCCTCGAGTTGAACATCGCTTGGCTGGCCGAAACCCGGAAGAAAGTGAACGAGGCAGCGGACCGACTCGCGGAGCTGGCTGTCAAGTACAACCGTCAAAGCTATACGCTGACCGTTATTGACAAGGGTGGGTGGCGGTTACGTCGCCGGAAAAGGAAAGTGGAGGAAATGTTCAGGCTCCACGACCTGGCGCGGCGTTATGCGGCCGGTGAACTTATACTCGTTACAAGCAGATCGGAAGGACGGTGAACGAGGAATTGGAACTTAATGAATCACAATGGAAAGTGGTTGATATCATCGCGCGAGAACTGGTGCGCCAGGGTTGTGACCCTAATGAAGTGCAGAAGGGCTTCGTTTATCTGAGGACGCATAAGGACCCGGAGCGTTTCTTCCGTTTTCTCAGGCTTCTGGTAGACCGCGGTCAATTCCTGGTGCGCAGTGGACGGACGCTGGGGTACTACCGCACGTTGCAGGAAGTCTGCCAACAGCATCTCGCGGCTTATCGCTCGGACGCGGAGACGATGGCCCAGATTCTCGGCTGGGCGGTGCGCTTGATGCGTTATTACATGGCCGTGACGCCTTCCCCACCGCAGCCAACGCAATCGGGCCGGAGGCCTCCTGCAAGGTGGCGGAGAAGGTGAAGGAAAAGTCCGATGGGTGTTTATCACTTCATGGGTTTGGGCCGGTCGCCCGGGGCGGTGAGCGCGGCGATTTCGTATCTGGCGGACCGATACGAACGCGATGACATTTCGGACAAGCAGTTCTTCTCCGGCTCAGGAGAGGCCGCGCAAACCGCCAAGCGGGGTGACATCCAGGGTTTGGTCCTTTTCACCACGCACGAGGTCAAAGAGGGAGAGCGCCACGGTCTTGCTCTGGATTATTTGGAGAACCCTCCCAAGAAAATACGACAGAGACATGTAGCCGGAGAACGGATGTCCCAGGTTCTAAATAGGGTCCTTCCGCCTTTACTTCGCCGCCTGGATGGAGGACGCGGAAAAGTGGAACTCTACTGGTGCGAGATCGACCTGGCGCACCCTTATCTGACTTTCGAGCGAGCTGCCCGGGCGCTCCACGCCGCCAAGCCCCCAGGGGAAGTAGGCAAGGAAGTCTGGATTAACCTCACGGGTGGAGGAAACGTAATCAACCTCGCGCTCCAATTGGCCGCTGGGCTGCTCGGCCATCCGGCGAGGGTTTACTACACTTATATGCCGTCAGAGGATATCTCGTGTCTATACCATACGACGCCCCAGGCGAACCTGGGCACGGAGCGCGACCGTTTTTGGGTCGAAATCCCTCTGATTTACCTTGGTTTGGACGCGGCGGCGTTGGCTGTTCTTCAGACCTTGGAGACGTTGGATCAGCCGGTTAGGGATCAAGACCTGCTCAGCATCCTCAAAAGCGATCCCGCCCACGGGCCGGACTTCCAGAGTCTGAGCCTGCAAGATTTCCAGCGCAAATACCTTCTGCCCATGCGCGGAAATCAGATTGTCCTTACAGGTCGAAATATGGTTGCCATCGGTCAGGGCTGGTCCATATTGAAGCGCTATTATGAAATCGTAGCTGCGTTGCAGCGCCCGGGCGGCGGAGCCGAGACCAGTCTTGGCGCCTTGGCCGGAAACAATCCCTCCTGGTGTCGTCAGGAGACGATCTGAATCCTGGAGGAGGTAATGACCAGAATCCAGCAGCTATTCTCTTCGGTGGCCGTGGCCTTGCTCGTCTGGGTTGTCAATTCCCTTTTGCCTCCTCTTCTCACGTCGTACATCCAGGCCAACATCGCTCGCTTCCTTTCCCTCCTGGCCGTCGTCGCTGCTGTTTTTGCGGTGATTTCCGTGGCCATGTGGATGGCGGCCCGCCGCGCCCGCAGCAGGCTGGAGGTAGGGCAACGGCCGGAGGTGGATGCGCGAAGAGGGCTGATCGTCTTTTCGAGTCCCGGGGAGCGGGTGACGCCTGCCGAAAACGCGATCAAGGCGCATCTCGCCAAGCTCGAGCATTGCTGGATCATCGTGGGCCCTGCTTTGCCGGGGCGAGGCCCCAGCGCGCGCGACAACGCGAACCGAATTGCCCAGGAATACGCCAGCCAAAAACAGGGATTGAAGTTCTACATCCTGGATCTTGATGACGAACATAACCCGGAGAAAATTTTTCGTCTGGTCCAGTCCATATACGATCAAGCGCGCACGCTGGGCCTGAGCGAGAAAGAAATCATTGCAGACTACACGGGCGGGACCAAGTCCATGACCGCGGGCATGGTCTTGGCGTGCAGCACTTCGCAGGATCGGGATGCCCAATACATGAAAGCGAAAGACGTGACCGGCACGGGAGTGGCGAAACCCAGCGCGGAAGCCACCCCCGTCCTCATTGACCTGAACTTCGGACCCCGCTCATGACGCGAGAGACGCTGACCACGCTCATCGCCAGCCTGGGCGTGCTGGCCCTTGTCCTCTTGGGGCTTTGGCTGATGCTGGGCGGGCCGTTTCGCGGCCTCAAACCCGGCCTGCTGTCCGCGCGCCCTCCAAAGGACTTCGGGCAGGGAGCGCTCGGAAGGACGGTGGCCAACCTGCTCGCCTTCGCGGTGGCGTACCGATTCTTTTTCCAAGGTTACGCCGGGCAGATCTATGGATTCGAGCTGATGCTGACGATGGCGGTGTTTGCCCTGCTGGCGATGACGCTGGTTCCGGTGGTGGAGACGCTCGTGTCGTTTGCGGCGCTGACGCTATTCCTCATGGAGAACTCGGCGGTTTTTGGCGCCGGCGCCCTCGCGACCTTCTTCGTGCTCCTCCTCGTGTACGGAGGCCTGCGATGGTTTGTTCGGAGGTCGTAGCTATTTCGGATGCGCGCGCCGCCTTCGCGAGGGCCCGCTCTTAAGACCGCCCGACGGATGCTACGGCTAGGGGGAGGTGTGACATGGTGAGCTACCGATACTTTGTGCCCTGGTCTCCTTATTCGCGCTGGCGGGCCGGAGGCTACGGAAAAAAGGATGGCAAGCAGGGCATCCCCCCGGTGGAGAGTCGCGCCTTCTCGAACTATGAAATGGAAATCAAGAATCTGGCGGACGAAAACATGGGCGACCTCGCCGAGCGCTGGGCCAACGAGGATAAACGCTTGAAGGCCGAATACTGCAATGCCAAGTCAACGCTTTCTGCCGCCTGCGAGCAAGTGAAACGTGCTCAGCCCGCATTTACCATCGCGCAAGGAAAGTTCGACACTGTGGCCGGGGAAATGAACCAGTACTATGGCGCGATCCGTCTCCATCCCGTCCTCTACTGGGTCTTGATGCTCATTATTGTCGGAGGCGAATTCCCCTTGAACTCGATCGTGTTCAGAGTGATGGGGGAATCCACCGTGGCCACTTACATCTTCTCCACGGCGATTGCTTTCGGGCTTCCCGCTGCCGCGCACTTCCTCGGCATGTTCCTGCGCAAGCGTCCCTTTGCCCAGGGCATCGCCAACACGGAGGCCGTCCTCACGATCCTCTGCGTTTTGCTTCCAGCTTTCGGCATCCTTTCGATCGCCTACCTAAGGGAAAAGTACTTTGAATCGCGCCAGGTCGAATCCATCTTGGGCGTCAGGCTGGACCCCGCGGCGGTGACCTTGGTTTTTGTTGGGATCAATCTGCTGGTGTTCGCTTTGGCGGCCTTCGCGTCTTATCTTGTCCATAACCCTGAGATTTCCAATTGCCGCAAGCGATTTCGCTTGGCAGCTCGGGAACTCAAGGCCGCGCAACGGCAACTCCAGGCCGCCCGGAAGCGGGTTGAGCGGGCCCAGAAGCGGCTGGACAACTCAAAAACGCATCGTGAAGCCTCCTTTCAGGCCAGCATCAACCGAGGTAAGCAAATCCAGGATTTTACGCAGCGCCTGATTTCGGCCTATCGCGCTGCCAACCTGCGGGCACGCAACAACCCTCAAGCCCCTGGCGTCTGGGAGCAAGGCTATCCCTCGATCAGCTTTCGTCCGCCGCTGGACACCGGGAAGCTCGACTGGACCTGTCCCTCCGAGGAAGCCGCGGCCACGGCTGAGGAGGGCTCCCGCCCGGAGCCGGCAACCCGGCAGGAGGCCCGGTCATGAAGCGTTCGGCCAGAGCGCGCTTCCTTCTCCTGCTCACCGCCAGCTTGTCCCTGATGTGGGCTTGCGACCAGGGTTCGCGCGCGCCTTCGGAATCCGCCTATCGGCCCAAAGTCGTCTTTGTGCTTTTCGATCTCTCCGCCAGTACCGAGCCGAAAGACACAAGGGCCCGTTACCTTCAGGGTTTTCAGAAGGTCATGGACGGGCTCCAGCCGGGGGATTGGATCGCCGCCGATGCCATCACTGACAATCCACTCGCGCGCTCCACGTTTCCTATTAATGAGGCCCTGATTGCACCCTACAACCCGCTGGTGGACAACCCGCTAACCCACCAGGGGAAGCTCAAGAAGCAGAAAGAGGAGATCTTTGCCAAGGCCAGCGAAATGGTCCTGCACCAGAAGGAAAAGTTTACGCGCACCAAAATTCTCGATTCTCTCCTGCTCGCCGAGAGGGTCTTTAGCACCTACCCTCGTGACCGCGAGGCACTGGTGCTCTTTTCCGACATGATCGAAGAGTCGGAACACTACAATTTCACCCAAGAGCCGCTCACGCCGCAGCGCATCGCCGCCATCATCTCCACGGAGAAGGGCCATCAGCGCTTGCCGGATTTGAAAGGTGTGCAAGTCTATGTGGCCGGTGCGGCTTCCGGCACCTATCGCCGGATGACCTCCGACCGCCTGCAACAGATCGAAAATTTCTGGCGGGAGTATTTCAAAGCCTGTGGCGCCGAAGTGCGCAAAGAGCGTTACGGCAGCGCCCTGCTCGAAGCTCCTAAGTGAGGGGATAGGGCGCGGGGATTTCCGGCTCGGCGCGCCCGTCATGAATCAGGAGGAAGCCATGTGGACGCTGATCGGGAACATTGCCAACCTGCTCCAGATTCTTTCGGTGATTCCCCTCTTATTTACGGCCGGCTTGATGCTGACGCGCGCCCGGCGATATCGAAAGCTGATTCGACAATGGGAGCAAACCGCCACGGCCAGGCCGGCGGCGCTGGCCGTCGGCTTGGCCGGCGGTGGCATGGACATCTCCGGCCAGGTGAAACAGTTCCTGGAAGCGAAGGGACTGAAGATGGATGTCCGCAGTTACACAGCTTCCGGCGTCACCCGTGAGAATATCTCACGGCTGTTGCGCCAGGTCCTCGACATCAAGGCCGAGATGACCGCTGAGGGGGTTACCGAGGTCCACCTGTTCCTCTCTTGCCCGGTTGTCTTTGCGGCCGCGGTGGGCGCTTTGTTGGATAACTGGGTCCCCGTCAAGCTCTATCATTTCAACAATCAAGCCAACCCCCCCGGCTACGAGTTCTGGACGCCACTTTACAAGGGCACCGTTCCCGGCCTTGAAACCATCACGGCAAGCGAACTCTTCGAACAGGAGCTGACTTGAGCCCCCAAGGAGAACCGTGCCATGGCCGAGCGGCGGGTCGTTGATGTAAGGACAGTTTACGGCGAGCAGGCCAAGCTGGCCGAATTGGACAGTTATGTTGCCAAGGCGCAAGAGCTCGCCGGCGAGGGCAACGAGGTGGTGCTAACCGGCCCAGGGCCCATCTGGTTTTATCTGAAGATCGCCCATGCCCTGCATGGCAAGGCGCGAAAACTCATCTACCACTCGCCGGTCACGGGTGAAGTCGTGATCTTCGACCATGACCCCTATTGAGGATTGCGCGATTCACTCATGGTCTGCTTGACAAGCGCACTCCAGAGTGCTACACGGGTAGAGCAAACCGGCGGGACCACGCTCGGAAGTCGTTATGCGGGGTGCGTGCAGGGGGTATGACAGATTTGGTCACCGGGCGGGAAAGGGATTCCCCAAGGGTTGGTAAACTCAAGCGTTGCAGGCGGAAAGCAAGAAAAATTCAAGCTCATTCGAGTTCTGACCCCGGCGCTGGCAGAAACCAAAGGAGTTAACCTCTGCGGTGGGTCGCAGGGAGGGCGAAAAAGGTGACAGTTTTCGGCCCCCGTCGCAAAACGGCTTGTAACTGGTTGCCAGCAAAGGGCGAAAAAGTAGGTGGGTTGAAGAACGGGCCCCGATGAGAGGGGATTGAAACGTAAGTAAAAAACCTACTCTGCCGTTCGGAAAGCACCGAGTTGAAGAACGGGCCCCGATGAGAGGGGATTGAAACGAAGTAATCTTGCGGCAGTCAAGCGGCTTCTGCCGCGTTGAAGAACGGGCCCCGATGAGAGGGGATTGAAACATGGCTGCTCTCTCACGCTGGATTTCCTCTTCCAGCCAGTTGAAGAACGGGCCCCGATGAGAGGGGATTGAAACGTTCCGCGAGGCCTACGCGCCGGTGGATTTCGCCCTCGTTGAAGAACGGGCCCCGATGAGAGGGGATTGAAACTTTTGTTTCGTCGTACCAGAAACCATCGCCTTTGGGCATGTTGAAGAACGGGCCCCGATGAGAGGGGATTGAAACTGTCAAGCCAGTCGTAGTTCCAGTCCCACCCGCCGCGTTGAAGAACGGGCCCCGATGAGAGGGGATTGAAACTTGATCGTTGATTGCGTCATAGGTGCCTTCTGCAATCGTTGAAGAACGGGCCCCGATGAGAGGGGATTGAAACTTCTTTGTCTGTCATAGCTCACCTCTCTCCTATGAAGTTGAAGAACGGGCCCCGATGAGAGGGGATTGAAACCTGTCCGCCGACGATCAGGATGTCGCCCTTCTGCTGCGTTGAAGAACGGGCCCCGATGAGAGGGGATTGAAACCTTTTTCGCCCAGACGATACCAGCCGCTGTCCCAACTGTTGAAGAACGGGCCCCGATGAGAGGGGATTGAAACCTGTATGGTCGCCGTATGTAGATTGCCACCACTTCTGTTGAAGAACGGGCCCCGATGAGAGGGGATTGAAACGGCTCATGGCGTCGGCCCGATCCCAGAGCCCCGACTTGTTGAAGAACGGGCCCCGATGAGAGGGGATTGAAACCTCAAATTACGCGTCCCTCTGTGGCGGGGAACAATTGTTGAAGAACGGGCCCCGATGAGAGGGGATTGAAACTCCCCGGTTTGAGGATGGCGTTGGCTGGCCATTCATCGTTGAAGAACGGGCCCCGATGAGAGGGGATTGAAACCTTTCTCCTTTTCTGCCAGAGGGCTACTATCCGTAGTGTTGAAGAACGGGCCCCGATGAGAGGGGATTGAAACTTTCTCCAGGAAACCCTTCTCCACAAGGTCGTGGAGGTTGAAGAACGGGCCCCGATGAGAGGGGATTGAAACTTCTTGGGTGGGATCGTAGCCGGGTCAATGAACCTCGTTGAAGAACGGGCCCCGATGAGAGGGGATTGAAACGATGTCCGGGACTGTGTACTCGCACGCTTTGCCCCCGGTTGAAGAACGGGCCCCGATGAGAGGGGATTGAAACTGGGGAGTGGTCAGGAAGAAAGTCGGCAGGTTCACGTTGAAGAACGGGCCCCGATGAGAGGGGATTGAAACTGCACTGCCGCCCCTTCCCAGCGTTCGGCTGCGATTATGTTGAAGAACGGGCCCCGATGAGAGGGGATTGAAACTGGCGTCGGGATTCGCCCAAGTTAAGCGGGATAAGCGCGTTGAAGAACGGGCCCCGATGAGAGGGGATTGAAACTTTCTGATTAGTCACGCTAGTTAGCTTCATAAGCTCGTTGAAGAACGGGCCCCGATGAGAGGGGATTGAAACAATCGTTCCGCCAAGATAGGGGCGAGAGGTCGAAGATCGTTGAAGAACGGGCCCCGATGAGAGGGGATTGAAACGCGCCGTCGGCGTCTCGTCGTCCTTGCCCAGTAGAGCGTTGAAGAACGGGCCCCGATGAGAGGGGATTGAAACTCTCGAGCGCCTGGCCCTTCGGTCCTTTCTGTAGGTCGTTGAAGAACGGGCCCCGATGAGAGGGGATTGAAACTTTCTTAGGAGATTTCGCACTACAGCTGTCGCAATCCATGTTGAAGAACGGGCCCCGATGAGAGGGGATTGAAACTCCACCGCCTTGATGATAGCCCGCGCCAGCGCATCAACGTTGAAGAACGGGCCCCGATGAGAGGGGATTGAAACTTCTGTTGTTCGCAAGAACCGTTGTCCGTTTCCGCGTTGAAGAACGGGCCCCGATGAGAGGGGAGAATGGTGGGGGAATCAAGACGCTTTCCCCAGTGGGAGTCCGGCATGGGCGAAGCAGGGGCCGACTCGAAGCTCACCACGTCTGAGGGCTCGCCGCTCATCGCAGAGGGTAGGGGCCTCTTCTGGCGTGTACACTCATGGAACAATCTGCTCGCGGCGTGGGACCGCGTGGAGGGCAACGAGGGAGGGGCCGGCGTTGACGGGGTCAGCCTCGACGCTTTCGAACTCCGGCTGGAGGAGAACCTGCGGCTTCTACAGCGCGATCTTCGCCAGCGGCTCTACCGGTCGCAGCCTTTATTGCGCGTGTGGATGCCGAAGCGTGACGGCGGCCGGCGGTCGCTCGCCATCCCCACGGTGCGGGATCGCGTCGCTCAGAGCGCGGCGGCCTTGGTCATCACGCCCCTGCTCGATCGCGAGTTCGAAACGGTGAGTTATGGGTTCCGAAAAGGAAGGTCAGTCGCTCAGGCGGTTGAGCAAGTTCGTCGCTACTATGAGCAGGGCTTCCGCTGGGTCGTGGATGCCGACATCGACAGCTTTTTTGATGAGGTGGACCATCGCCTCCTGCTGTCGCGTTTTGCCGAAAGCATCCGCGACGCGGACCTCGAACGCCTGATAGCGGCCTGGCTGACCGCCCCCATCCAAGAAGGAGCGGAGTGCATGGTTCCCAGCCGCGGGCTACCGCAAGGTTCGCCGATCTCGCCCGTGCTGGCCAACCTCTATCTGGATCGCTTTGATGAAGCGCTGCTGAAGCGCCATCTGTGCGTGGTTCGCTTTGCTGACGACTTTCTGATCCTGTGCCGGAGCCGTCCGCAGGCTGAAAGCGCTTTTGAACTCACCGAGAGCCTTCTGCAGGATCTTCACTTGGGTCTGGAAAGCGAGAAGAGCCGCCTCATCCATTTCGATCAAGGCTTTCGATACCTCGGTCACCTGTTTGTGCGCAGCATGATTCTGCCTTCGCCCAACCGGCTGCAGCGCTGCGACGCGCTCGGCCTCGCGGCCACGGCCACGAGAAGGCGACCCCCTTCGCCGGCGCTGAATTCCGTTC
>Ga0315280_10007172_pt1 | contig 15084 bp, 14 predicted proteins | sample YL17G06_40_MG_FD_203697 | JGI IMG/M metagenome (GOLD analysis project Ga0315280, IMG submission 203697) | Sediment microbial communities from Yellowstone Lake, YNP, Wyoming, USA - YL17G06_40 | ecosystem: Environmental > Aquatic > Freshwater > Lake > Sediment | place: USA: Wyoming | collected... | reverse complement strand
CCGTCCTGCTCTCGGCCAGCGCGGCGTGCAGGTTGAAGTCGAAAGCGCTTTGGCGGGGAAGGATCTCCAGACGGATGCTTTCAAAGGCGGTGGCCCCCAGCAGGAGCCTCCTGCCCTCCAGGCTCAGGCCGCCGTTTGAGCGCTCCACCTGCAGGGAGGCATTCAGCAGCTGGCCGGAAAAGAGGCGGACATTGGCCAGCCGCAGCTGGCCCGCGGGCAGCAGGGTGCGCGTCTGAACGTTTCCGGAGAACTCCAGGTTCCCCTGGGTGGAATTGAGAACCAGCGGCTGGAGGAACACCGTTCTCTCATCGCCGAAGAGATGGGTAAGGATGCGAGTTTGCGCGGGAACGCCCTTGCCTTCCACCCCGGCGCGAAGATCGAGGGAATAGCCCACCTTAGCCTCCCGCAGCAGATAGGTCAGATGGCCCGCTCCGGTGATGGAGCTGTTCAGATAGGGGTTGAGGGTCTTCAGGTCGCCCGAGAGCTGCAGGGTGGAAGAGGGCCTGAAATCCTCCGCCTTGAAGCTGAGAGTCAGCTGCAGCGAATCCAGGTCCAGGGCGCACTGGAGATCCAAGGGCGAGCGATCCTGGATCTTGCGGACGCTCAACTGATGGCCTTCGTAGCTTACCTGGAAGGTCTGCCCCGCGAGGCTCAGGTTGTCGGTGTTGAGGGAATGGATCCGTACCGCCAGATCCGCCCGGGAAAAGGACTGTCCGATCCAGCCGTTCACCCGCAGCCGGGAGACGACCCGGGTGGTTTCCAGGTCCAGCTCGCGCCGGTTCAGCAGCAGCGTAGAGCGCAGATCGATCAGGAAGGAATCCCGGCTGCTTTCCAGGTTGAAAAAGAGCTTGCTGAACAGGACCTCTGTATCTCCATCCCGGTAGCTGAGGGAGAGGTTCACGCCGCTCAGCCTGAGGGCCAGCTCGGGACGTCCGGCCCGTTCCGCCGAGCCCCGGCTCAGCAGCTGCCGCAGAAACTCGAGCAGCTCCCGGTCCCGGCTTCTGTCGAGGTGGAATTGGGAATTGGTTATCTGGATGGCGGAGAGAGAGCCGGAAGCATCCCCGCTGAAGAGGAGGTGCAAGATCCGGTAATAGATCTTTACCGTGCTGATATTGATGAGAACCGCTTCCGGATCTCCGGCTGCGAAAAGCTTGAAATCCCGGACGGCGAGGAAGCCGAAGACCGAAGGGGAGATGCTGCTGTAGCCGATCTTTTTCCCCAAGCGGGCTTCCAACGCGCTTATGGCTTGGGCCTTCAATTCCTCCATTCTAAGGTCCAGGTGCCGGCTGAAGAGGAGCCCCAGGAAGACCAGGGCGCCCAGAAATACCCCCAGCAGCGCCGCCTCCAGCCCCTGCAACGGCCCGAAAGATGGCCTGGAGGAAGAAGGACGAACCGGATTCAATACTCGCCCTCTAGAAAAAGCAAATCCGTCCCCCCTGTGTTACACTCATCTAGAGCCTTTCTTGCGTATCTCGATGGTCCCGATACGGCGTTCATCCCCATCCACCACTGTAAACAATAGCCCATTTTCTTCAAACGTCACACCCGGCTTGGGGATCTCCCCCAGGCGCTCGCACAGGAAACCCCCGATGGTATCGTAGTGGCCTTTCGGGAAGCTCACGCCGAGGCTGCGGGCCACATCCTCAGTATCGGCGTCGCCAGCGATCAGGAAGCCTCCAGCGGCGAGGGTCTTGATCTCCTCGAGAGGAGGCGGCTGGGCTCCCGGGATGAAGCCCACGATCTCTGCGGCGATCTGCGCCGGTGTGAGCAGACCGCTGAGGATCCCGTACTCGTCTACGAGAAAAACGATCTCGATCTTCCTGCTGTTCATCTCTCTCAACAGCTCGGGTATCCTCTTGGTCTCCGGATAGAACACCGGCTTCTTCATGAGCTCCCCGGCCGTCCGGGCCCTCGCGGTCAGCAGCTCCCGCGCATCCACGTAGCCGCTCAGGTTGTCCGCCCTGTCGGAATACAGGGGAATGAATCTTCGCCCCTCCTCCAATGCCAGCTTGGCCAGCTCCCGCAGGGGAGTATCGGTGCGGCAGACGGGGTGCTGCTGCAGAGGGATCATGACCTCCCGTGCCAGGGTGTCACGAAAGGCGAATATGTCGTCGAACAGGCGCCTCTCGGCGGCATCCAGGCCCGATTCCCTCCCGCCCAAACGCACCAGAAGCCTCAAATCATCCCGGCTGCGGGGCAGTTTGGTGCTCCGCCCCCTGCCCCAGGAGGAGAGGAGCAGGACGCGGATCAGGAGGTTCAGCAGGATCGAGACGGGCAGAAAGAGAAAGTAGAAGAACACCAGGAGCGGAGCCAGCCTGACGGCGACCTCATCGGCATTGCGGCGGAAAAAGGATTTGGGGATGATCTCGGCGAAGAGGAGGAACAGAATGCTCAGGCTCAAGCCGCCCAGCCAGGAACCCCAGGAAAGCCCGAGCCCGCGGAGGGTGCTGTTCAGGAGCACCGCCGCCGTCACCACGGCGGTGTTGGTGCCGATCAGGGTGGTGGAGAGCAGGCGCTCAGGCTTCAGGAGCAGGAACTCCGCCGCCCGTGCGTGTAGAACGCCCCGTTCTTTCCTGGAATAGATGATGAGCTGATTGGCCGCCAGCAGCCCCGTCTCCAGACCGGCAAAGCAGGCCGCCGCGAGCAGGCAGATGAGGAGGGAGAGAATGATCATCTCAAGACAGCCTCTTCACCTCGACCTCGAGGATGCGGTTCCTGGCGATCCTGCGCACGGCGATCTCGAGCTCGGGAGTCTTCACCACCGTTCCCGGGGCTGGTATTTCTCCCAGCTTCTCGATAACGAACCCGGCCACGGTCCGGCTTTCCGTTTCCGGCGCCGTCCCCAGGAGGGAGGCCAGGGCATCCATCTCCAGGTTACCGGGCAGGCGGTAAGTGCCAGGCGCGGTCTGCACCACCCCTTCGGGCTCGGAGGCGTAGAAGTATCCCAACAGCTCTTCCACCATCATCTGGAAGGTGATCACCCCCGCTGTGCCGCCGTATTCATCCACGATCTGGGCCATCTCCGAGTTCGTGCGCCTCATCTCGACCATGAGCTGCGCCAGATTTTTAAAGGAGGGCACGCTGAGAATGGGTTTTACGATCTGCCCCAGGCTCTGAGCCTGCTTCAAGGCAAACCGGTAGGGAAGCAGGTCCTTCAGGCCGATGCAGCCCACCAGATGATCGAGATCCTGCTGGTAGACCGGGATCAGCCCATCGCAGGCCATCTCCCGCAGCTTGTGGGCCTGCCGCAGGAGCCTGGAGAGCGGCATGGAGACCTCCAGCCCGCCCAACTGCACCCGGGGAATCATGATGTCCGCGGCGCTCATATTCCTGAACTCGAAAAAGGACTCGAAGAGATGGAGCTCCGACTGATTGAGGATTCCTTCCCGGTAGCCGACCCGGACCGCGGGGAGGATGATTTTCCGGCTTGCCGCACTACCCGACAGCTCGGGGGCGGGAACCAAGGTTCCGGTCCAGCGGTTGAAAAGATTCAAGAACCGGCACAGCGGTTTCAAAGCCAGGAACAAGAAGTAAAGCGGCCGCGAGACCACCCGCATAAAGGCGGGGGAATGCCGTACGGCGATCGTTTTCGGCGCCATCTCTCCGATCAGCAGCAGGATCAGCGTGATGCAGATAATGGAAAAAAGCTCGGAGTCGACGGAAAAGATCCTCTCTCCCGCCGCCTCCGCCAGGGAGGCGGCGATCATGTTGACGATCATGTTCCCGGTGAGGATGGCCACGAGCATCTCATCCGGACGAGAGAGCATGATCTCGAGGATCCTTCTTTCGGCGGGAGCGGCCCTGCGCTTAAGGCTTTCCTGCTCTGGACCGGTCAGGGAGAAGAGGGCGGCTTCGCTGCCGGAAAAGAAGGCGGAGAGGATCAGGAGAAAGGAAAGGATGGAGTATTCCAGTAAATAGCCCAGGCTCATGGGTATGCTCTACAGCAGGATGATTATAGCCTTGAAAGGGCTCTTGTTAAAGGCGGGCATGACAATCCGGCCCGATTCGTTTATGCTGATGGCGCTCGAGAATGGTATCGTCATGAGCGAACCAAGGATTCTGCCCAACTTCATCGTCCTCGAGGGGTTGGACGGCTCGGGAACCACCACCCAGATGCGCCTCCTGGAGCGGCGCCTGAACGAGCTGTCCCTGCCCCACGCCTGCACCAGCGAACCCACGGGAGGCCCAATCGGAACCCTGCTGCGGGATATATTGAAGAGTAAAATCAGCGTCCAGGCCAAGACCGTCGCCCTGCTCTTCGCCGCGGACAGGCGGGAGCACCTTGAGGCTCCGCAAGAGGGAATGCTTTCCCGGCTCGAACGGGGAGAGCTTGTCATCTGCGATCGTTACCTCTTCTCCAGCCTGGCCTACCAGGGCCCCGCCTGCGGTTTCCAGTTCGTCCGCCGGCTCAACGCGGAGTTCCCCCTACCCCAGCACCTGGTCTTCCTGGACACGCCCATCCCGGTAAGCCAGCAGAGGATCCGCGGGCGGGAACGGCTGGAGCTCTACGACGGCTCCGCACTCCAGCCGGCGATCCTCTCCGCCTACCGCAGAGCGTTCGCTCTTTTCTCCTGCGCCGGGATGCAGGTCCACTGGCTTAACGGAAGCCGCAGCCCGGAGGAGATTTTCAAGGATCTCTGGACTATTTTCCTCGCTCTGCCGATGCTTAAAGGGTGAAACGGTGGCTTCTGCTCCTGGCGGCCATCCTGGTCCCGCTGGGAAGCGCTCACGCCTACAGGATCCTCTACGCCGAGCAGTATTACCGCCTGTATCACCTCCACTTCTACCAGTATCCGGACGACACCATGGAGAACGTCTACTACCTGGAGCAGGCCTTGAAAGCCGACTTCTGCAATCCTCTCTACGCCCTGGCCAGGATCCGCGATAAAGCGGAGTGGGAGCACTACCGCGCCCTGTTCAAGATGCACGTGCACCTCAGGCTGATAGAGCTCTACCTCACCCTCGGCAGCAAGTACGATAAGATGGTGGCCTACTTCTTCAACGCCCCCTGGAAGGAAGACAACCTCAAGAGCCTGGAGCTGGCGGAGCGGGCCTACCAGGTCGCTCTGGGATACTGGCGGCAAGCCCTGAGCCTGGCCTATCAGGCTCCCCGCACCCGTATACACCTCGAAGAGATTCAGAAGTGGGAGGACGAGCGCCTGCGCATCCTCGCTGGGGACCTGGACTACCAGGACATCATTGGCTCCCACCTGGAGCGCCTGCAGCGGGTGCGCGCCACCTTTCAACAGATGGACCGAAACACCTACTAGAGGATCAGCATCGCATCTCCATAGGAGAAGAAACGGTACCCGCTGCGAACCGCCTGCCTGTAGGCGGCTAGAATGCACTGCCTGCCGGCGAACGCGGCTACGAGGAGCAGCAGGCTGGACTTCGGGGTATGGAAGTTGGTCAGCAGCCTGGATACCGCCCGGAAACGATAGCCGGGATAGATGAACAGATCCGTGGAGCCCGGGCCGGGGCATATCCGCACGGCGGTCCCGACAGCGGATGCCTGATCCGCGCTAGCGGATGCCTGATCCGCGCTAGCGGACGCCTGATCCGCGCTAGCGGATACCTGATCCGCGCTAGCGGACGCCTGGTCCGCGCAAGCGGACGCCTGGTCCGCGCTAGCGGACTCCAGCGCCCTCACCACCGTTGTTCCCACCGCCAGGATCCTCTTCCCGCAGGCCAGGGCCTCATTCAAGCGGCTGGCGGTTTCCGAGCTTATCGCGTAGCTCTCCCGGTGCATGGGGTGGTCCTCGACCCGCTCGGTGCGGATGGGGAGGAAGGTTCCCAGCCCCACGTGGAGGGTCAGGGGAAGCAGTTGGATTCCCCTTTCCCGCAGCCCCTGCAGGATCCCCTCCGTCAGGTGCAGCCCCGCCGTGGGGGCGGCGACCGATCCCAGCGCCCGGGCGTAAATGGTTTGATAGCGCAGCCCATCCTCGGGCGTATCCGCCCGCCGGATGTAGGGAGGCAGGGGCACGTGCCCGCAGTCCTCCAGGTAGGCCTCGTCGATCAGGGGTCGGAAGCGGAGGCTGGGCAGGCCGTCGACCGGTTCGCTCACCGTCCCGCGCACCTCCCTGGGAAAGAGGAAAACCTTGCCCGGCCTCATCTTGCTAGCCCGCTGAGCCAGGACCTGCCACCATCCGCTCTCGAGCTCTTCCAGGAGGAGGAACTCTGCCTCCCGCCCGCCGGGCTCCGCGCGGCCGAACAGGCGCGCCTTGCGCACCCTGGTGTCGTTCACCACCACCACCGTTTCAGGGTCGAGGAAGCCGGGGAGATCCCGCACCACGGCATGGAGGATCCTGCCGGAATCCCGGTGGAGGACCATCATCCGGGATGATCCGCGCTCCGCCGGGGGCTGTTGGGCGATGAGCCGGGGAGGGAGATCAAAGGAAAAACTGCTGGTCTTCACGGGCCCGTTTCTTAAGCCCCAGGTGCCGGTAAGTGGATTCGGTCACGATCCGGCCCCTGGGGGTGCGCTGCAGCAGCCCGCGTTGGATCAGGTAGGGCTCGTACACGTCCTCCAGGGTGTCCACGGATTCGCCGATGGAAATGGCCAGGGTCTCCGAGCCCACCGGTCCTCCCCGGTAGCGCTCGATGATCATCTTGAGGATTTCCCGGTCCAGCTTGTCCAGGCCCAGGGAGTCGATGGCCAGGGACTCCAACCCCCGGGAGACGATGGAGCACTCCACCCTGCCTTTTCCCCAGACCTGGGCGAAGTCCCTCATCCGGCGCAGGAGGCGGTTGGCCACTCGGGGCGTCCCGCGGGAGCAGTGGGCCAGCTCGCGGGCGGCATCGCCTTCTATTTCCACTTTCAGGATCTTCGCCGAGCGGTGAATGATGGCCTCGATTTCCTCCTCGCCGTAGAAATCCAGGCGAGTGGTGATGCCGAAGCGGGAGTACAACGGCCCGGACACCAGCCCCGTCTTGGTGGTCGCGCCCACCAGGGTGAAGGGGGCCAGCGGGATCTTGATGGTTCGGGCGCCTGGACCCTGCCCCATGACCACGTCCATCTCGAAGTCCTCCATGGCCGTGTACAGCATCTCCTCGATCATGGGTTTCAAGCGGTGGATCTCGTCGATGAAGAAGACGTTGTTCTCTCCGATGGTGGTCAGGATGGCCACCAGATCCCCGGTCCGTTCCAGGGCCGGAGCCGAGGTGGCCCGGAACTGGACCCCCAGCTCGTTGGCGATGATGCCGGCCAGGGTGGTTTTCCCCAGACCCGGAGGACCGCTGAAGAACACGTGGTCCAGGCTCTCCCCCCGCTGCCGGGCAGCCTGGATGAACACGGCCAGGTTCTCCTTCAGCTGCTTCTGGCCGAGGAAATCCTTGAGGTGCCGGGGCCTCAGCCCCGCCTCCTCCTGGTCCTCCGGCTGAAAGTACGCGCCGTCGATGATCCGCTCTTCCTTCATCTTGGCTCCCGGCCGCTCAGCAGGGACACCGCCCTCTTGAAGAGCTCCCGCTCCAACTCCTCCTTGGGCAGGGAGGCGTCCTTGCAGGCTTTCACCGCCGCGGCCACCGCGGTTCTGGCTTCCCGGCGGTCGAAGCCCATGCCGGAGAGGGCCTCCACCAGGTCTTCAACCCCGGCAGACCCGGGCTGGGGGGAAATCGATAGCCTGCCCTTGAGCTTCAGGATGATCTTCTGCGCCGTCTTCCGCCCGATTCCCGGCAGGTTCGCCAGGGCCTCCGCGTCTTCGGCCTCCAATGCCGCGACGAAGACGGGAGCTTCCACTCCGGAGAGGATCCTCAAGGCCAGCTTCGGGCCCACCCCTTCCACTTTCAGCAGATCCAAGAACAGGTCCCTCTCGCCTGGAGCGGCGAAGCCGTAGAGCCTCATCTGGTCCTCCCGGTGAAGGAGGTAGATGAAGATGCGCGCCGGCTGCCCCTCGGCGGGCAGCTCGCGGCTGGTGGTGAGCGAGGTGAGGATCTCCCACTCCACTCCGGCGGTCTGGAGGAAGATTTTTTCGGAGTCCTTGTACGTGATCCGGCCGGTGATGCTGTTGAGCACGCTCAACCTCCCAGGGCGGAGATCCGCCGCCTCACGCTGGAGATGTTGGCATGGCAAACCGCCAACGCCAGGGCGTCGGCGGCATGATCGGGAGCGGGAACGCTCTCCAGCCGGAAGAGTATCTTCAACATCTCCTGGATCTGCCGTTTCTCCGCCCGGCCGCGGCCGATCAGGGCCTGCTTTAGCTGCAGGGGCGTGTACTCGGCGATAGGGATGCCCCTGGCCGCCAGGGTGTAAAGCACGACGCCCCTTGCTTGAGCCACCGGGATAGCGGTCTTGCTGTTCTTGGCGAAATAGATCAGCTCGACGGAGGACTCCTGCGGCCGGTAAGCTTCCAGCACTTCCTCCAGGCCCAGGTGAAGCCTCACCAGCCGGCTGCCCATGTCTTCCTGGGGGCTGGTGCCGATCACACCGTGGCCGAGGTGACGGTAGCTGGAACCGTCCACAGCGATGACCCCGTAACCGGTGAAGGCTAAGCCGGGATCAATCCCCAGGATGACTTTCATTCATCCAGCTGGAACCCTTCCGGAATATCCAGGTTGGAGGACACGCTCTGCACATCCTCGTGTTCCTCGAGGGCTTCGATCAGGCGCAGAACCTGCTTGGTCTTATCCGGGCTGAGGCTGACCTGCACGTCCGCGATCCGGGCGACCTCGGCGTTGAGGTGCTTGAAGTTCGCCTTCTGCATGGCCTCCAGGACCTGCTCGAAGCTCTCGGGGTCGGTGAGCACCTCAATGGCATCCCCGGCGTTGGCGACATCCTCGGCCCCTGCCTCGAGGGCGGCGGCGAGGATGTCGTCCTCCTTGTAGGCGGAGCTGTCGTAGGTAATGATCCCCTTGCGCTTGAACAGGTAAGCCACGGACCCGCTCGCCCCCAGGCTCCCCCCTCCCCGGGAGAGGAGGTGCCTGATCTCGGAGGCGGCGCGGTTCTTGTTGTCGGTCAGGATATCCACGATGACCGCCACGCCTCCGGGGCCGTAGGCCTCGTAGGTCAACTCGCTGTAGCTGACCCCTGCCAGCTCACCGGTGCCCTTTTTGATGGCCCGGTCGATGTTGTCCTTGGGCATGTTGGCGATCTTCGCCTTCAGCATGGCGGTTCGCAGGTGGGGGTTGCCTTCGGGATCTCCCCCTCCCATGCGCGCGGCCACGCTGATCTCCTTGATGATCTTGGTAAAAAGCTGTCCGCGTTTGGCGTCTGCGGTGCCCTTCTTGTGTTTAATCGAAGCCCATTTGCTGTGGCCCGACATACGGTCTTCTCCTTTGCAGCCTCAGCTGCCGCCTTGAACGTATCATAGGCCACAATGCGGTGTCAAGATTCCCCGCCTGCCGGGATGCCCGGAGGCAGCTCCACACTCCCCGAGCCCATCCAGCGCGCCTGCGGCGGGTCTACTCCGTCCAGCCGTTCCTGAAGCTCGCGCAGCAGCGCGTCCAGGATGAGCCTCCCCGCCGGGCTCAGGGCATAGGCTTCACCCTCCTCCCGCGGCGCCAAGCCTGTCGAGACCCAGTGCTCCCAGAGCCCGGGAACCATTTCCTCGAGGGGTTCGCCGAAGCGGGAAATGAAAACCTGCCGCGGGATGCCCCGCCGCAGACGCAGCCCCATCATGAGAGTCTCGAAAAGGAACTCGCGGGCGCCGATGCGTTCCCGCTGCAGTCCCCAGTTCCCCGGCTCGCCCTGCAGGAAGGCGTCCAGGTGCTCGGGGTTGGAGAAGCGCAAGATTTCCCCATCCTCTCCCGGCAGGGTGGAGACGGCGCCCGGCCCGACGCCGAGGTAGGGGTCCAGGGTCCAGTAGCGCAGATTGTGCAGGCACTCCTGGCCGGGAAGGCAGAAGTTGGAAACCTCGTAGCCAAGGTAGCCCCGCTCTTCCAGCAGCCGGAGGCCCTCCAGCCAGAGGGCCTCCTGGCGCTCCGGCTCGATCTTCCCCGCCAGCGGACTGCCGGCCGGAGGCGACAGGCAGTAGAAGGAGACATGAGCCGGCAGGCAGGCCAGAACCCCCTCGATGTCCCGCCGCAAATCCGCCCGGCTTTGGCCGGGAATGCCTGCCAGCAGGTCGAGGTTGAGCCGTCCCTTCCAGGCCGCGCCTATCCTCTCCAGGGCGGCGGTAGTTTCCTCCAGGCCGCCGGGTCTGCCGAGAAGCCGCAAGAGCCCCTCCTGGAGGGTCTGCACTCCCAGGCTGAGACGGTTCACGCCCGCACCGGCGCAGGCCTCCAGGAACTCGGCGCTGAGGGACTCGGGGTTGGTCTCCACGCTCCACTCTTGGCAGGAACCCGCGCATCGCTCGCGGATCCCTTCTACCAGGTGTGAGAAGAGCTTCGAAGGCAGGAGGCTGGGAGTTCCCCCCCCGATGTAGATCGTGCACACCGAGGTCCGGCTCAGGCGCCGGAGGAAGAACTCCAGCTCTCTCAGCGTCTCCTCGACTACCCGGGCCATCTCGGTCCGCGAAGCGCCCGCCTGGGAGAAAAAATCGCAGTAGGGGCATTTGGAGCGGCAGAAGGGCACGTGCACGTAGAGCGAAATCGGGTAGGCTTGATTCAGGAGCCCGGGCTTAGAGTCGGCCACTCTCGTGCAAAGGCCAGTACCTGAGAAAGACCTTGCCGAGCATCTTTTCCCTCTTCATCTTGCCCCAGGAGCGGGAATCGCTGGAGAAAGGACGGTTGTCGCCCAGCAGGAAGAATTCGTCCTCTCCCAGAAGCACCGGAGCCAGGTTGCCGGAAAAGGGAAACTCCGACTTCCAGCCCTTGGCGGGCATCTGAGTCTGCGGGGTATAAGCCGTGGTGATGAGCTCCTTTTCGCGATAGAAGACCGTATGCCCCTCCGGCTTGATGGAAGCCTGGTAGTCGGTCATCATGACGGTATCCCCGGGCAGGCCGATGATGCGCTTGACCATGTACTTGGGGATCACCCGGCCGCCGAAATCCCGCGCCAGGCTGCCCTTCTGCAGGGTGAAGAACCGGACCAGGGGCTCCAGGAACGAGAGGGGAAACGAAAGGGTTCCGTAGGCCGGAGAGATGACCACCACCAGATCGCCCCTGCCGGGCCTGCGCAGGCCCGGCAGGGGATGGGAGGGAGAAAGAATCCTTGCGCCGTAGATCAGGGGCGAGACGAGAACGCGGTTTCCACGTTCCAGGGCCGGGTACATGGAGTTGGTCTCGACCGCGAAGGAGGCCAGGAAAAAATGCACTAGCAGCAGGTGGAGGAAGAAGACAAGCACGAACAGCCGCAGGCAGGGAAGCAGGAAGCCCCGCACCAGGCGCTTGCCGAAGCTCTGACTGTACCTCTCGTAAGATGTGTACATGTTAGCGGATGAGGCCGAACCTGTTGAGAGGCCAGTAACGGAACAGAGCATTGCCCAGCACCTTGTCGAAGCGCACCGGCCCGAAGTAGCGGGCGTCCCTGGAATCGTCCCGATTGTCTCCCATGGGAAAGACCCGCTGCCTGGGGATGTACCAGCCCCGCTCCAGGGCGCACCACTGGCTCTGTAAATTGGCGCTCGAAGGCCTCACACTGTAGAGGGTCCTGTACCGCCACAGCTCCAGGTAGGCGTTGTCCACCAGTTTATTCTGGGACCAGGAGACATCCCCGTCCGACTTCCGGTTCACGGTGAAATACAGCTCCACCCTCTTCTCCTGACCGGTGGTGAGCGGCAGCCTGGCATCGATGAGCGCCAGGCCTATCCCTGCGGCCCTCATGGATTCGTACTCTTGGGAGGCGAACAGCCTGCGGGTCTGGTAGCTCAGCCCGAGGCTCTCCTTCAATTCGGTTTCTCGCATCCAGCTCGATTCGCCCGCAGCCAGTATCTCGACCTCGCCTTCGCGCAGGCGGATCCGGTCCCCCGGCATGCCGATGGCCCGCTTGATCAAGAAGTGGTGCTTGGGCTGGCCGAACTCATCCCGGTCGATGTCCACCAGCGAGAGGGTCAGCATGTAGACCACCCTCTGCAGGATGTCCTTGACCGGGCCTATGGGGATGTAAGAGGGGTTTTCAAAGATGATCACCTCGCCCCTTCTCGGTTTCCTGAACCCGTCGAGCTTCATGAGTCCGGGCAGGAGCTCGGGCCCGTAGACCAGCTTGTTGACGAAGATCCGGTCCCCGATCTTCAGGGTGGAGACCATGGACTGTGAGGGTATCTGGTAGGCCTGGAGCAGGAACTGGTTGATAAGCAGCACGATGAGCACGGCGGAGAGGATGGCCTCGACCCAGTCCTGGACGGGATTCTTCTGCTTCTGCTTCTCCCGTTTCTGCTCCTTGCGCCGCTTTCTCCAGGTCAAAAAAGCCTCGGTCCGGCTCTGCAGCTCCTTGGTCCACTGGTTCCACGTCATGGCTCACCCTCGGGTGGAGGGTAACATATACGCGTTTACATTGACAAGGGTTCGCAGCCCCCCTATAATCTGCCTATGTCCAAACCCCGGCGGGCAACCGTGCCTTATTCCGAGGAGATCAGTGTGAGGCTGAAGCCCGTTCTCGGCCTCCAGCCGGGAGCGTACCTCACCTTCCTCTACGCGCTCATCCTGCTGGCCGTGCTGTTCTTCCTTTTCTTCTACCCCGGCCTGCGGTCCAGGGGCACCTACGTCCGCTTTCAGACCCTGCCGCCGGGGGCGGCGGTGCGGGTGGACGGCCGCTATGCGGGCTCCACTCCCTGCGAGCTGCTGATCAAGGGCGGGGAGAGAAGGATTACCCTCAGCAAGCCCTTCTACCGGGAGGTGGAGCTGCGGGAGCGGTTCCCGGGCCGGATCTTCGCCACCCTTTTCGTAAGACCGGCCCGCAACTACACGGTCGAGCTCTCCCTTCAGGACAGCGAAGGTTTGTTCCGGCACATCCTCCAGGAGCTGGCCGCCAACCCTCACCTGCCCGATCTGCTCTTAGAGGTGCCGTGGTCGGTTTACAAACAGCAGGACCCCGAGATCTACCGGAAGCTGGCCGCCTTCTTCGACCGCGCCAAATACTTTATCACCGGCCCCGCTCAGCTGTACGGTTTGGTGAGCTCTCTGACCGGCTCCATGGCTTCGGCCCGGTTCCTGACTCCCCGCTCCCTGATCCGGACCGTCGAGTATGCCGCCCGGGTTCAGGATTCTTCCGCCAACTTTCCCCTCTGGCTGGCCTCGGTTCTGCCCGAGACCCTGGCCCGCCGGGTCTCCCAAACTTCCTGGTACGACCAGTCCCTGCGGGAGTACGCGGCCCTCTACGGGGCAAGGTTCGGGGTATCGTCACGACCGCCGGGGCCCCTGCTTGCGGGCTCGACCCGCCGGGTCCTGGGCATAGGCTTTCTTCCGGTTCCCGCGGGCACCCTGGTCCAGGGCCGGGAGGATGAAAGCGGCTTCAGTTTGCCGCTGGCCCACCCCGTGCCCATCCAATCCTTCTATCTCTCGGAAACAGAGATCTCCAAAGCCCAGTTCAAAGCCTTCCTCCAGGAGAACCCGCGCTGGAGAAAATCCAATTTTCAGAGCCTGGTTGCCGCGGGGCTGGTGAGCGACACCTATCTGGCCGATTGGACGGGCGACGAGATCCCGGCGGGGGAGGAGAATCTACCCGCGGTCAACGTGTCCTACCATGCGGCCCAAGCCTTCTGCGCCTGGCTCGAATCCAAGCTCTCCGGCTTCCCCGCGGGGGCCACGGCGCGCCTGCCCTTCGAATCCGAATGGGAATGGGCGGCTCGCGGCGGCCTGGCCGGCCAACCCTACCCCACCGGCCGCGACCCGGGAAACGCCTGCTTCTACCAGGACCAGATCCAAGGACCGCGGCGTGTCGGGAGCTCTTCGGCCAACGGATACGGCCTGAGAGACATGACGGGCAATGTGTGGGAGTGGTGCCTGGACTGGTACTCCCCGGAGGCCTATTTCTTCTCCTCCCGGAAGGCGGCGGGCAACGCGGCGGACAGCCGGCAGGCCATCCCCTACGGCGCGGAGAAGGTGGTCAGGGGGGGCTCCTGGGCCAACGAGAAGGAGCTGGTCAAGCTCTACGTCCGGGGCAGCCAGCCGCCGGACTGGTGCACCCCCTTTCTGGGTTTCCGCGTCCTGGTGAGCATATCTCCGCTAGGGGGCTTATCCCCGTAAAGGGACCTCCCCGGCCATGAGAGCGCATAACGTCAAGGTCCTGGCGGTCAACAAGAAAGCCAGGTTCAACTACACGGTCGAAGAGACCCTGGAGTGCGGCATCGAGCTCCTGGGCACGGAAGTCAAATCCGTGAAGGACGGCAAGTTCTCCTTCGTCGACGCCTACGCCCGGGTGGAGAAAGCGGAGCTTTGGCTTGTCAGCCTCCACATCACCCCCTATGCCTTCAGCAGCCTCTTCAACCATGAGCCCCTGCGGCCGCGCAAGTTGCTGGTGCACAAACAGGAGCTCAAAAGGCTCAAACGCAAGGTGGAAGAAAAAGGCTTGACTCTGGTCCCCTTGCGGTTTTATCTTAAAGGAGGGCTGGTTAAAGTTGAGCTGGGGGTCTGCCGGGGCAAGAAGCTGGTGGACAAACGGGAAGAGATCAAGCGAAGGGATATCAAACGGGATACGGACCGTATCCTGAGATATAAATAGGGGGTGCACCGGATTCGACTGAGGTTGGTTGAGACAGGGACTGCAGGTGGAGCGCCGATCTCCTAAAAGCGGTAAAAACACAACTGCCGAAAACGCAGAATTAGCACTGGCTGCCTAATTTAGGCGGCCACGGGCACCCGGGGTCCTGTTCCGAACGCCGGAATGCCTGAAACAAACCGGGACTTACCCGCACCGGCGGGCTGCAGCCGGAAGGGGACATTCTCCGCAGCCTGGACCTGAAAGAGATCAGCCGTTGACCGCCTTTCGGCCGAGAAAAAAAGAACGGCTATACCTGTAGAAGTTTCTGGATCAAACTTCAGGACGCGGGTTCAACTCCCGCCACCTCCAGGATCCCCCTCAAGCGAGGGGTTTCAGGTTTTTGTCCGGTGTTTAGAGTTTTTAATAGTATACCTTAGGCGTTAAAACCCTTCCCCTCTCCGACACTTCCAGGCCCTCATATTGCAGCAGGGCGCGCTTCATCTGCAAACCTCCTTGATATCCACCCAACTCGCCATTGGACCGGATCGCCCGGTGACAAGGGATGAGGATCG
>Ga0315280_10007171_pt1 | contig 15084 bp, 5 predicted proteins | sample YL17G06_40_MG_FD_203697 | JGI IMG/M metagenome (GOLD analysis project Ga0315280, IMG submission 203697) | Sediment microbial communities from Yellowstone Lake, YNP, Wyoming, USA - YL17G06_40 | ecosystem: Environmental > Aquatic > Freshwater > Lake > Sediment | place: USA: Wyoming | collected... | reverse complement strand
GGTTGAGGTGGCAGGAGACAAGCTCCTGCCCTACGGGCTGCGGGGGAGGGATGGCAGGAGACAAGCTCCTGCCCTACGGACTGCGGGGGAGGGATGGCAGGAGACAAGCTCCTGCCCTACGGACTGCGGGGGAGGGATGGCAGGAGACAAGCTCCTGCCCTACGGGCTGCGGGGGAGGGATGGCAGGAGACAAGCTCCTGCCCTACGGACTCATGCATAGTCCTGCAACCAGGAACGAGGATGGCGCGCGATGCCCGAATCGCCCGCAGGACCGGGCTCCCACAGCGGCTCGCGGCTACTCCCTGATCGCCGCCCCCAACTGCTCCTTCAGCGCAGCCCGAACACGGTTCATGTGCGCCTCGACCTCTTCGTCGGTCAGCGTGCGGTCGGGGGTGCGGAAGGTGAGGGAGAAGGCGAGGTTGCGCTGGCCGGGCGGGAGCGGCTTGCCCTCGTAGGCGTCGAAGAGGGCGAGCGATTCGAGGTCGTCGCCAGCGGCCTCGCGGATGGCGGTTTCGGCGCGGTGCGCGGCGATCTCACGGGACACCAGGAAGGCGACGTCACGCGTCACCGCGGGGTAGCGGCCGAAGGGCGTGAAGCTGGGCGAGGCGGCGTGCTTGCGGAGCAGGTCGAGGTCGAGGTCGGCGACGTAGACGGGATCCGGGAGGTCGTAGGCCTCTCGCACGGCCGCGGCGATCTCGCCGAAGTGGCCGATGACCTGGTCGCCGATCTTGACGCGCGCGGCGCGGCCGGGCTGGAGGTAATGGTCGGTGTGGGGGGAGTATCCGGCCGGTCGCAGCGTCACCCTCTGGATCATCGTCTCGACCATGCCCTTGAGGGCATAGAAATCCCACTTCTCGGATCCGCCCGTGGCGGCCCAGCGGCCTCGGTAGAGAGCGCCGGAGCCGGCGATGCCAAGGTGCTGGGGCTGATCGGGAAGGTCATCCTCTCCCCGGCTCCAGTAGACGCGGCCCAGGTCGAAGATGCTGACATCGGTCACCCCGTGGCGGCGATTGTGGGCGACGACATCGAGCAGCGACGTGACGAGGGTGGTGCGAAGCTGTGACCGATCAACCGTCTTTGCGTTGTTGATGGTCACCGGGCGAGCAAGCGGATGGTCGCCTGATATCCGGAGACGGGGAAGGGCGTCGGGTCCCTCGAGGCTGGAGGTGACGGATTCGCTCAGGCCAAGGCCGAGCATGATGGCTCGCACCTCGCGCTCGAAGGCGAGTTCGGCTGGCAGACGGCCGACGCCGGAGCTCGAGCGGGGGAGCGCTTCGGGGATGTTGTGGTAGCCGTAGGCGCGGGCAACCTCCTCGACGAGATCAACCTCCTCTTTCAGGTCCTGGCGGAAGGTGGGGACGGGGACGCACAGCGCCGATTCGGCGGCGTTGGGCTCTGGATGGCAGGAGACACGCTCCTGCCCTACGGACTCAAGCTGGAGCCGGCGGAGGTGATCGGCCATCTCATCAGGCGTGAGGTTCACTCCCAGGAGCGCATTGGCGCGCTTGGGGCGCAACTTGATGGTGGCCTGGCGAATGGGCCTGGGGTAGGCGTCAACCACACCCCGAGCGACCTCGACGGGCTGGGCCGAGAACTCGGCGATGAGCTGGCACACGCGGTCGAGGGCGCGCACCGTGCCGCCGGGGTCAACGCTGCGCTCGAACCGATACGATGCCTCGGTGCTCATCTGGAGCACCCGCGCGCCGCGGCGGATGGTGCGCGGGTCGAAATGGGCTGATTCGAGCAGCACCTCGGTGGTACCGTCGTGGATCTCCGTGCTGGCGCCGCCCATAATGCCGGCGAGGGCGACGGCGCCCGTGAGATCGGCGATCACGAGCATCTCGGGGGTGAGCACGCGCTCCTCACCATCTATAGTAACCAATCGCTCGCCAGGATGGGCGCGGCGGACGATGATGGTGGGGGCAGCGGCGCCCTCGCGCGCTCGGAGGAGGCCGTAGTCGAAGGCGTGCAGGGGCTGACCGAGCTCGAGCATGACCAGGTTGGTGGCGTCCACCACGTTGCTGATGGGCCGCATGCCGCAGAGTACGAGCCGATCCTGCGCCCAGGCGGGGGAGGGGCCGATCCTGATGTTGCGGACGATGCGAGCGGAGTAGCGCGGGCAGAGGTCGGGGTCGTCGAGGACAACGGTGACGAGGTTGGAGGCGGGTGCGCCGGTCTCGAAAACCGGGCGACCGGAGAGGGTCTCCTCTACGTCTGTGAGCGGCTGGCGGAGGGCGACGGCGAGCTCGCGCGCGATGCCGAGGACGGAGAGGCAGTCGCCGCGGTTGGAGGTGACCTTGATGTCGAAGACGGCGGTGCCGCCGGCGGCCTCGATGGCCTCCACCTCAAGGCCGACGTTGGTGAGGACGTCTGCGAGGTCCTTGAGCGACAGGCCGTTGGGGGCGTACTCGTTTATCCAGTCTACGGGTAGGCGCATGGTTGATCTTTCATCCGCGGATTGCACAGATTCGGGTCAGGAGCAGCCCCACCCCCTGGTTTCGGGATTGGAGATCCCGAAACACCAGTCCATCCTCGCCCGGAGGACCGGGCTGCCACAGGCCAATGGCAGGGGCAAGCCCCTGTCTAACGGTAAGCGCTAGCGCTTGCGATGCGGCTCGGCGATCCAGATCTGCTCACGCGAGCGATCTGTCAGCGGCTCTCGAGCGAAGGAGCCGTAGGCATGAACCACGCGGTAGCCGCAGCTCTCGAGCAGCGGGGGCACCTGGGCCGGGAAGATGTAGCGCGCCACCATGGTGTGATCGAGGCTGCGGGTGGCGCGATCGCGGTCATCGCGCCATTCGTAGGTGATGTGCGAGACAATCTGCTGCCGAGCGGGGACGAACTCGGCCCAATCGTAGGCGATGACCTCACCGCCACCGCCGGGCGCGGGGAATCGGACCATCTCCTGGCGGGGGGTGTGGCCTTTGTCGAGGACCTCTCGCGGCGGCACGAAGAAGCTCATGATGAGGCAGCCGCCGGGCTCGATGTGCTGGCGGATGGTGCGAAGCGCGCGGCACTGGTCGGAGGTGGTGAGCAGGTAGAGAAACGCCCGGAACGGGATGATGGCCAGCTCGAACCGCCGACGCAGTGCGAACGACCGCATATCGGCAGCGATGACCTGGAGCCGAGGCGCGAGCTCGGGGAGCGCGGTGCGCTTGCGGGCAAGGCAATCGAGCATTGGCAGGGAGTTGTCTATGCCGACCACGTCCACGCCGACGGCGGCCATGCAGAGCGCCAGGCGCCCGGTGCCGACGCCGATCTCGAGGACGGGGGTGCGGGACGCCCTGGCCTCCTCAACGTAGAAGAGCACGTCCTCCAAGTAGTCGCCGGGGTAGCCGTCGTAGAGGTCGGCGATGGGGTCATATTGCCGGACGACCGCTTCAGTCTGCTGGATGGTGAGCGGGATCGGTTTTGCTCTGGCTGGCAACGCCAAGCGATGATACTCCTATGTTTACTCGCGGCGACCCGACCCTTGCTTCGCAAGGGTGGGCTACTGATCGAAGCAGCGGGAACAGTGGGATTCCTCGCTTCGCTCGGAATGGCAGTCAGAACTGCCTCAGAAATCGCATATCGTTTTCGTAGAGTGTGCGGATGTGCTCGATGCCGTAGCGGCGCTGGGCGAGGCGGTCTATGCCGAAGCCGAAGGCGAAGCCGCTGACCTTGTCGGGGTCGTAGCCGCCAGCGATCAGGACGTTGGGATGCACCAGTCCCGAGCCGCCGATCTCCACCCAACCGCTGTCCTTGCAGAAGCGGCAGCCGCTCCCCATGCAGCGGTCGCAACCCACCGAGAAGTCGGCGCTGGGCTCAGTGAAGGGGAAGAAGTCGGGCCGGAAGCGGACCGGGATGGTGGGCCCGAAGTACTCTCTGACGAACATCGCCATGGTGCCCTTGAGGTCGGCGAAGGTGATGCCCTCGTCCACCAGGAGGCACTCAAGCTGGTGGAAGATGTCATTGTGGGTGAGGGTCACGCTCTCCCGGCGATAGGTGCGGCCGGGCATGACGACACGGGTGGGCGCGGGCGTGCAGCGGCAGCGCGAGAGCACTTCCATGGGCGGAAAGCGCCAATCGAGGGTACGCACCGGGCAGGTCTCGGCATGCCGGGCCCGCATGGCGCGAATCTGCATGGGCGAAGTGTGGGTGCGGAGCATGATCTGATCGGTGACGTAGAAGCTGTCCTGCTCGTCCATCGCCGGATGGTCGGGCGGGTAGTTGAGGGCGGTCCAGTTTAGGTCGCACCACTCGACCTCGGGGCCGGTGGCGACCTGGTAGCCCATGCCGATGAAGATGTCGCAGATCTGCTCCAGGGTCATCATCAGGGGGTGACGGTGGCCGATCTCGGGCCCGCGGCCGGGGAGAGTGACGTCGAGCTGGTCGGTGGGGGCCCCGCGCTCCTCGGCTTCGGCCTGGAGCTGCTCACGGCGCCGGGAAAGCGCTGATTCGGTGCGGGCGCGGGCCTGGTTGGCAGCGGCGCCGGCGGCGGGCCGCTGGTCGGGCGGGAGCTGGCCCAGACCTCGCAAGGCGAGGCTAATCTTCCCCTCGCGGCCCAGGTAGGCGACTCGCACCCGGTCCAGGTCCTGGAGGGAGACGGCAGCGGCGATCTCGGCCTCGGCCTGATCGGCGAGGCGCAGGATGTCCTCGGCTGTGTTGGTCATGTTGTTGACTGGCAGGGGCAAGCCCCTGCCCAACGAAAATGCTTCGCCAAGGCTACGCAGGACCGCTCGTTCTCCCGGTAACGGAGGGAGGGCCGGCGCCGCCTAGTGGGCGGCGGGCATGCTCAACGGCGGCTGCGGGGTGAATTTTGGCGGGCTGCCTGCGGAAACGCCTCTCAGCCGGTGAGCGCTCTTCTCTGGCGGGGCGAGGCCCGCGTACTTCTCCCCTTCGTCGCCTGTGGCGGATTGTCCGGGGAAGTGTAGCATGGCGGGGGAGACCGAGCAAGAGGTCGCGGAGGGAGGGTGTGACCGCCTATTGTTGGTTCAAGCGGTGTCCCTCGCTGCGCTCGGGCATTATTCCTTATGGATTCCTCGCTACACTCGGAATGACAACTGGACTTCAACCGGGTAACCGACGCTAACCGATCACGCCCCGGAGGGAGAGTGGGCCAGCGGAAGAGGGCGGACGCCCAGGCCGGCATTCCCTGGTTTCGGTGTGCTGTGTGGCCCGGGCCGCCTGATGCGCTGTCCATCCGGCGGCCGATCGGGGGAACTGTTCGGGGGGGGTGGCGAGTCCAAGGTGATATGCCCACTGTACCCGGGGGCCGCGCCAGTTGGTGTGGGGTGTGGACGGTCGGCAAGAAAAACCGTCTGCGGGGGGTTGACAAGGGATAGAGATAGACGTACGCTATAGTTTCGTGCCGACCATGACGTGGGGGAATTACGGCCTCGGCCGGCGATAGTGAGAAAGCCGCGTCGCCACCCTCTGAACCCTCTTTTCGCCTGATGAGACACGAGCCGGTTACCGAACGCGAAGTGTGCGTCTTGACCGGCCATTGGCGCGTGTAAGCAAGAGCATCGCTTGCGCAGGCGTCGGGGTGGACAGGCGCAGGCGATACCCGGAGGGGACCGGGAGACGGTTCTGGCGTTGCGCGCGAGGAACGGACAGGCGCGGGCGGCCGATGTGGGCGTGAGCATCTGGGCGGGGTAACCAGTACGCAGGGGAGCAAGCATGAATGTCATCAAAGTCAGGGGACGACGGGCCCACCACAGCCAGCAGCAGGTCGTCGCAGACATCCCGAACCTAATCGAGATCCAGCTCAATTCCTACGAATGGTTCACCAAGGAGGGTCTGAAGGAGCTGTTCAGGTCGTTCTCGCCGATCGAGGACTTCACGGGCAACCTCGCTCTCTCGTTCTGCGACCCGCAGGATGACGAGCCCAAGTACTACCTGGGCGAACCGAAGTACGATATCTACGAGTGCCGGGACCGGGACGCGACCTTCGAGGCGCCACTGAAGGCGCGGGTGTGGCTGCACAACCGCCGCACCGGCGAGATCAAGGAGTCGGAGGTCTACCTGGGGGAGCTCCCTATCATGACCGAGAACGGGACTTTCGTGATCAACGGCGCGGAGCGGTGCGTGGTGAGCCAGCTCGCGCGCTCCCCCGGCGTCTACTTCCGAGATACCATTGACTTGAGCGGACGCATTCTCTATAGCGCGCAGGTGATCCCGAGCGAGGGCGCGTGGCTGGACATCGAGTCCGACGCGAACGAGCAGGTCACGGTGAAGATCGGGCAAGCGCACAAGTTCCCGGTGACGACGCTGCTGCGGGCGCTGCACGCGATCAACATGACGGCGGACAGCGAGAAGGTCCAGTGCAGCACGGACGGGGACATCGTGCACCTGTTCGGTCGGCCGGAGATCGGGGCGAAGCTGGCGACCGACATGCTGGTGGCGCGGCGCGTGTGGGAGCGCGTGGTGGATCGCGAGAGCGGCGAGGTGCTGGCCGAGGCGGGGCAGCGGCTGGACCAGGCGGCGGCCCAGCGGATGGTGGAGATGGCGCCCAAGAACCTGAAGTTGGCGGTGCTGCCGTCGCTGCTGGACCAGACGATGGATCGGGACCCGGCGCACAGCGAGGAAGAGGCGCTGATCGACATCTACCGCCGGGAGCGGCCGGGCGATCCGGTGACGCCGGAGATCGCGCGCAACCGTCTCTCGGGCCTGTTCGCGGACAACCGGCGCTACGACCTGGCGCGGGTGGGGCGGTACAAGCTGAACAAGAAGCTCGGGCTGACCCTGCCCGAGAGCGTGCGCACGCTGACGAAGGAAGACATCATCGCGATCTTGCGCTACCTCATCCGCCTGGGAGAGGGCGATGAGGCGGCGAGCGTGGACGAGATCGACCACCTGATGAACAAGCGGGTGCGGTGCGTGGGCGAGCTGCTGCAGAACCAGTTCCGCATCGGCTTCCTGCGCATGGAGCGCATCTGCCGGGAGCGGATGACGAGTCTGGACCCGGAGCAGGTGACGCCCCAGTCCATCATCAGCACCAAGCCGATCTCGGCGGCGATCAAGAGCTTCTTCGGCTCGAGCCAGTTGAGCCAGTTCATGGATGAGACCAACCCGCTGGCGGAGCTGACGCACAAGCGGCGGCTGAGCGCGCTGGGGCCGGGCGGGCTGAGCCGGCAGAGCGCCAAGCTGGAAGTGCGCGACGTGCATCACTCGCACTACGGGCGCATCTGCCCCATCGAGACGCCGGAAGGCCCCAACATCGGCCTGATCGGCTCGCTCGCCGTGTACGCTCGCTTGGACCAGTACAGCTTCATCGAGACGCCGTACCGGGTGGTGAAGAACGGGGTGGTGACGAGCGACATCAGGTATCTGACGGCGGACGAGGAGGAGGGGTACCGGATCTCGCCGGCGTCGGTCCCGGTGGACGACAAGGGGCGGATCACGGCGGAGATCGTGAGCGTCCGCTACCGCGATGTCTACCCTCAGGTGACGCCGAAGGAGATCGACTTCGTTGACCTGTCGCCGAAGCAGATCGTGTCGGTGGCGACCTGCCTGATCCCGTTCCTGGAGAACGACGACGCGAACCGGGCGCTGATGGGGTCGAACATGCAGCGGCAGGCGGTGCCGCTGCTGCAGGCCGAGGCGCCGCTTGTGAAGACGGGCGTGGAGGGGCGGGCGGCGCAGGACTCGGGCGCGGTGGTGCTGGCGCGGGCCGATGGCATGGCGACTCTGGTGACGGCGGACCGGATCGAGGTGACGCGAGCCGATGGCACCGTGGACCTTTACCGACTGCAGAAGTTCGTTCGCTCGAACCAGGCGACGTGCATCAACCAGCGGCCGCTGGTGCGGCAGCGCGACTTCGTGACCAAGCGCCAGGTGCTGGCGGACGGGCCGTGCACCGACCAAGGGGAGCTGGCGCTGGGGCGCAATACGCTGGTGGCCTTCATGCCGTGGGAGGGCTACAACTACGAGGACGCGATCGTGCTCAGCGAGCGGCTGGTGCGCGATGACGTGTTCACCTCGATTCACGTCGAGAAATACGAGATCGAGGCGCGCGAGACCAAGGTCGGGCCCGAGGAGATCACCCGCGACATCCCCAACGTGGGCGATGAGGCGCTGAAGGACCTGGACGAGGACGGCGTGATCCGCATCGGCGCGCAGGTGCGGGCCGAGGACATCCTGGTGGGCAAGGTTGCGCCGAAGGGTCAAGAGGAGCTGACCTCGGAGGAGAAGCTGGTGCGCGCGATCTTCGGGGAGAAGGCCGCGGAGATGCGGGACACCTCGCTGCGGGTTCCGCACGGCGAGAAGGGCAAGGTGGTGGATGTGAAGCGCTTCTCGCGGCTGAAGTACCGCTGCCAGAAGTGCGAGGCCGAGTACCAGGTGGGCAAGAACCAGCACCGGCACTACTGCGACCGCTGCGGCGGCGAGCTGCGGCGCGAGCCGGGCGATGAGCTGCTGCCCGGCGTGAACCAGCTGGTGCGGGTGTACGTCGCTCAGAAGCGCAAGGTGATGGAGGGCGACAAGCTGGCGGGCCGGCACGGCAACAAGGGCGTCGTCGCCAAGATCCTGCCGATGGAGGAGATGCCGTTCCTGCCGGACGGGACGCCGGTTGACGTGATCCTCAACCCGCTGGGCGTGCCCTCCCGGATGAACATCGGGCAGATCCTGGAGACGCACCTCGGGCTGGTGGCGGAAGAGTTGGGCGTGTCATTCGAAAACCCGATCTTCGAGGGCGCGACCGACAAGGAGATTCTGGAGTACTTCCAGGTGGCGGCCGAGCGGTTCCGGAGGCGGGCGCTGCTGAAGCACCTGACCAAGGAGCTGCGGCTCGAGGATGCCGCCAGCGGGAACGGGGGCGTTCCCGCCTGGTACCGCGAGGAGACGGACTACGCCACGCTGCTGGTCGAGCTCGCGCGCTGGTTCGCGCAGGGCGACCCGGCGAAGCTGGAGCGGGCGGCGGAGTGGGTGGCGGTGAAGCCGGAGGAATGGGAGGGGGTCCACGGCGCCGAGGCGCGAGCGAAGTTCGTGGTGGACAAGATCCGCGTCCGGGTTGACCAGACCATCGGCTTCGACCCGCAGACCGGCAAGTACCGACTCTACGACGGCCGCACGGGCCAGCCGTTCAACCAGCCGATCACGGTCGGGCAGATCTACACGATGAAGCTGGTGCACCTGGTGGAGGACAAGATCCACGCTCGGTCCACGGGGCCGTACTCGCTGGTGACGCAGCAGCCGCTGGGCGGGAAGGCCCAGTTCGGCGGGCAGCGGTTCGGGGAGATGGAGGTGTGGGCGCTGGAGGCCTACGGCGCGGCGCACACGCTTCAGGAGATCCTGACGATCAAGTCCGACGACGTGCTGGGCCGGGTGAAGACCTACGAGTCGATCGTCAAGGGCGAGCCGATCATGGAGCCGGGGATCCCGGAGTCGTTCAAGATCCTGATCAAGGAGCTCCAGAGCCTCGGGCTGCAATTGACCGTGGAGTCGAAGGAGGCGGAGCCGGTGAGCCTGGACGCGGAGGGGACGGAGGAGGCGATGGCGTAGGCGGAGTGAGAGCGCCTGCCCCGGAGTTAGGGGTGACGGGGGCGGGCGGCTGCGCGAGGGATGGTGCGAACTGAAGTAACGATGACCTGAGGGGGGTGGCCCCGGGGACGGGGCTCCCACAGGAGGGTGTATTGCGATGGTAGATACAAGCAGATTCGATCAGCTTCGCCTGGGACTGGCGTCTTCCGAGGAGATCCGGCGCTGGTCGCACGGTGAGGTGAAGAAGCCGGAGACGATCAACTACCGGACCTTCAAGCCGGAGCCGGACGGGCTGTTCTGCGAGCGCATCTTCGGCCCGACGCGGGACTGGGAGTGTCACTGCGGCAAGTACCGGAAGGTCAAGTTCCGGGGGATCACGTGCGACCGCTGCGGGGTGGAGGTGACGCGGGCGAAGGTTCGCCGCGAGCGCATGGGGCACATCGAGCTGGCGGCGCCGGTGAGCCACATCTGGTACCTGAAGGGCGTGCCGAGCCCGATGGGTTTGCTGCTCAACATCTCGCCGCGGCCGCTGGAGAAGGTCATCTACTTCGCGTCCTACATCGTCACGCACGTTGATTATGATGTGCTGCTGAAGAGCATCGATCTGATCAAGGGCGTGGTGGCGGAGCAGCAGGACCAGATGGGGAGGCAGGCGGGCGAGCAGGTGGCTGCCATTAAGGCCGAGCGCGATGACAGGCTGGCGAAGCTGAAGGCGGGCGAGCTCGACGAGGAAGTCGAGGCCGGCGACATCGCGGAGTGGGCCGAGGCGCGGGTCAAGGAAGAGGAGCGGCTGGCGGAGGAGCGCAAGACCGAGTTGGAGCAGGGGATGCGCCTGCTGCTGGGTGCGAAGCTGGACGCGGACCCTGGGCTGACGAAACAGCAGTTGATTACGGAACCCGAGCACCGCGCGATGAACCGAGTGGTGGATGCGCTGGTGGCGAAGCAGGGCCGCGATTACGAGCAGTTGTTCCGGGCGGACCTGGGGGCGGCGGCGGTCTGGGAGCTGTTGAAAGAGATCGACCTGGAGCAGCTCTGCCGTGAACTGCGCCAGGAGATCAAGGAGACCACAGGCCCGAAGCGAGCGCGCGCGATCAAGCGGCTGGAGGTATCGGAGGCGTTCCGCAAGTCGAGGAACCGGCCGGAGTGGATGGTGCTGGACGTGATCCCGGTGATCCCGCCGGAGCTGCGCCCGATGGTGCAACTGGACGGAGGCCGGTTCGCCACGTCCGACCTGAACGACCTGTACCGGCGGATCATCAACCGCAATAACCGGCTGAAGAAGATCAAGGCGCTGCACGCGCCCGAGTCCATCATCAACCACGAGAAGCGGCTGCTGCAGGAAGCGGTGGATGCGCTGATCGACAACGGCCGGCGCAGCCGACCCGTCACGGGGTCGAACAACCGGCCGCTCAAGTCGCTGTCGGACATGCTCAAGGGCAAAGAGGGCCGGTTCCGCAAGAACCTGCTGGGCAAGCGGGTGGACTATTCCGGTCGCTCCGTGATCGTGGTGAACCCGCATTTGCGGCTGCACCAGTGCGGCCTGCCCAAGGAGATGGCGCTGGAGCTGTTCAAGCCGTTCGTGATGAAGCGGCTGGTAGAGCGCGGCTTCACCACCAACGTGAAGACGGCGAAGAAGATGGTGGACCGGATGCGGCCGGAGGTGTGGGACGCGCTGGAGGAAGTCATCCGGGATCACCCGATCATGCTGAACCGGGCGCCGACGCTGCACCGGCTGGGCATCCAGGCATTCGAGCCGACGCTGGTGGACGGCAAGGCGATTCAGATCCACCCGCTGGTGTGCTTCGCCTTCGGGGCGGACTTCGACGGCGACCAGATGGCGGTTCACGTGCCGCTGTCGACTGCGGCGCAGGCGGAGGCGCGCATCCTGATGCTGTCCACGGAGAACCTGTTCTCGCCCGCGGACGGCAAGCCGGTGGTGACGCCGACCCGCGACATCATCCTGGGGTCGTACTATCTGACGCAGAAGCGCGAGGGATCGCAGGGCAGCCATAAGGAGTTCGCGAACCCGCAGGACGCGCGTCTGGCGTACGAGATGGGCAAGCTCGACCTGCACGCCGACATCCGGGTGCGGCTGGATGGGCAGCTGATCAGCACCACGGTGGGACGGCTGATCTTCAACGAGTGCCTGCCGCCGAAGCTGCGCTATCTGGACCGCGTGGTTGACGATAAAGAGCTGGGCCGGCTGATCCGGGAGTGCTACAAGCATTACGGGACGGCGCGCACGGTGCAGCTGGTGGACGAGCTGAAGGAGCTCGGGTTCAAGTACGCGACCATCGCGGGCGTGACCATCAGCATGACCGACATGGACGTGCCGAGGGCGCGCCGGGAGGTGATCATCGAGCGCACGGAGGAGGCGGTGCGCCGGGTGAACGAGAACTACGCGAAGGGTCTGATCAGCGCGGGCGAGCGATCCGACAGCGTCTGCCGGCTGTGGAACCAGGCGGCGGACGACGTGTCGAAGGCGATCCTGGAGAACATCAATCCCTTCAACCCGATCTTCATGATGGCCAACTCCGGCGCGCGAGGCACCCCGCGGCAGATCAGCCAGATCGCCGGGATGCGGGGCCTGATGTCCGACCCGTTCGGCCGGTTCATCGAGGACCTGCCGATCAAATCGAACTTCCACGAGGGGCTGACCGTGCTGGAGTACTTCGTGTCCACGCACGGCGCTCGGAAGGGGCTGGCGGATACCGCGCTGCGCACCGCGGACGCGGGGTACCTGACGCGGCGGCTGGTGGATGTGGCGCAGGATGTGATCGTGCGCCGGCTCGACTGCGGGACAAGCAACGGGATCACGGTTGCGGCGATCCGGGACGGCGCGGAGGAGATCGAGCCGCTGGAGCGGCGGATCGACGGCCGCGTGGCGCCGCAAGATGTGATTGACCCGCGGACGGATCAGATCATCCTGAAGGCGGCGCACGAGATCAGCGACAACACCGATCAGCCGTGCCCGGACTGCGGCGGCGATCTTCAGAATCACTACCGCTGCCAGTCCTGCGGCAACGAGTACGACGAAGATACCATGGTGGACCAGTATCTCCAGATGCAGACCACGGCGGCCGACGAGATCGAAGAGCTGCCGGCCGCGCCCGAGATTGCGGCCCCGCTAGCGCCGGCCGAGCCCGAGGTGGAGCCTGAGGCCTCGGAGGAGGAGGCGGAGGGGATCGAGGCGGCGGAATCGAGCGAGGATGAGGAGCTTGGGGAGGAGGTCCCGGTGCCTCACGCAGCCCCGAGCATGGTGCCAAGCACGCTGCTGCTGGAGGAGAACACCTGCCCGAACTGCCACCGCGGCCTCGAGCTGGTGAAGGTCTGTGACCAGTGCGAGGAGCGATTCGCGGCGCGCGACCTGACGCCGGCGCTGACGCAGATCCTGCGGGTGGCGGAGGAATGCGAGGCCTACCAGCGCGGGGCGAAGCGCCTGAAGGAGGGCGAGCCGTCGCCGGTGACCCTGACGAACCCGTTCAAGCCGGAGGAAGTGCTGGTGGAGGCCGGCAAGCCGGTGAGGGCGACGGCGCTGGCGAAGCTGCGGCGGCTGGCGGCCGAGCTGTGGGACAAGGGCGGCCTGGCGCGGGGCGAGGTGACGGTTCGTTCGCCGCTGACGTGCGAGCTGGCGCAGGGCATCTGCGCGCACTGTTACGGACGCGACTTCGCCACCAGCAGACGCGCTGAGGTGGGCGAGGCGGTGGGCATCATCGCCGCGCAGTCCATCGGCGAGCCGGGCACGCAGTTGACCATGAGGACGTTCCACACCGGCGGCGTCGCCGGCCAGTATCTGACCGGCGTGGCGCAGGTGAAAGAGAAGAAGAAGGACACCCTGAAGCAGTTCTGGGGCGACGTGAGGGCCGGCATCGTCCGGTTGAGCCCGAGGGAGGAGCCGGCCGCGAAGGCCCCCACCACGAAGTCGGGCCGGCCGCGCACGCGGGCGACGAAGAAGGGGGAGGCGAAGTCGCGCCTGAGCCTGGATACGGAGCAGAGGCGAGTCGTCCAGCAGCTCGTGCGGGTGATGGAAGAGCAGGTGAAGGGCTTGCTGCGGGTGGTCGAGCTGTTCGAGGCTCGCCGGCCCAAGGGCCAGGCGATCGTCTCCGAGGTGGACGGCGTGGTCGCTCGCGTCGAGACCCCGGGCGTGAAGTGGGTGATCATCCACTCCGAGCAGCCGGTGGACGCGGAGCACCCGGAGCGGCTGCACGGCGAGGTGCTGGCCGAGGGCGTGACCAATCGCGCAGGCGAGGTGATCGCGGCGGCCGGCCAGGAGCTGACACCGCAACTGCTGGCGCACCTGATGGAGGCGAAGCAGACGCGAGTCATCATCGAGCGGCGTCACCTGGTGCCCTACCGAGGCGTGCTGCCGGTGAAGGAGGGCGACCTGATTCGCGCCGGCGACGCGCTGACGGAAGGGCCGCTGGATCCGCAGAAGGTGCTCCAGATGCAGGGCGTGCGCGCGGTGCAGGACTACCTGGTGCGGGAGATCCAGAAGGTCTACCGCTCCCAGGGAGTGGATATCAACGATAAGCACATCGAGGTGATCGTCCGCCAGATGCTGCGCAAGCGGCGGGTGCTGGAGCCGGGCGACACCGAGCTCCTGCCAGGGAAGATCTACGACCGGTTCTTCTTCGACGATGTGAACCGCGAGATCCGGGAGCGCGGCGGCACGGAGATGACCGGCGAATGGGTGCTGCTCGGGATCACCGAGGCATCGCTGGCGACCGACAGCTTCCTGTCGGCGGCGTCGTTCCAAAAGACCACGCGGGTGCTGACCGAGGCCGCGATTCAGGGCAAGGTAGATAACCTGGTGGGTCTCAAGGAGAACGTGATCATCGGACGGTTGATCCCGGCCGGGACGGGCATGGTGGACTACCGAGGCCTGCGAGTCCAGGGGCCTGCGGGAGAGGCCGCGAGCTACGTGACCCCGAGCCGGGCTGAGGTCGATCTGCTCCGCTCGGCGTTTGGCGAGCCGGAGGATCTGGTAGGGCCCGAGGAGGAGCTGATTCGAGACCTGGCGCAGGCGAGCCCGCCGGAGAGAGATGGCGAAGCGGGGCCCTCGGAAGAGTCGGCGATCTGAGGGCCTGACCGAGAGTAATGGCAGCAACAGCCCCCGCGAGAGCGGGGGCTGTTTCCGTCTGGTCGGGGGTGAACGCGGGCGAACACCGATGCGGCGGAGGCGGCAGGAGCCCGCCACACGGCCGGCGGGTGTTTCGACAAGCCCTCAACGGACAGATCGGGTTCCGGGACTGAAGTCCCGAAACACCGGCACACCGGCACACGGCCGGCGGGTGTTTCGACAAGCCTTCAACGGACAGATCGGGTTCCGGGACTGAAGTCCCGAAACACCAGCACACCAGCAGACCAGCAGATGCACAGACTGGGTTCCGGGACTGAAGTCCCGAAACACCGGCACACCAGCAGACCAGCAGATGCACAGACTGGGTTCCGGGACTGAAGTCCCGAAACACCGGCACACCGGCACAAGCCCTCAACGGACAGACCGGGTTCCGGGACTGAAGTCCCGAAACACCGGCACACCGGCACAAGCCCTCAACGGACAGATCGGGTTCCGGGACTGAAGTCCCGAAACACCAGCACACCGGCACAAGCCTTCAACGG
>Ga0315280_10007170_pt1 | contig 15085 bp, 11 predicted proteins | sample YL17G06_40_MG_FD_203697 | JGI IMG/M metagenome (GOLD analysis project Ga0315280, IMG submission 203697) | Sediment microbial communities from Yellowstone Lake, YNP, Wyoming, USA - YL17G06_40 | ecosystem: Environmental > Aquatic > Freshwater > Lake > Sediment | place: USA: Wyoming | collected... | reverse complement strand
CCAAAGCCCCAAGAGGGCCACGACCAGCGCCATGAAGGTCACGGTCTCGAACATCGTCGCCACCGGCGTGTAGCCGGTCACCAGGGTCCGCACGGTGAAGCCGTAGACCATCAGGGTCCCGGCCGCCGCCAAGAGGCCGACTGCCACCCAGAACGCCGGTTTGCGGACGGGCCCTACCGCCCCAACGGCCGCGACGAAGGCCGCAAGGCTGAGCACCCATGTCCAATGAAACGGGTCGAGCCGATTGTAGTGGACCTCGATCCACGTGGCCCGGGGGGCCGGGTAGGCCGTGCGGGCCATCAGTCCCTCATCCCAGTTCCGGATGGGCAGCTCCTGCCGCACGGGCTCAATTTCTTCCCCGAGCGCGGCCAAGCCCAGGGCGAAACGGTCCATGGCAGCAGCGAACCTTTGCGGGCGGTCCGGCGCCTCTCGATCCCGGTACGCCGCGGCCGCCTCCTTGAAGGATCGGCGGACTTCCTCCACGGCGGCCCGCGGGTACTGCTTCCCAAGGTCGCCGCCCTGCAAGACGGTCGCCAGATCGAGCCACGGGGAGACATCCCGGTCCGGGTCTCGCTTTCGCTCCAAGGCGGCGGGATTCAAGCCAGGGACGACCGTCAAGGAGTAGCGGTTGCCGAACTGGGCGTACTGGATCGCCGTCGAGCGTGCCTTGCCGGCCTCGCGGGCCATCTCTGCGGCCTTCGCAATCAAGGCCCGCATCTTCGTCTTCATCTCTTCCAGCCGCTTCGGCTCGTCTCCGGTCTTCATGCCTTGGACCTGCCGGAGGTGGGACTCCAACTGGGCGCTCCACTGGGCCGCCGATTGCTGGATGATCAGCAGTGGGCGCGGCACTTCCTCGGGCGACCACGAACCATGGTAGAGGAGCGCCAAGACCTCGTTGGCGGCCCGACCGGCCTCGGAGACGGAATCGGATTGGCCGCCCGATTCGGAGCGAAAGAGGAATCGGTCCAGGTCGGGTCCACCGCTGACCGCGCGCTGGAGCTGGTCGGTCAGCCGGTCGCGGGGCGCCCGGGGCGTCGTGAGGTTGGCTATCAGGTATTCATACCGGTTGTAGGCCGTGTACAGCTTCTCGACGTTGCGGTCGGTCAGCCGGGCATGGAAGTCCTCGGCTCGGGGGCCTTTCATGGCGTCGGCCACTTGCCGGGGCGAAACGCGCTCGAGCCGCGTTCCCCGGGCGTCTCTTAAAGGGACCCCGAGAACGTCCGCGCGGAGCGCGGCGTCGGCGGCCGGCAGGAACGGGACCGACTCCCATTTCTCGGGCTCCACGATCCAACTGAACAGCAATTCGGACGCGCGGAACTTGCGCGGCTTGTCTGCGGGGAAAAACCCCCGCGCCTCGTGGAGGGCGCCCTCGTCGTCCGCCTCCGCCGGACCCAGGGGCGGACTCTCGCTGCCGCAGATCTCTCGCACGGCCATGCGCGCGAAGGTGTCCAGCGGCTTGATGCGGCCGTCGTGCAGCACCGGGATCTGCTCCCACGCGTCCCAATCCAACTCATCGGCCGCGCGAAGCGTTTGCCCGGCGGACAACAGGCCAAAGGCAACGAAAAGAAAACGGAGAGTCCTCAAACCCATGCCATCCACCGTGGTCTAATCCTAACGCGGCCTGAAGGCCGCAACCGAATCCGAATGTCGGAACCCGAAATCCGAAACAAATCCAAATGAGGGAAACTCGAAATCCCAAACGGCTTTGCGACAGCCGGTGACCCTGCCCATCGCATTTGGGTCATTGAGACACTCGGATTTTGAACTTGTCTCGGATTTCGTGTTTCGGATTTCGAGCTTCCTTCGTCATTCGCCGTTCGTCACTCGTGTCTTCCTCCCGTAGGCCCGCATGTAGTAGACGATCACAAGCCCGGCAACGATGAGCAGCGTGCCGGCGTATTTCAGCGGCCGCCCGGGATCGTAGTTGACCGAGAGCACCGACAGAAACAGCTCGTCCCGCGTGCTCTTGTCTCCCAGTTGGCGGTGGTACTCGCGCTGGCCCCGTCGCCACGGGCCCTGGAACGACGATTGGTAAAGCCGGTAGCAGCGTCCGCTCTTGGGGTCGGAGACGCTCGCCGGCTCGTTGAGCGTGATCAGCGCGTTCTCGGCGAGTTTGTCGCCCGGGGCGTCGAGGTCCACGACGTCTACCCGGCTGGAGTACTCCGAGGGCATGGCCGAGCCCGGGTCCAGACGCCGGTCGAACTGGTGCAGGTGGACCAGGAAACCCAGGTCGAGCGCGTCGTGGCGCAGGGTGAGCGTCACGCGGCGCCCGTCGCCGGCGACCGTCTTGCGCTCGATCGGCGCCCGCGGCCGCTCGCCCGTCACCGATTCGAAGGTCTGGATCCAGGACTGCTCCCTGCGGCCGTCCACGGTCACCTGGACCAGGGCCCGTCCCGGAACAGTCGTCCGGGGAGGCTTTCCCGGCGCAAACGGGTTGGGCTTGACTCGTCGCCCGGGCAGGTCGTGAGGGACGAACCGCTCGACCTCCCACGCGATCGGGTTTCCCGAGGCGCGGAAGGCCTCCACGGGCCGGCCCTTCAGCGGCACCGCGTCGATTTGCTCGACCCGCGGCGGATTCCAGGTCCGATAGTAAAGCTTCCGGTCCGCCCCCTGGAGGACGTCGATGCGCGGACCGTCGGGACGCCGCGTTGCGGTGAGGGCTTCTGATTCCTTGCGCGTCTGGCCGGCGGGCGACGCGCCGGCAAGCCAGTACGTGCCGAATACCGCGTGTTCCTCATCGTGGATGTTGCGGTCCGGCTTGTCGGCGAATAAGAGCAAATGACGCCGCGGCTCGCCGGCCGCCAGGACCCACAAAGTGACTTGCCGCTGCTGGAGGTCCGCTGCGGCCAGTTCGACCGCCAGGCCCGAGCCCTCCAGCGGCCGCCGCTGGCCCGGATTCCAGCCGTCCAAGGGCAGCGAGTATCTCTTGCCCGCGGCGAGCAGGACCACCCGCCCCGCCTTCCCCAGCGGCTCGTCTTTGCCCGGGGCGCTGTCGCGGAAGGCGTCGGTCTCCGCGGTGCTGCGGGCGACCCAGAAGACGATTTGCCGGCCCCCCGGGAGTTCCGCCCAACTTTCCTCGCGCGCCATCTCCTGCGCGAAGCGAAGCTCAGGCAGGGCCGGGGCCCGCAGTTCCAGAGTCTCCCAATCGCCCGGCGAGATCCCGCCGCTTTGCGATGCGTCCGGCGACGGCCGCAGGTTGACCCGCAGCGCCAGCGGGGGTGCGGGCCTTAAGTCCGAATCGCGGCAATAGTCGAGCACTTCCAGCCGGATCCCATCGCGATCGTACAGCACGCCCCGGTCGTGTTGGGCAAGCCGCCACGGCAGCAAGTACCACTGGCCGTAGTCGCTCCAGTTGAACGGCCCCGGATCGAATGGGACGGAGATGGTCTCGGCGGCCTCCGGCTCCTGCACGGCGGACGCGTCTGATTTGTCGCCGGACCGGATGGGATCGGAGACTGCGGTCTCGGGATTGGGATAGACCTTGAGCTCAAAGTGCTGGCTCGACTGGTAGGCCGTGTGGGCCGATCCCTCCTCGAACACCGGCAAGTTGGCCTCGATCCCGCCCAGGCGGGTCAGCAGGCAGCCGGCCAACAGGACGAGGATGCCTCCGTGCAGGACCACGAATCCGGTCTGCGACCTTCTCCACGGAAATCGGATCAGCAGGGCGCATAGGATGTTCGAGAACAGAAGGACGTTTAGGGCGACGAAACCCCAGGTGCGGTAAATCCCGAAGAGCACCGCCTCAGTGCCGAAGCTCTGATTCTCCCGGCCCGAGAACTTGCCATCCACCAGCGCCACCACGGCCAAGAGTAGCGCCGACGCCGCGATCAACACCACCGCGAGTTTCAGCGAGGCTAGGCCTTCGTACAACCGCAGCAAGAAACGGACCCAGACAGACTGGTCGGAAGAGCGGGGCTTGGGACGGGCCATGAGTCGTCCGGAGAAGGGGTGGGGGGACGGATACTCTACAATTGCATCGAAAAGGAATCATGGTGGGCCCGGCCACCACCAGTTGGGCGGAGTTCTCGGTCCCCTCAGTCGATTACCTCGATTATAGGGCCCGTGGCGCGAGAAAGGTAGCTGGACCCGCTGTTCCATGCCACCGTGACTCTACACCGCCGCAATCGGCTGCGGGTGGTGCGGCACTATCCTCGTACGGTACGCCTTTCCGGCGGCTCCTCCCCGGCGACACTTGCGGCAGGGGGCCAGCACGGGACGCGTTCTGTGTATTCTTTGCATTTTATCCATCTTTCTGGCCATCGGCGTCAAGTCCGGCAGAACCGCTTTATCGGTTTGCACTCATCGCGGTTATCCAACCGATAAAGATTGCCGCGCGAGGCTTTCGATTCGCACAGCCGGGCGGGCTTCCGTCGCCCGCCTCACGATCGCGCATTCCGCTTAGAAGGGGGAAAACGGTGTTTAGGTCTCCACAGGAGCGATTCTCGCTCATGCTCTCGGGAAGGGTCCACCCCACGGCGATCATCAGCCCCGGCGCTCAGATCGACCGTGACGTGGAAATCGGCCCCTTCTCGGTCGTCGAACCCGACGTGACCATCGAGGCCGGGTGCCGGCTGGAGAGTCGCGTCGTCATCAGGCGTGGCATCCGGCTGGGCCCCAACAACCACGTGTTCGAAGGGGCGGTGCTCGGCGGTCTGCCGCAGCACGTTCACGTCCCGGAGCGCCCCGGCACGGTCGTGATCGGCGCGGGGAACACCATCCGCGAGAACGTCACCATCCACCGGGCGCTGGAAGAGGATGAGGCCACGATCGTCGGCGACAACAACCTGCTGATGGTCAACGTACACATCGCTCACGATTGCCGGCTGGGCAACAACACGATCTTTGCCAACAACGCGATGCTGGCCGGGCACGTGACGGTCGGCGACCGGGCCTATGTCTCGGGGGCGGTCGCCGTCCACCAGTTCTGCCGCATCGGCTCGCTCGCCATGGTCGGCGGCCAGTCGCACATCGTCAAAGATGTGCCGCCGTTCGTCACCGTGGACGGCCTGAGCAGCTACGTGGTGGGTCTGAACCAGATCGGGCTGCGGCGGGCCGGATACAGCGCGGCCGAAGTCCGCCGCCTCAAAGAGGCATACCGGGTGATCTACCGCAGCGGACTGACGTGGAACGAACTCCTTGCGCGGCTCCGGGACGAGTTCGCCGAGGGGCTGGCCGCGATGTTCCATCAGTTCCTGTCCACCACGACGCGCGGCATCCTCTGCGAGCGCCGGCTGCCGCCCGGCGCGACCATCAAGCTCCGCCAGGAATCCGAAGAGGACGCGGATTGGAGATCGGCGGTGGGCGAGCCAGCCGCGAAGCGAAAGCTGGCCTGACAAACGGCCGCTGCGCGGCGGATGTCTCTTGGCGGAAACAGTGCATTGTCTTTCGGGGGTCCTTGCTGCTATACTCTGCGGTGGAACGGGTTCCTGGTTCGCTCCGTGGAGGTATTGCCATGCGTGCGATCGGCTCGATTGCAGTGCTCGGGATGATGACGGCCATTGCGGCGGCGCTGGACGCGGCGGCCGGGGAAAACGCCCGCGTCGAAGGCTACGCGAAGCAGCCCGTGCGGGAACGGCTCGATCGCGGCCTGGTCGCCGTGCGGACTGAAGCCGGGCAGGTCTACGTCGGCTGGCGCCTGCTTCGCTCCGACCCCGGCGACGTGGCCTTCCACGTCTATCGGCGAAGCGGCCAGGGGCAAGCCGTTCGGCTCAACGCGGAGCCGATCCGCCGCACGACCGATTATCTCGACGCCTCGCCGCCGAAGGGGGCTCAACTGTTCTACTCGGTTCGCGCGGTGGCCGGCGGCCGGGAGGATGGTCCGGCAGCCGAGGCGGCTCTCGCCGTGTCCGACCCGCGCAAGCCCTATCTGACGATTCCGCTGGAGGGCAACTACACGTTCCAGAAGGTCGGCATCGCCGACCTCGACGGCGACGGCCGCTACGACTTCGTCATCAAGCAGCCCAACGCCAACATCGATCCCTATGAGAAAGAGGGATACTGGCGCCGCAGCCCCGACACCTACAAGGTCGAAGCCTACCGCCACGACGGCAAGCTCCTTTGGCGCCTTGACCTCGGCTGGGCCATCGAGCGCGGCATCTGGTACTCGCCCTACGTCGTCTACGACCTGGATGGCGACGGCAAGGCCGAGGTGGCCCTCAAGACCGGCGTGGGCGACCCCCGGGACAAGGACGGCCGAGTGCAGTCCGGGCCGGAGTATCTCACCATTCTGGACGGGCTCACCGGCAAGCCGCGGGCACAAGTGGATTGGCCGTCGCGTTCAGGCTTCGCCGGCCCCGGGGCCTACAACTATGCCGCGCGGAATCAAATCTGCGTCGCCTACCTGGACGGCAAGACGCCGTGCCTCGTCGTCGAACGCGGCACGTACAACTTCATGACCGCCGTGGCCCACGAGTTCCACGGCGGGAAGCTCCGCGAGCTGTGGCGATGGGACAACCGGGACATGCCCCGGCAATGGCGCGGGCAAGGGGCCCACTGGATGCACGCCGCCGACATCGACGGCGACGGCCGCGATGAAGTCCTTCTCGGCTCCTCCGTGCTGGACGACAACGGCAAGCCGCTCTGGACCACCGGGCTGGGCCACCCCGACCATTTCTACGTGGGCGACCTCGATCCTTCGCGGCCGGGCCTGGAGGTTTACTATGGGATCGAGCCCCGCAGCAAGAAGAACAGCATGTGCATGGTGGACGCCAAGACCGGCAGAGTCCTCTGGGGCTACGACCAGCCGACCCAGCATGTCCACAGTTCCGGGCTGTGCTCGGACATCGACGCGGCCCATCCCGGCGCCGAGTGCTACGCCGGCGAGCGCGATTTCAAGGACAAGCGCTGGCTCTGGGACTGCAAGGGGAAGCTCCTTTCCAACGAGGACCTGGGCGGGCTTTCACCGCGGGCCGCCTATTGGGATTCCGATGCGCAGCGGGAGCTGCTCGTCGGATCGAGGATCGCGAAGTACCACGGCCCGACGCTGGCGGCGCGGATTGAAGGGTCCGTGATCGCCGTGGCCGACGTGCTGGGCGACTGGCGCGAGGAGATCATCACCAGCGTGGCGGGGGAGTTGCGGATCTACACGACCACGATTCCCGCCGCGGACCGGAGGGTCTGCCTCGTGCAGGACGCGCTTTACCGCATGGACGTAGTTTGCGCGGCGATGGGCTATTACCAGGTGCCGATGCTGAGCTACGACGTAGCCACGCACAAGTAGGGCAGGCATCCTGGCCTGCCAAGCCAAGGAGGACAGGCATTCTTGCCTGTCCTACACTGCGCGGCAGACACGAATGTCTGCCCTCCTGAAGTGCCGAAGCCGGGGGTCGAACCCGGACGGGAGTTTGTGTTCCCACTAGGCCCTCAACCTAGCGCGTCTGCCAATTCCGCCACTTCGGCTCCCGTTTATTTCTAAACCGGTCTACGCCAGAGTGCAAGCCCTGTCCAATTACTCCTGTGCGCCGATCTTCAACTCCGCCGGAGGCGACGGATCGCCCCCTTCGCGGGTGATAAGGAACATGTAGACGGCCACGTCGATGTCGGTCGAGATGCTGTGGACACTGTCATCCACGAACAAGTGGTTGACCGCCCCGCGGTGATGGCTGCTCGGACCGTATCTCTGCCCGAAGACGGCCGTGGTGCTGGGCATATACCACCAGTCGTCGTAATTGTGATTCAGGTAGGTGCGGAACTCCCACCAAATCCCGCTCTCGTCGCCGATTCTCCCGTTGTAGCCCCAGGGGTGCCAGAAATGCCGGTCGTAGGAGTTGTCGAACGTGACGTAATCCCAGTACCTCGTGTCGGTCGGCAGCCCGACCAAGGTGGCCTCCCATCCGATGGGCCAGCGGGCGTAGAAGTTCTCGATGGTCTCCACGGCCAGTATGGTCTGGGTCAATCCATCTCGGAAATTGGCGAAACTCAGCTTCGATCCCGGAAAACACGCCCCATCGGGATGACGACCGGGCGTCGGATCGTACAGTGGCACCACCGGGTCCAGCGAAGTCTGGCTGAGGCTGGCGAAGTGGGTCGCGCCCATGGCCTTGTAGTTGGTCAGCGCCTCCGGGACCAGAGTGTCGCGCGTCCCAACGGCATACAGATCGCCGCCGGCGCTCGGGCAGCGGAATATGGGCAGGGCGGTAGACCGGGCGATGGCGTGTTGGTCGGGGTCGCCGTAGGCCACGAGCGGCTTTCCCTTGGTCGTGTCGAGTTTCTTCCACATCTCCTCTTGTTCGAGATAGGGGAGGAGTTCCACCAGCCAGCTCCAGCCCTGCATGTCGATGATTCCGCCGCGATAGTTCCGGATCACGCGGCAAGAAGGCGGAATGACTCCCTTCTGGTCGTGGACGTAGTGAACGGCCAACCCGATCTGGTGCAGCTTGTTCACGCAGGTCGTCTTGCGTGCGGCTTCCCGCGCGCCCAGGACGGCAACCAAAAGCAGGCTCGCCAGGATGGCGATGATGAGCATCACCACCAGGAGTTCAACGAGCGTGAAGCCTCGTTTGCCGGTACGAAGGACCATAACGCACCTCCACCAAGAAGCAACGTATGAGGGATCGGAGGCGGCGCTGACCGCCGCACGAAACATGCCCTTTCGACAGAGATCGAAAATGAGAGGGTCTGGCGGCTTGTGGCCTCCACGCTTCTGGCCCGAAGACTCCGGAGACGCGGTCCACCCGCTCCACTAGCCCATTTTACTTGCCCGTCGCCGGAGATGTCAAACACTATGGGTCGCTATCAGGGGGGAATCCGAGGTTTGGGCGGGACTGCCTCTGAAGAGGTACCCGGGTTGCCACGCGCTCGGATCTCCGTTAATGTGCGGCCGGCGTAGCACAGGCTTCTAGCCTGCGTCCCCATGGGAAAGGCAGGATATGGCTGTGCTGCTGGCCGGAACCGGCAGGTTGCCTTGTGCTACTTGTGCTCGCGAGGCCGCAGTGCCCCCGTTGGACCCGCACCAACAACGCCGATTCGCAGTGGAGGTCGTACGGAGGCTCCGCGCGGCGGGATTTCAGGCGTATTGGGCCGGCGGGTGTGTCCGCGACCGGTTGCTGGGCCGGGTTCCCAAGGATTACGACGTGGCGACCAACGCCACCCCCGCCGAAATCCGCCGGGTCTTCCGGCGGCGAAAGACGGTGGCCGTGGGGGCTGCCTTCGGGGTGATCACGGTCCTTGGTCCCCCGGGAGCCGGACAAATCGAGGTCGCCACCTTCCGCCGGGACGACACCTACAGCGACGGCCGCCATCCCGACCGCGTCGTCTTCTCCAGCCCGCAAGAGGATGCCTCCCGCCGCGACTTCACCATCAACGGCCTCTTCTACGATCCGCTGGAAGACCGGGTCATTGACTCGGTCGGAGGGCAAGAGGATCTGGCCGCCCGGCTGATCCGGGCCATCGGCGACCCCGACCAACGCTTCCAGGAAGACAAGCTCCGGCTGTTGCGGGCGGTGCGTTTCGCCACCACGTTCGATTTTGCCGTCGAGGCCCATACGTTGGAGGCGGTTCGCCGGAAGGCGGCGGAGATTACGGTCGTGAGCCCCGAGCGGATCGCGGGGGAAATGCAGCGGATGCTGGTGGACCGGCACCGCAGCCGCGGGGTCCGGCTCCTGTTGGACACGGGTCTTGCAGCGGCCGTCCTCCCGGAGATCGTTCCCGCCGGCCAAGAGCACGAGTCGCGGCTGGAGCAATCGCTCGCAGTTTTGGATCGGCTCGCCGAGCCGAGTTTTCCGTTGGCCCTGACGGCGCTCCTCGTCGCCTGGGTCGATGATTCGGGGGCCGTGGCGGTCTGCCGGCGATGGCGGCTCTCAAATGCGCAAACCGATCGCGTGGGCTGGCTGGTGGAACACTGCGCCGCGCTGCGCGAGGCCCACAATGTGCCCTGGTCCACGCTTCAAAAGGTGATCGTCGCCGACGGAATGGCGGAGTTGTTGGCCTTGGACGAGGCGAGGGTTCTGGCCGCGGGCGGCGACACGAGCCACGTGGCCTGGTGCCGCTCGCTCTTGCAGCAGCCCCGCGAAGTCTTGGACCCGCCGCCACTCCTGACCGGCGACGACCTGCTGCGCCATGGCGTTCCCGCCGGGCCGATCTATCGGGTCATCTTGGAGGAAGTCCGCAGGGCCCAGTTGGACGGGGAAATCCACAGCCAAGAGGAGGCGCGTCGTTTAGCCGCCGCGCTTGCGCGGCGCGTCGTTTAGCCGCCGCGCTTGCGCGGCGCGTCAGAATCGGCGGACATGGGGTGAACCGCATGGACAAGAAGACCAAGAAGAAGATCGAGTCGGTTCAACAGCGGCTGCAAAGGCTTCGCCAACAGTTGGCCGGCGCCAGGAAGCAGCGGGATGACGTTCAGGAGACGGCCTCGCTCGAGCGCCAGATCGCCGAGACCGAGGCGGAATTGGCGAAGCTGAAGAGGGGATAGTGTAAAGCCGCGACCAACGGTCGCTGATTGGATTGGGGGCCCCAACTGCCGACGCGCTTCCACTTAAGGATGGAGCACCATGCTTGCTAACCGGTGCAGGATTACTCGTCGCCGTTTTCTCGCCGGATCTCTCGCCGCAGCCGGATTGCTCTGCGGGCGCCGGATCGCGGCCGAGCCGCCCGGCACCGATGAAAACCGCTGGGCCTTGGTTTCCGACACCCACATCCGGGAGGAACGCGAACAGAAGTACCGCGGCGTCAATCCGGCCGAGAACTTCGTCCACGTCCGGACGGAAATCCTGGCCCTCAAGCCCCGCCCGGCGGGCGTCATTGTCACGGGCGACCTGGTGTTCCTCGAAGGACACGCCGCGGACTACGCCGTGCTGGCCGACCTGGTGCGGCCGTTTCGCGACGCCGGGATCGGCCTGCACTTCGCCTTGGGAAACCACGACAACCGCGAGAACTTCTGGAGTGCGTTTCCGGACGCGAAGCCCGCCGGCAAACCGCCCGTCCCGGACAAGCACGTCGGAATCATTTCCACCCCGCGGGCGAACTGGCTCCTCCTGGATTCGCTGGAGAAGACCAAAGCGACGCCCGGTCTTCTGGGAAAGGCGCAACTGGATTGGCTTGCCAAGGAGCTGGACGCCCGGCCCGAGAAGCCGGCGATCGTGGTGGCCCATCATCCGCGCGACCCGACCCGCGCTCTGGAAGGGCTCAAGGACACGGATGCCCTCTTCGACGTCCTCCGCCCGCGCCGACAAGTCAAGGCGTACGTCTTCGGCCATACGCACCGGTGGCACGTCTCCAAGTACCGCGGCATTCACTTGATCAACCTGCCCACGACCGCCTGGCTCTTCTCCGCGAAAGAGCCGCAGGGCTGGGTCGATGCCCGGCTCCGGCCCGACGGGATCACGCTGACCCTCAGCGCGCTGGACAAGAAGCACAAGAGCCACGGCCAGACGGTCGAGCTGGCGTGGCGGGCGTGACGCTTACATCGCCACGTCGGCGCAAGCCGCCGGGGTCTCTGGCTATCAGCTTTCAGCTCTCAGCCATCAGCTTCTTCTGAAAGCTGATAGCTGACGGCTGATAGCTTCGTTTGAGCCAGGGCACTCGTAGGACTCGTCCGACCGGATAGACTACTCGGCCGCTCGCAGCCGCTCCAGGACGGCTTGGATCGAGAGCGCCGTCTTGTAGGGAATCACCTCGGCGGGCCACTCGGCAAGCCGCTGGCGCGCCGGCTCGGCCGCGGCCAGCAGGATCCGATGATCCGCAAACGTGCGCAGCGACTGAACCTTGGCCTCGAGGTATTCGGGCGTCCAAAAGCCGACGATTTCCAGCAGCACGCTGCGGCCGTCGTCGTGGCGGAAGACGAAATCGGGGACAAAGACCTTCTGGCCGCGATGAAGCAGCTCGCCTTCGCGGACCAATTGCCAGCCCTCCCGTTTCTCCTCGCCCCACTTGGCGGCGAAGCCCTCTTCGACGTGGGAGTCGAACGCCTCCGGCGCCGGCAGGTGGCTATGAAGCCCGTCCTCGGCCGAAAGATCGAGGGCCAAGGTCCAACCGCGGCGCCCGCGGAGGACGGCGTGCATGCGCCAGCCGCGGCAGGCCACCAAGGCCGGCAGGAACCGGGCCATGGCCACCCCGTATCGCCGCATGACGCGCAGCACCGAGGCCGGACCGTCAAAGCGAAAACAGTACTGCCCCTTTGCGGTCTGCGTAATGGCGTGCATCAGCCGGGCAAGCTTGGCGTAGCGGAGGATCGTCTTGAAATCCTCTGCCGCCCAGACGGTCATCGAGACCGCGTCGAACAGGGCCGCCTGGACCTGGGCGACGTTGTAGCGGGCCAACAGGGCGGCGCCGTCCGGGTAGCCGTCGAAGCGGGTCAATTGGTGGTAGTCGATCACGTCGGCGAAGAGCTGCCGGTCGATCTCCTCCCAGGGGCGACCGAGTTGCGCGGCGATCTCGGCCTTGACCTGCGCCTCCTCGTGGCCGAAGAGGCGGTCGGCAGTGCGGACGAGGGGGTGCCGCGGGGCGGCCAGGCGAAAGACCTCCCGCCGCAACGCCGCGGCCCGGCGCCGGCGGTCCTGCTCGTACGTGCTGGCGTCGTCCAGCAGTTTGCAGAAGGCGTCGATCCGCCGCGTGGGGCAGTCCGGCTCCTCGGCGAAGATGGCCCGCACGGCCCGGTGCAATTCATGGCGTGCGCGGCCGATTCCTTCGCGATAGACGCGGAGCGTGCGGTCGGCGTAGTCCACGTACTGCCGGTGCTGCTTCTGAGACAGGCGGTCCGGCCGGACGCGGCCGCGCTGGAAGTCCCACTGGGCGATGGCGAGGTCTTTGGTCAGCATCGGCGGACGATACCGGTTGGCACGGACGCTGTCGAGCTTGACATATTGATGTCTAGATTATATGCTTTGATGTATGAGGACGACAATCCGACTCGACGATGATCTGTTGAGAGAGGCCAGGAAGCTGGCCGCCCGATCAGGGCGCACTCTGACGGCGGTCATTGAAGATGCCCTTCGCGAGTCGCTCGCCCGCCGCAAGAAGGCGCGGGATCCTGAGCCGGTCCGCTTGATCCACAGCGGGGTTGGGGGGCTGCAGCCGGGCGTTGACCTGGACCACACGGCCGAATTGCTCGACGTGATGGAGCAATCCGATGCTGGCGCTTGACGTCAACGTGTTGGTCTACGCCTTCCGTCATGATTTGCCCCAGCACCAGCGAGCCGCCGCCTGGTTGGGAGACCTGGTTGGCAGCGACGAAGCCTACGGCCTGGTCGATGTGGTCTTGAGTGGCTTCCTACGGATCGTGACACACCCGCGGGTCTTCGTGGTGCCCTCATCCATGGATGAGGCCCTGGAGTTCGTGGAGCATGTGCGAGACCGCCCCCAGTGCGTGATGATCTCACCCGGACCTCGCCATTGGGCAATCTTCACCCGTCTGTGCCGCATTGCCGGTGTGCGTGGGAATCTCGTGCCTGACGCGTACCTGGCTGCTTTGGCCATCGAGTCGGGGAGCGATTGGGTTACCACGGATCGCGGCTACGGCCGCTTTCCCGGCCTGCGGTGGCGGGTGCCGTGGTAGGCGTCGCTCTTGCGCCGGCGACGCGAGCGATCCTCCTCGTTGGTGTCCGCGCAGACGATCTCGTAGAGCACGGCCTGGGCATTTCCGGACTTGCGGAGGATACGGCCGAGACGCTGCTTGGCCTGCCGGCTGGAGGAGGTGCCGCCGATGACCACCGCGGCCTTGACCTCGGGCAGGTCCACCCCTTCGTCCAGCACCTGGTTGGCGACCAGGGCCGGATAGGTCCCGTCTTCCAGCCCCCGAAGCACCTCCAGCCGTTCCCGCTTGCCGCAATGGTTCAACAGGCACGGGATCAGAAAACGGCGCGAGACGTCGCGGGCCATGGCGTTGGACCCGGCAAAGACCAGGCACGGCTCTCCCACGTGGAGCCGAAAGAGGTCCTCCAGCACGCGGAGCTTCTCCTCCGCGCGGTCCTCGATCGACTTTTTGGCGAAGTAGGCCGTCATCGCCCGGCGGGCCTCGGGAGTCGATGCCGTTTGCTTGCACAGGTCCTGCCACGCGATCTGCGGGTCGAGCTTGCGCTGCGCCGCGAAGTACGCGCGGACCACGCGGGAGCACTGATCGTACCGGGCCTGCTCTTCGGGCGAGAGGTACACGGGGATTCGGACCACGTGGTATTCAGCCAGGCTTTGACCCCGTGCGGCAGACAGCGGCATCTCATAGACGACCGGCCCGATCAGCCAGCTCAAGTCGGCATGTCGCCCGTCGGATCGTTCCGGGGTGGCGGTGAGCCCCAACCGCATCGTGGCGGCGCTCATCCGGGCGGCGTCGCGCCAGAGGGGACCGGGCAGGTGATGGCACTCGTCGAAGACCAGGAGCCCGAAGCGGTTTCCCAGTTGCTCGGTATGAATGCACGCGCTGTCGTACGTGGTGACGGAGACGGGCCGCACGCGGAAGACGTTATCGCCGATGATCCCGGCGTCGTAGCCGAGCCCTGCCAAGATGCGGCGATGCCACTGGTACATCAGGTCGCGGACGGGGGCGACCACGAGCGTGGCCACCTCGGTCTGGGCCATGATCGACAAGGCCACCTCGGTCTTTCCGGTCCCGGTCGGCATGACGATGATACCCTGCCGAGCCGCGGTCCAGGCCCCAACGGCGGCCTGTTGCTCGGGCCGGGGAGGATGGATCTGGACCCGCGGCCAGCGGATGGGCTCCCACCCCGGCACGCGGTCTTCGACGCGGTGCGCGGACTCAGCGAACTGCTTGACGACCGAAGCGTACTCCCGGGCGTCGCACCGCCAAGCCGCGACCCGCGGGTCCCGCACCCAGGGCGTGGACGGGAACGCGAGGCGAACCTCATCCCGGTCCATGTCTTCCAGGACGAGCGTTCCGCCGGCAAAAGAGAGTATCGGGAGAGGCTTGCACACCGGACGTTCTCAGTCTCAATGGGCTTGCACGATCCTGGCAGGATCAACGACGGAAACGAGTGCAAAATGAAAAATGCAAATCGAAAAATGCAAACTTGCCCTTTGCACTTCTCACTTTTGGCTCATCCGACTGAAGAATGCGCAGGCTTAAACAATGAGGGCCTTCCGCAGAATCTGTGGGTGAAATTGGAGGTTGTTGCCGATTCGGGGCTGCGTTTTCTGAGGC
>Ga0315280_10007169_pt1 | contig 15085 bp, 10 predicted proteins | sample YL17G06_40_MG_FD_203697 | JGI IMG/M metagenome (GOLD analysis project Ga0315280, IMG submission 203697) | Sediment microbial communities from Yellowstone Lake, YNP, Wyoming, USA - YL17G06_40 | ecosystem: Environmental > Aquatic > Freshwater > Lake > Sediment | place: USA: Wyoming | collected... | reverse complement strand
CATGTATGTGAAAGTGGCCTCCATGGATCTCTTGTGTTGCCAGCAGGTACCTCTCGGTAACCAGCATGATGAAGAATCCTACTCCAATGCCTGATGGCACGTAAAGCGGGATCAGGGACAACTCCTTGGCAGCCGTGAAAGCTTCTGGGAGAATGTCGACGAATGTGACTCCGCCTAGAATTCCCGCGCTGAACCCCAGCATCAGGTGAAGAACGCGTTCGCTGATCTGCACCTTCATGAACGGGAGGATTGCGATTATGAGGGGTGTCGCGAAAGTAATCAAAGCCCAGTAGGCCATGTCCCAGAGTGAGACTGAGACCAAAAGAACCCCTCTACCGCTGGAAATCAGGTCCGATGGTAAAAAAATGCCGGTCGCGTCACTTCCCGATTCGAAGGATCTCTCGATATGCATCTATGTCTAGGAAACCGTGACCGCTAATGTTGATGAGTATGCACTTCTCCTCACCCCTCGACTCGGCGGAATTCGCTTCATCGATTGCCGCTCTGACAGCGTGAGCTGACTCACCAGCGATCAACCATCCCTCACTCTCAAGGAACATCTTCGCCGCAGCGAACACAGAAACCTCATCTCTTGGAAGGGCTATGGCTCTCACAAGACCGCTATGCCTGAGGGAGCTGATGATTGGCGCAGCGGCATGATATCGCAGGCCGTCTGACTTTATCGGATGCATTTCAGCCTCGTGCCCCAGTGTGTACATCATCATGAGAGGCGTATGGCCTGCAGTGTCACCGAAATCGTACCTGTACTCGCCTTTGACAAGGTTCGGAGCCGCTTCGGACTGAGCCGCGAGAAATTCGCATTGCCTCTTGCCCGCCAAGACTTGACCAACGAACGGGAGAGCTATTCCTCCGAAATTTGAGCCTCCACCAAGGCAAGCGACCACAAGATCGGGTGCATCGTCCACCTGCTCGAATTGCTTAATCGCTTCCAGACCAATGATCGATTGATGAATCAGAACATGGTTCAGGACAGAGCCTAGACAATAGACACGATCAGGCGAGCCGTCAACGTACTCAAGACCCTCTGAAACAGCTATGCCCAACGATCCTGGATGATTCGCATCTTCACGAAGGAGCTTCTTACCGAATGATGTCTCACTACTGGGAGATGCGTAGACCCGAGCACCGTACATCTGCATAAGCGCTCTACGGTCCATCTTCCAATCGTAAACCGCTCTAACCCAGAAGACGACCGTTGAAAGACCCATCAGGCTGGCTGCGTAGGCCAGTGCCGTCCCCCATTGTCCCGCACCAGTCTCAGTAACTAGAACCCTCTTGCCTTCCCTCGCAGCATAGTATGCTTGCGCGAGTGCCGTGTTGACCTTATGAGACCCGGTCGGACTGAGATCTTCTCTCTTGTAATAGACTCGAACCTTTTTCAATCCGAGCCTTTGCTCAAGTCGATATGCCCTGTACAAGGGCCTAGGTCTGCCAGCCTGAATGTAGAGTTCTCTTACTCCCTCCGGGATGTCGATCCATCGCGAGTCTGAAGCCTCTTGCTTCAGGCATTCAGCCAGCATTCTGCGATCGAGCGCACGCAGTCTTGACTCTCCTTCCGCAGGATCCTTCGGCGAGGGAAGCTTGACAGGCAGGTCGGGCATGATGTTGTACCATTTTGTTGGAAGCTCATCGATTCGAAGTTGTATCTGTGCCTGCTTCAATCGGCAAACCTGTCGGGGGATGGCTCTAATCGGTCCATAAAGCCTTCTACTCACTCCTGTGCCTGCTTTTCACATCTCAAATTCCAGAAGCGGAACGGTTTCGGTGATTTTCCAAAGTGGAAACAGACCGTGAGCCATAGAACGAATTGCACTGTCCAGCTGGAAGTGGTTAGCTTTGGACGTCATTGTCGATGCAATTCAGGCGATTCAGGCCATCTTGGCTCCAGCTGTAATGATCACAGGAGTCGCTCTGCTCCTTCTGACTCTGAACGCGCGTCATAGCTCTCTCGTCAATCGGATCAGGTTGCTGAACGACGAAGAAAGAGAACTCCGAAGAAAAGGTGGCAAGCTTGACGAATTGGACAATGCCCGCCTGAGAAGCATTCAGAATCAAATTGATCAACTTCTTCCGAGACTCCGCTACGTCAGGAATGGAATGCTTTGCCATCTCCTGGCGGCAATCTTTTTCGTTCTGACATCTTTCTCGATCGGTCTAGGTTACTTCTCTGTTTCCTCAGCCATCACTCAGGCTATGATCAATGCCACGTTTATGATTGGAATGATGCTTGTTTTGGTCGGTGTGGCTTTCCTCGCTCTCGAGATCTATGTCTCGTATAGAGTGATTTTGATAGAAACAAGAGAAGAGAAACGAGAATAGACTAAAGAGAACTCGGCAATTCCCAGCTACGCTCTGCGTATTGCGTGCGAGAGGATCCACACGCCTATGATTATGGCGACTATTGCCCACCAAGATATTGGCAGGTAAATTTCGAGTACTTGACTCACCAATGTCACAACTCCCCAAATCAAAACAAGGGCGCCTATAAGCAGAGGCCAGAAATGAAACCTCATCTCGACACCTGAGCGAGGAGAGAACGAGTTTCGGCTTTAAGATTTCCTGCGATCAGCCGCAGGTCGAACGGGTCAGCGAACCTTAGGATAACTGAGTGTGCGATTGAAGAGTAGCATGGTGGCCCAGTTCATCGTGTAGTATGTTGTTAGGTATGGATACCCGTAGTTCTTGATCCGCCTGAGTGAAGTGTATGCCAACATTTCGGGATTGAATAGAATTGGGCCCTGGTGCCTAATCCTCAAGCTGAGCGTGATGTCCTCCGAGAGTTGTCGATATTCGTCAAAACCTTCTGCCTCCCAGAATTCGTCCCTCCGATACGCGCAGTTGAAACCGGCAACGTGTGGTAGTCCGAGCCTAAGCGAGAGGCGCTGAACCCACCCAGTAGCAACATGATAGGCGAGCTGGTCCAGGCGACTCCCCTCATATGGTTGAGTCGGGCCCGTGACGCCAACAGCTCTCGGATTCATTTCTAGAGTTCGCTCGATTTCCTTGATCCAATTTTCAGATGCCATCGTGTCGGCATCGATGAAAGCGAGAATATCACCTTGGGCGTGTTTTGCTCCGACGTTGCGAGCGGCACCGACAGGCTTCACAGGTTCGACCAGAACCTTGTCCGCGTGCTTTTCTGCAATCTCGACGGTTCGATCAGTGCTTCCTCCATCGACGACGATGACCTCTGAAGGCTTGCTGTTGGCCTGGTTGGTGAGAGACCGCAGGCAGTTCGGGAGGTACTTCTCTTCATTCCATGTTGGAACTATCACCGAGACATTTAGAGCTGAAGCAACAAGCAGGTACCTGACCTTTGATCCTAGTGTAAGAGATCTTGGGCTCAACTCGAAGGATGCCCAGTCGCCATAACTGAGCACGCGCTGAGATAGGTTCGCGAATATGCCTTGTGGATAATGTAGACCGAGAATCGCATCCAAATATGCGCGGACGGCGGGAAACTGGAGAAGCCTACTCAATTCAGGAATAGAAACCGCAGAGAACTCGGGCCATCTCAGAATCAATGTCAACACGAATGAGAATGCCAAGATCAAGAACGCGGCTGGGCATCGGCTCTTTAGATTCTGAACTAGCCCGCCTCCTCTCGCACCTTCGAACATGCTCATCGCGCCTTTTGACACCCAGTGATACTGGGCCGATTCTTTGCAGCATACTAAAAGATTTGCGCGCCTAGGGTTACGAGACCCGAAAAGTCGAGTTGAGCCTGAAAGCCACATTTTGGCATTTCTCCATGAATCAATTGATTGCCATTCTTGGTATCTAAGCGCAAATCTAAGAGCCATAGCAAATTCACGGTCGTGGAAAACAGGTCTTTGGGAAACAAGTTGGGCGACTAGAATGAGCGAAGCGCAGAAGATCCAGTATCCTGCTCGCCTCAAAGAGATGCTGGAACGTGCGTTGAAGGATCCGGAAGGCTTCTGGGGCCAGGCGGCACGTGAGCTATACTGGTTCAAGCCTTGGGATCGAGTGCTGGAATGGAATTATCCGGATTTCAAGTGGTTTGTCGGTGGAATGACCAATCTCTCCTACAATTGTGTGGACTATAATGTGCTGCATGAAGGGAGAGGTAGCAAGCCGGCGATCATTTGGGAGTCAGGGGAGACCGGTCAAAGTAGAGTGTTGACGTACAGCCAGTTGCTGGACGATGTGAAAGGTTTCGCCGGCGCGTTGAGGGCTCTGGGCGTTGGGAAAGGTGACAGGGTCACAATCTACATGCCCATGGTTCCTGAAGCGATAGTTGGAATGTTGGCTTGCACTAGAATCGGAGCTGTGCATTCTGTTGTTTTTGGAGGATTTGGAGCTGGCGCTTTGGCTGAGAGGGCGCAGGACGCAGGCTCGAAGGTTCTTCTGACCGCTGATGTGGGCTACAGGCGAGGAAAGGAGGTTGGGCTGAAGCAGATAGTCGACGAAGCACTGGAAACACCAACACAAGTTCAGAAAGTTGTGGTACTCAAGAGAAGTTCCAGGGAGCCTCAAATGAAGAAAAGTAGGGACCTGTTTTGGGAAGATACGCTTAACGCTGGCAGGTCAGAGAAAACAGATTTCGTTCCGGTTGAGTCGAATGAGTTAGCGTTCATTCTGCATACATCTGGCACTACTGCGAAGCCCAAGGGCACAGTGCAACCTCATGGGAGCTATCAGGTCTACATTAGATCCATGGGCAAATGGGTCTACGACATGAGCGACAACGATGTCTGGTGGTCTACGTCGGACATTGGTTGGATAGTGGGCCACAGCTATGTTGTGTATGCCCCGCTCCTCATGGGATGCACGAACATCGTGTACGAAGGCGTTCCGGATTACCCGACGCCAGATGTTTGGTGGCGCATTCTGGAGAAGCACCATGTCAGTAGACTCTGGATTTCCCCGACTGGGGTTAGAGGATTGATGAAGTTTGGGAACGAATATCCCGGAAAGCATGACCTGACTTCCCTCAAGCTTGTGGTCTGCGCGGGGGAGGTCCTGAATCCACCTGCCTGGGAATGGATGCAGAAGACAGTGCTCAAAGACCGCGTGCCTGTAATTGACCATATGTGGCAGACCGAGAGTAGCGGCCCCGTAGTCGGCAATCCTGTGGGCATTGCCATGCTCCCAATCAAGCCTGGCTCAGCAACGATACCTCTACCAGGAATCGAGGCGGACATTGTCAACGACAAGGGTGAGTCGCTCTCCGCTGGTGTGAAAGGTAATTTCGTATGTCGCCGTCCCTTCCCGGGTCTTACTCCAACGCTCTGGAATGATCATGAGCGATACGTGAGCGACTATTGGAAGCGGATTCCTGGCTGCTACTACACCGGTGACGCCGCGTTCAAGGATGAGGATGGGTACATTTGGTTCCTTGGCAGAATGGATGAAGTGATCAAGATCGCTAGCCATCGCATCGGTACGATCGAGATCGAAAGCACTCTGGTTGGTCACCCTGCTGTGGCCGAGGCAGCTGTCGTTGGCAAGCCGGATCCCGTGAGAGGCGAAGTTGCTGCTGCCTTCGTTGTTCTCAAAGCCGGATATCAGCCTAGTGAGGACTTGAAGAAGCAACTCCGGGAACTAGTGCACAAATCAATGGGCAAGATCGTTGTGATTGATGACATAGATTTCGTTGACGTGCTTCCCAAGACGAGGAGCGGCAAGATCATGAGACGGCTCATCAAGGCGGTAATAACTGGTCAACCGCTGGGAGACTATTCTACGATAGAGGATGAAGGATCTATAGGGGAGATAAAGAGGGCCGCAGAAGAACTCATGGCCAGCCTAAAGAAGAGGACCTAATCGTCTCAATGCGCGACGACGGCATCACTCCTATCTTTTCGCGCAATGGTTGCTCGGTCGTGCTGTCCATGGTTCCAGAATGGGTGTGACTTTTTCCTCAAGCAGGCGAATCAACTTGGGATCGTCGCGGAAGTATCTGTCAACAATGTTCAGCACTCTGATTTTGTCCGGATCGCAATTGAAGTGGGCTCGGATATACTTGGCATGGACCGGTTCCATGACAAGGATGACATCCGCCCAATCGATGAGTTGCTGAGTTAGAGGATTCCGAGCGAATGACATAATCCCTGCAGATCTTGAATCCCATCTACCTTTCCAATTCCGGAAGAGTTTCTCAGCCGTCGGGCTACGGTCAAGATTCGCTGAACAAACAAAGAGCACCTTGCTCAATGCCAAACACATAGGATCATTCTTTCCAGCAGTATTTCTCCGGTCTGCATGCTATCGAGCCTACTAGCAACACAACAGCGGATTACGAGTAATGCAAACTTTGATATATGAAACCAGACCGAATCCGTCGAAGGGGGGAGTACAAGACATGGCCTCCATGTCTCGTCGCGGCGTTGAGGGAGTCTCAGCGGTAGCGAAAGTCGTCACAGTAAATGAGTTAGCCTCTCCGCTGAACGTGCAAATCCCAATGGAGGTGCCAACGAGTAGACATCGTTTCCTAGACTATTTCAGAGGGTTCGAGAAGGTTGAAGCGGTTCGAGAAACCTTCGGCGAGGAAAGTGACAGAGTTCTTGAGGGGCTGCAGGTCGAGTTCTTTGGCTCAAAACTCGGCTACATGGGAGTTAGCGACGAGGACGGATATCTGCTTGCAAGCGCAGACTACCTGAAGAATGGGAATTGGCGGGATATCTACCTAGATGTGGTTCACGAGCTTGTTCACGTGAGACAGTTCAAGGAAGGGAAGGAGCTCTTCGATGAGAGCTTTGAGTACGTTGACCGTCCCACAGAGCTGCAGGCGTACAGGCACACAGTCAAGGAAGCACGCAGGCTAGGGATGACAGACGATGAAATATCCGATTACCTGAAAGTGACCTAGCTCAACGAACCAGAGGTAAGACGCCTGACCAAGAATGTCGGTGTGAACGCTCCACAGAAATCTGGGCGCGCACGTAGGGCTAGGATCTCTTGGACACGCTCTGTTCTATAACCCCAGTCTCGATAAGATTCTTGATTTCTGATTCTGAATATCCAACTTCCCTCAAGAGCTCTGCGGAATGCTGACCAAGTCCGGGCGACGGAATAAGATCGACAGGATCTAGGCCTGAGATCTTGCAGGGGCTAGCAACATAAGTCATCCGACTCGCCGCGGTCTGGTCTTTGTCAAGGAGCATATGCCGCTCGCGGGCGTGCAGATCCTTGAGTACTTCGTCTAGCGTGAGGAGTGGAGTGCATGGCAGTTGGTGCTCGCGCATGATTCGGAACCATTCTTCGCTTGTCTTTGTAGCCAGAGCGGACTGTATGGCTTCGATAACCTCGCTCCTGCGAGATCCGGAACTGTATTGATCTGGGACAAGATCTGGTCGGTTGATTAGTTTGCAGAGTTCCTCCCAGAAATGCGGTTCTATGGCGGCCACTGCCAGAAATCCTGAGCCACGTGTCCGGTAAAGCCGATAGAATGGAAGTTCTCCGGCAAGCATACTTGCGTTCCCGCCCGTGTGAAGTGCCAGCGGTATGATCAACCAGGAAAGAAGTGCGTCGAGCATTGAAGCGTCAATGTACTGAGCCTCCTTTTTCTGATGCCTAGCAGATAGGGCAGTAGTTATTGTCAACGCGGCGAGCATCCCTCCTGCTAGATCGCCGACCTGAAGCGCTGGAACAATTGGCTCATTCTTCCCATTCAAGCTGAGAAATCCTGAGAGGGCGAGGAAGTTGATGTCGTGACCAGGCAGATCCCTGTAAGGTCCCGTCTGCCCGAAGCCCGTAAGCGAACAGTAGACGATCTGCGGGTTCACTTGGCGAATGATCTCGAAGTCGCAGCCCAGCTTCTTCGTCGTTCCCGGCCGAAAGCTCTCGAGAAAGACGTCGGCTCTCGCGACAAGCTTATGGAGTATCTGCTGACCTTGCTTCGTTTCCAGGTTCAGCACTATGCTCTTTTTTCCGCGATTCAACAACTCGAAGGGCACGCTGACCCCATTCTCATACGGAGCAAGAAACCTGAGATAGTCACCTCTGCCTGGCTCCTCGACTTTGATTACCTCCGCCCCCATGTCAGCGAGGAGTAGCGTGCAGATGGCTTATGCCAGACGGGAAAATCGCAAAATGCTATGCTGAAACTTGCGCAGAAGGACTTGCATCAAAAGCGTATCCCAACGGTTTTGCGTTCCACTACTGGCATCCCGAACGGCTTGATCAACCGCTCAAGGTCAAGAAAACGCTGAAGATTTTCATGGACTCGATGAGCGACTTGGGCGGGTACTGGATTCCGCGAGAACAGAAACTACAAGTCATAGATGTCATGGAGAAAGCTAGTTGGCACACTTTCCAGACGCTCACAAAGAACCCGAAAGGCTTGCTAGAGTATGACTTCCCGCCAAACGTTTGGGTCGGCTTCAGCACACCTCCCGACTTCATGTGGGGTCACAAGCTCAGTGAAGAACAGAGAATTCGTAAACTGGAAGTTGACTTGCTAACAATGCGAGAAATCCACGCCTCAACAAAATGGGTCAGCATTGAACCGCTATCTTGGAACGTGGCGCCGTATTTCGAGGACTGCGGACTAGACTGGGCGGTTATCGGAGCTGCTAGCAACGGTCACATCAAATATCAGCCAGAACAGGAACACCGGCAATGCATACTGAGCACACTTGACAAACAGTCGATCCCGATCTTCATGAAGGGTAACCTGAAGCATTCTCCGCACAGAGAGGAATATCCAAGGGTGCACAAACAGCAGGCCTAGTGAGTAGTACTGAACGCATCAAGCAACTTGTCTCAGCAAGAACGCATAGGCCGAACTGACGTGCCATGCAGTAATTGCGGCCATGCCATAGGAAATCACCTAGACCAGCTTCCTCCAGATGGCCGCGGCTGCAGAGTCAAAGATTGCAACTGCACTTGGGTCTTCGATTCCGGGGAAGGCACAAAGGAACCGCGAATCCCGAAAGGGTTGTCGGAGTTTGTTTAACACGCCTTCAGGACTCTCCTAAAGGGCTGGCCGCCGAACATCAATAATCGTTCTTCGAAATTGCAGGACAGTCCAAAGGTCAAAGGAAGCGATCGAGTGGACCGTCCACTCTAGGCATCGTCACAACGAACGGCGTCCCGGGTTGAAAAGGACGTGTGGTTCGAACAGAGTGGGCTTGAAGCGATAGGAGTGATGTTAGGCTCAGACTTCAGTTAAGGTGGTGTAGTGTTCCCCAGAGACAAAAGCGAAAGGTGAGAAGCATGACCAAAGACAGATTTTGCAGGCCTCGAACTTGGCCTAGGTGGAAAGACTAGCAAGGCGTTAAATCATGATAAGGTAACAGGACAGCTGAATGGCGAGAGAGCCAAATGTTTCATGCCTTCCCGAAAAAGCTGACATTTGCTTTCTTGATTTTGCTGATTGTAGCTGGTAGTTTTGTCACGACGGCCCTAGCAGAGCGCATTGTGCCGATATGGCAAGAGCCCACTGCTAGTCTTGTAAGTAGTTGGGCGGTGAGTGTCCCGAAGTTCGATGGTAGAATCAGCAGTGAACTGGAATGGGCTGACGCGTATGCCCAGAAGATCGACCTCTATCGACCAGATTGGAAGAGTGGTAATTACTATCCCGACGACAAAGTGCAGGTAGTCTACTTTCTAAAGAATGATGCTGATTGGTTGTACTTCCTGGTTCACGTGAATTCAACAGCCGGAGTTCCCGAGGAGACTGAATTTGCGTATTTCTGGCCAGTCTGGCACGGCACATGGCCACATAGCGTGTTGGCTGGAATCGACACGAGTAACCATACTCGGGAAGGATATAGCTGGAATGAGAAAGATTGGCAGTATGGCGGGACGAACGTCAAAGGAGCAGCCTCTTGCACCAAATGGGGAGCCGCAGGCTTGTACGCGGACTGCTGGTTTGAATACGCAAAGAGGCTGCGGTCGGGTGACGAACGCGACTGGCAGCTGAGTCGTGGCGATATCCTAGGAGGCAGACCGCCAGATCTTGTTTTCAACCTCTACTTTGCTGGCGGCAAGGGCTATCAACGATATGTGAAGCTCTATCTTAGCGTTCAGGGCGGCGGTTCATCAGGGCAGAATTTCACCTATTCATGGGGTGCTGGCTTTGTTCTATCATTTAACGAGTCCTATTTTTCTGAGGATTACAGATTCGAGCTTCCCGAAGGTTTGTACCGAGTTGTTGGCTTTGATATACACGCATCCGTCAACAGCATGGCGCCGCAATCAACCGTTTTTGTTTTGGGACAAGTACTTGGCGTCGCGGGGCCTCCAAGATTCTCGGTATCTTGCACAAAGGAAGGCTATTGTTCGCATTCCACTAATCTGAAGCTCTCGGCAATTCCTTTCGTGACAGAAGGTCATTATAGAGGTGACGTGTGGTTCTCCGTAGATTATGACAATCGTACGTCGGCTTGGGGGCCATCAAAGGTTCGCCCATTGCATACGGAGTACGTTTCATATCGGGAGAATTTCATAGCCTCAACAGGCATGCTGCATGGGGCTTTGGTTGCCTGGTCGGGTGATACTTCGTCAGAGGTTCAACTGACTAATGTTACATTGCGAATGACAGTGGCAAGAACAAATTCATGGCTTGCTGATTTCCCAGACCTCATTCCTGATAGCGTATGGGAGAGGGATTTTTCCTTCCCTGATTCCCCACGGGTTTCGGTCGCAGCACTGGCAGTCGCGGATTCTGGGCGAGTACTTGCTGGTCTGCTTCCCTTTCGCCCTCCCACGGGAGGCGAAGAGTGCGGAGGCCCCGGAGGTTATTGCGGGCACAGGGTCTTCTATCTTATTGACTCTGGCAAGACACTTTGGAGCTACCAGTATCCTATCTCATTTCCCTTGGAGTTCTTCGAGGTCGGCATGTCTGATAATGGCGAGAGAATTGTGCTGACGAACAATGTCCCTAACTACGCGGGAGTAGATGCTTTCGCTGGAAACGGAACCAGACTCTGGCATTACACGCAGAATGGCGCACGGCAAAGCAGCATGTCCGCAGACGGCTCCGTAATCGGGTCAGCAGCATGCGATCGGTACTGTGAACTGGATGTTTTTGACGGCCAGGGTAAGATGTTGTGGTCCAAAGTATCTGAGCAAACTACAGGTAGTGCCGTGGCTGTTTCGGGAGACGGAAACACAATTCTATCTGGTGGATTCTACTACTACCCCAAGTATCCGAGTATCATTTCTGTCGTCTCCGCTTTTGGTCGAGGCGGAGCGCTGCTTTGGGACTATCGGAGAGGGGACTCTTTGATAGATTCCCTCGCAAGCAGTATGGACGCAAGCCGACTAGTTGTCGGATATAGCGATGGATCCGTAGTAATCCTTGATCGAAATGGCAACATTGTTAGAGATCTACTGATGTCGAGAGGGGTGGCTGATGTCACAATCTCTCACGATGGCGGAATAATCGCCGTTGCCTGTTCTGATGGTTCTTTCTACATCCTAGACGGTAGCGGGCGTTCCCTAAGTAAGTACTCCGTGGGTGAACCTGTAATGTCCGTCGCGATTTCTGGTAACGGAAAGTATTTGGCCGTTGGGACTATGAGCGGCAAGCTACGCCTCTACTCCGTGCAGGCGCCCGTACGCACGGCGGTATCTTATGTGGAAGACCTAATGTCTAGGATTCAAGCTTCAGGGGTGAATTTGACCGAATCTCAAGAATCGCTAAGCAAGGCTGATCAACTCTTTTCGCAAAATCGCTGGATTGCGGCCTATGAACAGGCACGAACGGCTGTAACAGAGGCTGTAACTGAGTTCCCGGACGTGAGCAATAGAATTGTGAAAGATACGGCTGTCTTATTGATGAACTCCTCCGAAAATTGGATAAACACAGCGACGCAATGGAATGCTACTCAGCTTCTGGTGAAGCAAATCAGGAACTCATATCCAGGTATGGATCTTTTCGTAGAAAACGCTAACTCAATATTATCCTCGGCTTGGACGGATCTTCTAGAAGCGAATCAGTCAATTGTCCATGCCCATAATGAGCTTTTGTTTGCTCAAGCCACTTTAACAGTCGGCGACTATTTGAGTGCGGCACTTCTGTCGCGGACTGCGAGAGCGCTTCTAACTGGCGAAGTGTCACAGCTTATGGATGCCGCTTCATCCAAGATTACACAAGCAAAACTTGAAGCTGAATCAGCGAAAACAAAGACGCTGTACTTCTACTCATACTCAGTCCTCGGACTTTCTATCACTTTGAGTCTAATCATTCTCATTGCTCGAAGGAAGAAAGCACGACGCACAACATAGCCCATCTCACAGCCCCAGCCTGTAAGACGACAAAGTCGTTCAGATAGAGGTGATAGCTGCGACGCTTGTTAGCGGGGACTATGCGACTTCAAGGAACCTTCGAATTATGCGGGCTTCTACCCATTAGGAAATCTCGTAACTACGAAAAATCAACTGGCCCAAATCCGAACCATTCGGGCAAAAAGCGGTTAGAAGTCGGGAAAAGCAAGGCTTAAATTTGGTGGACCGGGCGGGATTTGAACCCGCGACCTTCCGGTTTTTCTTTGCCTCGATGCGAACCAGACGTTCTTTGGCCCCGTTTCAACAGTTCCGAGCATACCAGGCTGAACTACCGGCCCTCGGCCCTCTAGAAAACCTGCACGCATTTAAACGGTTATCAGAACCAATCCGCGAATCACAATTCAAAAGCCAGTCTATACTCTCAGCAATTCGCATCATCAAGAAAGAAGCAGACTACCTTAGGTCCGCAAATGACCTAGCCGCTCAGGATTAGACTTGGCGGGCAGTGCAAACACACATCATGCGGAGCTGCTCCGCAGATTGTGCAAGCTGTGCAGTCGTTTCCATAGACATCGCGGCACTCGGCGCATCTACCAACAGTTCCCAACTCCATTCACCCCCATCAATTTCCGGCTGTGCTCATCATGACCATGTAGGATGCTTCCCTTGGCAGAGCTCTTGCAGCGCGGCCCATCGCTGATCAATCTGCTTTTTCAACACATCCAGCTCGCCAGCATATTCGGGTCTGAAGAGGTGGCTGAATCTCCCCTGCAGCTTCAGAAACTCCTCCACAGGCTCAGCGTGCGGGTTGACGCTCAACTTGTACTTCCCCTTCTCAACCTCAAAGAGCGGAAAGTACCTAGTCTGCACAGCCAACCGAGCCATCCGAATCGTCTGATCCGTCGGAAAACGCCAGCCCAGAGGGCAAGGTGAGATGACGTGGATCAGTGCGGGGCCCTCGACCGCTGCAGCCTTCTGCATCTTCGTAATGAAATCACTCCAGTATGCAGCTGACGCCGTAGCCGCATAATCGATATGATGCGCTAAACCGAAAGCGATCAAGTCCTTCTTCGGTCCGACCTTACCCGGAGATGCCGGTCCAACTGGAGTCGTTGTAGTCCATGCTCCTTCAGGAGTTGCACTGGAACGCTGAATTCCAGTGTTGTGAACCACTACTCCTTCAGCGATGAAGTTATGATCCTTCTCGACTCGAAGGTCCCAAGTTCGCAGCTCTCCGATGTAATTCACGTGTCTGATCGTCTCCACTGCAAAATTGTCGCTTTCGATCAGAGGGTCTTGGTATCGATACTGGTTCCTGTACTTTTCTAGATTCCATTTTCCTTTTCTGCTGAAGCAGAGCGATCCGTACTTCGTGTCCTGCAGCAGAGTCCTATGTGGGAACTCTTTGCCCTTCTTCGCGGTCTGCCAGATGATCTTTCCGACTCGGTAGTTCATGGTTTGAAGTAGGAGTCTTAGCTTTCTGAGGAGTTCGGAGCTGCTCGAAACGTATCTGTAGCTGTTGCCATACCTGTATCCGTCCGAGGACAACAGACCTTCGACGAAGGCCTCTTTTTCCTCTGTCGGTAGCGTGAATATCCATGCCGGAATCGTCTTGTTCTTGGCTCCCTTCCCAAAACCCAATGAGTCAATGAACCTTGCCAGGTTGACAGAGTTGAAGTACACATAGCATTGAGTGGATTGGCCTATGCCGTTATTCCCGAACAGTCCTGTGTATAGTCGGAGCAGTCGTTTCCTTGTTGAACCTTCGGGTATCACGAAACCGACCTCGCCCCTCTGAGGACGCGTCCAACCGTCTCCAACGAAGAGACCTAGGTACTCAAGTAATTCAGGGGTAGATTGCTTTGGCAACCTGATTTCGTTTAGCCTGTGGACTTTGTAGTCGCCTTTTGTGACCTGTAGGAAGTTGAATTTGAGTGAGGAGCCATCCTCATCGAGGCTCTTCATTACTACGATCTCGTCTCCAAGTCTGAGGTCCGATAGCGTCTTCCAACGGAAGTCGCGCTCTCGGCCTCGGCCGTGCCTCTCGACGACTAGGTATGGATGGTTGGGTGTGGATCTGATGAGATGATGCAGGGTCGCGATTTCGTGAACAGGCCTTACGCCGTTGTCGAAAACGCCCGAGCATTTCCTTAGCATGAGGCTGTTTGTGGTCTTGTCGAACGTGTACATCCGTTCGCCCACTTGCACTTCGTCGACTCTTTTCGCTCCGTTCTCCGTCATAACGAAGGTGTCGCCGGGCAGGCAGTTCATGTAGGCTTCATTATCGTAGCAAATGTAAGTGAAGTCGTGTCTTCTCTCGAACGCCCCAGAGAGCGCTTGCAGGCCGATGTCGAACGTTCCACCATCTCCAGCGAAGACCACAATGTCCGTATCAAGCTTGGACCCATTTCCAGTCTTCATGTAGGTCTCGATTCCGCTGGCTATTGCGGCGGCGTTCTCGAACAGGCCATGAACCCATGGAATGCGCCATGCGGTGTACGGATAGATTGTAGTTCCAACCTCCAAGCAGCCGGTCGCATTCACAGCCACCGTCTGCCGCTTCATGGCTTTCAATGTCATTCGGGCTGTGATGGATCCTCCGCAACCAGCGCAGAGTCGATGGCCCGGACCGTACAGTTCTTCCGCTTGCAGTTCTCTCAATGTGACCATTTACTCTCGCACCCCCGCAAACTCGAACTCAAGGCCGGTAGGTCCTTTCGCGGCCTCAAGACCAGTTCGGAACATCTGCTCAATGTTATCGGGTGACAAATCTCGGCCTCCCAACCCTGCAACGACGTCCATAACTCGAGGTTGCCCAGAACGGTTGTAAAGCGAACAAACAACATCGCTGCCGAGTGGTCCGCAG
>Ga0315280_10007168_pt1 | contig 15085 bp, 10 predicted proteins | sample YL17G06_40_MG_FD_203697 | JGI IMG/M metagenome (GOLD analysis project Ga0315280, IMG submission 203697) | Sediment microbial communities from Yellowstone Lake, YNP, Wyoming, USA - YL17G06_40 | ecosystem: Environmental > Aquatic > Freshwater > Lake > Sediment | place: USA: Wyoming | collected... | reverse complement strand
CGCCGTCCGCGTCAGCTAGGCGGATTTGCGATAGTACGAGTTGAGCAGGCCGCCAAGGAACTGCTGGCGGCTAACGGCGAGTCGCTGCGCCATCAGGGGTGCGGGAAGTACGGGGAGGCTGCCCGTCGCCACGCACTCCGGTATCTGGTTGCCAATCCCCTGGTGCGGGCGATGGTGGTTAGAGAAGTCGCGATAGCAGCCGAGGGTTCTCTGCAGGCTCCCCAGGCCGATCAGGATGAGATGATCGAGGCACTCTTCAGTAGCGCTGCGCACCCAGCGTTCGGCATGGGCATTGGCGTCGGGAGCGCGAAACGGCGTCTTGACGATCCTTAGCCCGGCCCCCTGTAACGTGACGTCAAGGTCGTGCACCAGCAGTTCGTCGCGATCATGGATCACGAGGCGGGGCGCAACCCCCAGGTCCTCGCAGGTCATCAGCAAGTTCCGCCCCATCTGCCGCATTCACGGACCGTGGGGAGAGAAGGTGGCCTCGGCGAGCACGATGCGGCGTGTACGCAGATGGAGCGCAAACAGGACGTAGGCCGTGCGCAGCCCGGTGCAGGTCCATACTTCCTTGGTGAAGAGATCCGTGCACAGCAGCACCTCCGCGTGTCGCGCCAGGAACTGCCGCCAGGTCAGCCCGCTGCGCTGGGGTGACGGGGGCAGCCCATTACGGCGCAGGATAGCGGCGATGCAGCCCTTGGAACGCTGAATGCCGAGCTTGAGCAGTTCCCCCCGGATGCGCTGGTAGCCCCAGGCGTTCTCTCTGGCGAGGCGGCACACCAGAGCCTCGATCTCGCCGGGCGTCCGCGGTCGCCCCGGCTGCGTGCGCCGAGCGCTGTAGTCCCACTTCTGCCTCTCCAAGCGCCGCTGCCAGGCGAGGATGGTCTCCGGCTGGACGATGCTCACCACTTCCTTCATCAGGGAGCGGCCCATCGCCAGCGCCGCCTCCGTCAACGACCGCCGTTCCTCGTCCGTGAACCGCAGGCGGCCGTTGGCATCCGCTTTATCCTTCAGAATGCGATTCTCCAGACGCAGGTACTCATTCTCCAAGGTCAACTCACGGCACAGCAGCCGCGCCACCACCGCAATCATCGGCAGTCCCATCCAGTCGATCCCGCGCGCCCTGTTTCTGGCCATCCGGGTGCCTCCTCAGATCCCAATCCCAGCAGAGGCACAGGATAGCACGATTTGACAGCCCCGGGCTATCAGGTTACCATCACCACCAGCAAGGCGGATGAGTTTCTGGACAGCGCGGGATGGTCTCCGGCTTGACGATGCTCACCACTTCCTTCATCAGGGAGCGGCCCATCGCCAGCGCCGCCTCGGTCAACGACCGGCGTTCCTCATCCGTGAAGCACAGGCGGCCATTGGCCTGCGCCTTCTCCTTCAGAATCCGATTCTCCAGGCGCAGGTACTCATTCTCAAGCGTCAGCTCCCGGCAGAGCAGCCGCGCCACCGCGGCAATCATCGGCAGCCTCATCCAGTCGATCCCGTGCCCGCGGTTCCTGGCCATCCCGGCGCCTCCTCAGATCGCTATTCCAGCAGAGGCACAGGGTAGCACGATTTGACAGCCCCGGGCTATCAGCTTACCATCACCACCAGCAAGGCGGATGAGTTTTTGGACAGCGCGGGATGTCTGCGCAGCACTATTGACTTTGGCCTTGTCTTGTGCTATACATTCTGCCAGATAGCACGGCCAAGGGGTCCCGTGACCGCGGCAACCGGGGTGTTGCATGGGGTCTCCGCTTCGGATGATTGCCTGCCGTGTCAACCAGCGCGCGCTGATGGCCAGAGCGCTGTCAGCGGCTGTCATTGCGGCGCTGGTCAATCTATCGTTCCCGCTTTTCGCCGCCGGCAGTTGCACTTGCCCCTCGCTTTTCCACTCTGCCGCGTCATCGTCGCGCGACGGTTGCTCCTGCGGCGATGGTTCAGCTAGCTCAGCGCCCAGCGCCTCCACCACATGTCGGTCGAAATCCGATGGACGGTGCGGGTGTGATGCCCGAATTCCCCAGGTCGGCTCTCAGCACAGCACCCGCCTCGACCCCAGTGGCTGTGGTGCGGGATGCTGCCAGGCTTCCGGCTCACCTGTGCCAGGCCGAAGCACACGGCTCGCGCCGCGATCCTGCGCCTGTCAGGTGACGGTGCCGGCGGAGGACTGCGCGCCGACGTCCTCCGTGTTGGTTGACGCGCAGGGCGCTCCGGTTAGCCACGCGGTGACGACGGCATCGTATCGTCTCCATTGGACCTCGCCTATCAACCTACGAGTATCCCCGCTGCGTCTGACCTCCAGTCTTCACGACCGAAGCCCTCCCCACCGCGCGTAGTCTCATCGTTTCTCCTTCCTTCAGGTATCTCGTGGTTTCGGCGCGTTCCGATGATTCCCGGAGCCGCCGAGATCGCCATCTCGCTCCAAGGAGGAAATAAGCATGCGAGGAAGGCAAGCTCGTATTTCGCTGATACTGTTGTCCTCACTTACGGTAGCAGCCGGAATCGGGTGGCGGGCCTATGCGGCGAGCGACAGTGCCCAGGCGACGCAAGTCGCCGAGGTGAGCCAGTCAAGTCCGCTGCCAGCACCCGAGGTTTCCCCTGCGCGCGACCTGATCCAGCAGGCGCTAGCGCTGTGGGATACCAGCAAACGCAAGGAAGGCATGCTGGACGCCGACGTTCAGGCGAAAGCGCTGCTGGAACGCGTCGTCAAGGACTACCCGGGCACTGAGGAGGCCGCCGAGGCACTGGTGCATCTGGGCTTCGGCCACTGGTGGAAGGGGATGAAGGACCAGGCCTGGGCTTACTACGACAAGCTGTTCAAGGACTACCCGAACAGCCCGGCCCGCATCCGGGCGTGGCTGGACCTTGACGACTTTCTCAGCAAGGATGGGCGTCATGACGAATCCATTAGCTACTGCATGAAGGTGCTCCAGGCCTACCCCAACGACAAGGCGGCGGCCGAGGCCAAGATGGATATTGGGCACAACATGACGTGGATGAACGACTACGAGGGCGCGCTCAAATGGTACCAACGCATGATCGCCGAGAACCCGGACAGCGAATATGCGCTACCGGCGCGCCGTTGGGCCGGTGAATGCTTGATGTGGGAACATCCCAAGGAGGCGATACCGTACTTCCAGGAGGTGCTGGCCAGGGAGAGCGACGACACCCAAAAAGCCTGGGCGTTGTGGGATCTCGCGACGTGTTACGCTGAGTTGGAACAGTACGACAACGCGCGGGCGACGTACGGCGACCTGTTATCGCGCAAAGGTGCGGCGTATGAGTACTGGTACGCCAGCGCGCATCAGAACATCGGCATGAGCTTCTACCTCCAGAAGCGGTACGCGGAGGCAAGAGCTGAACTGAGTCTGGCAATCACCGGCTGGCCGCAGGAGACCCAGACTGTCGAAAACGCGCGACGCATACTGGGATGGGTTGACCAGGCTGAGAAGAGAGCGGCGTCCGGGGGAGGTGGGTCATGATTCCCGGAAACCTCCGTTGGATCGCCGGAGTCCTCCTCGTCGCCATAGCGCTTATCGGATCTGGCGGAACTGCATGGGCTGGGTCGGGCTCCGGCTACTGCAACTGCGTCGCGGCCGGCAACTGCGGCAAAGTCAGGGGCGGCCTCAGCGGGCAGTGCAACTGCACCGGATCCGTGTCCTGCGCTTCGGGCGGGTGCCAGGCTCCGAGCGCCTGTGCCTGCGCGAAGGTGTGCCCGAACTACCACTCTCCGACGCCCTGCGGGGGACCGCCAAATAAGGCCTGCTGGAATCAGGGATGCGGAGTCGCGAGTTCCTCCTACTGTACCTGCGGCACAATATGCAAGGCCGCGCCTTGCCCGGCGGGGGGCACCCAACAGTGCCAGTGTAACGGTGGCAACACGTGCCCACGCGAGCCCCTGCGCTGTCACACGTCCTGCAAGAAGGATACCGGCCCGCTGCCATACCTGCCGTGCCATGGAGCACTCCATTGCTACGCAGGCGGGTGCGGGGGCGTTGGCTGCAACTCCGGTGTCTGTGCCGATTATTGCCCCAACGGCAGCACTTACCGTTGTGGCGGCAAGGGCTGTCCAGTTCCGAGTTGTGGACTAGCGATCTGCGTGAGCACAGCCCTCGTGTGCAACAGTAGCTGCAAGCATGCCACTCCGAGTCCTTGCCAGCAGTATTCAGACCCGGACCGCGTTAGAACCTGTTGTAAGTGCGACGTGTGCTGCGACTACGGCGATTGCTGGCCGACGCCGCCGAACTGCCAAGGGTGCTGCGATAACACCTGTGTTCAAGCCAGCTACTCCTGCGGGACGCCACAGGGGTCGTGCACCTGCAACCATAGCGGCATGCTTAGGTGCTGCAAAGGAATCGGCCGGAACTGGGATGCCACGGATGACCACTGTTTCCGGTGCAGGTACTGCAGCGATTGCGACTCGTGCGCACGGGCGCACGCCTCAAACTGCCCTCGACTCGGCGACAGCCGAGCGTGCTTCTGCAACCCAAGTTGCTCATGTTGATGGCGCAAGGGTGTGCTGCGCAAGGAGTGGAGAAGATGAAACGCGGAATTAGGATCGTCGCGTTGGTCGTTGTTGTCCTGGCCGTTTGGCCCCGTGCAAGCGGCGCGGTCACCCACGATCCCGCCACTAGAGCCATTCAGTACGTTCGAGCGCTGTTAGCGCGTGACTACGGGGCGATCTACGATTCGCTGGCCGCCGAGGCAATTGCCGACCTTGGAGCTCTGGATAGGCCGGCCTTCTCCCGCCTGGCACCTCGGATCGGGCTGGTTCCGAAGGGCTACCCGTCCCTCGACTCGGTCGTCCTAGTGCCCGGGAAGGTAGAGATCGAGCCCGGCGGCAACCGGGGCAAGGTCGAGGTCACCGTAGGGGAAAGGGCAGGGACCGAATCTGGGAGTATCTGGGTTCACATGGCACGCGACTCACGCGGCTGGCTTGTCTGCGAGCCTGACAACCAGAAGACCAGACTGTTTCTCGGCGCACGCATCGTGGCTCTGCCACTCACCAGTTACGAACGCCTGCGCCAGAAAGGCGAATGGTCAGAACTCCCAGGTTGTTTCACGAGAACAGGAGCGGTCACTGCGTTCGGCGAGCGCCTGGACGCAGCGGCGGTACGCGGAGCGCTGGACAAGGAGGAGGCAGCACGGGGCCGATTCGTGGGGCTAGCCTACTACTGGGAGCAGATAGCGAGGCACGAGGATCGGGCGACCTTGCCGATAGAGTTTGTGTACCTACGGCCTACCGGCAGAAGGTTCGTTCGGCTCAAGGTGACGCTAGTCCGTGATAGCGGGAGAGGGGAATGGCTGATCGATGCCTTAGAGCGAACCACGGGGCCGGACCCCGCTGAGCTCTTTCCCGACCTCAAAGACGCGCGAGATGAGACATTTCTCAGGCTGTACGCGTTGGCGATCCAGGCCTTGCGAGAGGGACGATGGGACGTAGCGATATCGGAGGCGCAGTTGGTTCTGGCAGACCGACAGCCAAATGCGAATCAGAAGGCGTTCGGACACCTCCTCGTGGGTGATGCGCTGTTCGAGAACGCCTTCCGGGAGGAGGGACTGCGAGCTGCCGATGCGGAGTTCGGTCGCGTCTTGACGATCGCGGCGCCGGGCGACAATGGCTCGGCATATCGCGGTACTGCCCTGCGGTTCAGCGGCGAGGCCAGATTGGGCATGGGAGACTACGCCGGAGCGGCGGATCGGTGGTCGCAGTTGCTGACAGACTACCCCGCGCTCAAAGTGAGCGAGAATTCTGTCTTAGCACTGGTCGGGGCGCTTTCGAAGTCTGGCCGTTCCGGCGAGGTCGCACAGGTTCTCGCGGCTCTGGCCGACAATGCCCCTGGTACGGGCGCGGCGAGCGTAGCCCTGCAAGAGTTGGCCGCGTCCTCTCAACGCGCGGGCGATGTGAAGCGGGCACGCGAAGCTTACCTGAGGCTCATCCAACAGTTTCCAGGGACGCCTATGGCTGAGAACGCTCAACAACAGCTTGAACGGCTGGAGGTTCAAAGCTCACCCGGTCGGAGTACGGTTACTAGACCGGGCGCACACACTCACGAGTGAGCGACCGTAGCGGCAGGACGGCCGGCAAGCCTAACTGCAATCGGGCCAATTCTCGTCCGGAGCGACTGTCCGATCGTTGTGCCCTAGGCTCCGGCTCACCAGGGTTCAGTTCTGGCGCAAGCCGCATCGATGTGATCCTGACGGCTGCGATGCTGCTAAAAGGAGACGGAGGCAAGCCATGTACGCTCGGATTTGCCGCCCTGAGATGGGCAAGCGCGGCATGACGCTGGTTGAGTTGCTGGTCGTGATCGCGATCATCGCGATCCTGGCCGCGATACTGTTTCCAGTCTTTTCGCGGGCGCGCGAGAGCGCGCGCAAGACGACGTGCCTGTCCAATCTCAAGCAGTTCGGCCTTGCAGTAACCATCTATCTCAACGACTACCGCGAATGCTTCCCCGCCCGCCACCCGGGCGAGGCCGGGATGGGCGCCTCGACGGATATGTCGGGCTGCGGCTGGTTCGAGCGCATCTGCTCGTGCGCCCATACCAAGCCGCTTCAGCGCTGTCCCGATGACCACATCAACCTCCCCGCGTCCTACGTCGTCAACGCCTATTTCATGTACGCCACCGGCTTGGTTGCAGTGGAGAACCCGTCAGAGACGATACTCATGGCCGAGCGGACGGATAACTGGAACCCCGACTGGTGCTTCATGTACATGCCGTGGATGGGCGACGATGCAATCAGGATGAAGATCGCGACGCGGCGGCACTTCGAGCAGGCAAACTATCTCTTTGTAGACGGGCACGCCAAGTCTCTGCCCTTCGAGCGAACTCTGTCTCCGGTCAACATGCACAACCTGGAATAGGGGGAGGCGATGATGCGCCCGGGGCGTCCGCACGCGATTGTGAGTTACATCAGCGCGCTCGCGCTGGCGGCGGCGATCGTGCTGGTCGAGACTGGGGTGATCCTCAAGCCGGTTGAGCCGTGCTGCGAGATGTTCGTCAGCAGCAGCAAGGCCGTGCCCGTGAAGTGGGTGGCAGTTGGCCGCTTCGTCTGCCGCGACGGCGCACCGGCACACGATCTCTGCCTGGCGTCGACTTGCGGCTACTGTGGGTGCGAGGTGCGAGCCCCTCAGCCTTGGTGCTCTCACTGCGCGCGCACTCTCGAATGGCCCAAGGAGAACCGCGCCGAGGGTGACACGTCGAAACGAATGCAGGAGAGCGCGTTGAAAACCCCCACCGTCAGGCGCCGATAGCGCAACGTGCCCTCACGGTTAGTGCTGCTGCTGCGATGGATGGCCGAGCAGAGTGCGGTCGGCGAGCGCTCTACGCCACAAGCGTCGTGGGCGCACGGATGCAGCTTGAAGACGCCCCTGGAGTCGGCGGGGATCTCATTCACGCTCAGCAAGCACGCCCGTGCTGTCCAAAAACTCATCAGCCTAGCGCCCAAGGGTTGACGGCAGGTTCGATTGCGAAAAGTGGGGATGATGCTGAGGAATCACGGGGGTCGGAATGGCTGGCAGATTCGTGACCTGGCCTCTGTTGACCGCGCGAGACGCGCGCTGTTGCGCCAGGACACTGCGCACGGTGTTGCTCATGAGTCACGGCGCCGTCTGCGTGAGCTAGGCCGCTTTGCGGTAGTACGAGTTAAGCAGGCCGCCAAGGAACTGCTCGCGGGCAACGGCGAGTCGCTGCGCGGTCAGGGCTGCGGGAAGCACGGGGAGGCTTCCCGTCGCCAAGCGCCCCGGTATCCGGTTGCCAATCCCCTGATGCGGCCGGTGCTGGTTGGAGAAGTCGCGATAGCAGGCGAGGGTTCTACGCAGGCTCCCCAGGCCGATCAGGATGAGGTGATCCAGGCACTCTCCAGTCGCGCTGCGCACCCAGCGTTCGGCGTGGGCGTTGGCGTCGGGAGCGCGAAACGGCGTCTTCACGATCCTTAGCCCGGCCCCCTGTAACGTGACGTCAAGGTCGTGCACCAGCAGTTCGTCGCGGTCATGGATCACGAGGCGGGGCGCAACGCCCAGATCCTCGCACGCCATCAGCAGGTTCCGTCCCATCTGCCGCATCCACGGACCGTGGGGAGAAAACGTCGCCTCGGCGAGGACAATGCGACGCGTGCTCAGATGGAGCGCAAGCAGGACGTAGGCCGTCCGCAGCCCGGTGCAGGTCCATACTTCCTTGGTGAAGAGATCGGCGCACAGCAGCACTTCCGCGTGGCGCGCCAGGAACTGCCGCCAGGTCAGCCCGCCGCGCTGAGGCGATGGGGGGAGGCCGTTTCGCCGCAGGATATCGGCGATGCAGCCCTTGGAACGCTGAATGCCGAGCTTCAGCAGTTCCCCGCGGATGCGCTGGTAGCCCCAGGCGTTCTCTCGGGCCAGGCGGCAGACCACCGCCTCGATCTCGCCGGGTGTTCGCGGTCGCCCCGGCTGGGGAGAGCGTCGGGCGCTGTAGTCCCATTTCTGCCGCTCCAAGCGCCGCTGCCACGCCAGGATGGTCTCCGGCTTGACGATGCTCACCACTTCCTTCATCAGGGAGCGGCCCATCGCCAGCGCCGCCTCGGTCAACGACCGCCGTTCCTCATCGGTTAAGCGCAGGCGGCCATTGGCCTGCGCTTTCCCCTTCAGAATCCGATTCTCCAGGCGCAGGTACTCATTCTCCAAGGTCAACTCACGGCAGAGCAGCCGCGCCACCACGGCAATCATCGGCAGTCCCATCCAGTCGATGCCGTTCCCTCTGTGCCTGGCCACCCTGGCGCCTCCCCAGACCGCTATTCCCGTAGAGGCACAGGATAGCACGATTTGACAGCCCCGGGCTATCAGTTTACCATCACCACCAGCAAGGCGGATGAGTTTCTGGACAGCGCGGGGGAGATGAGTTTTTGGACAGCACGCGGTTCCGCCACCTCCTGAGCGTGCTCTCCAGCCTACCGTGGCGGGCCTCCCGACGCACTCCTCACTGTTGGCACCCTCCCACTGCGGCGCAGCCGTAAGTTGAGGTACGTGATCGAGCTACCGACAACATCCTAGTTCGCCCCATTCCCCCAGGGACGCCGCGCACCTCAGTATGGTATGTCGAACGCGCGCACGATGAACCACGCCATTTCGGAACGCAGGCAATTCTGCTCGGGACAGAACAGCCTCGTCGGCGTCACCTGGCACCCGGTCGTCGGTGGCACGGTCCATGAGCCCGGGTCGGCCAGCGTCTCGATGAACTGGTAGAACTGGTGATCCGTGGGCACGTCCTGGAATGTTGGCATCGCCGGGTTGAGCAAAGTCTTGCCGCAGGCGCGGCAGAGGAAGCACGCCATCTGTGCGCGCGTCACGGCCTTCTGTGGACAGAACCGCGGAGGAGCCGTGTCGCAGCCAGCCGTGGGCACTGTCTTCGGCGGAGGCCACGACGCGGGATCAGCGAAGGCTTCGACGTACTGGTAGAATTGGTGCGTCCCATCGGCGTCGCACACCGTCGCCGGGTCAATCGCGCCGGTCACAATGCCGTCGGCCCCCGACGGAACGTCGGCAAACCGGTTCGGGTTAGGATAGTTGTTGATCGGCGCCACGCCCGCGGCGCGGTCAAGGAACACCGCCATCTGACCGCGCGTCACGGTGCCGAGCGGGCAGAAAGCGCCGCCGCCGCAGCCAGCGGTGATGCCGGCATTGGCCATCGCCTCGATTACTCCGCGCGCCGGGTCGTCAGCCGGCATGTCGGTGAAAAGCGGCGTCACTCCCAGGACGTGGACGGTGACGCTGTCGCTGTCGGTCTGAGCCAGGGCATCTGTCACCGTCAAGACGTAAGTCGTGGGCGTGGGCGGAGGCGCGATCGGGGCGGCGACGTTGGCATCGCTCAGCCCGGCGGTCGGGGTCCAAGCATACGTGTACGGCGCAACTCCGCCGGAGGCCGAGCCTTCGAGCACGGCGGAACCGCCCTGGTCAATAGTCTTGTCAGGTCCTGCCTCCGCCACCGGCGCCGTCACCACCGTGGTCGCCGCATCGGGCGCGGCGTGAACGCCTTCCACGTTACCTACATTGTCTCGCGCCACGCTGTAGAAGGAGTAGGCATGTCCTCCAATGCCTTCGAACATGGCACAGGTTTGGGTGGTGTTGGTGAGCCAAGCCGTGTACGGCCCGCCGTTGTCGGAGACATAGATGCTGTAGTCGTGCACGCCAGACCCGCCCGCATCATCGGTCCCGCTCCAGCACACCTGAAAACCGTAGGGGGACTCGGTTGGCAGCGCCAGAACGCCGCTGGTGGGGGCCACGGAGTCCACCGTATTGGTGAATGGCCCGGCGGGCGGCGCCGGTTTGAAGACATCCACGTCGAACTTCACGTATGCCTGGTTTCCGATCACGGTTCCCGTGGCAACGCCGGCCGGGGGCGAGGCGCTGAACCCCACCCAACCGACCTCCCAGCCGGTGTCGGTGATGGGCGGCAGGAAGCCCGCAAGTGGGTTCTCGGGCGGCTGGCGGGTGATGGGATCGAGAGCGTGGAATTGCCATTCAATCTGCCCGGTCTCCGGATCGAACGTGCCCTCCACGTTCACCACCAGATTGATGACCGGCGCACCGGGATAGTACTTGGAGAGGTCAATCTGGACGTTTTGGACATCAATGTTGAAGTACTGGCATGGCTCAAGTTGCACGCGCCAGTCCAGGAAGCCGAACTCCGTGAACTTGAATGAGCTCCGGTCAAGGTTGGGGTCAAGTTGGTCGGTGACGATGACGTCCTGGGTAGCTGCGCCCGCGCCCTCCTTGTTCCAGAAGTCCACGCGGTAGTCGAGCGGGCGGTCGGCCGGCACCCAGCGCTTGAGTCCGGCGGCCGGCGTCCCTGGCACGTCATAGCCCGAAGGACCGTACTTGTCTTCGGGGGAGATGGAACCGGTGATCGTTGAGGACAGAAGGCTCATGGTTTCTCTTATGAGGTCCTCTACGGCATTGCGGAGATCCGCACTCAAGGCCACGCCAGCCAGGAGCAGTACGGCTCCCCACTCTGGATGCCCTGCCTCGAAACACGCCGACGAAGCAATCGCTATCGCGTACCCAATAACCGCACCCCCGGCAGCGCGCACAAAGAAGCGGCCGATAACCCTCTGCATCGCCTGTCCAAACTCGTTGTCCGAGCCGGCGTTCGCCAGATAGGGCGCGGCCCACGCCTCAATGGCGCGGAAGATCGGCGAGTAACCGATATTGTCGGGACCGCCGGTGGACGAGAACAGGGAAGAAGGGGCACGCCGGACGTCGGCGTACACAGGGATCTTGCGGCCGAGGGGAAACTCAGGGGTCTGCGGGACAGACAGCTTAAGGGTGATCTGGCCAGTGTAACCGGCAGGCACCCGGATCAGCCAGACAGGGATGATCGTGTCGCCGTCCTGCTGGCATGCCAAGGGCAGATCTTGGGCATCAGGTGCCCCATCCCCTTGCACCATGTAGGCAATCCCCGCCGGGAACTTCATGACCAGGACGCCATCGTAGAAATCAGTGTCACCTCGGTTTCCGTAGTTGATCACGAATGTCGTATAGCGGGCATATCGCATCTGCGCCCGCCCTACGACCTCCACCCACAGCTTCGCATCCCCCCCGCTCGCTACCACGAATGGCAGGGGGGCCGTCGCGGACTGGGTATCGGGGTTGGTCACTACTAGCGTCCACTCGCCCGCGGCGGCCGAGGAGAGGTCGAAGGTCGCACCGAGGGTCCGGCCATCCCCCGAGCCGCTGACGCTGGTGGCGACGACGTCAGCATAACCGTCACGACGCAGGCTCACGGTGGCACCGGCATCGAGGCTTTGGCCTTTGATGGTGACCGTGACTGGCCCCGCAGTGCCGCCGGTCGTCGGCGTGATGCTGGTGATAGTCGGCGCAGGGGCTGGAGGCGGCGGTATCGGAACCACGTCGGCCTTGATCATGTGGTCGCGCGCTTGGCTGTCGCCCTGAATCCAGGCGGAGTCGCTGAGTTGGACGTAGTACATGCCAGAGGCCGGCGAAGGGACCTGCAAGCTCGCGCGATCTCCGGTCGCTGACCAGTTCGGGCTGCCTGCGACCTGGCCGTAGAAAACTTTCAACTGGCTGTAGATGCCAATGGTCTCGACAGCGATGGAAAGCAGTGATTGCCCCGGCGGGACATTGATCTGGTACCACGCGCTGCCCCACTGGCGCAGGATAGTGCCCACCCGCCACTCGCCGAGGGTGAGCTCCGGCAGCGAGGTCCATGCCGCCAACACGGCGCTGCCTGATCCCGATACGTTGATCTGGTAGACACCCGCGGCCGGCGTGGGCAACTGCAAGATGAAATCGGTGCTGCCCGACGCCTGGGCGACGACATTCCCGCCGGAGTACAGCTTCAGCTCACCATACCACGCGCTGTCCTTCTGCAGCGTTAGGAACAAGCTCGGCGCTCCAACGGGGACCTCGACCTCATAGCACGCCGGCATAGCCGGACTAACGACGATAGTCTGTGGCTCGCCAATAGTGAGACGGGGACACGCGATCTCGCCATACCTCGCCGTGATCGTGTATGTTCCGGCATACCTACCGTAGTAGTCCCGGCAGATGACGTAGTAGGTGCCATCTTGGGTCAGGTTCTGGGCATCGATCGTCACTGAGGAATAGGAGCCACCGTGCACAGTGGTCACCACACTCCCATCCGGCGCCTCCAACTCCAGACAGGGATACAGGTAATTGGTCGTTGCCATAAGGATTGTGGCGCTGTCCCCGGCGCTGGCCACGAAAGTGCAGGCATCAAGATCACCCACGCCCAAAGTGCCCGTCCTGGTCTCTCCGCTCTGGATTGGGCCGCCGTCGGCGTCCTGTGTCGAGGTCGGGCTGCCCGGATTCTTGATCAGCGACACCCCGTAGGCTCCCACGCCGTTACCATAGTAGTCCCGACAGATGATGTAGTAAGTGCCGCTCTGCGGCACCTTCTGGGCATCGATTATCGCCGGAGAACTGGTCGTCCCCGCAGTCGCAACCACGCTCCCATCCGGCGCCTGCAACTCCAGACAAGGACCGATATTGCTGCCTGCCATGAGGATGGTGACGCTGTCCCCAGCATTGGCCACAAAGGTGCAGGCGTCAAGATCACCCACGCCAATAGTGCCAGTCTTGGTCTCCCCACTCTGGATGGGACCGCCGTCCGGGTCCTGGGCCGAGGTCGGACTGCCCGGATTCTTGATCAACGATAGCCCGTAAGTGCCTGTGTGCGTGCCGTAGTAGTCCCGGCAGACGATGAGGTAGGTGCCAGCCTGGGTCAGCTTCTGCGCATCGATCATCACGGAGCAATAGGAGCCGCCGTGCACGCTCTTTACTACGCTCCCGTCCGGCGCCTGTAGCTCCAGGTTAAGATAGAGAAGACGGGTCGTTCCCATCAAAATGGTAACCGTGTCCCCCGCATCCGCAACGAAGGAGTAGCTGTCACTCTGCCCCGCGCTCGCAAGGTTGCCCGACTTCGTCTCGCCCGGCGCGATGGTGTCTGCATACCCCGCGCCGCAGGCGATCAGCCAGACCACTACCGCAAGTACACCGCCAATGCAAGCCGCCGACCTCTTATGCATTACGTGCTCCTTCGCTTCATGCTCCAGATGCGGTTCAGTCAAGTCAGTGGCTCGGACGGATGCTCTGCCCACCGCCGAGCGAGTTCAACGGCTGGACGTGTGCGCAGGAGTAACTCTCTATCAGGCAGTTCCTCGCTAAGACAAGGGCCAACAAGCCACGACGCCGTTCTGCCACGGCGAAGCGACCTCTGGATCTGCGCGGCGAGAGATGGCGTGAGTAACGGAACCGAGAGCGGGGAGCGGCTGGGAGTGGACATCAACCGGGGCGCAACAGGACGCGACAAAGGGTGCGGGGACGAAGCGAGGGTAGCATAGCCCTCAGCCGCGGCCCCCCAGCGTCCGCCCTCAGATTGAACAATCAGGTTGAACGGCTGCGCAGACAACCATCTGCTCCGTACGATCCGGGTACGGCTGCCGGGTGCACATGAGGCTGTGACGTGGGCTGCAATGACGCCCCTTGGCAGCCACAGCGACGGTTGCCTATTCGCTGTGGAAGTGCAGATTCCTTCTGCCAGATCAGTTATGCTTTGACTTTGTCCTCACCAACGCACCGCCCATTGTGCGGCAGACGGACGACGTGGGGGGCAAACGGTGCACGGTACTGGCTCCCCAGCGCCCCGCATCTCGTTCCGCCCACGCGACCTTTTGGGTAGTTCTCACGCGGGCGACTAGAGGCCGGAATCCGGCGCCCTTGCTCTGGCCGTGCGGCACGAGCGGCTTGATCATCACCTGCTTGCACGCCTGCCCGGCATATGTTCCAGTCGAACGCGCAGCGTATTCCGACTCAAAGCGCGTACCGATTCCGACCGAAAGTGTGCAGTGATTCCGGCGGAATGTTGCGCCAAGGCCCCGATCCTCACTGACCCGGCTTGTCTGAAGGTGAAGCGACTCGGCATACGAGCCGCCCCACGAGCTTGGACGGCCCTTATGTAACGAAGGTTGTTATGTAACGCAGACAATGGCTACGGCTATTTTCAAGCTCGTTTTGGCGGAGAGCGTGGCATGGATGGGTTACATAATCTCGGGCAGGGTCAAAGAGCGCGGAGCCAGGCAAGCAACGCGCTGTCGTCGCGCCACGAAGGCAAGGCCAGGAGGTATCCGATAATGCCGGGGAGGGCCAAAGACAGAGCGGCCGCTGATGGCTGGGGAGTCGTGGTACGCGCGTCCGGGAGCAGTCATGGCTGCGTTGCAGGCACAGGCTCCTTCGCGATCTGCGTGAAGGCGTGGGCTATCCACAGGCCGAGCAGGGCGGATGGCGACATAATATGGCAACGGCCACAGCGCGGCAGGGTTGGGCCGGGTGATCAGCATCGGCCCGCTGAGATGTAACTGCCCGAGAATCATCCACGCGCTGAGCGTCTCGTAGGCGACGCGGAAGACGAGAAACAGAGCGATCAGGGCAACCCAGTGCCGGCCCAGAAGCCGCAGGCCTGTCGCAATCCCTCGTCCCGCTCCAACGGGTGATGTCACTCCGGAGCATTGGGGACAGTTACCTATTTCCCCAAGGGTTTCTGCTGCCCCCCTTCGGTTCTTTGCGGGAAATAGGTAACTGTCCCCA
>Ga0315280_10007167_pt1 | contig 15087 bp, 15 predicted proteins | sample YL17G06_40_MG_FD_203697 | JGI IMG/M metagenome (GOLD analysis project Ga0315280, IMG submission 203697) | Sediment microbial communities from Yellowstone Lake, YNP, Wyoming, USA - YL17G06_40 | ecosystem: Environmental > Aquatic > Freshwater > Lake > Sediment | place: USA: Wyoming | collected... | reverse complement strand
AGAGATTCCATTATCACTCTCTCTTTTCTGGGTGTGATGTGGAACTTGCATTTTGGAGACGTGAATTTCTTTGTGATTATCCCTCGTTTTCTTTCAGTTTCAGCAAACCATTCCGCAACAAGCTTCCCAAGTGTCTTGGCACATTCTCTACAATATTTCGTTTGTTCAAAGCGATAGAGATGCCTTTCTGCACTTGCCAATCTATTCTCAAGAAAGCGTCCGCTCAAGATCTTGCCGGGCGACAGCAACATGAGATCAGATAACGCATGAACTCTCATGAGAAGCGAGAACGATATTGCCGGCAACCCATTAGCCTCTTCTCGAAGAGGGACTTCATTCATTAGCGCTTCGATAGTCTTGGGTCCTCCTATCTCAAGCGCGACAAAATCCGCAAAAGTTTCGTCGAGCAGTTCTTTGAAATCGATTATGCAGTTTCCACATTTCTTCGAGAGTGTTTTTTGTTTACCCAGAAATGGCTTTACCCTAGTCAGCAATTCGCTTTTCAGTTTCTTGAAATCCTTTCTTTCTTTCCATTCTTTCTTGGCTGGTGTCAAGAACGATGTGTGAGCCACTTCGTGAGCTAGTAGTAGGTAGGAACTTATCGAGTATTTCGAAGCTTCAGGAAGGTAGATATGATAGAATCCGTAGTCAGTCGTCTTGCAGAAAGTGCCATATCTGAGCCGATCTAGAATTGGCGGGACATAAGTGACGAATCCATCCCATTGGCCTTGAGACGGAATGCTTCGAATGCAACCTGCATAAGCTCTCACAACGTTGTCGGCTGCGATGTATATCAGCTCGTTTCCAATGGTTCTTTCTGGGCTATGAGGGTAGCCTGTTGTGATTTGAGGCATCTCCATAGAGACAGTTCTTTGAAAAAAGGCAAGCTTGAGCAAGCCTAGGTACACTGAAAGGCTGTAGATGCGACTCTCAAGCCCACGATATTGCGCGGGTGTTCCTGACCTCAGATCATCCAAGGTATTCTTCTTTTGCCTCTCAAGATTGAATTGTTCAGCGAATCTACGGTCCACGAACACGATTTCGCGATCAATCCTGTCGAATGTTCGATTGAGGTTAGGCAGAGAAGGCTTGAGACAATCGAGGAGATATTCCCAACGGTCCCTAAGCATTCTAAGGTCATCAGAGATACCGACGTACTTTGTGAAGAGACGAGTGATCGTTCCCCAAAGATGGATCTTTTCAGACAGAGACAGTTGGCTCATTTCTGTTCATCTTTGTATAGCAGAACAGTGGACGTGTAGCCTATTTTGTCGGAATTAGCTCTTCTTACATCATCCAAAGTTGAGAATATGTCTCTTAGGCTCTTCTTTCTCAGCGCGAACAATGTGTCATATCCTCCAAGTCTGCTGATTTGCTTGTTTTCAAAGCCTTCATGTTTTCCAAAGCATTCGAGGAAATCCGGATCATCTGGCAAGTCTAGCCTCCCAGTCAAACGGCGACAAACATATGTAATGCTATGGATTGGCTGATTATGTGTTCCTGTTATGAGGCTACAACCATCACGTCTTTCGTTTCTGTAGTCTATGGCTATGCAAGTGGAAGTTGACTTATACTTCTGGCTCATCGAAATTCTGAACGAATTCAGTTTCTGCATTATCCCCTCAAAACAGGGACCTGTAATCTCAAGTACTCTCTGTATGCCATGCGTCCACAGAAGCCGTGTCTTGGTTTCGCCAGATGACGATCTATCGAGATTCTCAACGGATGAGGCAAGAGAATCAACATCATCATCAACCGGAATCACGAAAACATAAGCTTGCAAGGCATCATACTCGAAACGAGGGCAGGAACAGTTGATTGGATAGGCGGTCACTCCGTAGACAACGGAAATGCAGACCTTTACTTCACTATCCGCTAGGCTTCTCTTCAATCTGCTCCTCAGGAGGCCGATCGTCTCTGAAGCGGTTATCGTGGATTTGGATGTAAATTCAATCACGAATTCGAATTTTCCGAAAGTCAGGCCATAGAAGTAGTCATTCACTCCTCTTCTGGCCAAAGCGCGTTTTATGACGTTTCTCAATTGCTTTGCACGCAAAAGCGTGAAGTTTGTCGCATGAAACAGCAGAATCACTCTGTACTCATTGTCGAACACGGCCTTGGTTGGAGATTGAGGAGTTATTTGGCCCGTCAGTATCTCGTTCTCCTGTTAGTCATCTGAGAAGTGCTTCATCGCACCATCTACAAAGGAGAGTGTGAGCGTTGCCAAGATTGTCCAGTGCTGTGAGATGCATATAAGGCGTTTTCTTAGTTGGGAGGTAGTATTCTATCACATTCTTCGCCATGCCTTGTTCCTTAAAGGGGCACGCACCTTTGTTGATGCAATCCCATGCAGTTCCATTCCCTCTGCAAATCGAATACCCTTGTTTCGCAAATACTTTGAGAGACGCGCATCTCTTTTTCAAAGTTATACTGCGGACAAGCGCGATGCCAAGCGTGTTCTTCTTCTGTTCCTGACACCAGTATGTTTCTATGTAATGGCCAGCCGGCACTGAATATATGACAACTGCTCTGTCGCAACGCTCTATGAAAGAGTGCAGAAAAGGTATCATTCTCTCGTTCTCTTCAGGGTCATGTGGCTCGGTAACAATTCCTCTATCAGGATCTTTTTTGTACACATATCGGCTTGTAATCGCAGTTAGCTGCATTTCCGCCAGCTGCCTGCACACATGATCAATGTAGGGCCAGGTGTCAAAAGCTCCAAGAACGGCAACTCTCTGATCCCTGGTGCCATAGTACGTATCATATATAGCATTCTTGAAGTCGGATAATCTGATAAGACTCTTGTTTGGCACAAAAATAAACACTCAAGTTCTCTCATAAAAGATATCTGGTCAGTTGATTTTGACTAAAGACGGCATGCCAAAAGTGTTTTATATCAAGATCCCATTCTGTATTGAATCGTTCTGGTTGAGGTTCCAGATTATGGGCCCCGCATTGTCAATTGACAAGATAAGTGCGTTGCGACTCGCCACGCAGGACAGTAGGCTAGCCATAGTTCTCTTGCTTGCACTTTCGGAGGATGGAATGACTTTTGGAATGCTAGGCCACGAGTTGAATTCGAAATCAAATAATCTGTCTTATCACATCCACAAACTGGTTAAAGCAGGGATCATAGGCAAGAGAAGAAGTTCAAAGACCACTTCAGCGATAAAGGGTGACAAAGCCTCCGTTGGAGCCGAAGAGGGCAAACCCATTTCAACGATAGGACCTTTGGCATATCATCTTACCCAAAGGGGTCGGGCTTTTCTTGCAGAGATGAGACTAGACAATCCCCAGAGCTCTAGAAAGCTACTTGATGAAATCGAGAACAAATCTCGCAGCCTCCTGTAACTAGTAGGCCTCAGATATGTCGGAAGAATCTGTCTAAGATTGACGATAGCGAACGCAGATACTGAGATCCCCTAGCACCGATTGTTCGTATTACTCAAGAAGCCCTCTACAGATGTGCGCATCAATCGTGCGTCGAAATCTCTGTTCAAGCTTCTTCACGAGATCGTTGCAGAAGCGTCTTCAACTGAATGCAAACCGCTAGCACAGTATATAGTGAGTTGAGTCAAAAGTGCAATACTGATGAAGGTGGGAAGGAAAAGCCTTTTAAGCCCAGAGATGCCACATAATCTTTGGAGAGGCGAGAAAAATGGCAGAAAACAAGAAAGAGCCTAATATCAAGGCTTATAAGGAAATTCGAGACATCGGGGCGAAATACAATCTCTCCAAAAGAGAACTGATAGGCATTCTCAAAGAGATTCTTGAACTGCTGCATGAGGAGGACGCTGAATAATGACTGAAAATCATGAAGAAGGCTCTGCAAAGCTTGACGATGCACCAAATGCAGCTACACATTCAGAGAATACTCATAGCCGATTAGACTCGATCGGAATAATCGCTCCGCACGTTTGTTCAGTGTTTTTGTGGCTTGTTTGTGTTAAGGTTTTTATGTGTAAAGTCTTTTAATACAAGTCCCTGCAATAAGGATGCAAAAGGAGAGCCAGCTGATGTTCAGGCTTAAAGTTTCAGACTCCAGACTTCTCCGAGACATGATCACGAGCATATCTATTCTTGTTGATGAGGCCACGTTCAAGCTTGCCCCAGAAGGCATAACCCTCAGAGCCATGGACCCCTCACGAGTAGCCATGGTAGACTTCGAATGGCCCAAAACAGTCTTCGAGGAATACCAATGTGACGCACCAGCAAAGATGTGCGTGAACATCACTGAACTCCTCAAACTCCTAAAACGCGCAGGCAAAGATGAAACCGTGGAACTGGCGCTGGACGACAAGACGGGACGACTCCAGATAAAGATCGCTGGCAAGTACGCGCGCAACTTTACCATGCCCACGCTGGAAGCCTCCGAAGAGGAAGTGCCCACGCCGAAACTTACGTTCAACGTGAAAGTCAAAGCCACCACAAGTGGCCTGAGCCAAGCCATCGAAGACGCCCAACTCGTAAGCGACCACGTCCGCATCGAAGCCGACCCAGAAAAGCTCGCCCTCAACGCCTCAGGCGACCTTATGGGCGCAGAAATCAGCCTGCAGAAGGGCAGCGACACCATACTCGAACTGGAAGTGAAAGAGTCTTCTAAAGCCACGTTCAGCCTCAGCTACCTCGCCGAAATCATCAAAGCCGCAGCCAACACCAGTGAAATCGGCACACTAGAATTCTCCAACGACATGCCCATCAAACTCGACTTCCAACAAGCCAAAGAAGGCAAACTCACCTTCTACCTAGCACCACGAATCGAAACAGAATAACGAGAAACCACAAATGCAACGGGCCACAGCCAGACTCGCAAAAAACGACCTCGCCAAATACCCCTTTCTAAAAGAAACCGCTGACTACGTAAGAAAACTCGACTTCCAAATCGAAGACCTCGCCAGCCCCGAATTCGCCAAGGTTCTCGAACGCGCCGAAGAAAGAGTCGAAGAAGCCATCCTCGACACGCTGGTCAGCCGCAAGCTCCGCAACGAAGACGTCGAGATCCTGTCCTTTCCCGTGGCCATAGTGCTCACCGTGGCCGCACAGAACACCTTCATCCAGAAACGCTATGCACTCGCCGAAGCCAAACAAACCTATGAAGACCTCAAAACCGAACCAAAGGACAAAATCCAAACCATCGCACAAGACTTCAACTGGACACTTGAACCGACACCGATCCCGCAGCCACCATACGAATTCACGCTCCACTTCACTGACTACCTGAAAAACACCACTCACCTCCGAGAAAGCAAATGGAAACTCGTTAACCGCCCACTGGATCAAGGAAAGGTCTACCTCACCAGAAACGAAACTGCCCGGCTGCTTAGCGAAGAAGTGCGACGGCACGTTGAGAAACGCCAAGAAGCCAAAGACCTGCCCACACTGCCTCAGGAAATACTGGCCCTAGCCGAGAAAGTGAAGAAACTGTCAACTGAAAGGATCGGCGAATCGGAGATGGGTGGGTTCCCGAAAGTCGTGGTGCAAACTGCCTTCCCACCATGCGTTAATGCCCTGTACCAAGCCTTCTCTTCCGGCCGCCACCTATCGCACATAGGCCGCTTCACACTCACATCATTCCTCGTAAACATCGGGATGCCCACCGAAACCGTCATAGACCTCTTCAAGAGCTTCTCAGACTACAACGAACGCATGACCCGCTACCAAGTAGAACACATCGCAGGCGACAAAGGCTCACGCACACGATACACGCCACCAAGCTGCGACACGTTACGCACGCACAGCGTATGCACGAACTCCGACGAGATGTGCAGACGGATACGCCACCCATTAGCCTACTATCGCCGCAAGACCAGAAACACTTAAATCCTCGGTGAGAATGACCCGTCTAGGCAATAGGATTATATACTATATGAGCGATTACTGAACACTACTTAAAGGCGGTAAACCCAGCAATGAATACTCTGGCTCCTTGTATATCAACTTCAGATGTCAAGGAGCAAATAGGAAGCCTAAACCTAAGCTTTACAGAGGACTTCCACCCATTCATCGAAGGAGACCTCTCCACAAAATCCGAAGTAGGCATTATTCTCCCAACATACTGCGAGTCCGCCAACATCGAAAAACTCGTAAACGAACTTGAAAGTCTCAACCTGAACCTGTCAATACTCGTAATAGACGACTCCAGCCCAGACGGCACAGGAATAATCGCGCGAGCACTGCAAAGAAAGTACAAGAACATTCTGCTTTTCACGAGACCCGGAAAGACAGGTCTGGGAACCGCAATAACCGACGGATTCAAAGTATTCTTGTCGCTGGAAAGTCCCCCAGATTACATCGTAACGATGGATGCTGACTACTCTCACAATCCACAGGATGTCCCTCGCATGGTTGTCGCGGCAAAGGAAGGCAAAGGACTTGCGATAGGAAGCAGATACCGCAAAGGCGGAAAAATAGTGAACTGGAGTCCGTTCCGACTGATGACAAGTCGCATGGCTAATCTCATAGCATCCTCAGTCGTCAAGGCCCCAATACGTGATTATACAAGCGGTCTGAGATGCTATTCAACAAAGCTCGTCCGAACAATCGTAAATGATCTGCACTGCCAGACATACGAAATACAGATCGAAACCATCCGTCAGGCATGTAGAAGGAAATTCAGCGTTAGAGAAGTCCCGATGACCTTCGTGAATCGGAAGAAAGGCAAGTCGAAACTGAGTCAGAATGAGATCCGAGAATTCCTTTCCTACATCGCCAAAGTGAGACTGGGGCAGAAATAGGCACAGTCGTCCGGTGAACATGCCAACTGAAAGGTGACTCACTCACCAGCAGCTTGACTGTAGACTATCTCGAGCTTGTCAACAACCTTTTCCCAAGTGAACCTATCTTTGACGAGATCGAAAGCATTATTGACGATATTCTCTCGAAGCCGTTGATCCGTCATCAGGACACGAACAGACTCGGCAATCTTTTCAGGTGTGACAGCATCCATCAACCATGCGTGCACCCCGTGGTCAAGAATGTCGCCTGGTCCTCCAACGGAAGAAGCTATCACCGGAACCCTGCTGATCATCGCATCAATCATGCTCAAGCCGAATCCTTCATATGAAGAAGGCAAGAGAAAGATGTCGGCAGCAGAGTAGAGTTCTCTCAGTCTTTCCGCGGTGACTTTTCCTGTCATGACTAGCGCATGGTCAACTCCCGTTTTGCTGGCAAGCTGTGACAGTTTCCCTGAATACTTTGCGTAGTCAGGCCCAACTATGACGAATTTTGCAGACGGGAAGCTCTTGAGAATGAGTGGCATCGCCTCGATGACTTTGTCCAATTGTTTGTTCCAGTCAATCCTGCCCACGGAAAGCAGCATTGGATTAGCAGATCCAGGTTCTTGCTTGACTTTGCTCTTCTTCAGATCCACATATTCCTCCACGCAGACACCGTTTGGAACGACTGCTATTTTGTCAGGCATTGCGCCGATTCGTAGAAGTAGTTGCACGTTATGTTCGCTTAGCGCTACTATCTTCTTTGAATGGGCTACAAGTATGTGTCCGAAGGTGCAGTCGAAAGCTGATTTCAGAAACGCATTCGCCAAGGATCGCGAGGGGTAGATGCCGTGAGGAGTAAGCACCACTGGGATACCTCTCTTGCTAGCCAGACAGGTCGCTTGGATCGAACTCATGCACCGATAGCCATGTGTGTGCACGACATCAACTTTGACGCCCCGAAAAACGCTCGCCATATTCGATACGAGCCACAGTTCTCTGAACAGCCTTGGGACAATCAGCGGAGATCGATACACTCGTATTCCCTGCATGATTTCAGTTTGAAGAGGGCGGTCTTCACTGTCTACGTCACTTGAAGTGATGACTGTCACTTCATGGCCGCGCTTCGCCAGTTCGAGAGAGATCTGGTAAACATGCTCCTCCATGCCACCTATTGCCGGCCGAAAGCGAGGAACTACTTCTATTATGTGCATTCCTATTCTCCGCGTTGCTTAGAGATTATAGTTGTTGATGTTTGGATGTGGCAGACCTTAAGACTTCTTCGAATCGACTTGCCAGTAGAGTCCAATCGAATCGCTCCTCAACTGTCCGTCTGGCCTTCAGGCCCATTTCGGCTGAGAAGGCTTCAGATCTTGTTGCGGTTTCCAGTTTCGTGGCCCATTCCTTAATGTTGTCCGGATCGGCGAGAAAGCCATTCTCTCCATCCGTGACAATATCTTCTATGCCGCTCACCCTGCTGGCAATGACCGGTTTCTGCATGGACATTCCTTCAAAGAGTTTGAGCGGACTGGCTGCATGAGAGACTTCATTGTTAGGGAACGGGATCAGGATCACATCCGCAGACTTCAGAATGGACGGTATTTCTTCGTATGATACTTCCCCAAGGAGAGCCACGTTCTCTCCACCAACGATTCTCTCAGCGCCGCTACCTGCGAGCACGAACTTCACGTTCATCTTTTTTGATCTCGCGACGTCAGCTAGCTTGAACACGATGTTCATTCCGGCCCACCCGTCCAAGCGTCCGCAATAGATGCACAATCGTTCATCATCGTAGCGTCGTACGTTCTTTCTCTTGCTACAGGGCACGTTCGGATGGAAGATTCTGGTGTCGACGCCGTTTGGAATCACTGATGTCTTGTTCTCTTGCACTTTCAAGGAAGTGGCGTAGCGCCTGATAAACTCTGTTGGTGCGACCACCTCAGATGATGCTTTCGCGAGCAGATGCTGAACGAGGATGAGTATTCTTGCTTTGAGACTATCTTTCCTGAGTTTAAGTAGGATGATCAGGTATTGTGCTATCAGATCATTGAAATCCAATATGACTGGTTTTCTCCAGAGCTTGGCTTCGAAGAACCCCAGCAGGCCTGTGTAAGGGCTCGGATAATTCAGTACAACGATATCAGAGTTGATCTTCCTCATAATCCTCACGGTTTTCAGGAATACGAGAACGGACGTCATGCAGTACGCCAGTATCAGCGAACGCTGCCACATCAAGGTGACTTTTGACGGTATTGAGACGAAGTGTCCGTTGATGCCCTCATAAACGGCATTCTCCTTCAGACTTGAACTGCTGCTATCGAAGGTGTTTCCACTCTGATTGCTGCTTTCGGTCAACGTTCTGAACGGAGGGAAAACAATGAAATGTATTTCATGCTTTTTTGACAACCTCTTCATGATTTCGAAAATCCTTCGATCACTTCCCAACTTTGGTGGAAAGTATTCGACGAAAACCGTTACTTTCATTGTGCTCATTCCCAGATGCCTATCGTCACACATTAGAGTTTCCAGTCTTTTCCGTCTGTGCATGAATTATGTAACCCATGGGAAATATGCGGAAAAGGCCGATCTTGTCAAGAAAGCTCCCAAAGGGCAAAAACGGTGCCTTATACTTATCGATACGACACACATGAAAACCGTGTTTTGCCAATGATCGAAGTACATCTTTCAAAGAAGGCACAGCAACGTATTCGTCTCTATAGGCAAATGAATGCATGCTCGAAGGCAGAAAACCAAAGAAGGGCATGTAGGTGTGGCTTTCAATAATAGCGTACCTGTTGGGAAACTGTATAACGAACTTTCCTCCTTTCTTGGTTGCGCGTTTGATCTCTCTGTAGAACGTGTGTCTGTCTGCCTTCGGTATGTGTTCTATGAGACTGAAGGCTGTAATCAATGAGAAGACACGATTTTTGATAGGTAGACTTGTGGCAGAGGCAGTTATGTGTTCATAGTGTTCTTTGTGGTTTCTTATCGTGTCGACCCCAACCAGAAGTTTGGAGTCGTCAGGGTTCCTGATGGATTCAAAGAGTAATCCTCTTCCGCACCCAACATCAAGAATAGAATCGGCTTCGTACTCCTTGATTGATGAAAAATAGTACTCTATTCTCTTTCTTTCGGTTCCGAAACTTGCGTCAAGGAGTCTAAACATATGTGCCCGTATATCGTTATAGATGGTATACGTTTGTGCGTCACCATCGTTTTGGAAAGCCTTTGGTGTTCACTCGCTTTTAAGATTGTTGAATTCCTACGTGATTAACCATCAACGTGAAGGTGATCATATTTTGGGAAAGAGTTATAGATAAGGTCACTTCCATAAAATGTGCCTCTAAGGGGATGGAGTTTGAGTTTTGTAGGAATAGTGTTTCAGCTTCTGTTTTTCTCGTTTTGTCTTTCTTCAATAGGCGAGATTTTGAGGGCTTTCATTCGGAGGTCGGTTGGTCTCTTTGGCGATCTAGGCCTTCTGCGAGCGTTCGTCTTAGACATATATCTTGGCGGGTTTGTTTTGTACGTTATCGCAATCGTTCCACTGCAACTCTTTAGTCCAGTCGTGTTATACTCTGTTACCATCGCAGCAATTGCCTCAATCTTCGTGCTTCACAGATGGACACTTGTTGAGCTGCTTCGGAATCTTGTGGCAAGTCCGAGAAGACTCATTCTTCAGAGTTCAAGCCATGAAACTAGACTCGTTATGCTGGTTTTCCTGCTCAGTCTCTTCATCCAGGTATTGCCGCTTGAAAGTCTCGTCTTTGGTAGTGTTCGGGACACTGCTATTCATTCTCTCTTTACTCAGGTGTTGATAGAGAATCGACAAGTGCCTTTGACGATAAGACCATACTTGGCTGAGGGGATAGTTTATCCACAGGGTTTTGCGCCAATGGTTGCCTATGCTGTTTTCATTTTCGACTGCTCGCCTCCAGAAGCAGTTCTGTACTTGACTTCCTTTCTAAACGTGCTTACAGTATTGGGTGCCTATTTTCTAGGTAGTACTTTGTCGCCGCATGGAAGATGGAAAATGGGACTGAGTTTGGCCTTCGTTTTTGCCTTCGTTGCAGCATGGCCTAAGTACATAACGTGGGGAAGCAACGCGTTCGTGGCAGGTCTTCCATTGTACTTTGTTTGTCTGAGTCTTCTTCCCTTTTTGGCAAAGGAGCGACTGAATCTTAGAACGATCTTTACAGCGGGGCTTCTTTTCGGCTTTTTATCAGTTTTGCACCTTCAAATTTACGAAAATCTGATTGCATCCTTGTTCGTGTTGTGGCTATATTTGGCGTTGAAAGGAGCGAAAGATCGGTGGACCAGATTTGTAGGCTTTCTGGGGGCCTCAAGTGTGAGCCTGCTGGTCCTGAGTCCGTTTATCGCTAGACAACTTGCTTTCTATCCGAACCTATATCATAACGTCGGAGTACCTAGCGATGTGGTAATTTCGATACCGGAACCAAGTCTTGGAGTCGTTCTAGACAGCGTGAATTGGTTAGCACAGAATCTGGCCCCTAACACAATGTTGAAAGCGTGTTCGTATGGCCTGATCTTCGCGAGTGTGCTGATGATTTTTGCATTTCGGCGCAGAAGTAGTGTCATTCAGACCCATGAGCTTCTTAAGCTCGGAATAGCTACGCTTTTGGGACAGTTGCTCATTTCTCTTTTGGCTGGCATTTCTCCGCTTGACCTCCCCTTTTATCCCCAGCCAATCTTGCTCTACTTTCCAATCTACTTTTTCATAGCTGCACTAAACTATCCTATATACAACTTCATTCATTCATTCATTTCAAAGAGGTTTTTGCCCAAAGTTGCTGGTTCTGAACTCAACACGAGAAAACTGACGGTTACAGCAATCTCAGCAATGCTTATGGTAGGTATCTATTCGCCTTTCGTATACCATAGCATCGCGTTTGACGTAGGAGACCTTTATGGTTCTTATGCAGTTTTCGGTGTGACGACGGAACAGGATCGCAAACTGATGATGTGGATAAAAAGCAATCTGCCAACTAATGCCACGGTTTTGGTCAATAACTTTCAGGCTGGGACATTCATACCCAGCATTGCCAACCGCAAGGCCGTTTTTCCGTCATTTGGAAGCTCAACTTCTGCTGGTTATCAACGTCTTGTGGGTCTTCTTGAAAGCGGTGTAATCAACGCAACCGCATTGGCTCTACTGAAGCGTTTCAACATAACCGATATCTATGTCGGATCAGGGGTCAGCCCTTGGGACGGTGGAAAACACAAATGGGAGCCCAGCCTGTTTCAGGGAAACCCAAGATTCCGGCTGCTGAAAAGTTTTGGCAACGCCTACTTGTTTCACGTGAACTATACAGAAACTGACATCATATTCTTGGACGACTTCGAGCATCCCGCGTGGTACGAGAACGGATGGCAAACCCAATACGCTGGCAATGGCCTTGGAAACGTCACAATACGAGACCAAGTGGGCAACAACGCCTCTCAAGGCCTCCAAATGACAGCTGAAGCCGTCTACACACTCTCTGAATGCAGATATGCCTACTGTATCTATCGCCAGCTTTCTGTACCGAGCAATTCCAACATCGGTCTTTCTTTCTACCTGAATGCGAGTAGAGGTTTCAATGGCGAAGACACCTTTGCCATGATTATTTCAAGTGTTCATCGTAATCAGTCCATGATGATTACTACGCCAAATGGATTCTATAGCCACTACGCCAACGTCGAAACATTGAGCAGTTCTGAGGGTCTCTTTAGCTACAACCTGAGCAGTCAATGGCGACATTTCTTCAACTCTTCGTTTCCAAACACTTTTGTTTTGGAGATCGTGAACTGGGACTTTGACGGTATAGAGAATGTTGTTTATCTGGACAACTTGACTATCTTCGCTCCACATGCCGACTAGCATGAGAACATGATGATGGCCAATGGAAAAGACTTCAGAAAAGTCAACAGTATCGGTTATTATACCCACTCGCAACTCTGGTGCGACTCTTTCCAGCTGTCTTCAGAGCGTCTGGAAGCAAACGTACCCAATCAACGAAATCATAGTTGTGGACGACTTCAGCAAGGACAACACCGAGGAAATAGCTAGGAATCTTCATGCTAGAATAGTGCAACAAAGATGCAACCCTGCCTCTGCTAGAAATCTCGGCATAGTCCAATCAAATGGCAAATACGTGCTCTTCCAAGATTCTGACCAGATTCTTTCTCAGACGATTATCGAGGAATGCGTTAGGAAATGTGAGAACGAGCAAGCTGGAATGGTGAGGATTCCAGAAGCCTTCATTGGAAAAGCCTTCTGGGGAAAATGCTCCGCCACTTGGAAAAACTGCTATCAGCGAGTCGAACAGAAGTACAAGGGAAGGGCAAACGTATTTGTCGGAGAACCACGTTTCTTTGTCAGAGAGTACTTGCTTCAAGTGGGCATGCTTAACAGCGCGTTAACTTGGGGCGAAGACTACGACCTCCATGAAAGGCTGAGAAACGCCGAAGTCAGAGAAGCACGCTGCGAATCCTGCATCTATCACCTCGAGTCCGATACGTTAAGAAGTATCGTGGTCAAAAGTCTTCGCTATGCGGGTTCAATGCCAGCTTTCGTAAGCGAGACTCGCAAGCATGTGTTCTCTGGAATGTTCACTCACGCGTTCCTGACGTTGAGAGAGGTCTTTGAAGATTCAGCGCGTTATCCTGCTGTGATCGTAGGATGTTTGGTTCTTCTGTCCCTGAAAGCATACACTATGATAGTGACTTTGCCTTTCGGATTAAGAGTATTAGTGAATAGAAGATGAGAGGCCTTCTGGCAAGGCATTTGAGAGCAAAGCAGTAAGGCTTGGATTATGAGCAAGTCTGCGTCTACGAAGGGAAGCAATGATGATATCTTGCGAATCATGGTTTTGAGGTGACGCACTTGCGAAACGTTAATCTGCAAGCCGATTCAGACAGCCACAGAGCCTGAGGAAGATAGAATTGGCGGCGAGCAAGTTCTATGAAAGAGCAGAGGTCATCCATGAGGTGGCTGAAGCCAAAAGAAGCAGGATTTGCCATGATCTAATTGCGGATCTTTTGAGAAGAGGGCTAGGTAATGAAGTGAGCAAGCTTCTCGATGTCGGATGCGGCGATGGGAGTTTTGCGGCAAGGTTCAAGCAATGTTGCAGGGTAACTGGAGTAGACGTTTCTCAATATGCAGTTGAATTGGCAAACAAGGCAGGCATTGATGCACGCAGAGTCGACATATCACATGAAGCGCTTCCTTTCGAAGACGGATCTTTTGATTTGGTTTATATGGGAGACATAATAGAACATCTACTGAACCCAGATTTCGCCATTGGTGAGGTTTTTCGTGTCACAAGGCCACATGGCTTCTTGGTTCTTTCGACACCGAATCTGGCCAGCTGGCTGAACAGGTTACTACTGCTTGTTGGAATGCAGCCCATGTTTACGGAAGTGTCAACTGTGAGAAGTTTCGGAAGACCCGGGCGGCAAGCTTTCTCTCCAGTGGGGCATCTAAGGCTTTTCACGTACCGTGCCTTGAGGGAATTCCTAGCCTTCCACGGCTTCAACATTATAGAAACACAAGGGGCTTCTCATAAAGAGCTTCCTAGAATCCTGAAGCAGGGTGACGAAATCGTCAGCGGGATTCCGTCATTGTCTTCAATCATTATCGTAGTGGCCCAGAAGTCAGGCCAAAGAATCAATTGTGGTAGCATTTCGTGTGCATCATCTAAACTTGCCAGCAACATATGATGGCTTGTGGGAACGCCAACATATGCTCAAGACTGGTTGTTCACCGAAGATAATGTCATTGTGTGCGTTATGTATCTTGGAAACGAGAAAGCCGCGAGCGAAACCCATTGGTGTTCGACCCCACAGAGGTCGACAGAAAGTCAAATGATCTTGGGGCTCCATGATAAGGTGTAGCTGTTCCAGCTAGAGGGCGAAGTGGCGCGGGATATGGGCTAACTCGAATCATCAAGTGGAGAGAGAGAATAATCGCCACCAACTTCTTGCCAACAAAGCGACGAAACACGACGAAAGGTTTCACTGTTTCTATGCAACGAAACCCTTTTTTCGCACCTAGAGAAGTCTGATACTGAGCAGTTTGAACTCGACCGTTTTTGTCCAGAAGGAATTTCAGAGATACTATAACAGTGGTTATGCTCAAAGTCATGGCTTTGCGTCGGTTGAGGAGCGCGAGTTCGGTTTTGCCTCTTTTGATGGATGGATGCTTCGCCATAGAAACTTCAAAGATGAAGGCGAGTTGGCATTGTTTTTGAGGAAATCTGTGCCTCGCGACGCTTACGTTTCCTGTGCCTACTACGAAGATCCAGCAGCCGAAATGGATAAGAAAGGCTGGAAAGGTGCGGATCTGGTTTTCGACATTGATGCGGATCATATTCCG
>Ga0315280_10007166_pt1 | contig 15088 bp, 10 predicted proteins | sample YL17G06_40_MG_FD_203697 | JGI IMG/M metagenome (GOLD analysis project Ga0315280, IMG submission 203697) | Sediment microbial communities from Yellowstone Lake, YNP, Wyoming, USA - YL17G06_40 | ecosystem: Environmental > Aquatic > Freshwater > Lake > Sediment | place: USA: Wyoming | collected... | reverse complement strand
GCAATCGTCTGTAAAGCAGCTGAGGCCCTCCTTAATCCAGTCCTTGGATACTATGCAATCTATATCCGTGAAGAAAATGTACCTTCCACGTGCATGTTTCAGACTTTTGTTTCTACTTTTTGCAATGCCAAGCCATTGTTTGTTCTTAAAATATTTTATTCGCTGATCTTTGAATCTACTGATTATCTCGGCCGTTTTGTCATTACTTGCATCATCCACTATGACTATTTCATAGTCTTTGAATGTCTGATTCAGCAGTGATTCTAAGCAACTACCAACGTACTTTTCGCCGTTTCTGACGCAAATAACAATAGACACGAGTGGTACCATACTTTTCACTTCCGTTTGTGCCAATGCAGTCACATCTTGACATATATTCAATGCTTCATGTTATGCACGCAACCATAAGAAATAAACGATACAGATGGAAGGTGCCCATATTCTTTGGGGTGGTTGAACGAGACGGTTGGTGAGGCTGATCCCTTTGGCGATGTGGCTGCTAGAATGGTGCTCCGCTGTCTCTTCAAAGTCTTTAGTTTGGAGGATGTGGAAACCTTCTACATTGACGACTATCCAGCGTACAACGCCTTAAGAAGCCTCAACGGTCATAAGACGGTGAACCACAGCAAAGGCGAGCACGTAAGGGGCAAAGTCCACACCAACACCTTGGAAGCCGAGTTCTCAGTCTTCAAACCCTAGAACGCCACCTTCACCGTCGATCCAGCTCACTAATAGATTGCATTAAAGCCTCTTTTAGGGTTATTCTGCCTTTGTAATATCGGTTAGTAAGTACGGGTCTTGCATTTGCTGCAAGTTTTCTCCTTAGGGCGTCGTCGTTCAAAAGCAACGAAATCGCATTCGCTAGTTCACGTGGGTTATCAGCTTTGACTAGTATACCATTAACGCCGTTTTCGATCATGTCGGGAACGCCTCCTACGGATGTGGCAATAACAGGTAGGCCGCAGTGAAGTGCCTCAAGTATGACTACGCCCAAACAATCATCTCTAGTGGGAAACACAAATAATGTGGCAGATTTATAGTAGGAAGTCAAGGCGTCGTAGTCTATAATGTCTGTAATGAAAGTTACTCTGTCTTCGATGTTAAGGTTCTTGACCATAGCTGTTAACTTACTCATATAAGAGTTGTCTCTGATGGAACCTTTTACGATAACCTTGAATCTTTTTGGAAGAAGCGAGACTGCTTTAACAAGTATATCTAATCCCTTTCTCGGCTCAATTCCAGCCACGGTTAATACCATCGGTTCTTCAGGATGTTTTGAAACAAAATTTTGTTGGGCGGAGCTAAAACTCGGCGAAATAGGGTATGAGATAAGTTTAATTTTTCCAGATAAATTCGGAGCTAACTTTTCCATACATCCTTGCGTATATCTTGAAAGTGTAAATGCACTAAGGATTTTTTTTTGTGACAATTGAAGAGATGTTCCAAGAAGCCTGAAGCCCAAAGCCATTAGGAATTGATTAACTTTCTTTGTTCCATGGTAACCAAACTCACCAATAAAAACAGGAACATATCTCGATTTCCATGATAAAAGCGAGTAAATCGCTACTGGCAAAAAATTAAGCATTCCTAACACGATTACAAGATGTGGCCTATATCTGAAAAGAAGTTTCATGAGATCGAGATGATAAGTAAAGCTCGAAAGCCTACCGGTTGTTTTAATATCCCATGCTATTGTCTCGTTCTTTAGTAGAGTTCCGCTTGTAGGAGTGCCGGATGTTCCAACCAAAATGAAATGAATTTTTGATTCATAGAGTTGGAGTAAATCAAATATGGCTGAGTATTCAGGGTGATTTCTGGATTGATGCGCTGTCTTCCAAGGACTAGACTTAATTATAACCACCGTAGGTAACTTTTTCATGTTACACAACCTCATTTTGAAGGACTTGCGATTACTAGTTGATGAATCGCAAATAAGGGAATTCTAGGGAGGTTTTTAGGTAGATTGTATTTATTGAAGGGGGTTCGGTATTCAGCCCACTTGAATAGATCCACTTTCCATCCTGCGTTTTTAAGCAATTTTGTAAGAGATTGAGGAAAAAGTGGATGATTATATATGTGAGTTGTTATTGAGCTACGTAAACGACCTTTTGAGATGTAAAGCATTATTTTCATGAAAAAAATAGGGAGATACATGCCGTTGGGTGTCGTCAGAAATAGATTTCCTCGAGAAGAGATGATATGCAGCAAACCTTGCATGACCGACTTACGGTTTTCTTTTAGGATATGTTCTAAAACTTCCGAGAAAATAATGACATCAAAAGCACCCTCTTTAAATGGAAGATATTCTAAGTCTACCGCTATAAATTCCACATTTGCATAGGTTTTAAGTTTTTTACTTGCCTGTCTAACTAATCTTTTGGCGAAATCTATTCCTATAAAAGAATTTTTTTGTTGAGATTTTGCTACTAGACTGGTTAGAATACCAATACCGCATCCAGCGTCTAGTATCTGTATGTTTTTGCATCGTTCGAGGGGAACCAGAAAATTCTCCCGAAAACCCGCGGTTTCTTGATTACCTTTCTTTTGAAAGAAAGAGTCACAATAGTTTATGTCTGTTTTTTCGTCATTTTCAATATTATTATTTATGCTTAATTTACGCATAAATAACTCTCTCGAAACATTCTTTGATGCGTACATAAACCCAAGGCAATGACATAGTTCTAACAAGCAACTGCCCTATGGAATTTTTAAAGCCTCGTAAATAATCATCGTTTCTATAATATTTAACTGGAAAAGTTTCTTTGATTCTTGAGATTTTAAGACGAGTTCTTCCTCATATGCGAGCGGTGTTTGAGGATAGATTCTCTTTCGAATAAAAGATTCTTTACTATTCATTCATATTCTTCACATTTGCACGTTTACGAAACCTATGTTTAAGTGGTCGAGTTTTCGGTACATAAGACACCCACGTATGCGTCGCTCACAACGATGCAGTCAGCGTAAATTATGCCTGTGTAGTCGCCCCAAATCCATCCAACATTTATTTTGTCCACTCGATCATTAAACTGCCTATTAAGCAACGTGCAACATTCTACTCCGTCTATGTAAAGTCGCAGTTCACCCTCTATCGCATGTTTATAATATTTTATTTCAAAACAATACCAAGTATCCACATTTAACGTTGCAGTATACTCGCTTGATTCCCATGTTGTCATGTCTATTAGAACTATTTTTTGGGTGCCACCTACATTGTGGAATTCAAAGCCGCAAACTATTGTTCCTTCAGAATTTCGACATACTAAAGGAAGGACATACTCTTCATCATTTGGCAGAGCAGAAAACTTGAAGTATCCTCGAACATAAATTGTGTCCGATTGCGATAACCCAGCCTTAGCTGCATAATCAAATTCGGCGTCAGCTTTCAAACTATACGTTCCATTATGACTCGTTGTGTTAACAACTTCAGGCGCACCACCAGTCCAATCCCAAGCTTCGAAGCTGCCACTTTCAAAACCGTCCTTTAACAGGAAGCCGACTGTTTCACCGTATGTGTTGTCGATGATAATATTGTCAAAGTAGGCAATAAAATTCTCGCTGTTTGTCCACGATACACCAGCGTAAACGTGTTGCCCATTTATGGTTATTGTTTCTGTCGTACTACTAAGAATCAAGTTACCATCCACCCAGAGTTTCGCAACGCCGTTTCCATCTCCAGTTTTTCTCTGGAACTCTATGCGGTACCAAGTATCTGCCAGTATTGTCGCCTTCACTGCTTTGTTACCGCTTGGACAATGAAGAACCCACCACATTCGACCATCCTCACTTCGCCAGATGCTTACTCTAACTCTGCCGCCCCACTCAGTATCAAAGATTGCACTAAACGTAACTCCTGACTCCAAATTTGGCAAACCTGGAAAGCGAATATAAAACATCACGTAAACATCTGGGTATCCACCGCTTCCTAGGTCTTTGCTACAGAATCCCAAATCTGTGGATTTTGCTGCATAACTACCATTATAAACAAGGCTTTGCACTACTTCCACAACTCCGTGTGTACCGCTCCATTGCCGAAAATCACCGCTTTCAAAGCCATCACTAAAAATGTACGAGTTGTCATCAGTTAATGTTATCATGCGGATTCCTGTGTCGCTCCAGTTATTGCTTGTGTCGTTAGCATAAAATCTATAACCAACAATCATTCCCACCGTTGAGTTCAAGGTTATCGTTACATTACTCCAAGTTGGTGTTTGAGGCGGATTCCAAGGTGTCCAAGTCTCATTTCTCCACGTGCCAGCATTGTTTGTTGCGAAGATGTATCCGCTCATGTTCTCGTTGTCCCTCCATTTTGAATGAAATTGACAAACTGCTCCAGCTTTTGTAGTGTTTGTACCAACATGAGAATAAATTGGGAAAGTGGGGGTTTCCATGTCTGGGCTATAGAGCGTAAACGTCGTATCATCATATCTATAACCAGACGCTGTTGGTATAGTCGAGCTGATTAGTCTAAAGGTTAAGCGTGGGTCATTAACATTCTTTGTTATTGTTGTAGAATTATAAGTGTACTTTAATGGCATAAGTACGTTGTACCAGTAGTCGATTATTTCTTCAACAAGAAAACAGTGGATGTCAAATTCAGCACTAATTGAGTCAAACAGCTCCTTCCATTCAGGATAAATGGTTTGGTTAATAAAGTGTCCACTCATAGAGAGCAATCCAAGTTTTGTCAAGTTTCCTTTAATCAAATTGTTATAAATGTAGCTGGGGGATTTTCCTTCGCTGAGTTCACCGTCTGGACTTAAACTGTCGCTGAATAAAATTAGTTTTCTTCCCTGATGGTCAACATGGAAATACCAAGCAGTCGCTGTAGGTGGTTCATCATAATTAACATCATATCCTTGCATTCCGTATTTTATCAGAATGTCAAGTCCTTGTGGTCGAATATTATAGCCCGCCGCTTTAAACCATGTTTGATTTTTAAGACCAATAGCACGTACGTCTTCATTTATCTGGTTCCAAGTAGCATCAATCCATGTTGCATTTGTTACTGTGCTAAATTCCCACATCCAAGGATAATCATGATGGTAAGCGTGGATGCCATAACCTATCCATGTTCCTTCGATGCTTTTCAACCAGTTCTTCCATTCAATTGAAGCATTTGCAAGACGCATATCTCCATGTACTTCCCAACTTCTGTCAACTCCTCCTTCAGTAGGCGTGTAGCCATCTGCAAGCATGTCTAGGCCAAGCATTAAATTGATTTTTGCTTCAGGGTTTTGTTCATGCCAATACCAATAAGTATATGCATCCGCGATACCACCAATGGTTGTAGGGTCAGGCTGAATTCTATCGTAAGTGTCTGCAGGAAGTTCGTCATAACTTTGCATGATACCATAGGGAACAGCACTCGGCATAAGCCAAGGCGTAACGACTTGAGGCAAAACATTCGCATCGTGTAGAGCAATTCCAGTGCCGTAGGTGATGTTGCGTATGTTCTGTCCCCATTCACACCATGATCCATCGTATGTTCTGGAACTCATCGTCTCAAAGAAAATCCAAGTTAAAGCGGGTCTATCCCTAACCCTTGCCATAGGCGGAAACAAGCCCAAAGGAAACATCGTGACGGCTACATTATTAGTTGTATTCTTAACCGTAATTTGAGCATGAGTTGCTGTAAATATAAAATCTTGGCTTGTGATGCCTGTTAGAGAGCCTTGACCTATTACGGTGTTTCTGGTGCCTTTCACCTCGTAATTCTGGAAGTACAACAAACCTAAAGATTGCCCATAAATTGTTGAATAAAGACGCCAAGCGGTAAGTGTTGAATCTAACGTAACCCAAATGAAAATGTTGTCAATGTCAGCATAGAGAGTGAATTCAACTGCAACATTCACTGGCAATGCTCCAGTTCCATCAAATAAAGTGATACTTGAAGTCGCAAGCGTCAGAACCAGTTTATTAGTGTCGTTTCCAACAGCAGTCACAAGAGACATAGTAGCAGGAAACATCAATTGAGTTTGCGCAACATTTGTAGCATTTAGCACAGATATAATTCCAAATCTCGGGTCGTCGGTGTTAACTATTGGTTTCCCCTTGAACGTGATGGTATCAATTCTTCCGCCTGGCTGCCAGCTTTCTCTTGGTTTCACAATTCTTACATAAAGGTTGGGATGATACACGTGAACGTATGTGGCGTCTTCTTTATAGTGCACGCTTAATTCTGGACTAGCTTTAGCTGTTTGTATTTCAGACTGGGTTAACATAGTCGCTGCGAAACTTACCGTGAGTAAAATTATCAAGCTTGAACATAAAAACCCACGAAGAGTTTTCATCAACCAAACATCTTCTTCGTACTGCTTTGAATATTTACTCGCGCGCTGCAATTAAAGTATTCTGAAATGGGCCGCGCACGCTAATCCAAATTCTTCGCAACAACCCCTTCAGCTCTTTTTTGTCCATCATATTCCACGAGCCATCTAAAATCATGTCATCAATCTATAGTTCTTACCTACTGCTTCGTGTACATTTTGAGTGGGCGCCTATTTGAAGTGTGAGCTTTTTATTGCTACATAAGAAAAATCGTTGTTGTATATCACGTTCAATTTTTCCTCACGAAGTATTCTTTCTGTGGTATAATTGTACCTTAAGAGATTCTTGCCCAGACCTACCGTGTAAACTATGCTATCATACTCTTTTAGCCTTGGGAAAAGTGGAGAATATACGTCGTCCTCAAAATAAGCTACGCTTGGCTGTTTAGTTTGCAGATATGTTACCACTCTATAATGTGCAAGTATGACGCTGGGATTTGTCCAATTATAATGGTCTATCATGAAATTTTCAGCATAATAGGCTTCTTTTGTCTCGAACATTATCTGGGAGTCGTAAAAAGAACCGTGAAGCGGGATGAAAACAAATAGGATCAACAGAACCAAAAAAAGGGATTTTACATATGGTCTAAATCTGCTTTCTAAGAGATACGACGCTCCTAAAGAAATTGGAATGAAAACTATCGGAATCGCGCGCGAGCCAAGAGTATAAAATACGATGCCGAAGGCTGAATAGACAATACCGGTCAGGAAAATGGCTTTGTCTAAATCCCCCATTTTTCTCTTAATTAACAAGATAATAAAACCAACAAGGCACAACGTAATAGTCGCGATTGTTACAGCTCTCGAAAAAATCTGGGCCACCGCATCTATTGGAACGGAAACAGGTGCCAGTGTTGCTTCGACTATGGCCGAGTATTCAGTAGGTAAGGTAATCATGCTTCTTATGTTTTCTGCGAAAGAAAACGGCGCTTGGGTGACTTGTACGACAAGATAAATGATCAGAGTTAGCACGAAGAGGCGCCTGTATTGTTTGCTTCTGTTGAGCATACACCTAACTAGTAAATATAAAACAAAAAATAGAGGGACAAATGCGTGGGTCAATGAGATGCCCGTGAACAAGACTAACAGCGTTAGCACCACGCTAAAGCTCTTTTGTCTGGTTTCCAGCATGAACAGAAGAAAAAGAAGCCCAAAAGCCAATGAAAAGGGAACACCTTGATAGTTCAAGAAATAGAACATTGCAACGAAAAATGCCACTACTGCCAAGAAGCCCCCCTTCTTGAAGGCTTTAGAAGCATATACGTACAAAGCTGTAGCCATCAGAAAACCTATAATCGTATACAGCAAAAATTCGAAATTCGCCAAACCCAACCCGCTAACAGAAGTTGCCATATCAGATAACAGAAAGAAAGAGGGCCACTGAAAATAGAGATGATTTGGTTTCAAAGGATCTAAGTCTTTTGTTCTGATGAAATATTCTGTTAAGCCTCTGAAATAATGCGAGTCGGAGCCAGGAAGCATATAGTAGAAGTACGATAACAAATATATGGTTATAACGAGGCTTACTGCCATCACCCACTTTAAAGAGCGGTTTTTGGAAGTGACAGCTATCATGAACATTGAGGCTAACGTTAACGGTAGGCTAAACCAATATAGGACTGACACGTGATTGAAAATAAAGTCATCCAAAGAATCAATGGATAAAGGATAACTTGAGCACCAAGAATAAACCATAAGTACAATGCTTATGAGCAACGGAAACAGTAGAAGTTTAGTCTTTTCCAAACTCGACACCTAACCGACAAAAGATAATTTTCCAAATCTCTACAACTTTTTCCCATGTATTTCTTTCCTTTACAATTGTTCAACCAAATCTCCCTCAATCTTAAGCTTCTTCTTATCATGACATGCGTGGATTATTGTTTTCATACCTTTCGATCGGTTTGACTGATCTGGACGCTACATCTCTCTCTTCTATCTTTATGTATTTGTGTAGAGCGAATGCATAGAGAAGTTTATTAATGGTTACGATATCATATATAATCAAACCGACTTCGTATATCGGATGAAGACTCACATGTGGAATACGCGCGCTCCATCTCTGACGCTCCTTCTTGTTCTACTCTTAGCGTGCTCTTTGTTGACTACCTCCGCTCTTTCGCAAAACACCGCAAGTCAATCAATTCAATCGCGGGGTGAAATACTATATGCGCTGCAACCGCAACTTCGAGTTAATGGTGTTTACCTAGAGGACGGTTTAGGTAATCGAGTAAAGTTAAAAGGCATACAAGTAGATTGGAATGAAAGAATTAAAATATATGGTGGCACTTGGGAGGCTAGTTCTCCAGAGGAATCTTGGTTTACCATAGACGACGTTAGACGAATGAAAGAAGCTGGCGCAAACCTTGTAGAAATCCACATAAACCCGCTTACGCATTTGATGCCCGCCAGAAACGTTGTTAACGAGGCATATTTCAGCACTTGGATTGACACATGGGTTGATTGGGCTACACAATACCAAATGTATATTATACTGGATATTACGGGAATAGGTGCACGCTGGGATTGGGAGATAACCCTTACTTTTCCTGACTGGCTGTGGGAAGGCTTATACACAACACCAACAACTAAGGCACAATACGACGCTATCATGAGAGACTTCTTTGATTTAGACGTCGCCAAACAAGACATCAATCGGGAGGCTTTCGTTAATTTGTGGAAGTTTATTGCTAATAGGTATAAGGATAATCCTTACGTGATGTTTAGCATCATGAATGAGCCGTTCTGCGGGGCGGAGTTTATGGGTCCTACTGATGACAATATTGCTCTTGGTCAAAGCTACAGCACTTACATGGAGAGGATAGTGGATGCAATAAGAAGTACTGGAGCACAACAATTGGTTTTCATCAATAAACCGTACCTATGGGATTCTCAGTGGAGAATGGCTGTTCAACCAGTTAACAGAGATAACATTGTTTGGGAAGACCATGCATACGTAGGTCAATCTCCTTGGGACTTTAACGTATGGAAATCATATATAGATAGCTATGTTCAAAAATTCGTAAACGAGTTTAAGAAACCGCTATTTATAGGGGAATACGGTTTCGACCCTATGAGTGTTATCCGTACAGATTATCCCACCAATTGGAAAACTATACTTGCTGGTCAAGTTGCATACTTAGACAGCTTACCACTCGCAGGCAGACAATGGCATACATGGGGATACATAGATGGAGAATACTACGATTTTGCTGCCCCATCTTTTAGCGGTGACTTAACTGCAGAAGAGTCTGTGTGGATTATTCAGACCGTATTGGGGTAAAACTACGAACAAAAAGCGGTTTTTAACTACAGAGAGCTGCACTAATACATGTGTTGGCAGTTGCTATTCCCATACTTGGCAGCTAATGCAACTTTGTCATCAATCGACAATAGATAATTTTCTAGATCCCTTGCGACTTTTTCCCACGTATATTTTCTATCTATGATTGTACGCCCTATTGCTCCCCATTCTCCAAGCTTTTCCTTATTTCGATACGCGTACATTATCGATCTTGCAATTTCAGCGGGGGTAGTTGATGCAATATAAATCCCGCAATTCTCGTTGCCAATAATCAGTCGATGCGCAGGAATGTCTGTTACAATGACCACTTTATTCATAGCTAAGTATTCTAGAAGCTTCAATGGGCATTGAAACCTCCAATATGGATGGTTCGGCAGTGGAACTATGCCCACATCAGACATAGCAATATACTTCGGGACGTCTGCATACTCCACTGAACTGTGAATAACTACGTTATCTTGAAGCCCTTTCATCTGGATCAAGTCTTTCAAGCTGTTGGCTATAGGTCCCGTTCCAAGAAGAAAGAAAATTACATCGGAGTATGTACGCTTTACCATACACATGGCTTTTATAGTCTCTGTTAATCCTCGATTTGCAGAAAATGCACCATGATAAAAAATGATGAATTTCTTTGATAGTCCAAGTTTTCTTCTTAATTCTTCGCCTTCAGAAACGTAACTATTAGGGTTAAAAAGTGTGGCAGAGACTCCGCTCGACCAGACTCCGACGAACTTTGGGTCTATGTTGAATTTTTTGCAAACTTCTTCTTTCATGAGAGGAGTAATGATTGTCATGCCGTTGAAGAACTTTCTGGCTATGAGAACAGATGCAGTGAAGCAAAGAGCCCGTAGTCGCCCCCGAAAACCAAGAGTCTCTACCGGTGTGCTTCTAACATCCAAAATAAGCTTTATCCTCTTAGACTTGGAAAACGGAAATGCTAATGTGAAACCAAGGATAGAGATGTCTGGTTCTGTTATGATGATGTCTGGCTTTGAGACAATAATATAAAAAGGTAGAAAAAAGAATAGCGTGAGAGCAAATATGACAGGTGAAACCATGGGCACATATCTTAAAGGAATAGAGATTATGCGCACTTGCGGATTTTCGCTTTGAATCTCATTTTGGGAACGCAATGCTACAAGGCTGGTTTTGTATCCTCGTTTCGCCAAATTCCTCAAAATCTCCAACTGAGATGTCCTATGAAGGTGAATGTCCAAAATTAGAAAACTTACCCAAACAATTTTCAAGGAAGAAAAATTGTTCGGTTTGCCCTTCTCTACAATAGCCATTACCACAGTCCTCGCACGCCATGTCACGCCGAACTAGCTAGGTTTCTATATCAATCCAGCTACGTTTGAATAACCTCATCCGTGAAAAACTGGCTTACTCACCATTATACCGTTAACTGGCCATTACTCCTAATAATACTCAACCTGAGCGGTCATGTCCCAATACTCTGAATGATCTCGATGTACTTGTCAATGTACGCCTTGGGCGAGAAGTTTTTCTCATAAACTTGCTTTATTTTACTCGGAGGAAACTTGTTCTTGGAGAAATTCAATAGAAGATTCTTCAGCTCCATTCGATCGCTGAAAATCAGTTTTTTATCCACCTTTCCCACAATCTCTGGCAACCCACCAGTGTTTGAGGCTATAACTGGTGTGCCAACTGAAAGAGCCTCTAAAGCCACTAAAGGCGCGTTCTCTGGCCAAATCGAAGGCATTATAACTGCTGACGCACCTCTGTACAACGAATAAAGTTTCTCATCATCAACAAAACCCATGTAAGAAATCAACTTGCCCAACGAATTCCTTTCAATGAATCCCTTAATATAACTTTTGAGACTTCCTTCTCCCACTATGAGTAGTTTGGAATTTACGTCATTTCTAAGTTCTTTGAATAGTTCAAGAAGGTTTAGGATACCCTTATGTATTTCAAGCATTCCAACAAAAAGAAAATAATCCGAATAGCCTATTGGAGAAATATCCTCAGGAGGAGGCGGCACGAAATTGGGTAAGGTTACAGTTTTTAGGTTAACTTCTTGTGCCAACCTTTCGCGAATATAATTGCTTGGAGTAATCATTAAATCTATGGATGCGATGGCTTTTCTGAAGCTTCTAAAAGACCTCCATATTTGAGGAGGTCTCCTAGATTTGATCGAACAAGAAAAACAAGATTTTTTACGACATATTTCCTCTCTATTCTTCAGAAGATTACTTGTCGGACAAATTAACCAGTAATCATGAGCAGTGTATAAGGAGATGTAGTCACTTTTTTGGGTAAGAATGTTATATCCAAGCAAAGAAATGTTATGATGGTGAACTATGTCCGGATGGATTTTTTTAACAATTTCCAAAAACTTTTTTCTAACATGGAAAGATGTTCCTAATGTATAGACGATCAAAGGATCCAGCTTTTTGAGTGGCGACTCGAGTGTATGGATATAAACGTTAGTGTGATCTCTCTCTTTTTGCACTGGTAGGTGCTTACCTCTCTTTATTCTATAGGCATCTAAACTGTGCATTACATGAACTTCATGTCCTCTCCTCGCCAGCTGTTCCGCTAAATATTTTACATGAACGCATGCTCCTCCGACATGGTAAGGCGGGTAAAAGCTTGAGGTCATAAGAATCTTCAGAGTTTTCACGGATGATTGCTCCGTAATTTGCTTGAAATGAAAAAGTTGAGCTTTAATTCTTTATATTCTTTCACAAATCTTGACTATGTTCGTAGCAATTATATCTCAGCTGAATTTCTCAATTACTTTCCATCTTGCATTTTTACCCAGTCTCTTTCGAAATTCTTCGTTTTTCAAAAGTATTACTGGAGTTCGCCAAAGCGAGTAGCATTGGCAGGTGAAATTAGCAAGCCATTGTCTTGATCGGTTATGGCCTCTTGTATGACACATACATATGAGGCTACAACGGGCTAGTTCATATTTCATTGCTTCAAGGATTCTATCAGCGTCATCAATTATTTTCTATGCGCGCTTGTAGTATGCTCTCGTAAACCTCTTTTGTCCTCTTTACGGTTTTCTCCCAAGTAAATTTTTCTAATATTGTCTTCCGTGCGTTGCGTCCTAGTTTCTTCGCAATTTGTTCATCATCTAATAGTTGGATGACTTTTTTGGCAACAGCATTTGGGTTTCTAGAAGTAAATAAACCGTTATATCCATCTTTTATTACCTCTGGAATTCCCCCTACGTTAGTCGTTATAACTGGCACACCACTACTCATAGCTTCTAGAAGCTTAAAAGGAAGGTTTTCCCAAGACGTAGGCATTACATAAACATATGCTCGAGCATAAAGCGAGGGTAAATCTTTATAGTCAAGATAGCCCAACAGTGTATACTTTTCTTTTGGGACTCCATTTGTTTTGAGAATATCAAGCAGAGATTTCGCATCCCCTGATCCAGCAAATATGAAGTGAACTTCCTTATTTCTTTTCAATATTTCCGGAATGGCACGAGCCAAAACATGAGCTCCTCGTGCGACAGTAAGCCTTGATGTATAGAGAACTATTGGATCTTGAATGTTGCCAAGAATGTTCGAATCTAAAGATTTTCTAGGCCTGAATATATTTGGGTTAACACCATTATGGATAACGGGTGCATTTAGATTTGCCAATTTGTAATTTGTTTTAACGTGACTCTTTGTCCAATGCGATACGAAAATAAGGTGGTTGCTTTTCATAAGATAAAATTTTTCCGCTATGCTTAGTATAGGATACAGCATAACTTGATACTTTTCAGATGAGTCCATTTCTGACCATTTCTGATTGGTCGCCTTAATACCCTCATATTGATTTTTTATTGTACTATGTATCGTTGTAACCGTAGGAACACCTATTCGCGTGCTATCTCTCAATTTCAGCATAATATCAGACATGTGAGCATGTTGCGAGTGTAACAACTCAATTCCATATTCGTTAATGATCTGAGGTAGCTTTCGAAATATCTGATACTGAAACCTCATATTGTATGAAAAAGTTTCCCTAGCATTTGCCAGAATGTGCAAATGAATTTTTTTATTAAAGTAATTCAGAATGTCAGATTCTGTATACGCAACGTTAGACCCTTTAATGCGCCTTGTTAAAGTGACCACGTGAAGCTCAACATCATTTTCACCCGATAAATGCTTCGCCAGTTCAATGCAATATGTACCTACACCTCCCCAGTTCGGCAAAAACTCAGGAGCTATTAGAGCTATTTTCATTTTCGCATCACGTGATTTTTCTCAGTAAGGAAAAACTTATGGTATGAAGCTTGTTTGTAAACTTTTATACCACATTACAAGGTTTTTCAAGCCCGTTTCGACTGTTATCTTAGGATCATAACCCAGTAATTCTCTGCTCAATCTGTTGTCTGCGAGAAGTTCTCTTACATCGCCTTGCCATGATTCCCCCGAATATATGACCTCTATTGTTCCAGTTAATCCCAGAAGTTCAAGAATCATATTAGTTAACTGTTTGATTGTTATCCCAAATCCAGTTCCTATGTTAATCGTTTTTCCAATAGCGTCAGGTTTTTCGGCAGCTAGCAAAAATGCGTTTACGCAATCTGTTACATATGTAAAGTCTCGTTTCTGTTCTCCTGTGCCCAAGACCTGCAAGTGGAACGGGTTTTGATTCAATTTTCTCAGCAAATCATACATCACATAACGTGGTTGTCTAGGTCCATATGTGTTAAAGAGTCTAAGAATTACGGTTTTCAGTCCACGAATATGATGAAAAGCCCTACAATATGCCTCACCGGCAACTTTACTGGCCCCATAAAAAGATATAGGATTTAACGGGTGGTTCTCATCGATGGGTACATAGGAAGGTTCTCCGTAAACGGCTGCTGATGACGCGTAAATCACAACGGCGTCATCGCCCTTTTCGCATGCTGCCTTCAAGACGTTAAACGTTCCCAAGGCGTTGGCACCAAAGTCATACTCGGGATCATTGGTAGAAGCAGGAACGCTAGCATTGGCCGCTAAATGAAATATGAACTCCATATCTTCTATGGCTTTTTCAACTGTTTTGTAATCGCGTACGTCTCCCTTAATTAGTTCTATCGAATCTAATATATGACTAACATTACTAGTTACTCCGCTTTGAAAATTGTCTAGAACTCTAACTAATGCGCCTCGGCTTACTAGTGCCTCAGATAACCAAGAACCAATAAAACCAGCGCCACCAGTCACTAAAACTCTCGACAATTTCATATAAATGCCACCTTAACTTTTCAATTTTTCCCAAAATATAACCAAAACTCTTGAAAACCGTTTCTCTAAGTTGAAGAACAAAAATTAGAGTAGCTATTTCTCAATCGTTCTAACCCTTCTCTCAGACTTATCTTAGCTTTAAACCCCAAGATTTCCTCCGCTTTCGAAGGATCTCCATAATTGTTCTTTATATCACCCTTTCTAGGCTTGTCATAAGTCACCTTCAAATCAGTTCCCACAACTTCTTTTAC
>Ga0315280_10007165_pt1 | contig 15088 bp, 13 predicted proteins | sample YL17G06_40_MG_FD_203697 | JGI IMG/M metagenome (GOLD analysis project Ga0315280, IMG submission 203697) | Sediment microbial communities from Yellowstone Lake, YNP, Wyoming, USA - YL17G06_40 | ecosystem: Environmental > Aquatic > Freshwater > Lake > Sediment | place: USA: Wyoming | collected... | reverse complement strand
CCGCTTTAGTTGCGTCCGCGGCTTTGGAACATTTGTGTTATTAGTGTTCATTTGTGGCTAATATTTCTCGCGCGAGGGTGGTGATTTTTGCCATTTTTCGGCGCGGGGGATATTATAGAAATCCTGTAATTTTTCAAGGGTGAAATTTCCGTAACTGTCAGGCAGCACAGGAGTTGCTAAAAACGGCAATTTACAGGAGTTTTTGGAGTGGCTAAGTGATTTTTTCCCAGAGAAGTGAGGTTGGCAAGGACTTCATTGATGTCCGCAATCTCCATCTCAAGGTCTGACTGCCGCGAGAACTCAAGCAACTCCTTCACGATTGCTGCGCCGCCCGAAGAGCGAATATCTGCTGGTGGGGAATTTCTAACAAAATCAGGAAGGGTCGCCAGAATCCGTAACGCCTCATCCCTAATGCCCAGTCCCTGCCCCCGGTCGCGCCCTGGCGCAAACCTGCGCGCACCGGGGCGCTAAATTTTCGCAACCGTCACCCGGTCAGCACCAGATTTGCGTATATCACCGCGGCACGGGGGAAGGGATTGTCGGTATCTGAGGTCGCGGGTCGGGAACAGTCGGCACGGGCGCTATGGGACGCGGACCGCGCCCTTGCTTAGTTGGTATCGGCGGACGTTTCGGCATCGCGACTGGCTGACCCCTCATATTGTCCAGGAACCGCTGAACATCCGGCTGATTGGGATTGAGCGTCAAAGACTGCTCCAGATACTTCTCTGCCTTGCCCTTGTCCTTCTTACGGTTGAAGTAAATGAAACCAAGTAACTTGTAAGGCAAATAATGCTTTGGATTGATTGAAGACGCTTTCTCATATGTAGATATCGCAAGGTCTGTGTCACCGTTCTGCTCATAAGACATACCAAGTTCTATATTGAGAGTGAAATTATTCGGGTCCTTCTGCAACGCTTTTTTGAGGATTTCTATCGCTTTCTGTGCCTGCCCGGTCTTGCGGTATGCTTTTGCTTCGGCGACGATTCTTGAAACTTCCTCGTTGCCCAAACGCTGTTTTTCCTTTTCCAAAGGAATAATCCAGCCGGTCTCAAACACGAGAAGATAGAGCACCCCAGCGCAGAACACTATTGCAAGCAGGATTGTCAATACTGACTTGATTCTCACAAAAACACCCAGCGATAACTGCTTCTACATGGCGAATTCTACCTTTGCATAGCCGAAATGTCAAACCTTCACGCGCTGAGAATAGGAGTATCTCAAGGACCGTAAAACCTACTTCTCATCTTCCTTTTGCTTCCCCTCTTTGGGCTGTTCTTCTAAAGTCTTGGTTTGACCTTCGCCCCAACGAGGCGCGTAGGCGTGTGCAGTGCTCAGCTCATTTTCCTCACCTTGACTCTTTGCCCATTTGCGCGCTGCCTCCTGTAACTGGGTATTACCACAATGTGCAAAGTCGTTCGCCATATATGATGTTCCATATTTGTTCAAACTCTCTATGAGAATGCATTCTGTCCCGGATTCGCCCTTGCTGATAAAATCTCTGTATGCTCCAGCAACAATATCTAACTCTTTGTTCTTCAAAGCAGCATTAAGGGTCTCCTTCGCACGGTCATCGTTTGTCACGGATAGAGCAAATGCCACGGCTTGGCGGAGGTCCGAATCCACATCCTTTAGAGCACTAATCAAACACTGGATTGCGCATGCACCTCCTATCTTCCCCAACGCCCATGCCGCGTCCCGCCGGACCCATTTTTCCTGGTCCTTCAGGAGAAGGCTCAATGGTTCCACTGCGCTGCCAGCTTTTAGTAGTCCCAAGCCCCGTGCTGCACCTGTGCGCGCCCAGGAGTCTTCATCCTTAAGGGTATCAATCAAGAGTTGAACTACGCGGGGATCTCCTATGTGACCCAATGACTGCGCTGCAGAGCCCCGGACATATCCATCTGTATCATCCTTCAACAAGGCTATCAATGCTTCAACGGTCCGAGGGTCTTTTGAGTGTCCAAGCGCACTCGCTGCCCAAAAGCGGGTCATCTTGTCCCTTTCCTTTAGAAGAGCAATTAGCGGCTCAACCGCGCGTGCGTCAGTAACCTTCAACAAAGATACTGCTTCAGCAGCCCTGCAGCGAACCTTTTGGTCTTCGTCTTTTAGCGCTGCAATCAGCGGTTCAACTGCGCGGGGGTCTCCTACCCTACCCAAGGCGTGTGCTGCACTGCTGCGCACGCGGGCATCTTTTTCAGTTTGCAAGGCGTTGATTAGCAACTCTACTGCGGCGGCATCCTTTATATTTACCTCGCCTAACGAGAATGCCGCAGCAACTCGAACCTCCGGATCCTTGTCATCCTTGAGCGCAGCCTTCAACGGTTCAACAACACGAGGACCTCCTATCTTTCTGAGCACATATGTGGCCTCACTACGGACCTTTGGGTCACCATCACTTTTGAGCGCGGCAATCAAAGGCTCGATAATACGGTCGTCCTTTATCTTCTCCAGTGCGTCTACTGCCTCCTTCCTCACCTCCGACACCTCATCCTTGAGAGAAGCAATTAGGACCTCAACGGCACGAGCATCCTTCAGTTTCCCCAGTGCCTCTACCGCCTCCTTCCGCACCTCCGACGCCTCATCCTTGAGAGAAGCAATTAGGACCTCAACGGCACGAGCATCCTTGAGTTTCCCCAGTGCCTCTACCGCGCAGGACCTCACGTCAGGGTCTCCAACCCTTTTCACCAGAGCGATTAGTGGTTCAAGCGCGCGAGGATCAGCATAGTTACCAAGTCCACGTGCCGCCCACTCACGTACCGATGAGTTTTCATCTCCCAAGGCTGCGATCAAGGGCATAACTGCCTCAGAATTTTCTATGTACGCGAGAACGTATGCGGCTTGCGACCTTGCATATTCATTACCGTAGGACAGTATTTGAATCAATGGTCTGATGGTACGCGGATCTTTCAAGTTACGAAGTTTTCCGGCTGCAAGCGAACTAGTTATTGGATTATCACCCGCGAGATCTTGAAGTAGTGTAGATACATCTCCATCCAACTCTTGTGAATACGATTCCCAGCAAAACCCAAGAAAGAACGCAAAAACAACAACTGCGGCTATCCTGCTGTTCGTATAGAGTCTACGAAACATTTTCTCACACTCCTTTACATTTATTTTCCATTGCCTGGTTTCTCTGTCTGTACTACCTCAACGTTTAAGAGGAGGAGTCTCCGCCCCGTAGTCTACTACTTCCCCCGTTACTTTCTCATTACTTACCACGTTGGTAAACTCTTGCTGTATTTGCTTCCACTCTTTTTCTTTGGACTTTAGCACCTCTTTCATAGAGGGAGGTATATCACAGCCCCGAAGCGCTTCTAAGTCTTCCTTCGAAAGGTCCTTGATCCAAACAATCTCGCTATACAGCCTGTCCACAACTTGTTGGTACTGGTCGGCAACCGCCTTATCGGCCCATATTTGCTGAGCCCACTTGTTCATCTCGTGAAGTGCAACTAAACACTTGATCGGGTTGCGCCCGCAGAGAGCCATCTGCGCCACTTTTGCATATTCTTTCTCCAGTTTTCCCGCAGCGTTAGCCTTATTGAGTGCCTCAGTTACCTGGCTCATAACCTTAGCGATATCTCTCTCTACTATGGCTATGCAATGTCCGATCCCCTTTTGCATCTCTGCCAAGCTACCAATATATTCCCCTATTTGACCCTGAATCTGTGCCTCCACCGCTGATCTGTCTTTTGATAACTGTTCTATGTCCGCTTGAAGATTTGCTATTCCCTTCTTGTCATCTTCACGCAGCGCGGCGATGTCACTTCTGATCCGATTAATTTTTTGATTGTAGTCGTTCCTCTTCTTAAAAAGGACATTAATTGGGCCCTCCCTACCCTTTTCAATCAGGCTTACAGCCTCCGCTACCTGCTTTTCATTATAGCTCTTGCCTACAGGCTCCTCTTTCTTCTCTTCCTTTGCCTGCCAGCCATACGGGTCAAGATAGTTTACAGGATTTGCCTTGCAGTACTGGTAGAGACACATTGAATCATGGTAGCCTTTCGGGTCTCTTTGTAAGAATCTGCCTGTTGCGGGGTCGTAATACCTTGCGCGGTAATAGTAGAAACCGGTCTCGTAATCATACTCTCTGCCTGTGAACATAAAACGATTATAGATAAAACTGTAGTTGCGCGGATTCCAGTTCGCGTCAAAGATAGATGGTTTACCGTAAGCGTCGTAAGTGTAGTGTTCCACGACCGCGCCAGTGGAATCGCTTAGTTCTGTCACAGAGCCGAGCGAGTTGGTGTGATAATAATACTTTTCTCCTGAACTATTTATCATCACTAACACTTCGTCAATTCCTGAACCGTAGATATATTGCTTTGTCATTGCACCTGAAGCATCACGCTCTTCTATTATACTTGCGCCTTCGTAGTAATAGTTCATCGTATAGTAGCCCGGGAAATAGACAGTGCTACTAATTCTTCTTCCAAAGCAGTCGTAAGAATATTCAGCGATGGTTTGAGGCATCTCGCTTCTGTCAGTCACTTTCACAAGCCTGTCCTTGTAGTCGTAATATAGTTTCCATTTTTCATGGTCGTCTGTCAAGTTACCGTTGTCGTCGTAGGTTTTACTTACTCCGCCGACAGAGGTGTATTGATTGAGCGAGTTGGAGGCGTAATCGGTCTCAACGCCGTCGACTTTCACCCAGTCCCTGTTACCGACGCCCGGTTGTGTCATAGCACGCAGTTGCAACGACCAATGGAGGCGGTGAGATTCAATTTTTCAAAAACTTCTTTCTCCTCAAGACATAATCCGATAGTCAAGTTAGGGCAAACTTGCCGAATCTTTTTGATAAGATGACCGTACACTTCAACCCGGGTATTTACAGGATACCGCATGCGCCCGTCAGCCGATTTGCAACCATTCGAAAGTGCCTTGGAGACCGGGTTTGATTTTCCAATCTTGCGTTCCATCAAATCAAGAGCCGCCGGGTAGATGCATATCCCACCAAGTGTAATGCGGTCCAATTCAATCGTAAGCAGGTTTTCAAGAAATCTCTCATACACTTCGCGCCAGTTATCAATCGGAATCATCGGCATAACTATCGCCCGCACAGGATAATTCGCTTCCATGCACGCCTTCATCGCTTCAATGCGTCTTTGCACCGGCGGTGCGCCGATTTCAAATTGCTCACATATCTCCGGAGGGTTGACCGTCCACGAAAGAATGATGTTGCGATTGTGTTTGAGTTTCAAGAGGTTCGTGACGTCAGCGCTTTTTGTGAGCAGCGTCATTCTCGCATAGGGATGTTCTGCGAAGAACGGCACGAGTGTGCGTGAAAACCCGGTAAGCGGATCGAGAGCCAGGCCATCCTGAAGTTTTCCCAAATAGAATGCGTTGGTCTTTTTCAATTGGTTAGCAACACGGTCAATCTCCGAAAGGATTTCCTCAAGGTTCAGGAATATTTTCACGGTCGGCGAAAAGCGGATTCCCGGTGTTCCTGCAAGATAACAGTAGTAGCATTTGTACGGGCAAAACCCATAAGGTGAAAAATGCCAATAATTCGGGCAACTGTTTCCTCCTTCACTGCTCAGTCTTACTGCGCTCTTGTGTTCCCCAAATACCAGTGTGCGTTTCCCCCGGGTGTGAAGTTGAAGCAGGTCTCTCGTTCCCAAATTGATACGATTGTGTGGAGTCCTCAGAATTTCTACAACCTCTGCACTCGGATAGAGCGAACAAACAGATTCCACCAGCGCTTGCCTCTCCGGTGTAGAGAGACTGCCCTTGGCGAGGATAATTCGCGCAGGTTTGAAGGAATCTACTCCTCTCGGAGAGTAACCATCCTGATTCATAGATAGGTCACTTTCTAACCAGACGCAAAACGCCTTTTACTGCCCCTTGAATCCTGACTGATTTGACATATATTGGCTTGAGCCGTGAATTCGCGGGTACAAGTTTTACCTGATTCTTCTCCCTGTATAACTTCTTCAGCGTTGCGGTTCCGTCATCCAGGAGCGCTACGGCGGTTTCACCGTTCTCAACGGTTTCACACTTTTCTATGATTACATAGTCACCATCCAGAATCCCATCATCTACCATTGAGTTGCCTTTGGCCCGCAGAACGAATAAATGTCTACCTGAGCGCGGCGCTAACTCTTCGCCTATGTCTATAGTTTGAGGCACTTCCACCGCTTCAATTGGCGAACCCGCAGCGATGCGGCCGACAAGCGGAAGTTCCGTTGCGCTTCGCCGCCGATGTTCCGGCATAATGACCTCAATTGAGCGGCGGCCGTGTTTCGGGGATGAGACAATGCCCTGCCTTTGGAGCGCTTGAATGTACTGCCGTGCAGTGATTTTGCAGACGCGCATCTCTTCGGCGATTTCCTGCAGCGTCGGCGAGTATCCGCGCTCACGTATAAATCTCCGGATAAACTCCAACACCTTCTTCTGCTTCGGCGTCATAATACTCCCATACTAATATAATACTAACGGCGTTATTGTAGGTCAAGTGAAATTACAGGCAATTTTGTCACTACCATCCCCTCATCTACTGCGCTGGATATACACACCTTTGGCGAGATTTTCGAAGATTTTACAGAATTTTCACAAAGGCAGACCGAGTACATTAACGCTGAGCAGAGAACTGTACGATATGAGTATCTCGATAACGAGGTTGGTAATCAGCAGTTCTGATGCTGACGAGTCTCAGAATTTTTTCGGTAGCCACAATATGTAGTATCGGGGCGACGGGACGGTGTTTGAACTTTTTTTGAAGCAATATCTGAGTGCTCTCGCCAGCCTGCCGCCAACGCGTCTTCACAGACTTATTGAGGTTATGGCTGACGCCGGCTAATGAATCAGCAAACTTCGCCTTGAAGTTCGTACAGTAGAAATCGGGATTTCTGCCAAAATGGCACACCATGTATCCACCAAGATGGGTTCGGTTCGAGTCATATTCACGTTCCCTGGTTTCCCTCGGTAAGTTCCGTATCGCCAACCCAGAAGTCTCGTTCAGGATAGTGCACGTAACGAATGTAGGGCTATGTTAGTATCTATCGTAACTGACAATTTCCTCAATCGGCTTTCTGCCTCTGAAAACTCCTTCCTTCGCTGCGTAACCGAGCGCGAGAAGCACTACCACTTCCATACTCTTGGGAACTGCGAGTATGCGTTCAGCACCGCGCTGGTCAAACGCTCCAATCCAGCACGTCCCCAATCCAACCGCGTGTGCGGCAAGAGTCATATGGTCCACCGCGATAGCAATATCTATCCTGTGAGCCGGTTCGCCTGAGCCCGTGGTCGCCGTCGGGTCGGTTGCCACTGCGACAATTACCACAGGTGCCTCTGCGACGAAATCCTGTCCCCGGGTGATTCCGGCAAGTTGTTTGCGAACGCGAGCATCCCTTACCACGATGAATTTCCACGCTTGCCTGTTAGCACCGGAAGGGGCGAGGCGCGCTGCTTCAAGCACCTGGTTCAACTTCTCCTGTTCCACTTCTCTCGGCAGATATGAACGAATTGAACGGCGTGTTCTTATGGCTTCCAGCACATCCATCGATCCTGTTCCTCCGAAAACTTTTGTCCAGTTATTAGACCAGCAGGTTACATAGTCCCTGATTCCGTCCCCTATCTTGCTCTCTTTATAAGTGGGATTCAAGCACTTTTCTTGCACTTCTGAATGTCTTTGAAAGTGAAACGGTAACTTCTCGCTGCTGGCAAACAGCAGCCGAAATCACTTTGATGAGACGCAAGAATCTATGTATAATTTACATAGGCAGGGAAAGAATGGGATGAAAGCGCCCAGGCCGCAACAGATTGTCGCATTCGTCTTTGTCATAATCGTAACGCTGGTATTGCACACATACCTACCCGCGCAGGAAGGCAAACCAAAACTTCCCGCAGAACTGAAACAGAAAGTTGACGCTCTCATTCAGCAACTCGGCGATGATAAATGGCGCGTCCGCGAAGCCGCAGAAAAAGAACTGTCACAACTTCTCCCAAAAGACCCAAAAGCATTTGACCCGCTCCTCGCGTATCTAAACGAGCAGATGGATACTACTCAGGATGTTGAAGTCAAAGTGCGCCTAGAAGGCATTACAAAACATTACCTTGAATTCGGAATCACTTCCTCTCTTCTTGAGAAATTTCCCAACGTACTTGATCGGCTGACCTCGCCGGACGAACAAATCAGAGAAACCTGTGTGAACAATTTAGGGAATTCAAAGCAGTGTGATGCGGTTAAACCACTTATAGGGGCGCTCAACGATAAGGCACCGCAAGTACGGCACGCCGCCGCATCTGCACTTGGTGCGACTGGCGATGAAAGGGCAGTGGAACCACTCATCAAGGCGTTGAGAGATGAGGGGACATACCTGTCTGAATTCAGAAATCCGCCGACGGTGCTTATTGTTGCCCAAGCGGCGGCGGATGCACTCGGTCTAATCAAGGATGCGCGGGCGGTAGAGCCGCTCATCAAGGCGCTCCAAGATGCATCCCCTGAGGTGCGCCGGTCAGTAGTCACCGCTCTTGAGAGCATCAGGGATGTAAGGGCTGTGGAGCCGCTTACCAAAGCGCTCAAGGACCCTGACTCGTGGGTTCGCTATTATGCGGTGCAAGCGCTCGGTCAAATCAAGGACTCAAGGGCGGTGGAGCCGCTAATTAAAGCGCTTGGCGATATAGACCCGCAGATGCGCAGAGATGTGGCAGACGCGCTCGGCAATATCAAAGACGCAAGGGCGGTGGAGCCGCTTGTCAACGCCCTTGGCGATTCTGACTCAGATGTTAGATATAAAGCGGCGCGGGCGCTTGGTAATATCAAGGACGCAAAGGCGGTAGAGCCACTAATCAAGGCGCTCGATGATGGGGGCTTCTATGTGCGCGTGATGGCGGCAGAGGCGCTTGGTGAAATCAGGGATAGGAGAGCGGTAGAACCGCTAATGAAAGCGCTCACTGACTCCCACGAGTGGGTTCGATATTATGCGGTCAAAGCGCTCGGTGAAATCAAGGATGCAAAGGCAACAGAACCGCTAATAAAACTACTCGACGATATAGACCCTAAGATGCGCGGAGGCGCGGCAGAGGCGCTTGGCAACATGAAAGACCGAAACGCGGTGGAAGCGCTTATCAACGTGCTGAGCAATGGCAAACCGGAGGCGCGCCAAGGGGCGGCATACGCACTCGGTAAAATCAAGGACAGAGAAGGGGTAGAACCGCTAATCGAAGCGCTGGGCGATGTAGAGGCTGTCGTGCGCTTGCGCGTGGCAGAGGCGCTTGGAGAAATTGGAGATAGGAGGGCGGTGGAGCCGCTAATAAAGGCTCTGCAAGATGCGCAACCAAAAATGCGCTGGGCGGTTGTCCAGGCTCTTGAGGACTTAGAGGACGCAAGGGCGGTGGAACCGCTCATCAAGACACTCAGTGATGAAGACCCAGGGGTGCGCTCTCATGCTGCAGAGGCGCTCGGTCTATCCCACGACGCAAGAGCAGTGGATCCGCTAATCAAAGCGCTGGCGGATGCGGACAGAGGGGTGCGCTGGGAAGTGGCACGGGCGCTTGGGTATATTAGGGACTCAAGGGCAGTAGAGCCCCTGATCAAAGTGCTCTGCAACGGAGACCCTGGGTTGCGTGAGTATGCAGCATACGCACTCGGTAACATAAGGGACGCAAAGGCGGCAGATGCGCTTCTCAAGGCGCTGCAAGATATAGAGCCGGAAGTGTATAAAGCGGCGGCGGATTCGCTTGGCGAACTGAAGGATGCGAGGGCAGTTGAACCTCTTATCAAACTGCTCGCGGATGCGAACGAGCGAGTACGCAGCGCCGCAGCCAAGTCGCTCGGGAATATCGGCGACACGAGGGCGGTAGAACCCCTAATCAAAGCGCTCTGTGATGGGGACTCTTATGTGCGCCAGAAAGTGGCGTATGCGCTCGGTGAATTGAAGGACGCGAGGGCAACGGAGCCGCTTATCAAAGTACTTGATGGCGAAGACCAACGCGTTGCGAACGCGGCCAAAGAGGCTCTCACAAAGATTGGCAAACCTGCTCTGGATTCGCTCAAAGATGCGCTTGAGAAGGAGAAAGACGAGAGGATAAAAGAGAAACTCAAAGAGATTATAGGTAGAATTACAAACGAGTAATCTCTTGCCGCCGCTCCGACGCTGAAGAATATTCTAAATAGTCCAGACTCGGCTGTCAGTTGTCGCTGAAAGCGGGACGGTCGAGTGGCTGACGCTTCAGAGGAGACGCTACAGCCTTCCAAGAAAAGTGACCTCATACGCCTCAGCAAGATGCGCACCAGTGACACGTCATCTTCCTTGAGTTACTCAAAGTAGTCTTATCCTACTCAAAGTTAGAGAGAAGATGGCGTAGCGCCTGAGCGCTGCTCTCAGTCGCGTCAGCGACTCTGGATGTTTCCCAAGTCCGACCTGCGCTCTTATTCTTTCATCTCTCTTGGCGGAGGAAATCTTTTCAGCCACTCCTCCTGGCTCTGGATATACGAATGTAACTCCGTATGTTGTTTGAAAGCAGGGTCTGTCGCAAGTTTTCGCAACAAAGGCTGGTCCACAAATGAACCCCACGCCATGAGAATCTCAGCGGCGGCGTAGCGGACTTCAAGCGGCGTCTTTTCATCCTGCGCCAAACGCCGAGCAGCATCCAATGCCAAATCACGCGTCTTAAGGCGATACCACCATATATGCGTTTCCTTGCATCCCACCGCCTGGTTTATGACCTTTGCCGCCGACAAACGTACGCATGTGTCAGTATCGTGCTCTATCAGTCTCACCAGAGTTGGAAGATGCCACAACGACGCCCGTTTTCCGAGCACATCGAGAATCCTCACCTTTTCAGCAGGCTCTTTCTCAATCTCAAGGGCGTTGAGCAGTGCACGCTGGATTTTGTATGAGCAGACTAACCCGAGCGAGGCGACTGCTTTTCTGCGAAGTGAATCCTCTTTGCTTTCAATGGCGGCGACGCGTTTCTGAATCTGCTCGTCAGACCAGAACAGGTCGCCCGGGTCTATAACAGGGGGATGCTCTTCGGCAATTTTATCAGCGAGGGATTCCCGTCCCTCTTTGAGCCACCATTTGCGCGCTTTTTCTACCGCAGCGCACCGCTCTTCCTGGCTCTTATCCGGTGCGTAACCGAAATCCTTGCATGTCAGTTCCTGGAACTTTTGAGCCGCTACGTCTGCCCTCCCGCCAGAACTGGGTTCAACTTCCATCTCAAGCGCTTTCGCAACAATAGGAATTGCCCAGTTCTTGCCATATTTGGCAGCCCAAATCAACTGTTCATTGACAAACCAGGTGTCTAACTTTCCCGTCGCCTGGAAGCGGCGGGCAACCTCCTCATACGCTTTCTTGTCGCCATACTTATAGATGTAAATGTAGTCTCCTGTGAGGCATTTGTTCCCCCAAAACCGCGTAAAAGCGGCGCGCAACAATGTGTGCGGGTCTACCCGGTTGAGAACTTCGGCAATGGAACTGTTGAAATAACACCCCTCCTCACCGAGGCATTTATGCAACTCCTTGATGACCGCTTCTGGACCGTCGAGCATCGCGATCACCTCCAGTTCGTAGGAAGAGTCATAGCCGCGGCGGGCGAACTGGTTGCGTATCATCTGCGCCTGTGAACTGCCTTTGCTGGTCTGCCACCATTGGCTGATATTTTCAATAATGGATTTCCTCTGTTGAAGAGGCTCTTCGTGCAGGTGTTTTGTGCTTGATAATGAACTGTAGAAGAGGCAACCCACGATTTTTTCCAGACATTGGACAGCCACATCCTGGCGGTGCAACACATAGTATCTTGTGTCCCAACTTCTGCCCCACCCGATGGTCCGAGTGGGCGTATCGTCATCGAGCGCTTCAATCAGGTATGGGATGGCGGGCATCCCGAAGGCGACGAGTTGGTCTGCCGCAGTCGGACTGCCGCCAGTTGGGGAAAAAAGGTCTGGATAGCCGGGATCAAAGTATTGCTGGCCTGCGAGATCACGTAATTGATATATCCAGTATCGGATGTTCTCTTCCTGCGTGCGTTCTTCCGGCTTCTTCTTGAGAAAGTCGGGCTGCGGTGTTGCTGCTTCTCTTTCAAGCGGTTTTATCAGAGACTCAAGTTGCTTATCATATTCGCTGCCCGGGTAGTCAGCCAGCAGTTTCTTGCAGGTAGCGAGAAACTCTTTTCTGGAACCGCCGTCCTGGAATCTGAACATCGCAGGACGCAGGATTTGCCAGACAAGCATATTATACAGGCGCGATATGGCGCTTGAATTGAGCCTCAACGCCTCATCGATTAGCGCCTTCGCTTCGTCCTTCAGTCTATACTCAAGCGCAGCGCACGCCAATCTGACTTCAAGTCCTGGCCCGGACTCGCGAAGACTCGCATATTTGCGGTAATCCAGGATGCCGTAGAAATCCCATTTGTGTTTCTCTTCAGACTTACGCTCTTTCAGTGACTGGATTAGGTCACTCAAATCGGTTTTGAAGTCCGCTGGTTCCATTTTCCCAATGCGCGCCTTTTCCACGCACACTTCTGTCAGGTCAGATGCTATCAGGGTAATCTTCTCTTGGTCTTCGGAAACTTTCCAGGCGCAAATATGTTCACCTTCCTTGCCCTCTTTGGGGTAAAGATGCACCCATTGAAGTTTTGAGACTTGAGGCCATTTCGTCCTGGCGAGTTTGTCAAGCGCATCCAGGTTCTCCTTCTGGTCTCTCTCGCGGTCTTTCGTGGCTGCGATTACTGCTGAACGCAGAATCTCAGAGGTCTCCTTTGGCATCGGAGCATACGCTACTGCGGGTTCTTCAGCCGCAACTATGCTTGAGAAACAAAGAGAGAGCAGCAGGACCATTATTCGTAAAAGACAACGCTTCATTTGCTTTACCTCCCAAACACCTGTATCAAGAGTCTCTTCAGTAACCGCTAATTCGGCTTTTTGACTGAAAAGCCTTTCATTATTCGGTCTTTCAAGTCGCCCTCCGGACCCGAGTAATAGACTTCGTAAGCGCCAGTTTTTCCCAGCAAAATGAAGTTATGGGTGCCGCTCTTGTGATACGGACACTCCTCGCTTGCAGAGAGCGGCCAGAGACACAGCGTCACAACCGGCTCTGCCTTCTCTTCTTTTGCGCTTGCCTGAAGGATAAGACACTTCTTTCCCTCTAACTCGCCAACTTCCGCCTTGGTAATCTGCATGCTTTCTGGCAAAACGGCTGCAAATGTGGCATTGGCTTTCTGGAGTTCTTCCTGGAGCGGCTTCCTCGCGCTTTCAAGAATCAGCAGGAACCAACTCTCAAAGTAGTTTGCATAATCTGGAGGTAAGGTATGTCCCATCCCGTAGACTGAGTGCACTACACACAATCCGCCCTTCTCCCTGAACGCATCCTGAAATCTGTCTCTCATTGGCTTTTCTGTGCCTTCCCAGGCAACAAGCATTATCTTGTCCTTCACGCCATCGGGAATCTTTTCAGCGCTGGGTACGGGTAGCCCGAGAGGGCAGAATACTATTGAGCCCAGCACGCGTTCCGGATATCTCATAAACACTTCCATCGAAACTGACGCGCCCTGGGAAAAACCAGAGGTTATCAACCTGTTCCTGTCAATAGGATATTTCTTTTCAGCCTCATTCAGCGCCTCTTCTATGCGTTCTAACCCGAATTTTTCACTGATATTTTCACAATTCGCGATGAGAAAAGACCTTTCTAATTATAATGTGTGAAGTTACGCTTCCTCCAACACTATAAAACAGAAAGGTCTTTCTATGACAGACTGTAACACAAGACACATCCGCTTTTCAAGCCTCGGTCGAAAATATTTGCTTGCCGATTTCACCGGCGAACATATCACCTCAGACGCGGGCGCTCTCCTTCTGCGTGAGGCGGATAAACGGCTGCGTCTCACCGAATCTCTCGCAAAATGTATCACAGACCCGCGGGAACAGGACCAATTGACTCACTCAGTTCTGAGAATGCTACGGCAGAGAATCTACGGAATCGCGCTGGGGTATGAAGACCTCATAGACCACGCAACGCTGCGTGAGGACGAACTGTTCAAGATACTCGCACAGTCCAATGAAACTCTGGCTTCCACGCCGACGCTGTGCCGGTTTGAGAACTGGATTGACAGAAAGTCGCTTGTGCGGATGAGCATAGCATTGGTGGAAACATTTATCGCTTCGTTTGCAACGCCGCCTGAGGAACTGATTCTTGACTTCGACGCCACAGACGACCCTGTCCACGGAAAGCAGGAGTTGTCTTTCTTCCACGGCTACTACGACAATTATTGTTTTCTGCCGCTGTATGTTTTCTGCGGCGAGCGATTGCTGGTCGCATATCTTCGTCCGAGCAACATAGACGCTGCAAAGCACAGCCGCGCAATCCTGAAACTGCTGGTGAAGCGGTTCCGCGAGGTGTGGCCGAATGTAAGAATAATTGTTCGTGGCGACTCAGGATTCTGCCGCTGGGAGACGATGCGCTGGTGCGAGAAAAACAGGGCGGGATACATTTTCGGCATAGCGCGCAACGCAGTACTGGAGCGGCTTGCGTGGCAGTTGACAGAGAGAGCGAAAGAGGAGTATGAGAGGACGAAGGAGAAGCAGCGGATATTTGGCGAGGTGCGGTATGCAGCCCAGACCTGGGATGTAGAGCGCCGCGTGATAGTAAAAGCAGAGCATATGGAGAAAGGAGCGAACCCGCGTTTTGTAGTAACGGATCTTTCCGGCAAGGCGCAGTATTTGTATGACGAAATTTACTGTCAGCGAGGCGAGATGGAGAACCGCATAAAGGAGCAGCAGCTTGACCTGTATGCGGACAGGACGAGCGCGCACAGGTTTGTTGCGAACCAGTTCAGGTTGCTGTTAGCGTCCGCGGCTTACGTGTTGGTAGAACACATCCGCCGTGTAGGGCTTGCAAATACTGAGTTAGCGGACGCTCAATGCGGGACGATAAGATTGAAGTTGTTCAAACTGGGGGCGCGGATAGTGAAGAGTGTTCGGAGAATAGTTGTACATATTGCTTCCTGTTACCCCTACGCGCAGATTTTGAGGCGTGTTTCTGAGCGACTGGTTCCGTGCTGAGTGTAGCAGAACGCCGCTGGTGGAGGCAGACCTCTGTAGCCGCTGGGGGTAAGGGGGTTTGTCTTTGCGCCGAGGCGAATGACCTCTCTCCGT
>Ga0315280_10007162_pt1 | contig 15092 bp, 18 predicted proteins | sample YL17G06_40_MG_FD_203697 | JGI IMG/M metagenome (GOLD analysis project Ga0315280, IMG submission 203697) | Sediment microbial communities from Yellowstone Lake, YNP, Wyoming, USA - YL17G06_40 | ecosystem: Environmental > Aquatic > Freshwater > Lake > Sediment | place: USA: Wyoming | collected... | reverse complement strand
AGGCCTTCGCCGACTACATCGGCAGAAAACGCGCGGTGGCCGTCAACAGCGGCACAAGCGGCCTGTTTCTGTGTATGCTGGCGCTCGAGATAGGGCAGGGCGATGAGGTCATAACCACTCCATTCACATTCATTGCATCCACAACATCCATTATGATGGCCGGCGCCAAACCGGTCTTTGTCGATATCGACCCGGCGACTTTGAATATCGACCCCGCCGGCATCGAGGCGAAAATCACGAGTAAAACGAAGGCTGTCCTGCCGGTGGAAATCTTCGGCAGCCCCGCCGGCTTCGACAGAATCTGCGAAGCTGCCCGCAAACACAACCTCAACGTCATCGAGGATAGCTGCGAGGCGTTAGGCTCGGCGCTCAACGGCAAAAAGGCCGGCACGTTCGGCACAATGAGCGTATTCGGCCTCTACCCAAATAAGCAGATAACCACCGGCGAAGGCGGAATGATTCTGACCGACCGGGACAATCTTGCCGATGTGTGCGTCTCGCTTCGCAACCAGGGCAGGGCCAAAAACGGCGGCTGGCTCGACCACGAACGGCTCGGCTACAACTATCGACTAAGTGACATCAACTGCGCACTCGGAATCATCCAGCTCTCGAGAATCGAAGAAATAAAAGCAAAGCGCCGCCAGGTCGCAAAGTGGTATCAGGAAATGCTCTCTCTCGACAAAAGGTTGATTGTTCCGGCTGAGCTGCCCGGCTGTGAAATAAGCTGGTTTGTCTTTGTTGTCCGCCTGGCAGATAGCGCCGCCTCCGGGCAGCGAGACAGGATTTTGCAGGCGATGCGGGAACGGGGGATTCAGGTCAACAATTATTTTTCACCGGTGCACCTGCAGCCCTTTATGGTCGAGCGTTTCGGCTGCAAGCCGGGTGATTTCCCCATCGCCGAGTCTATCTCCAGAACGACTATTGCCCTGCCGTTTTATAATAACCTTACCAAAGACCAGGTTGCAATTGTCTGCCAGACGTTAAAAGAGGTCCTGGACGCGACTTTATCCCGCATTTAACGGTGGTTAGGGTGTGCTCCGCACACCATTTTCTTGTCATTCCCACACAGGGCCTGCCCTGAGCGAAGTCGAAGTATCGAACGGGACCCGAAGGCCGGCCCTCTTTTGCGAATTCTACGCCAGTTTGTAGGCGATTTGTTCGTCCAGAATGTCTTTGACGGTAAGGGCGATTATGCTCTTGCCGGTCTTCTTGAAGAACGATTGTATTTCGCCGATGGCGTCGGATGAGAAATCGAAGGAAACAAAGAACCCTTTCGTGCGGTCTTCGCGCATCATCACCGCCTCAAAGGCATCAATATCCGTCCTGCCAACCTTGTCTTTCTGTTTGACCTGAATGGGATACCATACATCCATAAAGTCCAGTTCAGTTTCCTTTTTCTTCGGCGTGGCCGAGACGGGATAGATGCGGCCGTCATAAATTGTGCCATTAACAACCTATGTCGGCATAAACCTCGTTTTCTCCTGTTATCCGGTCAATAGGGATCGGTGCTTCTTAGATCGGCATTGATGCCTTCACCACCTTCTTCTCCATCCGCACCATAGCTGATAATGACGAAGGGTCTTCCGCTTTCAGGATACAACTGGTAAACAAAATCGTGCCCCCAGGAGTCTTTGGGGATTTTGGTTGTTTCCAGATACCCGCCCGGCTCCCATCTTGTTACATCGGTGGGTTGTTCCACAAGTGCGCGCAGGCCCTCGTCTTCTGTGGGGTATCTGCCGGTATCGAGATTGAATTGAATGACGGCACTGTGAAGTATCTTCAAGATGGCGATGACTGGGGCTTGTTTTTTCGCCTCGTATGAGGATAGTATAGATGGTATAGATAATATAATGTAAATCACGACAATTACTGCAATGACAGTTGCCATGACAATTAGCGTTGATTTAACAAGGCTTCTTTGGGGAGGCGGCAGTATTGGCGACTGTGGCTGTACGACAGGTGCATGAATATCTACCGGGGTTGGTTGTGCCACTGCGGGGTTTGATAACCTGTCATAACATTCTTTGCATAGAATATGGTTCTGCCAGGTATAAGCCTGTTCTAATTCTCCGATAATCCGCTTACAGTTTTCGCACGTTTCTATTGCCATAAAGACTCTTTTTTTGTTACAGACGATTTTATTATAAGCCCATTGAGTTAATCTTATAGGCTATTTTCGTCAATTCTGCAAGAATTACAAGAGTTAAAAGGCGGGTCGATATAAATAAGGTCGATGCACTCATCAGGGAATTTTTTGAGTTGGTCGAGATTATCGCCGCAATATATTACCCGCGTATCGACCAAAGCCGATGGCCTGCCGCCCGCCGGGGCTTTCCTGGAATCGAATGTATCTTTCTTCGCCATTTTTTATTAAAGTATCATTTTAAATTCAATTTTGCTATTCCTTTTTTTATCTATATATTTATCTCTTTGAGATAATTATTTATCTTTGATTTCTTCAAACACATCTTCAATATCTTTGCACGTTTTTTTTACAATTTTTATATCATCGACAATAAGATCTAATGAACAATTTATTAGACCGGGACTATTTTCCCAAGGTTTTTTAAAATATTCGAGATCTTCGGGGCCGATGAAGCTCACTTCTTTAACATTACTTAAAGACTTCAGAAAACTTTTTATGTTGTGTATTGAACATGATATCAATGACAATGCGTGAGCATTGCTTTCAGCATTCCAATTAATAGATACTCTACGAGTCTTAAAATTAGGATCTCTGCCAATATTTTCTCCCTTGATTTCTTGAGCAATTAAAAAACTACTTCCATATTCGCTACCACCCAATGATGTCATTTTATCCTCTGGAACCACAACACCGGGAGAATCTTCTAAGCCCACTGATATTGAGAACCCGCCAGATTTAATGCGACAACCATGTTTAATACTATTATATTCATTTCTAAATTTTTCACTAAGAAAATCACGACTTAATTCCCGCCAAAACTCACCATACTTAATCGCCATCTCTTCATTTTCTTTTTTTATTTCTGTTAGATGTATCATTAAAGCAAAATCTTTCCACGATGATATTTTTGTGTTATATGCAGGGCTTAAATGGCGATTAAAATTACAATCTCCAATTTCTTCTATGATCTTTGGAACATCGCTAGGTTTATATTTCAGCATCCATGCATAGAAACAGTGAGGAGCTTGCAAAGTAGCACTTATTAGAGAAAATAGGGTTTCAAGAGAATGCGCGTAAGTAGCTCTTATTGCTAAAGCCGCTTTCTGTTTATGTTCCGATTTCAATTGTTCGTAATATAAGTTTCCTAAGAATTCAAAATACTCGGAATCAATATTATTGATAGCTTCCAAATTTCTCTGTGGCAAATCAACACCCCAGAGACAATATGGTCTATCATATACTTTGAACTGGATATATTGAATTCCACTTTGTGATATTCCTGCAAGTCTTTGATTTTCTAATTTGCCATTCATTTCACAAAACCTAAATATTAAATTTTATCTTATCATTCTCTGCCAACCGCCCTTTCCTGTCAAGCCCGCGCGGAGGAAATTAACTCTCTCGCCCTAAGCAATTTTAAAAAATCCAGACCAAAGCAAGCTGGCGAGGCACCCTCCCCACCCCGTTTTCAACAGATAAAACTTGCCCCATGCGGAGAATACTTCCGGTTTTATCTGCGCAAATCTGTGTCAATCTGTGGTTCAATTTCTTTTATCTTTTCTCTGTGGTCTCTGCGCTCTCTGTGGCTAAACAAAATCTGTGTTAATCTGTGCAATCTGTGGTTAAAACAGCTTTTTACGAAAATCCATTGTCCGCCGCACAACGCCCTGTTTTCAAGACCTAAAACTTGCCCCGCCTGCCCTGAGTGAAATCGAAGGGCCTGCCCTCGAATGGTTCTATCGGGGGCCTGCCCGCCCTTAAGAAGGATGTCAATCCCTTCTTATTTTCGGCCAGAATCGGCATTTTGCCGGAAGGCAACGAAGTTGACTTCGCGGTCGATGACAAAGCTTTCGACAAAGCCCGCTTTACGAGAAAGATTTGTCGAGAACGCATCCCTGGCCAAATCCTCTGTGTCCTCTGCGACCTCTGTGGCAAAGATATTTTGCCGTGTTAATCTGCGTAAATCCGCGTCTGAAAAATTTGTGTCTATTCGTGTTAATTCGTGGCTAATCTTTTATCCTTCTTTCCGTCAAAATTTTTATTGAAAATACAACAGGACTTTGGTATAATATCAATAATTGGGGGAGGCCCCCCAAATGAGTCCGCGGAGAACCGCACGTAACGGAACAGCAGTTCCACGAACCAGACCATTTTAACCATAAAAAGGTTCAGAATTATAAAATCTTATGAAAAACGCAGTGCTAACCCGCATATTTCATGAGTTTTGCGAAAATGTCACTTAACTTTTTTAATAACAAATACTTATATCTCTGTGTTCTCTGTGTGCTCTGTGGCTAAAAAATATACATTTACTCTGTGGCTATGAGTCAATTATGCAAAACAAACCCAATTTCCTATAGCTATAAAATGAACACAACCATCTTATTAACAAAGGATTATGAACAAATAACTATGAACAATGAACCAATAAAAACAAACCCAATCAAACCCAATGTTATCCGCTTCAAGCAGACTTGTCCGCCTCTGGCGGTTTAGGATTTTTTAGCTATTTCTATTTGGCATTTGGGGTTTTTTATATTAAGTATTTATTAGAGGCAAACGTATAGAGCCGACCCGGGGGCCGGCCGTTTAGAAGTAACCTTCGCAGGAAGGGAGAATTTTTAAGATGTCCTGGAGAATCAAATTTATATTTTTGCTGATAGTCTATTTTTCCGGCTTCGCAACCGCAATTTATACATTAGCACCCGCGCCGCAGGGCCAGGCATATCAACCCACCGACAAGACATTTGTTTATTCAGCTATAAAGTCGGATGATTTCGCAAAATCCTTCAATGCCGGAATGCACAAGTGCATCGACTTTGGCAAAGATGCCGCCTGGCGCATAACTAAATACTTAAAAGAGAAAATCGACGAAAAACAAATGCAAAAGAATACCTGAAGCAGCAGGACCGACTCGTCTCGCTGCTCTTGATTGCTAACGTGTCGTGATACGTACGTAACCTAAGTAATGAGAGGGGGGTGCGTATGTAGGATTGGCTGGCCGTGGGATGCCGGGGACCCACGGCCAGGTCTTTTTAATCACGCCCAAGGAACCCCCAAACCTTCAGCAAATTTCTTTCTCCCTTTTCCACTGCCCACACCCATCAAATTTCTTGTGTCCATTCAACGAGTAGTAGCGACTCTCCGCTCGAAACAAGTCAAATATGCGATTGGGCCCTGCGGCCAGGGAAGATTTGCAGAAGGACCCTCGCGGGAAAATAGACCGAAAATTGTTTCCATCCTCTGCTGCGAGCGGTAAAATAAATGGCAGGATTTGAATGCGATTAAGAAGTAGCTAAAACCGAAGGCTTTTCAGGAGGTGCTATTATGGTTATGGGAATGGCGTGCAGATTGCCGCTGTGGCCGTTGGGGCCAATCGTGGGTTGCCGAATCCTTGTGGCGCTGTTGGCAATTGGAGGCGTGATTTTCTCTCTGGTTATGCTCGTTGATTGTTTGAAGCGCCCGGCCTCAAAGTTCTATCGCCCGCTTACGAAAAACGCCCAGTACGATAGACTCATCTGGGCCGGGGCGATTGTGCTGTCGCTGTGGTTTTACTTCTTAGGCGCGATAGTGTACCTGGTTGTCGTGAAAACCGCCAAGCCGGAAGACCGCGACTAACTCCACAGCTTTACACTTTAAGTTTTAATCTTTAAGCTGAGCGACACCGGACCATACACGCCCAAAATATGTTGCGCAGCAAAACTGAAAAGGTCAGGTCAACTCAATATTAATCGGCTTTTTCGGTAAAGTTAAGGCGGTAACCAGCTCTTTGCCGAGGCGGTGTGCCTCAGATAAAGCCGCAGGATGCTTTTGGATTTCAGCGGCGGCGTTAATTTTGTTGACGAACAAGCCGCCCACATATCGCATCTGGAGCATATCGAAATAGGACTTCGTTGTTAAGCGGACGGACTCGAACATCTTTATGCTCTTTGAGCCGCCCACCGCGATGACCATTGCCCTGCGATTTGCTGCGTCCGTGATAAGCTCCCTTTTAAGCACGTATCTGTGTGCCCAGTGGCACTGGGCCCGGTCGATAAGGGCCTTGGCCTGGGCGCAGATGTTCATAAAAAATACGGGAGTTGCAAATATAAGCCGCTGCGTATTAAGTAACTTCGCCGAGAGCTTCTGGTAGTCATCCTTAATTACGCAGACACCCGTGGCGTAGCACGCGTTACACTCGCTGCACGGCGCAATACCAAAATCGCAAAGACGTATATATTCAACACTCGCCCCCGCAGACTCAGCGCCTGCCAGTGCCTGGCATAAAAGTATGTCGCTATTGCTATTGGCACGCGGACTGGCCGAAATGCCGAGCACCCTGACACTCATAGTTTGCCCTCATTTACCGGGGCCGATACAAAATCGCCCAAAATACACAGGATAATCTAACATTTCCTGACCGATAGATGGGATTCTAAAAAAAGCGGGCCAAATTGCAAGAAGATGTTAAGCGGCAGGCTGCGCTACTTGACTGACGGCCTCAAGAAGTATATAATAACCATTGTTCATCAATAATTAGATATGAGGAGCAAACCAATGAAAGCAAAACACTCGCATAAGATAGTAATCGAATGCCTGCTGGCGATGGCAATACTGACCTGGTATCTTCCGGGAGCAGATGAAGCCTACGGTACTACAATCAGAAACGGAATGGCCTTGTCAGCTTGCAGCGACGGAAAGCTGGTTCGCTACCGGCTCATCGAAGGAAGTATGCTTGTGGACGACTGCACAATATGCGGCCGGCCTCCTATTCCTATTCCCATACGGGGTTACTTCTGGCTGGAGCTCGTGGAGCAAAATCCGTTGTTCTCGGATTATTTAGTAAGGGGCCTGACCTTCACAGACACCTTCGGGGACTCGAATTACGTCGGCCGGATGGAAGGCACATATCACATAGGCGGGGAAGTCGCCCTCTTGCAGCAAATGACGCTCGAAGGGCGCATCAGTCAATATGAGGACCTAAAATTTGCCAGTGAAGCAGGCCCGCCGCAATCGCATACATCGTCAGCGTTTAGCGGATAGCGTCGTAGCGTCCAGTTTTTTCCTATTCGCTCCACGCTGCACGCTCCACGCTAAGGAGGCCGAGACAATGAAGGTCAATATTGGAAGCCGCATCCTCGAACTGGTCGAGGGCGACATTACCGAGATGGAAACCGACGCCATCGTCAATGCCGCCAATGCCCAGTTGATTTTGGGCGGCGGCGTCGCAGGGGCAATCAAAAGAAAAGGCGGCCCAAAAATCCAGCAAGAGTGCGACAAAATAGGAGGGACATTCGTTGGTGGGGCCGTCATAACTACCGGAGGCAGTCTCAAGGCAAAATACGTAATCCACGCCGTCGGGCCGCGGATGGGCGAAGGAAACGAAGACGAAAAATTAAAGAATGCGACTCTAAACTCGCTCAAACTTGCAGACAGCAAAAACCTCAAGAGCATCGCCTTTCCCGCAATCAGCGCCGGCATATTCGGCTTTCCAATCCAGAGGTGTGCCGAGATAATGCTCAAAACAACCATTAGCTACCTCAAAGGTTCACCCGCCGTATGTCCGGCGGGGCAAACTGGCCTGGAAAAGGTCGTCTTTTGTCTCTTCGGCCAGGATAGTTACCAGGTCTTTGAAAACCAGTTGACGCAGTTCGCTAAAGGCGAATCAAAATGAAGGCAATGGTATTAGACAAGCACTCGCCAATCGAAGAGAGACCTTTGAAACCGGCTGACCTGCCGAAAGACGCGGAACTCGAATATCGCGTTATAGCAGTAAATAAAGCAGGCGTTGGTCAGCCGAGTAACACCAAAATGGTCGTTTTGTAAATTGTGACTTGTGGATCATATTGTTTATATGTATAATAAACCCTGTTCAGGTTATTATACGGCACTGTATAATTCAGAAGTCAGGCAAAAGGAATAGAAATGAAATTTACCCAATATTTTCTTTATACAAGAAATCGGCCGGATCGCTCGTGTATCAAAGAAGAATGGATTCACAATGCCATAGATAACCCCATAAGAGTAGAAATTCAGAAAGACGACAGAATTCGAAAATGGATATACGTAAAAGAAGTCAATAAATATCTGCGGGTTATTCTGCTTTCGGACGGTGTAACCGTGCACAATGCTTTCTTTGACCGCAATTTTCAGGAGTAATGTTATGAAGATCAAGTACTTTACAGATACGGATACTGCTTTGGTGGAGTTTTCAGACCATCAGGTGGCGCAGACCAAAGAGATAAACGAGAATATATACGTTGATTTGGACGCGGACGACAATCTGGTGAACATGACTATCGAGCATGCGAGCAAGCAGGCCAATATAGCAGAGGTAGCTTATCAACAGATTGAAAGGCAGAGCGCCTGAACAGCAGACTTTGGCAGGATGTCGCCACGGCAATCGAGACAGAATCAACTTTGGTTGAACAGCCGCTAAAAACAGAACTCGAATATCGCGTTATAGCAATAAATAAATCCGGCGAAGGTCAGCCGAGCAATACGGTGATGGTGGTTTTGTAAATTTAGCCACAGAGGCCACAGAGAACACAGAGTTTTTTGACAGGATAACAGGATATAAAAGTTGGCTTACAACGTGGCATTGTCGGCGTGCATTGAGGCATTGTTGCTTTACATCGTGCCATTGTTAGGTTACATCGTTGCATTGTAAGGTTACATCGTGGCATTGTCGCTTTACATTGAGGCATTGTTGGCTTACAATGTGGCATTGTAAACGGGCAAAAAGGCGGGTAAGTCGTTAATTTTAAGACAGTTAGGCGAATAATCGCCAAAGAGGCAACAAAATGATTTCACCACAAAGACGCTGTTTAAGGCGGCAGATAGGAAATATCGAAAAAATAAAAAAATAAAAGGCAATTCGAGGAAAATTTTGATATAATTGTGGAATTGAAGGGCTTGTCTGCGTAGCCGGGCGTTTAATATAGGAAATCCCAGTAAAAGTATAGGAGGAGTGAATTATGTTTATTAAATTAAAATCGTTGCTTTTATCACTAATTGTCTTTGCAGGTACACCACTTATTTCAGAAGCGGCTAACTTGGCGGATTACATTCCCCTGAGTTTGGGAAGTTCGTGGACTTATCGGAATGCTGCTAATCCAAGTGACACCTACACGGTAAGTGTTTTCGAAAAGTTCGTATTTAGTGGATTTAACGGACAACCAGCGGTCAAATTTGGGACTGATTCCAATAATTACAGTATTGTTTACAATGATGGGTCCTCTGTAAGCTCCTATGCGGTTACGGAGCAGGGTGTTACTTTTGGGACATCTATTGGGAATTTCACAGATGGTACTTTCTTTAATCTTACAACTTCCAGCTGTGATAGTCCTCCTCCTGAATGCCTTATCGAAAACCCCACTAATTTTGTACTATTGCGGATGTATGATAACCTTGACCCTGCCCTTAAAAGTGTTTATGGTATTGATCCATCGTTAACCAACCTTGTTCTCTGGGCAACCTACGATGGTATATATCCGCCAAATTCACAAAATAGCATTGTAGAATCAAACCTTGGCTTCACCATCCCATACGCGGTTACACATCTTGAATGGTATGCTACAGGTGTGGGTAAAATTGTTGATTTAGATATTGAGGCAGCATCCGGCGATATCGGAACACGGTACGAACTGATTGCTCACAATATAGTGGCCGGACCTGTCTGTACACAAAGGCCCACAGGTGATCTCAATTACGACTGCAAAGTTGATTTCCAAGATTTTGCGTTATTTGCAAATAGTTGGCTTGAATGTAATCTTGACATCCCACAGGTAGGCACAGCCTTCCCGATAGCCAATACCTCGGGGCGTGAGATGAGCGCAAGTGCTGCCTTTGACGGCACGAATTTCCTGGTAGGCATACAGGGTGACGCTACCGCCGACCAAAGCATCACGGCACAGTTCGTCTCAAAGACAGGCGCCCTCGTGGGCTCCCGTATATCATTAGGCACCACAGGCGGCGCTCCGCAGGTTGGCTTTGACGGGACGAATTACCTGCTTGCATGGGCGGAGGACGCGGAGTATTCGACATTCATATCAGGACAGTTCGTAGATACATCAGGAGCGCTTGTAGGTTCACGGTTCACCATTGCCACAGGTACGGACATGGAGACGGGCTTTCCCGGCGTTATCTTTGACGGCACAAACTGTTTCGTCACATGGAGAAATAGGAGTACGGCAGGTAACGGGGATACTGCGGATCTATTTGGGCAGTTTATAACACCAAGCGGCGCAAAGCTCGGCTCAGTCGTATCCATCAGCACGGCCGCGCACGGGCAGCGGGAACCTTCTATCGCCTTTGACGCCGCTAATATCCTTGCCGTATGGGCCGATGGCCGCAACCAGAGCGCGTGCTACACCGATAGTAATGGCACGCACTGTTTCGAGTCGGATGTGTACGGCCAGTTCATTACAAAGTCCGGCGCTTCAGCGGCCGGAACCCTTTCAGGGAACAATTTCCTTATAAACGCAGGCACGCTCCCGCGCGACAACCCCACGGGCATCGGCTTTGACGGAACGAATTACCTTGTAACATTTATTGAACAGACTGCGTTCGATGGGCCTATTTGGGAGGCGTACGGCATCCTTGTTACGAAGACCGGCGCCACAATAGGCTCTAAGTTTGTCATAGGCAACACAGCAACAAGCCAGAAGATGTTTCCGCTGCCTACCTATCTCGGAACCAAGTACCTTGTTACCTGGACAGACGGGTTTGGGACCACATCGGCGAGCGTAAAAGGCATATATATAACAACATCCGGCACGTCTGAAGGCTCAGAGTTTACGCTCTTCTCACCCGCCTCATCGGGCGCAGTGCCGTGGTTAGGCATGGTGTTTACCGGAGGCGGGGTAAACCTTGCCGTCACAGACTGGGGCATCCCTGACATGACTGACCCCTTTAGTGTGGACCTCTATACCAGCGCGGATGTGATGGGTTCAATTATAACTACCCCCTGAGAACCTTCTCCCACAAAGAAAGAGGGTTTTATTAAGTAAGGCCCCGAAAGGGGCCTCCCTGCAGGCAGGGAACCAGAAGTAATGGACTTGGCCATCCTGCGGATTGCATTAGCGCAGGCAATGGTCTCAGGGCTTACCGGCAACGCGGCGCTTTACCCAGCGTAGAAACGCAGGGCTTTCTAACGGAGTAAAGAACGCCCTCGTGTAGGCCGATATTACTATAGGAGCACATTTTGCCCCATTTTCCGTTGGCCAAATTTCGTAATATGTGAACAAGGCTCGATAAAAAACAGTAGAACTGCTGGTAAATATCGATTTATTTTTTGCCGCAATTTCTGCAATAAAAATACTGCACATCAGCGTCTAATTATGTAGAATAACGAATGTTTTTAAGGCATTTTGTGCGAATAAGCAGTGAGAAAAAAATAATAACGTATGGAAAATTATACGGCAGGTATGAAAGGGTAAATTATATGAAAACTCTAAAACGCATATTGATTATGGCTGTTCTGGTTAATCTAACCTTACTGGTAACAACGGATGCGCTGGCCCGCAGTCACGGATACGTCTATATTGGCGTCGGCCACCATTATCCGCACCATTACCGGCATGGTTATTGGTATCCTCCCCCTTTCTACTACGTTGGATACCCTTTTGGATACCCTTATTGTTGGACGGAAGATTGCTATCCTGATGTGTTTGTCGAAAGACCCGTAGTTATAGTCCGGGAAACTGCGACACCGGCACAAGTCTATAGGGTTCCTGCGGTGCCCGATGAAGAGACGCTCAGCTTGTTTGCATCTATACGAAACAAAAAAGCCGAACTTATCAAGCAGCTTCAGTCCACTGACAAAACCGAAAGGATAAAAGCTATCGCAGACCTGGCCGGCCTGACCTATGACGACCAGGTAAGGGAAAAACTCAAAGACATTCTGCTAAACGACCCTGACCCGGATTTGCGTAAAGAGGTCGCAAAGGCCTTTGGCAAGTCTAAAAACGACGCGGTTATCTCGATTCTGGAAGAAGTCAGAGTGGGCGATGACAATAAAGAAGTACGCCAGGCGGCAGACCAGGCCATAAAGAACATCAAGGGAACCGGTAATTGACTTTTCTATTTTGAATCGGTGACTCTAAACCGAAGTATTGAAACGGCAATGAATTATACCTTCATTGCCGTTTTTGTTTGGATGCGTATATGAAGGACTTATATCCGAATATATAATGAAGAAAGTAGAAACATTATGGTGCGACTACCAACGCAGATAAACCGGATAGAAACCTGACCCAAGTGGTTGAATTCGCCAGCGAGTTCTTGTATTATAATGGAAGAAGAGTCCAACCGTAAGATAAAGCGGGAATTAAAAGGGAAAGGCCAGCTGGAGAAAAACCGGTAAAGCTTTTCCGAGAAGGCGCACTCTATGGAGACCAGATTTAACGTATTTGAGATTCTCCAGATAGCCGAGAAAATCGACCACAACGGCGCCAAGTTTTACCTCAAAGCGGCGGAACTGTTTAGCGACCCGGAACTCCGCGGCATATACCATAAGCTCGCCGGCTGGAGGGCCAGGCACGAAAGGGTCCTCGCAGAGAGAAGGAAACGCTTTTCTGAAAAAACCGGTCAGTTTGGGACATTCGACCCGGACAATTACGTATTGTCCAACCCACACGTGATGGCGGGACTGACAGCGTTTGGCGTCAAATTGGGCGCGGTCAGGGCGCCGACCGGCCGGGAGACGAAAGAGGAGATATTTAAGGACGCCATCAGAAGGACAAGGGAAGTCATTGTTTTCTATAACGGCCTGAAGGACTTTGCACGCAACCAGTCCGGCAAAGACGCCATAGACAAAGTCATAAAGGAAGAAAGCCGTTATATCCGCACACTCACCAACTCAATGGCGAGCTAACAAAAACTGCAGCGCCGCTATCGTCAAACCTCCTATGGCTCCGTCACAAGCGGGTGCTCGTATTTTTCAGCCACGAATTTTCACGAATTCTCTCTAATATCTTTTTTTATTAGACGGGATTAACAATCCGCCAATGATGGCGGACTGTCCTAATATTTGTGTAAATTCGTGGTTAATAATAATCAGCGAAAATCCGCGTAATCCGCGATTAAATTATTCGTGTCAATTTGTGGTTAATCTTATTCACTTTTTGTTTTTCGGTCCCCTCTTACAGAAATCATTTTGTTTGCTCGCACTTACTCAGGACGCGACTGATGTTGTTGATGCGGACCTGGTAGTCCGGGTGCGATGAGAAATAGCTGCCGAGATTGAGCATATCGGGCGACCGGCTGAGTTTTTCAAGACGGGCAAGTAATCGCACTGACGCATGCCCATCATAACCGGCGGCAGCAGCTAAATGAGCCCCAAACCCGTCGGCCTCAAACTCTAACTGCTGTGAGTATGTGCTTTCGAGAAACTGCACGCCCACTTTTTGCAGCCAGCGCGACAATGCTCCGTGAATCGCGACGGCCCTGGCGGCGGCAGAAATAGCAGAGCCGCTTATCAATCGCTGCATAGCGTGCCCACGCACAATATGACCCATCTCATGGCCGAGAATAAATGCAATCTCGTCCTCCTGCCGCTCGCACAGCTCCACCAGCGACCGCGTGACGAAGATAAATCCGCCCGGCAGCGCAAAGGCATTAGGCTCCGGTCCCTGGACCGCCTCGAAGTTGAATGTGCGTAACCGATTTGCGACACAGCAGCCCAGACGAGAGCCGACTATGTTGAGTGTTTCCTCGGTGTCACTCTGCGGGTCGGGTTGTAACTGGCGCCTGACCTGGCCCGCCAGGTCCCGCCCGACATCGTTCTCGAGCTTTATGGCATCGGCCTCGGTTCCGGCCATCGATTGCCAAATCCACCTCGCTCTGCGGATATGGGGACCGACCGTTCTGCCCAGATTGTAAAATAGTCCGCCCATTTCGCGACCTCTTCTGCATGGGATGGCAGCTATCTTACCCAATTGGCTGCGCACCTTTACGGGATTGTAAGCACATTGCGAGAGCTGGTCAACAACCGTGGACAGAAAAAGACTGCAGTGGTTCGTGACAGGCGATTTGAGGAGTTGTCATGCTGAGCCGAAGGCGAAGCATCTGGGTTTCGAATGCGAGATTCTTCGCTTCGCTCAGAATCCGCCAAGACGTCGTGGCGGATCGTTTGACCTGTAACTATGGTCCTGTCGGGGTGGGGGTGGCGGGCTGCCAGTTCTCCCGGTCGCCCCAGGCGGCTGGATGAGCAGTCGGGTCCACAATCGTAAGCGAATGACCCCCGCCATCCGTGGTCGGATACCACGTGTCATTGTACTCAAACCGCAGTATCGCCGCCTGAAGCGGCGCAGGCAGCCTCAAAATGATGTTCTCGCCGCCGTTATTTAAGTTGCCGGTATATTGGCCCACCGGGCGTGGGATTGTCAAAGACCTGCCGGTAGTCGTTGCCGTCCGGCAGACGGCCGTATGATTTATTTTGCGCCTGTGAGCCAAAGACAATGCTGTCAATCGGATTCATATCACTATCATACAGGTTGATTTGGTCGCCGCCGCCCAGCGCAAATGCAGTATGAAGCACCCCCTCGCCGGGCTCCTCATCCGCCCAAATCAAAATATATCCGTGCGAGGCAACGGTCGTTATTGCAGGATTGGTGCGGGGGACCTGCCACAATGTCTGGGTGTTCCTTAAATACAGCCCGCCTATATCAATGGCCTCATCCCCATAGTTGTAAAGCTCTATCCAGTCATCATAGTAGCCCCATTCATCCCGAATCCCGCTGTCGCTATTGTTCCTGGCCATAAATTCGTTGATGACCAGCGTAATTTTCCTTTGGTCAAGCAGCCGGTTCTCGGCAATGATGGCGAAGTCGGCCATATTCACGCCGGCAATACCGTCGATGTTGGCCTGGCAGTTGGAGCCGGTGCAGTTTGGGTCCAGCCAGTGCGCGGCGAAAATCCGCAGGTCCTGGGAATTGACCAGATAGTCTTCGTTCAGGTCGCCTCT
>Ga0315280_10007161_pt1 | contig 15092 bp, 14 predicted proteins | sample YL17G06_40_MG_FD_203697 | JGI IMG/M metagenome (GOLD analysis project Ga0315280, IMG submission 203697) | Sediment microbial communities from Yellowstone Lake, YNP, Wyoming, USA - YL17G06_40 | ecosystem: Environmental > Aquatic > Freshwater > Lake > Sediment | place: USA: Wyoming | collected... | reverse complement strand
AGCCCCAGGCGGAAAGCAACGCCATTGCCGTCGCCGCTTTCTCCGGGCCCCGTGCCTTCTGGGGCGACTTCCATGGCCAGAGCGGCGAATCCATCGGCGTGGGGACGGTGGACGGCTATTTCGCTTATGCGCGCGGTTTCGCCGCCATCGACTTCGCGTCCCACCAGGCCAACGATTTTCAGGTCACCCGCGAGTCCTGGAAAGCGATCCAGGAGGCCACGAAGAAGTATTACCAGCCGGGACGTTTCGTTTCCTACCTGGGGTACGAATGGTCGGGCAACACCGGCAACGGCGGCGACCACAACGTCATTTACCTGGATGACGATCAGCCCATCTACCACAGCAGCCACGCGCAACTGGACGACACCAGCGACCTGGAAAACGACCGCCACACCATTCGCGAGCTGGCCGGCGTCCTGCGCGGCGGCCGAACAGTGCTGATCCCTCACATCGGCGGCCGCCGCGCCAATCTCGATTTTTATGACCCCGCGCTGATGCCGGCCATCGAGATCTACTCGGACCACGGGCAGTTCGAATGGTTCCTGCGCGACGCGCTGTCGCGCGGCTTGAAAGTGGGTTTCGTCGCCAACAGCGACGATCACCTCTGCAAGCCCGGCGATTCGGCCCCCAGCACGGATCACTTTTTCGTCCACGGAGGGCTGACCTGTGTTTACGCGCGCGAGCTCACGCGCCAGGCGCTGTGGGAAGCGATCGGGAACAGGCGTTTCTATGCCACCATGGGCGAGAGAATCGGCCTGCGCTTCCGCAGCGGACGGCACGAGATGGGCGAGGAGATCTCGGCCGGCGGACCCGTCGAATTCGCGGTGGAAGCGGCCGGAACCGCGGGCATTGAACGCGTGGAACTGTTCCGGGGCCTGGAGAGCGTGTACCGGCATTCGGGCCAGGCCGGAGGCCCGCCGCCACAGCCTGGCGGCGCGCTGAACCGCATCAAGGTCATCTGGAGCGGCGCGGAGCACATGCAGCGCGACCGCAACACGGTTTGGGACGGGGGGTTGACGGTCAGCGGCGGGCGCATCCGCGGCGCGCGCGGCTATCGCTTCGACTACCCCACCGAAGGCATCCTCGATTGGGACGGCAACCGCGTCACCTGGCAATCGCGCACGGCCGGTGACGAAGACGGCGTTATCCTCGATATCGAGGGGCTCGACGACGCTGCGCTCAGTTTCGATACCGGGCCGGCCCGCTTTTCCGTTGCGCTCCGGCAAGTCACCGGGGAGGATTGGGTGTATGCCGCGGGCGGCCTGGACCGCCGCGTCGTGCTCCGGCGGGTGGCCGGGCACTATCTCCGTGATCTGGGTTTCACCTGGGCCGACCGGCAGGTCCCCTCCGGCACTTCCGCGTATTGGGTGCGCGTACTCCAGGAGGACGGAGCGGTGGCGTGGTCCAGCCCGATTTTCGTCACCCGCCGGTAGGTACGGCGCCGGCGTCCTGCCGTGGAACCTCTCCGGCGCCCTGCCGGCGCTGCCAAGGAGCAATTATGTTTCGAGTTCCGGTTCTGTTGTTCGCGCTCTCGCTTCTGTTCACCGTTCCGGGGGGCGCCGGCGAGCTTGTGCTGGTTGATGCGGGCCAGAGTGCGCACGCCATCGTGACGCCGGCGCGGCCGGCGCCCGCCGAGCAATTCGCTGCCGCCGAGCTGCAGCGCTACCTGCAAGTCATGACCGGCGCGCGGCTGCCGGTCTTGCGCGAAGCGCCGGGCGGGCCGGCGCGGTTCATCTCCATCGGCGCCACCGCCGCCGCCAGGGCCGCCGGCGCCGTGCCCCGGCCCCGCTACGCGGAGGACGACGGTTTCGAAATCCGCGCAGCCGACGGCCGCCTGTTCCTGGCCGGTGTCCGCCCGCGCGGCACGCTGTTCGCCGTGTATGAATTCCTGCGCGGCCAGGGCTGCCGCTGGTTCGCTCCCGCATATAAGTTCTACCGGCAGTTCCACGAAGCGGCGCCTCGCAAGAACCGTGTCGCCGTCGATGCCGCTCTCCGCGCTGCGGTCAAACCCGCCTTCCGGTTGCGTGGCGAATACCCCGAGCACTACTACGCCCACGACCCGGACGATGTCCTGGCCCTGCTCGACTGGAGCGCCAAGAACGGGATCAACCTGGTGGGCTTTCGGCAGAATGAGTTTTCGGAAACCTGGTACCGGATCCTGCAGCCGGAATGCGAGAAGCGCGACCTGATGTGCGCTTCGGCGGGACATGGATACGACCGGTTTCTGCCGCGCGACCGCTATTTCCGGGAGCATCCCGAGTGGTACGCGCTGATCGACGGCCGGCGATCGGACCGTTACTTCGACCAGTTCTGCACCAGCAACCCGGGCGCGCTGGCGGCCTTTCGTCAGAACCTCGCCGACTTTGTTCGCAAGTTTCCCAAGCTCGATTACATCTCGGCGATGCCCAACGACTCGCCGCGCTGGTGCACCTGCGAGCAGTGCCGGAAGGAAGGCCTGAGCTCGCGCGACCGCCTGCTGAAGATGACGCAGTTGGTTTCCAAGGCCGTTTATGAAGCCAACCCCAGGATGAAGATCGAGGTGAGCGCGGGAGTGGAGTACTTCGGCGTCGCCGCCAACGAGGTGATGACCACGCCGTACCCCAACGTGACCTACCGCACCGGCGTGTTGCGCCGGTGCCTGCGCCACGCCTGGAACGACCCCGCCTGTACGCTGAACCGGAGTCAATATGAGACGGCGCGCGAGGTGACCGCGAAGATCACGTCCAAGGGAATGAACATCATCTGGACCAGCCGCTACAGCTCGTTCCGCGAGCACTCGCTGCCCGGCATCCTGTACCCGCAACAGATGGCCGCCGAGCTGCAGGACCTGGCCAAGATCGGCGGCTCGGGCGTCCTGTACAACTACGCCATTCTGCCCGACTGGATGACTTACGAGCTGAAGCACTACCTCTACGCCCGGCTTCTGGTCGATCCTTCAACCCGCGTGGACGAGTTCCTGCACGCCTACTTCCGCGAGCGCTTTCCGGGCTCTGCGGACGCCGTGGAAGCGTTTTATACCGCGTTGCGGCGCGCCATGGAGCGCTACGACCATCCGGGAGGCGGGTACACGCGCGAGGACATGTTCGGCCTCTACCCGCCCGGGGAGTTTCAAAACGGCCTGCGGGACATGGAGGAGGCCCAGGGCAGCATCGACCGCGCCATCGGCGAGAACGCCAATCCCGACCAGCGGCAGTTGCTCTGGCTCTGGAATGCCTCCCTGCAATACGGAAAAGCCAAGCTCGAAATCGACCGGCTTGCGCAAACCGGCCGGCGCGACGAGGCCGTCGCCAAGGCCATGGCCCTGATGGATTACATCGAGACCTGGGAAGGACGGGGGATTTTCTACGACAGCGTCTTTCTGCGCCGCGCCGTCGAGTACCGCTTTGCGGAGCCGTCTCGAAACCGCTTGACCAAGAAGCGGCCATGGAGTTGGGTGCGCATGTACGAGTTCAAGGACTTTTTAAGAGAAAAATAACCCTGCCTTCATCTTCGCCTAATCCTTGGCGGCTAAGCTTTGCCCGAAACAGATCGTAGGACTTTGACGGCCAGCGCTCAACAAGTCCGAGAGGGAACCCGATGATCGACAACGTCTGCGCTTTGCTGGTACACGACAACTCGGCTCATGTCATGCAGTTGGTCCTGGTGCTGGAAGCGCTGGGGATCAAATGCCGGGAAGCGGCGACGTTTTCAGCGGTCATGGAAGGACTGAACGGCGTTCAGGTTCCGCACGTGGTCTTCACCGATACCGTTTACGCCGACGGCGACTGGAAGGACGTTGTTCATCTGGCGCAAGGGGCACGCGAGGCGACCGACGTGGTCGTCGTTTCCCGCGTGGAGGACGTCCGGCTTTATTTGGACACCATCGACTTCGGAGCTTTCGATTTCATCACGCCTCCCTACCGGGAGTCCGATGTGTCCCACTTGATGCGTTGCGTGGCGCGGAACGCGGCCAGCCGGCGAAAGGACCAGGGGCGCATGCCCCCGCGCCTGGCGACAGCCGCGGCCGCCGCTCCCCGCCTGGAGTGCGCGTGAGCAGCCGCCACCTTGAACCCTCCGCCCGTGCCGTCATTCCTTTGGGCGCAGTTTCAGTTTCCCCTTGTTGTCCTCCAGGAAAGCCTTCAGTACGTCGGCCTGCTCCAGGAGCCTGACCCATTGCTCGTAGTAGAGCGTCACCGGAAAGCGGCCCAGACCGTACACGCTCACTCCGCCCTTCTCGCCGACCCTGAACTCCAGGCTGGCTGGTTTCTGTCCTGCCAGCCTCGCTTCCAGTTCCGCGATTCGCGCCAGCAACTCCGTTTTCGTTTCTTCAGACATGCGACACTCCATCGCCGGCCATTATAACCTCTCTTTGCCTTGATCCCACACATGGAGTCTGCCTCTCAAAAGCGCCTTCCGCCCGGGGGAGGATGTTCTCTTGGCCATCCGAGCCACGCTCTGCTCTGAAGAACGTTGTACCGCTGGCGTCTCGGTCGCCTCGGTGACCCCCTTCCGGATCACCCCGGCGTACCCGCGCGACATGCAGGGCCGGCCGGCGAGATGCCAGCGGAACAACGGGCCCCGCATTTTCATTGTTTCTGGGCGGTCGCCGCGGCGACCATGGGCGACCGCCCTGCATTCCGAGCGTCAAACCGACTCGCTAAGGGGCTTACAACACTCCTCAGATAGCCCATCTGCGGCCGATTCTCATCGAATCACCGCCGTAGCGCCCTCCAAGCCACTCCCTTTGCGACGTCTCTGGTTTTCCAGAGTGTGCCTTGACAGAGGCATTCAAGCGGTGTATATGCCTTTATACGATGGAGCGGATGACTTGAAATGAAAGACTCTTCTGTAGGTATTAGGTCGTCGCAAGGGCCGGCGCTAAGTAAGGACGCACCCGTCCCCTTGTATCACCAGCTTAAGGAAGTAATCCTGCACAGGATGCGCTCGGGCGAGTGGAGGCCGAACGATCGCCTGCCCGCGGAAGACGAACTGGCGCGGCAGTACCTCGTGAGCAAGGCCACGGTGCGCCAGGCGCTGAGTGAGCTGGCACAGAAAGGGTACGTGCGCCGGGTGCAGGGACTGGGGACATTTGTCACCGAGCCCAAGGTGCAGCAGGGCCCGCGGGAGCTGACCAGCTTCACGCAGGAGACCCACAAGCGTGGAGCGCGGCCGAGTTCTCGGGTCTTGATCCAGGACGTAGTGACGGCCGACGGAGCCATTGCCGCCGCCTTGCGCCTGATCGAGGGCAGCCGCGTGTTCCGGCTGAAGCGCCTGCGCTGCGCCGACGGCGAGCCGATGGGCCTGCAGACGGCCTACCTCCCGCTGGACTTGGTCCCCGGTATCGTCGGGGAGGACTTTGCGGAGGTCTCGCTTTACGAGCTTCTCGGCCGGAAATATGGGTTGGTGCCGGCGCGCGCCCAAGAGACGCACTTCGTGGTGGTGCTGGGGGGCGACGATGCCGCGTTGCTGGGGGCCGCCCAAGGATCGCCCGGGCTGGCGGCCGAGCGCGTGACGTTCCTGGCCTCGCAGCGGCCCTTCGAGCTGGTTCGTTCGGTGATGCGTGGCGACCGTTACAAGATTGTGCTGCACTTGGTCAGCCCGGGCTCCCCGCCTTAAGAGTTGGCGATCCGGCAATTGGGGCACGCGAGCGTCCATGCCACGGATCCACTTTTGTTCCTGCCTGCTTCTTCTTTCCCTAGCTGTGCAAGAATCATGTAGCGCCGGGCGCCAGCTCCCGGCGCTGCCTGGGCTACTCGTACAACAGGTACTTGGCCCGGATCTTTAGGAACTCCTGGAGCTGGCCGCGCATCTCTTCCAGCACCTGGCGGCCCGTTTCACCGCGCTTCAGGCGCGCGGCCGCCTCGTCGCTTCCCAGCAGCCGGCTTGACGCTGGCAACCGAATCACTATACGATTGCGCCAGCTTTTCGTGGCCATTTTCCTGCGAACGTGGGCGGAACGGCAAACAGTGAACGGCGGCGCCGCGCGCTGGTGATCGCGCTCGATCTCGGGGGCACAAAACTGGCTGGGGCGTTGGTCACCGGCGACGGCCGCGTCTGGAAGGCATCGTCGGCGCCAACCGACGTTTCCAGCGGGCGCGCCTGTCTGGATCAACTGCTGGCTTCGGCGCAGCGCGCCCGGCGGCTGGCCGGCGGCAGGGCGGCTGCAATCGGAGTCTCCATCCCCGGTCTGGTGCGCCGTGACGGCACGGTTTGGGCGCCGAACATTCCCGGTTGGGCGAGGGTGCCCGTGGGGCGGCGGTTGCAGGAGGCCACCGGCCTGCCGGTGGTGGTCGAGAGCGACCGCAACGCCTCGGTGCTCGGCGAGGTCTGGCGCGGTGCGGCGCGCGGGGCGGCCGACGCCATCTACCTGATCGTGGGCACCGGCATTGGCGCTGGTATTCTGTCCGGCGGCCGCTTGGTGCGCGGCGCTCACGAGCTTTCCGGATGCGCGGGTTGGATGGTGTTCGACGCGGAAGGACGCTGCCGCAGTCTGGAACAGATGGCCGCCGGGCCCGCCGTGGGTGCCGCCGGTTCGCTGGCCTTGAAAAAGCCGAACCTCACCGCCCGCGAGGTGCTGGCCGCCGCGCGCCGGGGGAATCCTGCCGCGCGCCAAGTCGTCGAGCGGGCAGCCTCGCTCCTTGGCCTCGCCGTCGCCAACCTTATCAGCCTGTTCGACCCGGAGGTCATTGTTCTCGGCGGCGGCTTGGGGTCTTCGGGAGAAACACTGCTGGCGCCCTTGCGGCGCGCGGCATTGAAGTGGGCCCAGCCGCTGTCGGCCAGGCAGGTGCGCGTCATCGCCAGCCGCCTTGGCGCGCGGGCGCCGTTGCTGGGCGCCGCCCGCCTGGCGCTGGACCTGTCTGATGTCCGCTATCCGCAGACTGTAACGCGCAATCGAAAACCAGAGGACTGATGCCGATGAATACCGACTATTTCTCCGCTATTGCCCCCATCATCGCGAAGATCCAGGCCACCCAGGGCCCGGTGATTGCCGAAGCCGGCGCGATGCTTGGCGAAGCGATAGCCGGCGGCCGGCTGGTGCACCTGTTCGGGAGCGGCCACTCGGTCATCCCCGTGCTCGATGTCTTTCCGCGCTACGGCAGCTTTGCCGGGTTTCACCCCCTGATGGATCCCCGCCTGATGTGGTCGAACGTGCTGGGGCCGGGCGGGGTCAAGGAGCTGCTGTGGCTGGAGCGCCGGGAAGGATACGCGCGAATCATCCTGGAATCACAGCCGGTCGCGGCCGGCGACGCCATGGTGGTTTACTCCCACGGGGGGATGAATGCCGTGCCGGTGGAGATGGCCCAGGAGTGCCGCAAGCGCGGGCTGAAGGTGGTGGCCGTCACCTGCCTGGCCAATCGTCCCAAGCTGGCCGAGAACGCCGACCTGGTCATCGACAACTGCGTTCCGCCGGAAGACGCGCTGGTTTCGATCGATGGGTGGCCGCACAAGGTCGCCGCCGGCTCCACCGTGGCCGCCATTGTCATCTCCATGGCCCTGGTCGCCGAGGTGGCGCGCGAGCTTTCGCGCCGCGGATTGAAACCGGGCGTGTTCGTTTCCCCCAATGTGGCGGGCGTGGCTCCGGATCACAACCTGCGCGTGTTTGAAGAGTACGACCGCGCGCTCAGGTAGAGGCAGAAGGCAGAAGGCAGTAGGCAGTAAGCAGTAGGCGGCAACGGGCTGGAGACCGCACATGGCGCCCTTGGAAGCAATCTCACATGGCGGCGAAGTTCGGCTCGCCGGCCGGCGCAAGCTGCTGGCCGCGGCCGCCGCCGGCATTTTCATGTTCGGCGTGGTCATGGCGCTGCTCGGCGCCACGCTGCTCCAACTGGCCCAGCGCATCCACCTGGATTCGGGCCGTGCCGGCGATCTCTTCCTGGTGATGAATTTCGGCATCTTCCTGGCGCTGGTCGGGAGCGGCCCGGCATTCGACCGCTTCGGCACGCGGCCGGTGCTGCTGGTGAGCGCGCTGCTGCTGGCGACCGGTCTGCTGGTTCTGGCCGCCGCGGGCGACGTGCCGCGGCTTGGCCTGGCCGTCTTCGTCATCGGGTTGGGCGGCGGAGGGCTGAACACCGGCGCCAACGCGCTGGTTTCCGACGCCTATGCCGAAGAGCGTGGCCCGGCGCTCAACGTGCTCGGCATCTTCTTCGGGTTTGGGGCCGTTGCGCTGCCGTTTACCATCACCGCCATCTCCGAGCGCTTTTCGCTGGGCCAGATTCTGGCGGCCGCCGCCGCCCTGCCGCTGGCCTGCGCGGCGGCCTACGCGCTGCTGGCCTTTCCCCCGGCGCGGGAAGCCCGCGGTTTCCGGCTGCGCGAGGCGCTGGGCGTGGCCCGGAACCCGCGCGTGCTGCTGTTCGCCTTCCTGCTGTTCTTCCAGTCGGGGAATGAGTTCACGATGGGCGGTTGGATATCTTCGTTTGTTGCCAACGAGACGGGCGCGTCGGTGCGCTTCGCCACGCTGGCGCTGACCGGTTACTGGGCGGCCATGATGCTGGGGCGCCTGCTCTCGGCAAGGCTGCTGCGTTACGTCCGCGACGCCAACTTGGTGATCGCCTCCGGCGCGCTGGCGGCGCTGGCCACCGCCCTGCTGCTGGCCGCGCGCAGCCCGGGCGCGGCCGCCGGCGCGGTGGCGCTCATCGGCTTTGCTTATGCCGCCATCTATCCGACCACGCTGGGAATGGCCGGCGACCGCTTTCCGCGGTTTCTGGGGACTGTATTCGGTGTCCTGTTTTCAATCGCCCTGATTGGCGGCATGTCGTTTCCCTGGGCCGTCGGCCACCTGGCGCAAGCCTCCGGGTTCCGCGCCGGCCTGGCCCTCCCGCTTCTGGGCGCCACCGGCGTGGCCCTGCTGGCGCTGGTGATCCTGCGCACCTCGCCCTTGAACGAATCTGCCGAGTCCAAAATCGCTTGATGTACGCCTGCGAACAACGTACAATTGTACAATATGAATAGCGTGGTCATCGACACTTCGGCGCTGCTCGCGGTGCTGCTGAACGAACCAACGCGGGCGGCGCTCATCAGAGCTACGGAAGGATGCGGGCTCGTCGGCGCCCCGTCTCTGCCCTGGGAGGTAGGCAGCGCTCTGGTGGCTGGTTTTCGTCGAAACCGGCTGTCGGCCGCTGACGTGCGGAAAGCCTGGGCAAGCTACCAGACCGTGCCGGTTCGCTTGGCCGGAATTGACGCCGAGCACGCTCTGGAAATCGCCCTGGAGACGGGACTGTACGCCTATGACGCCTACGTGCTGGAAGCGGCTCGCGCCGAGCGACTTGTCTTGCTCACGCTGGATCGCGGTCTGGCACGGGCAGCGCGTCGGCTGGGTCTGAGAATGATGGAGATTGAGGAATGAACGTCTACAGTTATTCTGAGGCAAGGCAGCGACTTGCCGAACTACTGAATCGCGCCCGGCGGGAAGGACAGGTGGGAATCCGCCGGCGGGACGGGGAGGCCTTTGTCGTGCGCCCCGGTGCAAGCGGCGGCTCGCCGCTGGATGTGCCCGGGGTGGACGCCGGTCTCTCTCGCCAGGAGATCGTGGATTTGGTGCGCAAGAGCCGTCAGTCGTCAGAGCGGTTCCTCAAAGAGACGACTCCGCCGAGCAAGCGCTTGCGGCCGGCGGCGCGGAGGGCGCGCCGCGACTGAACGCGTGGCCGTGAGGCATCGGGGCGCGCCGAATTGCCGGGAGACGTGCGACAAACATCCGGCCCTTGCCGCGGCAGCGAACCTTGAAGGGCGGTCGGTACGTCGTGGACGGCCGCGGTGAACGAGGGGTGGTCGTCATCGACCCCAAGAGACGCACGCCACAATCCGAACAGGAGTGACATCGACTGGTCAGCACAATGAGATTCATGAAGACCATGGCAGTCTGGTTGGCACTGGCTGTCTGGGGCCCGGCCGGCGATAGCGTGGTCTTCGACCTCGGCCGGCTGGAGCTGGAGCGCGTCGAGCCCGACCACTTTGAGGGCTGGAACGTGGCCCCCGGCCGGATTTCCTTCAGCCACACCGGCTACCAGTTGGGCTCGTCGAAGACGGCGATTTCGAGCGATCTGGCGGCCCGCGATTTCAAGCTGATCCGCCTGGATAACAACGCCCAAGGCGAAATCGTTCTCTCCAGGCCCGTTCGCACCCGGAAGACGCGCTTCGGGCAATTCCAGGAGATGGATTTCTCCGAAGTCCGACTGCCGGGCTCTTACGTCATTCAGGCCGGCGACACCCGGACCCGCCCCTTCCGGATTGACCAGAACGTCTGGCTAGGGACCATCTGGAAGGCCATCAATTTCTTCTACGGCGAGCGCTGCGGCTTCGCCATCCCGGGCCTGCACGACGTCTGCCACCGCGACTGGCTGGCCACGTTCGGCGACAAGAAGATCGTCATGAACGGCGGGTGGCACGACGCCGGCGATCTCTCCCAGGGCCTGGTCAACACCGGCGAGGCGGCCTACGCCATGTTCGCGCTGGCCGAGCGGTTGCAGGCCAGGGGCGAGGATCCCGTGCTGCTGCACCGGCTCATCGAAGAAGCGACGTGGGTCCTGGATTGGGTTTTGAAAGTGCGCTTCGAGGGCGGCTACCGCATTGGGTTCGCCGGCATGAACATCTGGACCAACGGGATACTGGGCGACGCCGATGATCGCACCCGCGAGGCCCTGAACAACCCGAACGTGAATTACATCGCCGCGGCGGCGGAAGCCATCGCCTACCGCGTCCTGAAAAACCGCGATCCGGAGTTGGCCGCCCGCAGCCTCCGGCTGGCCGAGGACGACTGGAAATGTGCCATCGCCGGCAAGGAAGGGCCGGAAACGTGGAGCACTCCCGCATTCGCGGCCTCCGACATCGAGATGGCCGGCATCGGCATCCTGGCCTCGCTGGAGTTGCAACAGGACACCGGTAAGAAGCAGTACGCCGACAAGGCCGTCGAGCTGGCGCGCATCGTCGTCGATTCGCAGCAGAAAAGCTACGTGGGCCGCGAGTACCCGCTGGCCGGCTTCTTCTACACCGGTCCCGGCAAGGAAGCGATCTTTCATCAGTTCCACCGGGGCAACGACCAGGCGCCGATCATGGCCCTGGCGCGTCTGTGCCAGGCCTTCCCGGACCACCCGGACTGGATGAAGTGGTATGCGGTGGTGGCCCTGTACTCGGGGTACCAGAAGTCAGGCGCCCGGACCACGGAGCCTTACGGCGTGCTGCCCTCTTACGTCTATAAGGACGATGAGTACCTTCAGGTGCCCGAGCAGGGAGGCACGTACCAGGCGACCCGCGAGGCTTTTCGCGAGCAGGTGCTTCAGGGCATGGCCATGGGCGATGGCTACTACCTGAAGGCCTTTCCGGTCTGGTTCGCCCGCCGCGGCAACTATGGGCCGCTGCTATCGCAGGCCAAGGCGCTTGCCACGGCCGCCCACCTTCGCGGCGACTGGGCTGCGGCTGAGCTGGCCCAAAAGCAATTGCAGTGGATCGTGGGGCGCAATCCCTTCGTCCAGAGCACCATGTATGGCGAGGGATACGACTGGACGCAGCAGTACAGCGTCTCGACCGGAGATATCGTGGGCGCGCTTCCGGCCGGAATCCAGACCCGGGGCAACAGCGACCTGCCATACTGGCCGGCCCAGAATTGCTATGTATATAAGGAAGTGTGGGTCCATTCGACGGGGCGCTGGTTGTGGCTGATGCAGGACCTTGCCGGACCGGCGCTGGTTGAGGGCCGGGTCCGGCCGGGGGCAGGGAAGCCGGTGGTTTTTGAGGACACGCGCACGGCCGGCATGCATGCGCTGGAACCGGCTCCGGTTCGCGGCGCTTTCCGCGCCTTCCTGCCGGAAGGGGACTACAAAGTGCGGCACAACGGGCAGCAGACCACCGTGACGCTGCTGCCGGGCGGAAGCTACTACCTGGACCTGCGGCCCGGCCACGTCCTCGATTTCAGCATCACGGCCGAGAAGGCCGCCAGTGGCCAGGTCACGATTCGCCTGACGGCCTCCGGCGATGGCCGGCATACGTTCGCGGTACGCGCCAAGAACCTCGCCGTGGACCAACCCGTGCGGGAGTTGACCCTGCGGCCGGGCACTGCCGCCGGCCTGGTCTGGAGAGCCAGGATGGTTTCGCCCGGCGCGCCCTGGGTCCTGGTGGTGGTGCCCGACGACGATGTCTCGCGGCGCAGGGAACTGGTGGGAGACAAAGTGCTGCGTGCTGAGTACTGAGTGCTGAGACAAGCAGCCTCACTCCGCATTCCGCATTCCGCACTCCGCATTCTAAAAGGAGCACTCATGCCGTCCAAGATCATGGCCATTGCCGCGCATCCGGGTGATGCGCTGTTCACCATGGGCGCCACCGTAGCCCAGCACATTCATAACGGCGGCGGCGGTGTTTTCGTCAGCCTGTCGCTGGGGGAGAAGGGGGCGCCAAGAAACATTCCCGTTGCCGAGTACGGCGCGATGCAGCGGACGGCCACCGAGAAGGCCGCCAAAATGCTTGGCGCTGAAGCCGTCCTGCTCACTTATCCCGACGCCGAAATCCCCCTCAACGACCAGATCGTGTTCGCCGTGTGCGACCTGATCCGCGAGCATAAGCCGGCCATCATCGTGACCCACTGGAGCGGGAGCTGGCACAAAGACCACCAGAACTGCCACATGATTGTCCGCGACGCGGTCTTCTACGCCGGTCTGGGCACCATCGCCCGCGCGCTTCCGCCGCACAATCCGGGGAAGACCTTTTACGCGGACAACTGGGAGGACGCGACAAATTTCCAGCCCGACACCCATCTAGACATCACGCCGGTTTGCGAGAAGTGGCTGGAAGCCTGCGACCTGTACCCCATGTGGCGGGGCCAGACCGGCTTTTTCCGGTACAACGACTACTATCGCAGTCTGGCGGTGATGCGCGGCTGCCTCTCGGGCTTCAAGTATGCGGTGGCGCTGATGACCGACCCCAACCAGCGTTTGTACCGGATCCGCTCGCTCGGTTAGGTGGTGCGTCAGAAATCGCTATACATATCTCATCCCGGTCATTTGGAGTGCGGCAGCTTGCCGCCGCACTCTACACGCATCGCTCAACGCAGGATTCGCGAGACTCGTTCGCACCGTTTTCTTCTTGTTCCTTGGCGCGGCCGCCGGCGCCGTTGCCCCGACCGACTTTAGGAGGCACTCGATGTGCCATGCCGACATAGCTTCCGTGGTATATTCATTCTGTGGAATGGGAGATCGAGGTCACTGATGAGTTCGAGCGCTGGTGGAACTCGCTGACTGTGGCCGAGCAGGAGCATGTGCGTGCCCTTGTTCTTCTGCTGAGGGCGTTCGGTCCAGCACTCAAGCATCCGTTCAGCTCCGGTGTCAGGACTTCCCGGCATTCGCACATGCGGGAGTTGCGCATTCAACATCGCGGGAAACCATACCGGGTGCTGTATGCCTTCGATCCGAGGCGGACGGCAATTTTGCTGCTGGGGGGAAAAAAGACCGGCGACCGCCGTTGGTACAAGACCTTCGTGCCCATTGCTGACCGCATTTACGACGAGTACCTTGAAACCCTGAAACAGGAGGGAATTATCGATGGCTAAGTCGTTCAAGGCGTTGGAACGGAAGATGTCGCCGGCGGCTCGCGCTCGATCCGATGCGAAGGCAAAGCGCTTGATCGCGGGGATGCCGCTTCACGACATTCGTGCCGCCCGTCAGTTGACCCAGGAGCACCTGGCGAAGGTGCTCCGCGTCAAGCAGGCTTCTGTCTCCAGGCTCGAACGCCGGGCCGACATGTACATCAGCACCCTGCGCGACTTCGTTCGGGCGATGGGAGGCGAATTGGATATCGTCGCGCGGTTCCCGGAAGGCGAGGTCCGTGTCAGGCAGTTCGATCTCGGTTCGGCCTCTCGTTGACGGCACGGCCGCTTTCCGAGGCGTTTCAGCGCCGATGAACAAATCGGAGCAAAGCCTTGAGTTCCTCTGTATCTATTACCCACACGGATGCCGCCTTGCCTTTCAGTTCAGTGCGGGCCAGGGCTCTGACCATCCTGTGCGGCGGGTGTTCCGGCGCATCGAGTTGGAGACCCAGTCGCCTTCGTTGGATCGCTACGAAGCCGACGGCGGAGGCCAGTTCGCGATGCCACTTCTCCCGGCCCTGTCCGGAATTTGAAAACCGCGGGCCAAAAAGCTAATCTGCGGCAATGAGAACCGCAAGAGGGGTGGCCACCACGCTGCTCGTGGCCCTGTGCGCAGTCGCCGCATGGGGCGCAAATCCGCCGCTGACGGAAGTGGAGGTTTTCCGCGCCGGCGAGAACGGCTACCACACCTATCGCATTCCTGCCTTGATCACCACGGCGAAAGGCACGCTGCTGGCGTTCTGCGAAGGCCGCCGCGCCTCGCGCAGCGACACGGGCGATATCGACGTGGTCCTCAAACGCAGCTTCGACAACGGCAAGACCTGGTCAAATCCGCGGGTGGTCGCGGATTTCGGGGAAGACACGGTCGGGAACCCGGCGCCGGTGATCGAGCGCCGCACGCGCACCGTCTTCCTGTTGCTGACCAGCAACCCCGGCAAGGTGACCGAAAAGCAGATCGTTGATTCCACCGCCGAGAGCGCCCGCACGGTCTGGCTCATGAGCAGCGCCGACGACGGCGCCACCTGGAGCAAGCCTCGCGAGATCACCGCATCGGTGAAGCGGCCGGACTGGACCTGGTACGCGACCGGCCCCGGCAACGGGATTCAACTCCGGTCGGGGCGCCTGGCGATTCCCTGCGACCATATCCGCCGGGGCACCAAGGCCATGCACTCGCACCTGATTTACAGCGACGATCGGGGCACGACCTGGCAAATCGGCGGCATCGCGGGCGAGAAGACCAACGAATCGGCAGTCGCCGAATTGTCCGACGGGTCGTTGCTGTTGAACATGCGCAGCTATCACGGGCAGGCGCGGCGCGCAGTGGCGCGCAGCCGGGATGGCGGACTGACGTGGTCCGAAACACGGCTTGACGAGGCGCTGGTCGAGCCTGTCTGCCAGGCCAGCCTGGTCCGCTACGGCTCGAACCAGTTGCTGTTTTCCAACCCGGCAGACACGCGGCGCGCGAGAATGACCGTGCGGCTGAGCCGCGACGGCGGGCGCACCTGGCCCGTGGCCAGACTGCTTCACGAAGGTCCTGCGGCCTACT
>Ga0315280_10007160_pt1 | contig 15093 bp, 16 predicted proteins | sample YL17G06_40_MG_FD_203697 | JGI IMG/M metagenome (GOLD analysis project Ga0315280, IMG submission 203697) | Sediment microbial communities from Yellowstone Lake, YNP, Wyoming, USA - YL17G06_40 | ecosystem: Environmental > Aquatic > Freshwater > Lake > Sediment | place: USA: Wyoming | collected... | reverse complement strand
CCTATAATCAGCATGTCTCGGCTCCTCCTCGCTCTGAGTTCCTGACTTCCTTCTTCCATCGCCAGTCTACTCTCCCCGTCGAGGAGCCGATAACCTTATGCCATCATACATGGCGTAGTTTGCCATGTATGCGATGAGAGCGGGAGGCCGAAGGCCTCCTCTACAACTTCGCTGCCGCGGCAAACTCGCGGAGCCGCTCGGCGACGCTTTTGACGTGTCGAGCCAGCGGCAACTTTGCGCCTTCCTCAAAAATCGGGATCAGTTTTTCCAGCTCCGGGCCGGAGACCGCGCCCGTCACCGCCACGCGGATGGGATGAAACAGGTCCTTGCCCTTCTTCCCCGTCTCTTTCTGCACAGCCTTCGCAATCTCGCGAAATTGTGCGTAAGTCAACTCGTCTGCCTCAAGCGCTTTGGCGATAAACGCCTTGAGCACTTCCCGTGCCCCGGGATCTTCTACTACGTGCCGGGTCTCTTCGCCGGAAACGATTGCGGCCGCGTCGTACACAAAGACTAGCTTGGTAAGGTCCGTATAGTGGGTGTGACCTTTGCCTGCGAAAATGATAGCAAGCATCCCGTGTATCAGGTTGCGAGCGTCTTCGGTTTCAGCTTGCCGGAGGTATCCGTCCGATTTCAGCGAATCCTCAAGCCGTTTCCTGAAGTAGAACAACTTTCCTTTTGGAGACAGGTCTTGAATCTCCCTCTCTGAAAGCTCGGAAATGTACTCCCAGTTAAGCCACTCGAGTTTCTTTATATCAAATACCGCTGGGCTCCTTGTGATGCGTTCAAGGGAGAACTGCGCGACCATTTCCTCCGTGCTTAGCTTCTCCGTCATTCCATCTGCTGCCGACCAACCAAGTAGCAGGAGGTAGTTCCTGAGGGCGTCGGGAAGAATTCCCTCCTCACGAAAACTAGAGAGCGAAGTCGCGCCGTGGCGCTTACTCAGGCGTGTCCGGTCTGCGCCCAGGATGGTTGAGAGGTGAGCGAACTCGGGCGGCTCCCACCCCAGCGCTTGGTAGAGCGCAAGCTGGCGCGGCGTATTCGAGATATGGTCGTCGCCGCGGATTACGTGGGTGATCTCCATCAGGTGGTCATCGATTACCACGGCGTAGTTGTACGCGGGGTTGCCGTCGGAACGCGACAGGATCGGATCGCTGATGACCTCGCTCGAAAAAGTGGTCGGCCCGTGGACCAAGTCGTTCCAGGAGAAAGCACTGGCCTCGATTTTCAGGCGCACCGCCGCCGCTTCCCCGGCGGCCTTGCGCCGCGCCGCCTCCTCTGGGGCGAGCTTCCGGCAGCGCCCGGAATAGCGCGGCTGGCGCCCGGCTTTCAAAGCTTCCTGGCGCTCTGCTTCAAGCTGCTCCGCCGAGCAGAAGCAGTAATAGGCGTGGCCCTGCTCAATCAGTTGCGCGGCATAGGGCGCGTACAAATCTTTCCGCTCGGATTGTCGGTAGGGCGCAAATTTGCCGCCCTTGTCCGGGCCCTCATCCCAGTCGAGGCCGAACCAACGCAGGTCCTCGAGCAATTGCCTCTCGTACTCCCGCCGCGAGCGTTCGATATCCGTGTCCTCAATGCGCAGAACATAGACGCCGCCGTGGTGCCGTGCGAAGAGCCAGTTGAAGAGCGCTGTGCGCGCGTTCCCCACATGCACGTAGCCCGTGGGGCTGGGAGCAAACCGTACTCGGATCTTAGGCATGCGATCCACTCGTTAGGTATAGAGGCATAGCGTGCTGTGCCCCTACGAGCGACTGGTCTGTAGCCCTAAAGATAACACACGAATACCTGGAGCGGCGGGTCGCCTGCGCGGTGCTACTTGCCGGTCGTCACATGGAAAGAGGCGAGCCAGCGGGTAAGGGGATCGAGGCTAGGGTAATGCGTGCGGTCAACTTGCAGTGGTGTGACAGAAATCTCGTGGGCCAGGATGGCGGCGTAGTCGGAATCGGGCTCGACGTCCTTCAACTCCACGGTTTCATCCAACCAGTAGTACGACCGCCCGCGCGGATCTTTCTTCTCGTGCACCAGGTTCTGCGAAACCTTCTGGCTTTGCCGCGTAATGCGAACCCCGCGCACCTCGCCGCGCGGCACGTTCACATTGAGCGTGACCCCCTCGGCAAGCCCCTCCTCCATGACCTTCACGGCCAGTTGCGCGGCGAAGGCCGCGGCGCTGGAAAAATCCAGGTACTTGCGGGTGGCGAGCGAAATCGCGAACGAAGGCACGCCATGGAGCCCCGCTTCCATCGCTGCCGCCACGGTGCCCGAATAGATGATGTTTTCGCCCAGGTTGCCACCGGGATTGATTCCGGAAACCACGAGGTCAGGCTTCTGCGGCAGGATGTGATAGAGCGCCAGGATCACAGTATCCGCGGGCGTGCCTGAAACGGCATAGTGGCGCTCATCGTACTGATGAACGCGCAGCGGCGTGTGTACACTGATGGATTGGCTGGTGGCGCTCATCTCGCGGTCGGGCGCCACCACAGTCACCTCTCCCACAGAGAAAAGCGCCTGTTCGAGGGCCTTCAAGCCTGCGGCCTGTATGCCGTCGTCGTTAGTAATCAGAATCCGCTTGATTGCCATCGTGGAGGGTTTGGGGCGCCCGCAGAGGGACAACTCCGACAAACGTCCTTTCCCCAAAGCAATTTCATAACATGTATTTCCTTGGCTCGTCCAGTCGTTTTCCTGCCGTTGCCGCAGGCCGCCTGGTTCTTGCTCATTTTTCTGCAAGAACCGTTTGCCTTCCGCGAAGCGAGCGATAATATGGCCTTTACGCTAGCTCGAGGGATTGATCCCCAACTGGAGGAACTTCATGAGTGACATCCTCTCTCGGCGGAAGTTCTTTAGCAACGTCGGCGCTGCGAGCACGCTGGCAGGGGTGGCGGGCCTGGCCGGTTTCGCTGCACCCGACCTCATTCTGAATCGTTCGTCTTCTGCTCGTACGGTCACACCCGCCGCGCCTGCCTTGGGGAATCTGAATCTGAACGTCGCCAACGTCGAAACCACCTGGGTAAACGTGCCCTTGCGACCCGTACCGGCGCGGCGCATGCTGGCAGAGAATTACGAGTGGACCTACTTCCAGATTCACAAGGTGACGCTGGCCTGCGGCGTGGTGGGCCTCGGTGAGACCATGCCGTACTACACCTGGGGCAGGCCGACCGCAGAGACTCTCGCCTACGCCCGCGGGCGCAACGCCGCTGAGCTGATGTGGCAAGACTCGCTGGGCGCCGGCCTCCAGATGGCGCTGTTTGACGCTGTCGCCAAGGCCAACAACGTGCCCGTCTACCGCCTGCTGGGTCCTAAGCATCGTGACCGCGCCTTCATCAGTTGGTGGGACCTGGATATGACGGGCGAAGACTGGGTCCTAGAATGCCGCGAGGCGCAGGCGCAGGGCTACACGGCCTTCAAGACCAAGGCGCGGCCCTGGCGTGATGTCGTGGAAGACTGCCGCACGCTCACGAAGACTCTGCCAACCCACTTCACCCTCGACATGGACTTCAACGACTTCCTGCTCGACGCCAGCCACGCCACGCAGGTGATGCGGGAATTGGCGCAATTCCCTAGTGTCGCCGCCTTCGAATCTCCCATTCCCCAGGGCGACGTGGCAGGCAACCGCTTCCTGCGCACCCAGACGCGCGTCCCCATCGCCATGCACTATGGCGTTCCACCGGTAATGACCGCGCTCAAGGAAGAAGTCTGCGACGTGTTTGTGATTGGCGGCGGCGCCAGCGCCGTGTTGCGGGCGGGCGCCGTAGCCGCGATGGCCAACAGGCCCTTCTGGCTGCAACTGGTAGGGACCGGCATCACGGCGATGTTCGCGCTGCATCTCGCCGCCGTGCTCTCACACGCCACCTGGCCGGCGGTGAATTGTCACCAGCTTTACGTCAACTCTCTGATCAAGCCCGCCATTTCCGTGGCGGGGGGGACCGCGGCCGTCCCCGAACGGCCCGGCCTGGGGGTGGACCTGGACGAAGACGCCGTGGCAAAGTATCGGATTGAGCCGCTAGCTCGCCAGCCCGACCCGCCGGAGGCCTTGATGGCGGTGCGCTGGCCGACGGGCGGGACGACCTATTACGCTTACCGTAGCCACTATTGGGACGATTTCAGGAGCGGGCGACTTCCTATTTTTGCCAAGGGAGTCCGCTTCGAATACGTGGAGAGCAACGGCAGCCGCGACTGGAAGGAATTGCACGAAAAAGCCAAGGAGGGAGCGATCTTCTCCAAAGACCGCATCCTCTAGCTTTTCATGTTTATCTCGTAAGGGCGGTCCCACGTGGCCGCCCGGTGGCCTGCTGCTTTTCGACCCCGAAAGGAGTGGCATCAATGAGTGCTTCGGAATCTCGCCGTGGTTTCGTCTTGGGCCTGGCAAGCCTCGCAGCCGCAAGCTCTGCAGGAAACTTGCGGCCCCACGAGGGTCCGCCCCGCCAGTCCTCGAGCGCCGCCCGGACCACCGATCGCTATGTCAATCCCCGCAAGGTCCTGCTCTGGGAGAGCACGCGAAAGGAGATTCGAGAAGGGTTGGAAGCCGGGCGCCTGAAGGCGGCCATTGTGCCTACCGGAAGCACGGAGCAACATAACGAGCACCTCGCGATGATCCACGACACGGCCAGCGCGGTCCTCATTGCGCAGCAGGCCGCCTTGCACCTCTATCCCCAGGTGACTGTCTCAACCCCCGTGCCTATCGGGATTTCTCCCTATTGGATGTCACGCCGAGGAACTCTCACCTTGCGTCCTGAGACTTTTCTGGCCATGGTGTTTGACATCTGCGAAAGCCTCAAAACGCACGGCATTACCACCATCCTCATCGTCAACGGCCACGGCGGAAATGATAAGCCGCTGAAAGCCAGCCTTGCTGACTTTCGCTCGAAACTTGGCCTCAACCTTGGCGCTTGTTCTTACTGGGAGGCCTATACCTCGTCCAAAGAAACCAAAGAAGAAGTGAAGAAGATCATGCAAGGCGGCTTGGAGAAGGTGCCTGGCCACTCAGGAGAATTTGAGACGTCCATTGCCCTTGCCGCCTTCCCCGAGCGAGTCCATCGTGAAGGCGTGGACTATGAGAAGGTCAAGCTGGCGCTCGACGACCCCGAGGACGCCAAGAACGACCGCAGCTTCTATTACGAATCCTTGCTGGCAACGCCCGAGAAGGGTGAAGTACTAATCCGCATCGCCGTGGACTGGGTGACCGCCAAGGTCCGCAGCATGCTTGCGCAATCGGGACAGTGAGGAGAGCGGGGGCTGGCGTCACAGCTCTCATCTTCCAGCGCCAGTCCGTTCCCGCTGGATGTATCTGCCAATTGCTTCAACCGTATCGATCCATAATCCGCTGGAAGGATCTCGTGCATATTTGCAGAGAGCTTCAAGGGCCGAGGCGTTAGTCGTCTGGAAAGCCGGCTCCCCGACCTCATGGGCCACAAGAATCAGCCACCTTCCTTCCTCCGTGGCCTGGGAAACCAGCTTCTTGATCTGTTCATAATCCATGCCGTCGACCCCCCTGCCCATCGCCTGTGCCAGGTCACAGAACGCGGGGTCGTTCGCCGCTTCATCGAGATACCCGCGCCCAACTATGAATCGCTCGGCCACCAGCGGAATGTAGCTCTTCACCTTCCGTCCCCTTCCGACAAACTTCTGGCCGCAGGGATAGGCAAAGGTCACCGGCTTAACCCCGAGCACGCGCTGAATCTCCGCATTTGCGCCGTCTAGTTCCCTCTCCATCATCCGCAGAGTGTACTCTTCGAGGGCATTCTTCAGAGAAAATGCGTAGTTGCCCGTGCAAGGATGTGATGTCGTATGGTTGCCAATCTCATGCCCGTTTGCCACAGCTTTCTTCCAGCCTTCCAGGCGCTTCTCAACGTTATCCACTGACACGTAGAAAGTTGCCCTTACGCCGTATTTATCTAACAGGGCCAAGCCCGTATCAATCTGGCTGAGACGCGCATCGTCAAAAGTAAGGCTGACCGCCGTCCGCTTTCCTTCAGGCCAGCGAAAACTTTTCTTCCCTTCTTCAGAGATCTGATAAGATGGATACTGTCCCGAGGCTTCAGTAATGAGAAAGAGAATGCACCAGAACCCCAGGGTAATCATCGCGTACCACGCTTTTCGCGACATTTGTGATCTCGCTCCTGTTGCAGGCCTCTTCTATCCCTGACTTCAAAACTTACGCTAACCCGAATATCTTCGGAAACACACCCGATCATAACATTGAACGTAGGGGCTCTACTAAGCGCACCCGATGGGGGTCGAGCAAGGGCAGATGTTCGGTTGTGAGCGACAACTAGCCGCTCTCTTTCCACTGGGATTCAGCATTCCGTTCTCAAGTCCTCTCAATTGCCTGAGAGCGTCCGTCGTACGTGCCTTTAAGGTTAACAAGCACCTTCGGAGAAGCTATGCTTCGCTGCTTCGTTCACCGGCCGCAGAGCCCGACGTTTTTCTGGCGAGAGTCTGCCTGCCTTGACGCGAATTGCCTGGAAAGGATCGGAACTTATGGCGGTTAGGGAAAGACTCAAATCCCGTGATGGCACTCGAAGAGGAAAGTCGGGGCGAGAGGATTTGAACCTCCGACCTCTTGGTCCCGAACCAAGCGCGCTACCAGGCTACGCTACGCCCCGTTAAGAACAGTAACGTGTGACAGGTGACCAGTTTCGGACCCAGCGCTTCTCACTTGCCACTCATCACTTATCACTGAATTTTGGTCGGGACGGCCGGATTTGAACCGGCGACCACTTGCACCCCAAGCAAGTGCGCTACCAGGCTGCGCTACGTCCCGGAAAAGCAGGCGACAGGTATTGCTGCCAGGCACTAGGCACAAACAAAAAGCGGGCTCACGCCCTGACTCCTGAAACCTGGCACCCAAATCTTGACGCTAGCACTTCCGCGAAAGCATTGTCAAGACGCTCTGCAATTCGCGCCGGATGGCCTTCAATTCCGCCGCGCCCAGCGTGGAGCGGAACAGGTCTTTTTGTTCCGACGAGCGCTTCGAGTGGTTCGCGAGTTGTTTTCGCGCGCCCTCGATCGTGAACCCGTTCTCGTACAAGAGGCGTTTGATCTCCAGAACCATCTCCACGTCCTGCCGTCGGTACAACCGATGCCCTGATTTGCTCTTCACGGGCTTGAGGGTGGGGAATTCGGTTTCCCAGAACCGGAGCACGTAAGGCTTCGTTTGGGTCAACTGACTCACCTCCCCGATCCGGAAATAGAGCTTGTCCGGAATGGGGACATCTCCTTGAGAAGCGTCTGATCGAGCCACGCGTGACGAGCGACCTCGCGCCATGTAAAGCCTCAATCGGGGGCTAACGGTTAGCCTCTGGCCATCTTAGGAAACCGGGGAGGAAGCGTCAAGCGCGGGTCTCCTTGAGGCACTCTCGGCATCCCGGAAGAAAAGCTGGTGTGCAGTCGAAGAAACCTAGCTCCTCGCGCCTGGACGTGCGCACCGGCCAGAAGCTGTCCAGGAGCTGTTCGCTCTCGCCACCGTTCCTGACCTTCGAGGAGTACACAGAGGCGGGCGCCCTTCCAGCGGCGGCGAAGCTCGCGTTCGCCCTCACGAGGTGTAGTCGGAGGGATCGCCCCTTGCTGCTTCCCTTAAATGGCGCCGCTACCTAATTCGCAAGAGCTCAACTTCAAAGACCAGCGTGGAGTTCGGTGGGATGACGCCCGGGTAGCCTCTGGACCCATAGGCCAGGTCCGGAGGGATAACCAGCTTGCGCTTCCCGCCCACGCGCATCGAGCCCACACCTTCGTCCCACCCTTTGATCACTTGACCCCGCCCGAGTTGGAATTCAAAGGGCTGCTTGCCGACCGAACTGTCGAAGATCTTCCCATTCGTGAAACGGCCCGTGTAATTGACCACGACGGTCTGCCCGTCCTTGGGCTGAGGCCCTGTGCCGACGGCCAAATCCTGGTACTTCAATCCCGACGCCGTAGTCACCATTTTGGCGGCAGCCGCACCGCCCTTCGTCGAAGAGGTCGCGGGTTTTTGTGCGCTCGCGGTCTTGGCCTCAGGCTTCTGGGCTTCTGTCTGAGCGGGCAGTGCCGCCACCGCAAAGAAAGCTGGCAAAAGAACCAACAGAGTTACTTTTCGCATCTCGATTCCTTTCCCAGAAGGCCCACAGCGAGGAAAGCACTCGCCGTCGTTACACCCTCTTGGTTCGGCTAAGGTATCAAGACCACCAAGGCAATTCAACTGCCAGAGGTAGAGACGGGCCGCTGGGCCGTCTCAAACAATCAGAGACGTTCCCCCGGAGCGTCTCCACATCATGTAGGGGCGCGTGGGTTGCCGCAGCAACCGCCCGCAGAGGTAACGCCGACCCGCATGCTAGGGTCTGCGGCTTTTCTCGGCTCCGCGCCACACGAGACCAAAAGCCGCGGACCGAGATCGCCGGTCCGCGCTACCTTGCGGGAACCTCAGTGTGCAATCCCGTGGTTGAGATTCGCGCTCAAGGCCGCGGCGGCGGGCCCTGCACCAGACGGTGCGAGGGCGGGCTATTTCTTCACTCCCGCCAGGACCTCTTTCCCCCATTCGAGGTACTGAGGGCGCTCGATGAATTGGGCCGCGCGGAAGAACCGTATCCCGACGGTCTTGCCGGCATTGAGGTGATTCACGTACACGCCCAGCAAGAACTTGAAATCAGCTTCCCTCAGCCAGGACTCGTCTTTGGCGCGGCCGCTGTTCAGGTACAGTCCCGTGAGGATAGGCCGGTCGGGGAACTTCTGCTCGGCTTTCGCTAGGTATTCTTCGGCCTTCCGGACCTCTCGGTCGTCCCAGATGTTGAACATCAGGGCATCGGGGTTGCATTCATACGGCCTGTCCAAATCGCCGTTCTCGGGATAGAGAGGTGCCCATAGGGCAAGATTGGGATTGATGGCTCTCGCCCGGGCGATGATTTCAGCCCACTGTTGCCGGGTCTTCCCGCCCTCGTCAAGCTCGCCGTAATAGTCATTCAAGTAAAGGCCGATGATCTCTTTATGTTCGAGGGAGAGCTTGGCAATCCATTCGGCGTGCTTGAGGCATGCTTCGTACGGCCACCCCCACTGCTTTCGGTCGATCTTCCCCAGCACGTACTTCATGCCGGGAATCTCGAGAGCCCGGGACATCATCGTGTCCTTCCACTCCATTTTGCCGTCGTAGGGTGGCTCATGTGCCCACAAGGTGTTGAAGCCGAGCTCTTGGACGAGGGGAGCGATGTTCACTTTTGCATCATGCTCCCAGAGGCAGAGCAGCGGACCCGCCGGGACTTTGGCTTTGTCCTTGGCCGTCGCCCCAGGCACCGAAATCGCCGCGACAAACACGAGCAGTAAAAAGAGAGCGGTGGTCCAAATCCAGCTTCGCCGTTCTCCATCATGATTTGCAGGAACATTACGAAACACGGCAGCTTCCTCCTTTGGCAGAGCCATCAGACTGGACTGCACGCCAGCCCGGGGGTTTTCATCCCCGGCTATTCAGCCTCATCCCCTTCGCTAACTCGCTGACGATGCGCGAAAGGGCACGACGGAACCTGCCCCGACGCCGTTTGTCGGGGGTCGTGCCGTAAGAGCCCACAATCCATTGTGTCCTTAACGGCTTTAGCCGCTGAGGCCACACGCGTGTAGCGCAGACCCGCTCTATGGGTCTGCGGCTGTTGATTTGCCGTTCAAAAGCCGCCGCTTTCCCTTTCCTCACTGCGTGCCCTCTCCTTGGGGAGAGGCTGGCCTGACGGAGTCGGGCCGGGTGAGGGGCGCGCGGCGCCTTCCTGCCGGTCCGCGCTACCTCGCTCTCGCCTAGAACCTCACCGTCTTGAGGTACTGAGCCGTCTTCTTGATCCCCTCCGGCGCGGTCTCACTTTCGTCCTCGACGTAGTAGTACTTCACGCCGACGTCGGCCGCGGCCGCCAAGGTCGTCGGCCAATCAATCTGGCCCTCGCCCAGCGGCACAACCGCGTCATCCGGGGCCTCGGCGAACCCGGTCGTCGTGCTCTTCGAGATGTCTTTCAGGTGCACCAGCTTAAACCGGCCGGGATACTTCTTCAGATACTCCGCGGGCGAGAGTCCGACTTTCTGCACAAAGAAAAGGTCCAGTTCGAAGTCCACGAGCTTGGGATCGCTCTCTTGAATGAAGATGTCCATCGCCGTGGTATTGCCCAGCGGCTTGAACTCGGCGTCGTGGTTGTGGAAGGCAAAGCGGAAGCCCGCCGCCTGGAGTTTCTTGCCCCACTCGTTGAACTCCGCGCCCACGCGCTTGCAGCCCTCCGCATCCTTGCGCCGCGGCTCCTGCATCCAGGGCGAGAGCACGTAAGCGGCCTTGAACACCTTCGCCTCGGCAATGATCTCGTCGAGCTTCGTGCGGAAGCGGTTGTCGTCGCCGGCGTGCATGCCGGTACACTTCAGCCCGGCCTTGTCGAGTTCCCGCTTGAAGTCGGCCGGGCTGAGGCCGTAAAAACCCGCCGTCTCGACGTCCGTGTAGCCGACTTCGCGGATGTACTTAAGCGTCCCCGCCACGTCCGACCAGCGGACGATTCGAAAGTCCTGGGTGTTCAAGGAAAGCAGGTTTCCTCGAAGGTCGGGTTTTGCCCATTCGTCCAGTTCAGTGTAAAGCAAGGCCAAGGTCTCGCTGCAAATTCCCCGTTGCTTGTCGCAAACGATCTGGACAGAGTTGATGACAGTCAGAAAATCGCGCTTCGGGTCGGAGGCCACCCGCCATCTTCCTTCGACAAGTACAAAATCATCCCCCAGTTTCGCTACCTCCTTGGCCAGCGACCGGATCGCGAGGCGGCCCACCGGTGAACATGGTACTTTGACCTCTCTGCTTTCGTCAGCCAACATGGGGAATGCAGTACTAGAGAGCAGCCAGACCACCAGCAGCGAGGCGCGGGGATGAAGCGTCATGGTGTCCTCCGATATGCGGTCGCTCCCATGATTGGCTCAATGCTACGCGACGGCAATAGACGCTGCAAGGCATACGAGCCGGTACTGAGTTGGGAAATCTGGCGATTGGAGCCTTGGCGATCCCGGCAACCCACCCGGCCCGTTGCGCCCAGCCTGTGGGGTCTTGAACATAATCCAAACGAACCGTGTGATACAATGTCGCCAATTGAGCCATGTACATACCTTGGTGGGCCATTGTTGGTATTGTCGGTGTCGCGACACTGCTCGCGGTCCTCGCATGGCGAGCAATAAGCTGCACCAGCGAGAACGTCTTCACCGTCGCGGAGGTCCACGACAGGCTGGCGCGCAATGTCGAGGAACAGGAAGAGCAACTTCAAAGCGCAGACATCCTGTTGTTTGGGATGTATGCGATCACATTGTGACCCTGCTTGGCGCAAGGGTCAAATCACATGCATGGCCTCTCGATCCACGCACCACGCGGCGATCTGGAATGTCAAATCTGGGATGCCGCAAGGCCGGCGCGTGTGCGCGATGTAGGGGCGGGTCTCAGACCCGCCCAGGCAGGTCAAAGACCTGCCCCTACGATGTGATTTCAACCACGCCGTTGCCGTTGGAGGGATTCTGCTTGGAAGCCTCGAGGTCGAAAGGCGTGGAGAATTCTTTCTCGATCTTCTCGCGGAAGCAGGGGCCGGAGTTGTAGGGGCAGAACGGGTAGACCATGCCGTTGGGCGCGCTGTAATGAATCACGCAGCGCTTGTTGTCATTCTGAGCGAAGCAAAGAATCCCCGCATTGAGCGCAGGAAATGCCGAGACCCTTCGCTGCTCTCAGGGTGACAGCGTAGGGCGCCGTCCATGAAGTGCATGCCGGCGACGAGCAGCGTTTTATAGGTGAAGGTGCCATCGCCCTGGCCGCGCCCGTAGCGGTGGTCGGTCATGCCCTGGAGAGTTTGGAGGAAGCTTGTTGTAGCGGCGGTCTATGACCGTCGAGTCTTTGTTTTTGTGCCTGTCTCAGGCGGGGCCGCGCACAACCTATAGGTCCCCCTCGGCTCTGGCGCGTTTCAGAGTCGTTTTCCTTTGGCGGGCTGGCCCGCAAGCAGGAAAGTCCTGGGGAATTTGCCTTCGCCGCAAATCTTGAACGAACCGAAGTCCTTATACCATTCGCCTTCGCGCGCCTCCGGTTCCGATTCGCGCCAAAGCTTCAGCTTGTAGAGATCCTCGGCAGTGATCGTGCGTTCGCGGAGACGCTCAAAGAGATGGTCGCGCAAGGCAGGCGGCAGGTTCGTCCACTGTATCTTGGGCATCTATTCGCCGAAAGTCATCCGCGCCAGTTCTTTCTTGAGCCTTTCGCGTTCCGCTGCATCCCGGGACTCAGCCAACCGGCCAGCCAGCAGGAAGAACCGTTCCTTCTCCCGCTCCTTCGATTCAAGGCCGCTCTCGATCAGATCTAGTAGGACCCGGTTGGCGCTTGTCCGCCGGGCTTTGGCCAGCGACTTGACGCGCTTGGCCAGCCGCGCCGGCAGCGAAACACTCTGGCGAAACGATCTGTTCGTTGCTCCCATGGCCTCACTATACACCAAAGCGCACCACTTTGCACCACGACGACACCGCAACCCCGGCCCGGAGGCGGTCGGCGCGAGGTCGTTGTCGACCTGAAATCTGCAATCTTGAATCTCATGTCACGCAGCGTAGGGGCGCAGCGGCACCGTCGCTGCCGACACGAAATCTGCAATCTTGAATCTCAAATCCCCAAGCGTGAGGCCCCGTGCCGCAAGTACCGGTAGCCACGGTTGATTCGCCCCGCCGACCGGCATCGCCACCACGACCGTGAGCTGTCATTCTGAGCGAAGCGAAGAATCCCCGTATTTACCGAAGCAAATGCCCAGACCCTTCGCTGCGCTCAGGGTGACAGTGGCCGCCACACTTGATTCGCAGTTTGAATCTACCGTGGGCTTTTCAACAACAAGAATCCACGGTTGGAAGACCACCAACCGTGGCTACGTGCTTTGCATCACTGATCGTTTTCGTTGTCCTTCTTGCCGGACCTCCGGTCCTCTTCCGCCAAGCCGCGTGCGAAGTCAACGATGCCGTCGCTGTACGGCTCAAGCGGTGCCTCCAACGGTGGGGCAGCCAACGATAGGATATCGTAGGCAAGGGCGAGGAAGGCAACAATTAGTCGGCGGACGCCCGATTGGGCGATTTGATCGTGAAGTCCTTTGTTAGCGAGCTTGTACACTCGGTCAATACGGTTACCCACATCCTGGAGTTGTGCAAGTACGACCTTCTGTTCGTCCCCCTGCAGGTTCTCTTCCACGTAGGCCCAAAGCCGATTTCGGTACGCTTCTGGTCCCACGCTTCTCCCTCTTACTGGTTCTGTCCGAGGTGCGTACAGCAAGTCCGTTAATCGCTCAAGGAAGCGACGACAAGAAGTGGAAACCTGGGCAATCTCTTCGGCCGTTTGGATACGTTCGAACGTCTTCAGGGCCGCGTAAAGGACATCGTTAAGCCTAGGATCGAGAGCCGTTGTTCTCAGCAGGATTTCGTCTGCTACGCGAGCTAGATGCTCGGAAAGGTACCCCTCCAACTCTGCCAGTCTCACTGCGTGCTTGAAGGATTGGTAGGAGTCGAAGATTGTATGACGGACGCCGATGTCTTCCCACGCCACGCGGAACCCAAGACGTTTTAAGTCCTCCGCCCTCACAGTGTCTTTGGTCTGGGCTCCCTCCCGTTCTTCAAACTCGCGATGGAATAGCCGTATCTCCCCGTCCACATACCGATAGCCAGGAATTAGGGAGCACCTATAGAGCATCCACTGAACCCGGTTTGCAGGGTCGACCTCAATCGCGCCGAGGTACGAGCTATCTCGGCTTAACTGATTGTCAAGGTAGTCTTGCAGTTTGCGGCTCAGCCCTTCAACCGACAGGACGTAGATTCTTGAGGAAAAGAGTGCGTTTACAAAGTCGTTGTGCTCTAGGGTTCTCCATCTCCGCGGGTCGTATCCCAGTAGGCCTGTCAGTACGCTTTCCCTCGAGGCTTCATCCCCGGCGTACTGGTGTGCGAGGAGGTCCCCGGTGAATATTTCCACGTGGATATCCCGAACAGGCGACTCTTGCAGACAGCGGAAGAACTGGTCTTGAATCGCCCAGGCGTAATTGCCGTGGGCCTTGTTCTGATCGACCCGAAAGTGGAAGGCTACTGTCATTAACCCGCGGATTATACACCCTGCCCATCAACGGGCGTTGACTAGGAGGGAGCCGGGACAAGGTTTGGCGCGCTCCCGGCTCTGCACTGTTGGCTGTGAATCAACTGGAAAGCACAGACCCCTCTATGGGTCCGGCATTCGTCACGTCACAGCGACTTTGAGCGCCGCCTGCGAATCGTGAAGAGGGAAACGACCAGGATTACCGCACCAATCAGATCTATGGCCTGCCACTCATCCCGCGGCAAGCGAATTGGGATCAACGGATTGAAGAGGACCGTCATCGCCGCCATTAACCAGACCCATACGGACTTCTTTAGTTCGAACGCCTGCACAGCCAGATAAATGGCACTTCCGCATACCGCGAACCGAAGGAGGGTATAGAAGCCGTACGGCCACCGACCGAAGACGGCAAGAAGGAGAAAGGCTAGCGAGATAATTGCGGGTAGCTTGCTTATGGGTCGCGGTGGTGGATTGGCTAGGGCCTGTTCTGGCTGGTGGCGCTTCGCATTGGGGGAATCCAACGAACTCCCGTTCTCCCAAACAATGTGAAGCTCCGTCCTGCAATCACCACATCGGTACCGAGCGCCAGGCTCCGCGTCGTCAGGCACCCGATTCTCTTTCCCGCACCACTGGCATCGGATCACCACAATGCACCCGCAGACGTCACCGCCGCTAGGACAGAGATTCTAATCCAAAACGAAGAATCCCGAATGGTAACCTGCAGCCCGAAGCTACGTCACGTTCACCAATTCGTTGTCGTTCTGCTGCTTGGGGCCTTGAAGATGGAAGGGGACGGAGGATTCCCTCTCGATCTTCTCGCGGAAGCAGGGGCCGGAATGTGTAGCGCAGGACTCGCCCTCCAGTCCTGCGGCTTTTCAAGATCTCTCGAGATGACCGGGAAGAGCCGCAGCTCCAAAAAGCGGGAGCTGCGCTACGAGTAGAACGGGCACGCACGAGGCGTGCCGCTGCAAGAAATGGCGATCATAGATCGCCGCTACAAAAACGAAAGGCGTACACCGGAGGGCGTGCCCCGAAGAAGAGCCGCAGAGTCA
>Ga0315280_10007159_pt1 | contig 15094 bp, 9 predicted proteins | sample YL17G06_40_MG_FD_203697 | JGI IMG/M metagenome (GOLD analysis project Ga0315280, IMG submission 203697) | Sediment microbial communities from Yellowstone Lake, YNP, Wyoming, USA - YL17G06_40 | ecosystem: Environmental > Aquatic > Freshwater > Lake > Sediment | place: USA: Wyoming | collected... | reverse complement strand
GCGCCGACCTGAAGCGCCTGAAACGCGACACGGATTCCGGCCGCGCAGCGGTTGCCGCCGCTGAGGCAGAGGCACAGCGCGCCGTACCCCTACGACGGTGGTGGCTGGTCGCCCTGTCGGGAGCCCTGGTGGCGCTGCTGGCGCTGCTCCTCGGCCTGAACGTCGGCGGCCTGCGCGACCGGCTGCTGGGTCGGGCCGCTCCGCCGAAAATCGAGTCCATTGCCGTGCTGCCCCTCCAGAACCTGATGGGCGACCCGCAGCAAGAGTACTTCGCCGACGGCATGACGGAAGAGCTGATCACGAATCTGGGAAAGATCAGCACCCTGCGGGTCATCTCGCGCACGTCCGTGATGCGCTACAAGAAGACGGACAAGCCGCTCCCACAGATCGCGCAGGAACTAAACGTGGACGCCGTCGTGGAAGGCTCCGTCCAGCGCTCTGGTGACCGAGTGCGCATCAACGCCCAGTTGATTCACGCCCGTACAGACCGGCAGTTGTGGGCCGAAAGCTACGAACGCGACCTGCGCGACGTGCTGGCCCTTCAGAGCGATATAGCGAAGGGGATCGCCCGCGGAATTAAAGCAACCCTGACACCGCAGTATCAGGCCAGACTGGCAACCACTCGCAAGGTGGACCCCGCTGCCCAAGTGGCATATCTCAGAGGTCGGTACTTCGTCAACCGATGGCCTGCCGACGTCACCAGCTGTGCCGAGTATCTCGAAGAGGCAACGCAGAGAGATCCATCCTATGCCGAGGCCCATGCTGCCCTGGCTATATGCTACACCGGCATGTCGTGGTCTCAGCCGCCTAAGGAGATCTTCCCAAAAGTGAAGGCCGCTGCTTTGAAGTCACTCCAGATCGACGACAGCCTGGCCGAGGGTCACAGCGCCTTGGGGTGTGCCAAGATGTTTTTCGATTGGGATTGGCCGGGTGCCGAAAGGGAGCTTAAGCTGGCCGTGGATCTGAATCCAAGCAACGCTTTGGCCCACGTGTGGTACTCGAATCGTTTCCTGTTCGCGGGCCACTTCGATGAGGCGATTGCTGAGGCTCGAAAATCGGTCGACCTGGATCCTGCTTCATTGCTGACCAACCGCGGTCTGACCTTCGTTTACTTACTGGCGCGCCAGTACGACGAGGCGATTGTGCAATCCAAAGCGACGCTGGAGCTGGATCCGGCTAACTTTCAGTCGAAGGCCGATATTGCCTGGGCTTACACGCTTAAAGGGTCGACGGCGCAGGCCCTTGCGGAAGCCACGCGGTTTGGATTCGCGCACCACCCCTTTTTCGCCGCGCTCGCAAACCGAAAGGATGCACTGGAGTGGATCGACCGCGACCTAAAAGCGCGATCTGCGAAGCAGTATGTGGACCCCTTCTATATCGGTTTGCAGTACGCTCACCTCGGTGACAAGGAACAGGCCTTCGAGTGGCTGGGCAAGGCCTACCAGGACCGGTCCGCCATGATGGTTCAACTAAAGGTGATCCCCGACCTGGACGGATTGCGCTCCGACCCGCGCGTGCTCCCGCCGATGCCTTTCACGGTTCCCCGCGGGCTAACCCCCAAGCAAGCTGAGTCGAGCTTAAAGGACGTCACCGGTGAAACGACCGTGCCCATCAATGAAACGGCCACGGGCAAATGCGCGGAAATCTGAGTGGCCGCAGCCAACGTTTGCGCTGGCATACGTCAGAAGTTGGCTACTAGATCTGGCCGGGGAACTGAGTTCGCACTCCAGGCTGAGACGAATGACTCGGACATTTTGTCCCTCCGCGAGAACATGCGGCTTTCGAGGGAAACGACCTATCACGAGATACCGCGAGGAGTACGTCGGTGGAGCAAGCCATCATCCACTGGCAGGCTTCACGGGAGGCTTCTTGCTCAGCCGCTCGGCGCAGTGGGCCAGGACGTACTTGCGGACGTGCTCGGGCATGCGGTGATCGAGGCAGATGTCGCGAAGGTCGTTCACGGCGAGGTCCGGCAGGAAAGCCAGGATGCGGGAGAAGGGCGTCAGCGGGTTGCGAATCAGGGCGAGTCGCAAGTGATAACGGCTCGACCATTTGATGTGCTGGGCGATCGTCTCCACCACCGCGGTCGGCAGCTTCTCTTGCGCCAAGACGCGGAGCAGGTGGGCTTCCGCGAGGTAAGGGTTGTCCAAGGCGGCGCGGATCAGCTCGAGGTCCTCCGTGATGAGCAGGCCCGCGGCAACCCGGCCAGGACCACGCCGCGCCAGCGTGATCTTCTCGCCGCGGGGAATGGTCTCCACCTTTTTCAGGATCGTCTCCTCAGCCACCATCTTGACGTCTGCGGGCACGGCGGGTGTCTGGCACACGCGCACCAAATCGAACAGGTAGAGGAACTTCATCAAGGGTAGGGAAACCAGGCGTGGAGTCTTGGGGTGGCGGACGAGCGCCAGCATGACGGTGTAGTTACCTGCAGCTTCTTTGCGGGCGGCGATCTCGCGGACCACCTCTTGGGGCAAGTCCTTGCGCTCGAGCAGGCGCAGCAAATCGCGCTCTTGCAGATTAGGGTTGCGCGCGAAGGCAATCAGGACCTCTTTGGCGGTCTCCTTGAAGAACTGCTCGATTCGAGGTCGTGGGGCCACTGCGGCCAGTTCTGCCCGCTCAGCCAACTGGTCGTGGGAAACTGATCCCGCCATTCTGCCCTGATTTTAGTCGCCCAGCCTGGCAGCCGCAAGAGGGCCTCTGCCATCCCCGAGGGTCTAGCCGTGGCTGCTGGCTTTCGCATCCAAGGGGAATGAGGGACAGGGGAAGGGATAGGCATGGTAGAAAACGATAGATTTCGCTTGCAAAGTTTTTCAAGACTTGATATTTGGAGTGCGTCATCGGAGAGATCGTTCGTTGTCCTCAGGTGGTTATGGGGCGCAGGCGCCCGCGGGTTTGCGAGAGTAAGGACGAGAGATGCGCCCTAAGAACCAACAACCTAAACAGCGAGGTAGCCGGGCCATGAGGAAAATGACTGCGCTATGCAGCTTCACCCTGCTGGTCAGCCTTTCGGCATCCATGTCTGTGGCTCAAGCCGCGGGCAGCTCGCGAAAGCCTCTGTGGCTGGCCCCTGTGCGCCAGTGGAACGCCCCGCCGCAGGCAGCCCAGGCCAAGCAGCCGCAGTGGAAGAGCCGTGACGAATATGACGCCTTTAACGCCATGGCCACCGAGAAGGATCCCAATAAGAAGATCTCGCTGGCCGAGGCATTCCTGCAGAAATTCGCCAATTCCGACTTTCGAGATGTCGCTTACGTGGCGATAATGCAGGCCCATTTCCAGGTAGGCGACAGCGCCAAAGCGATTGACGCAGGGAGGAAGGCACTCGAGGCGAACCCGGATAACATCGATGCCCTGGCCTTTCTGAGCTTCGCGTTTCCGTTCGTCTACAAGGCAGATGACCCGGATGCCACCGCGAAGCTTTCCCGCGCTGAGAGCGACGGCCGCCACGGACTGGAAGTGCTGCAGAAGATTCCGAAGCCTGCGAATGTGACTGATGAGCAGTTCAACGCCTATGTGAAGCCGATGCGGTCGGTCTTCAACGGCATGATTGGCTTTGCGGCTTTGCAGCGGAAGGACTACCCGGCCGCTGTGACCGGCTTTAAGGCAGCAGCGGAGGACAACCCGAGCGATGTCTATACTTTTTATCGACTCGGTTTAGCTTACCTGTACTCCTCGCCTGCGGATTATGACCGCGCGGTGTGGTATATCGCGCGCGCCGTGTCGCTGGCGAACGCCGCGAAGAATCCGGCGGGACCAGAGATCGAAAAATTCCTGAAACGAGCCTACGTGAATTACCACGGCAACGACCAGGGATTGCAGGACATCGTCACGCAAGCGGCCAGTGCGGTGGATCCTCCCGAGGGTTTCAAGGTGGCCCCGATGGAGACCCCGAAGCAAACCGGCAACCCCAATATCGATGCCTTCAACCAGATGACCTTTACGCTCAAGCTGGGAGGGGAGAAAGCGCAGAAGACTTGGGACGCGCTGAAGGGGCAGACCATAGAACTGGGTGGCGCGGTTGATAGTGTTGAGAGGGGGACTGACCCCGGGGTCTATTTGGTTCGCATCGACATCCTGCAGCAGTCCAGCGCCGCTGACGGGGTATATGACATCGAATTGAAAGACTCAACGCAGCCCAACGTTAAGAATCTACAGAAGGGCGACCTCGTCAGGTTCAGAGGGACGGCAGAGGCTTACACGGTGACGCCTAGCCTTGTGCTGACGCTTGCTGGAGAGATCACGACGGATCTTCCGGAAGCGCCGACAGTCAAGGAGAAGCCCAAGCCGAAGCCAAAGGCCGCTCCGCCTAAACGACCGGCTGCCCGACCTGCCCGCAAGCCTCCTGGGTAATCTGCGGCACGGCGCTGGCTGGTCTGAGTCTCGGCGGCTCCCCGGCTTCTGATGAGATGGAACGCAGGCCCAGTCATTATGATGGCTGGGTCTGCTTTTTTTGTTGGAGGCGCTGTGCCCCCGGTGGGGGACCGCCCATTCGATCCGCTGCGCCGCTTCCGGCGCTTCCCGGCAGGAAGTCCAGTCCGACGTCCTGCCAGTGGTTTAAGGTCAGGTATTTCTTGAGGTGACCGCAGGCAAGATGCTTGAGCGTTATGGCCGCCAGAATGGCAGGCCGGGGCAAGCCCCTTGGCAAGCCGGATAGGCTCTCCCCAGCTCGGGCGTTACATCGATAAGGCAGGTTGTTAGGAAAGCCTGGTTCCTCTCGGGGAAGCACACTTCGCGTTCAGCGGCTGGAGCGCTTACGGTGCTTGGGCCGGTGGTCCACTCCCAGGTCTTCAATCTTTCTGCTCAGCGTGTTGCGATGGATTCCCAGGACTTTAGCGGCCTTCGACTGGTTGCCGTTGCTCTTCTCGAGCATTCGCTTGATGAACCGCTTCTCAAACTCCGAGACAGCGTCGGAATAGAGAATTCCGTGTTCGATCATTTGGCTGACGAGGGCTTCAAGCTGGTCTTTCACGGCAGCGCTCCGATCAAGGGAAATTCGTTTAGGTCGCAGGCTAATTCTTCGTCGCTTTCTTGTCGCTCTGGATGAGCGCCTGTTTGAACTTTTGGAATCCTAGCCGGAATTGCGCCTTCAAGCCCTCCGGCATCACCAGCGCCAGAACGCGTGCCCCCGTCGTGACATAGGGAGCCAGGTTCGACTGGCGGACGGCGTCAGGTTTGATGGCGAAAGCCACCAGGACCAGCAGCAGAATGCTGTCCACCAGCACGCCCCGGATCAGGCCAAAAACTCCGCCCAAGAACCGGTCGAACCATTGTACTCCCGCCGCCTTGATCAGTTTTCGGGCGAGAAACGAAACCACAGCGCCCACCACCAGAGTTCCCAGAAACAAGGCGAGGAAGCCCAGACCCAGGGCTAGCTCGTGCGATTTCGTTAGATCTTCAAACCACAGGGCAGCTCTCGCATAGCCCCAGACTGCCACTACCAGCCCGACCACAACGGACGCAAGGGCAATCAGCTCCCGGACGAATCCTTCTACCATGGCGGCAACCACGGAGGCCACCACGATGCCGGCCAGAATCCAGTCGAGCCAGTTCCATGTGCCCATAACGCGTTCGAGAGCCGCAGGCGGACTTGCCTCAGTTGAGTAAATGTCCTGTCAAGAGGCGGTAAGCTTCCCGGTACTTCTCGCTGGTCTTCTCCACGACCTCCGGCGGAAGAGGAGGAGGTGGAGGTTGTTTGTTCCAGTGAAGTAACTCCAGGTAATCCCGCACAAACTGCTTGTCGAAGGAAGGCTGGGTCCTGCCCGGCTCGTAGCCGGCTTTGGGCCAGAACCGCGATGAATCCGGAGTCAGCACTTCGTCGATGAGGATGATCTTGTCTTCGCGGAGACCCCACTCAAACTTCGTGTCGGCGATGAGGATCCCTCGCCCCTCCGCGTAATCCCGAGCCTTCGTATAAAGCTCCAGACTATAAGGGCGCAGTTTCTCGGCCGCCTCTCTGCCGATCCTTGAAACCATTTCCTCCCAGGTGATGTTTTCGTCGTGACCCGTCTGGGCCTTGGTAGCCGGAGTAAAGAGGGGCGGGTCCAGTCTGGATCCCTCGCTCAAACCCGGCGGGAGCTTGATCCCACAGACGCTGCCCTTGGAGCGATATTCCTTTAACCCTGACCCCGCTAAGTATCCCCGCACCACGCATTCAACCGGGAAAGCTCGAGCCTTCTTCACCAGCATTGACCGGCCTTCCAGGTGGCTCGAAAAGGGCTGAAGCTTCAAAGGGTATTCGGCCAACTGGGCGGTCAGGAAATGATGGGGGATGTCGTCCCCAAAGAGGTTGAACCAGAAACACGAGAGCTGGTTCAGCACCCGGCCCTTATCGGGAATGCCTTCCTGCATGACGACGTCGAAGGCTGACAAGCGATCCGTGGCGACCACCAAAAGCCGCTCGTCGTCGATTTCGTACACATCTCTAACCTTGCCCCGTGAAAAAAGCTTCACGCCAGGCAATCTCGTCTCGAGGAGAACAGATTGTCTTGTTGCTTGCATCGCGATGGTTCAGAGCAACCGACATTCTAGAACAACGGAGAATGTTGTCAACGGAAAAAGCGGACGAGAATTTCTCATGGAGGGCACGGGATGATGGGTAAAAGAACACTAGATTTGGAACGGCAATTTCGGGAACAGGAATCTGCTTTGCGCAGTTGAGAACGCGCCTTAGCTTGCGCTGGCCCTGGCGGGGTAGTATACCCAGGTCTCGCGACTACACGGCGACGGCAAGCGGCTCGCGCTCGACCGCGTCAAATCGCACGGAGACCAGTTTTGAGACGCCGGGCTCTTCCATCGTCACCCCGTACAGCACCTGGGCAATCTCCATGGTGCGTTTGTTGTGAGTGATGAGGATGAACTGCGTGTGCCGGCTCATCTGCTGGATCATGCGCGTGAAGCGGTCGATATTGGACTCGTCGAGCGGCGCATCCACTTCGTCGAGCACGCAGAAGGGGCTGGGTGTATAGCGGAAGATAGCGATCAGGAGCGCCAGCGCCGCCATGGCCTTTTCGCCGCCAGAAAGGAGCAACACGTTTTGCAGGCGCTTTCCAGGCGGCTGGGCCACGATGTCGATGCCGCTGTCGGGGTCAGCCTCATCCGTCAGCCGCATTTCGCCAAGGCCCCCGCCGAAAAGCGTCCGGAAGGATTCGGCGAAGTACCCGTTGATCGCCTTGAAAGCCTCCAAGAACTGCTGCCGCGAGACCTGGTCGATTTCGCGGATGGCCTGCGCGGTATCTTCAATCGAGGCCAACAAGTCCTGCCGCTGGGTTTCGAGGAAGGTGAAGCGCTCCTCAGCTTCCTGCAGCTCTTCGAGCGCCATCATGTTCACCGGACCCAGATTCTCGAGGCGCGTCTTGAGTTGACGCAATTCCTCTTCTGCGGCCTGCAGCGCTTCGCCTGCCAGCGCTGACTCTGGAGGCAATTCCGCCAGCAACGTTGCGGGCTCGGCATTAAGCTCGTCGCGGCATTGCTGGGTATGATGAAGGTGATCAGACTCGACGCGGGCCAAAGCCACTTCGGCTTCTGAACGCTTTTCACGACGCACGTCCAATTCCGCTCGTGCGGCGTCCACTTGTGGACCAAGCCAATCGCGTTGTGCCTTGACCGCTTGGGATTCCTGTTCGAGATTGCCCAACTCGCGCCGTGCCGCCTCCAGCTCGACTTCCAGTTCTTGTACACGCGTCCGAATGCTTTCGCTCTCCTCCGCCAACCGGTCTTGCTCTTCACGCCAGCCAGCCGCCTGTTGGGCCAGGCGCGCCATGCGGTTGCGGACGTCCTCAGCCATTGTCTGCAGCCGCGCGACTTCGGCTTCCGCTGCGTGTGTTCTTTCCTGCAGTGCGCTCGCTTGCGCCTGTGCTTCGACCAGTTCTTGTGCAAGGCGGTCGAGCTCCGCGCGCAGCTCGCGCAGCCGTTGAGCAGCCTGGGTGATGGCTTCTTCCCGCTGGGTTTTCTCGGTCCCTGCGGCTTCGAGTTCGGTGGATAGGCCTGCACGGCGTTCCTCGATGGTCGCGCGCTCCCGCTGGAGCGCCGCTGCTTCCGACTGGAGGGCGAGGAGTTGGTCCCGAGTGCGGTCCCACGCTTGGCGGGTTTGTCGCAACTTCTCGTTGGCTACCACCGCCTTCTTCTCGGCCTCGAGCTTGGCTGCGGTCAGGCTCTGCAACTCCTCATCCAGTCGCGCAACCCGCAGGGTCGCCTGGGCCAAGCCTGTCTCGTTCGAGCGGATGGCCGTCTCCAATTCCGCCGTGCGCCGCTCGAGTTCCCGAAAATCACGGCGCATCGCCAGTGGGCCTGCGCTCGAGCCTTTGCCGCCTGACACCAGGCGATAGTGATAATGCTCGCCGCTCGGCGTCAGGAAGTAGCATTCCGGATATGTGCCCGCCAGCCGTTCGGCCGTCGCCGCGTCTTCGACCATGTAAGCGTTAGCCAGCGTCGGCAAGGCCACATCGCCGTTCAGACCCAGAGTGGCGGCAAAACGCACCAGCTCGCAGACGGGCGCCACTACGCCCCGCTCGCTGCGGACAGTGGCGTCGCCGTTGGCGTTCGCATGCCCGTTGGTGGGCATCTGGGTTACGTAGAAGGTCGAGCGCCCTGTCCCTTCGCTCTGGAGCAGGGCGATGCCTGAGCGCGCCTGCTCGTGCCGCTCGACTACTACACACTCGAGTTCCTGCTTGAGGAATTCCTCGACGACCTCTTCGTAACCCGGCGAGACTTCCACGAAGTCCGCCAGCACCCCCAGGGGGCGGAACTGGTGGCCGCTCATCGGGATGTCGCCCGCGAGCAACCGACGCACGCTCTCTGTGCTGTAAGCGTGCCGGGCCAGGGACTCCTCGAGCGCTTGCTTGCGCGCCACGCCTCCCGAGTACGCTTGTCGAAGCGTCTCGAGTTCCGACCGGCGAGACACCTCCTTGGCCCGTGCCTGGTCGAGCTCCGCCGCAGTGCGCGCCAGGGATTGAGCCAGGTCTTCGAGGGCGCTCGTATCACGCCGGTGCTCGGAGGTGTACGCCTCAAGCTCGGCGGCCAGGCGTTGATGCTCTTGCTCGATCTGCTGCTTCTCTGATTCAGTGCGCGCTGCCTGCCGGTCCAGTGCCAGCCCCGCTTCCTCAGCCTGCACAAGCTGGTTGCGCAACTCAGCCGCGTGGCTGACGGCCGCAAGCACCGCCTGGCGGCAGGTCTCGACTTCGTTTTCCGCGGCGCTCAATTGCACGCTGAGCGCTTCCTGGCGCGCCAACAGCCCTCCGAGCGCCGCTCGTGCAATGGTACAGTCCTGGCGGAACTGTTCCTCCTGCCGGGCGCGTTCTCTGGATTGCTGTTCCAAGGACGTGAGTTGTGTTCGAAGCTCGGCACTCTCTTGCGATGCGTCTGCGGCCCGGGTGTCGAGGCTGGCTGTCTGCTGGCGCACCTGCTCAAGGCCTGAAAGCAGGCGCTCGCGTTCCAGCTCGCCTCGCGCCAGGCGCTCACGCAACTGGGTTAGTTGACTCTCCAGCTCCTCGTGCCGCAAGGTGGCGGCTTTTTGCTCGTGCTCCAGGGCTTCGAGTTCACTCGCCGTCTGGGCGCAGCCCGCCTGGATTTGCGCCAGTTCCTGGCGGAGTCGCCCGCATTCGGCCTCCAGACCCAGCAGCCGCGACGTGAGCACCACCTTCAGTTGGTCGCGCAGCTCCGTGTGCAGCTGTTTGTAACGTCGGGCCTTCGAGGCCTGCCGTTTTAGCGAGTTAACCTGCCGCGTGACTTCTTCCAATATGTCCATAATGCGTGCCAGGTTCTGCCGAGAGGATTCCAGCTTGGCCTCGGCTAGTCGTTTACGAGTCTTGAATTTCGAGACCCCGGCAGCTTCTTCCAATATCAAGCGACGGTCGGAGGGCTTTGAGCTCAGAACCTGCCCAATGCGCCCCTGCTCAATGATGGCGTAGGATTCCGGTCCCAGACCCGTGCCCATGAAAAGATCTTGGATGTCGCGCAGCCGGCAGATTTCACCGTTAATCAGGTACTCGCTTTCACTGGAGCGGAAAAGCCGCCGCGTAACCGTCATCTCGCCGGCGCGGTGCCGGAGGCTGGGAGCACGCGCAGCAGCGGCAGTTCCATCGCCATTGTTCCCATTGCCACTGGGGTCGGCCTGGAGGTCCACCGTTTCGGAGTCAGCGAGAACTTTCTCTTCGCCGGTTTCCTCTTCCTCCGGCACTCCGGCTTCGCTGTATTCCGGGTCAACGAGCGTGAGGCTGACTTCCGCCATGCTGGTAGGAGGTCGCGTCCCCGTCCCGTTAAAGATGACGTCCGCCATACGCTCGCCGCGCAGCAGGCGTGCGCTCTGCTCGCCGAGAACCCAAGTGATGCCGTCGGATAGGTTCGACTTCCCGCAGCCATTAGGGCCCACGACGGCCGCTATGCCATCGGCAAATTCCAGCCGGGTGCGGTCGGCAAACGACTTAAAACCGAGCAATTCGAGTTTCTTTAACTTATACAAGTTGGACCTCTCTCGCCCAAGCTATCGAAGGCGTGCAAACTCGAGCTCGTCTCAATCCGGAAGCCAGATGCATCGACCGGGCTCTTGTGGAGGGCCGGCGCGGACACCACTCTTTGCTTTCTCCGCCGCGGCGAAGGGCGACGTTTCCACGCAGACCCCGCTCGCCTCGACCCGATCATATGAGCTGGCGCACACGGCAAGGCTTACGCGAGGATCCCACCAAATTCTGGCAATATTTAGCACGAAAGAGGGAGGTTGTAAAGAAAAAACCACAAGATGCTGGGGTTGCGCGAGGGGTCACCCCACATCTCGTAGGCTCTAACAGGCCGCCTCGGCAACCAGGTGCTTGTCCATCCACTCTACGATCAGTTTTCGCATCTCGGGGAGTTCGACGTGCCCGCAGTTGAACAGTTCGATCCGGCAGTCCTCTGGCCGGCCATATTCTTGGTAAAGCGGCAGCAAGTAGTCGCGGACGCGCTCGACGCCAGCAGGCGGCGTCAGGGGGTCTTGGCGTCCGTTCACACTCAGGTGAGGCCGGGGGACAATCAGCTCATTGATTTGTGCTGTCTGAAAGTGCTTGAGCAACGCCGGAACGTAGTAATAAATGCCGTGTCCTTTCAGGTTACGAATCTTGATGAGCTCCTCGAAATCCGTGAGGCAGCAGACGTCCAAGCAAAGGCGAACTCGCGGATCAAGCGCGGCCAGCCACCAGGCTTTGGTGGCTCCCATCGACATCCCGAACGCACCCAGGCGCTTCGAATCGACTTCCGGACGGCTAGCAAGACAGTCGAGGGCACGGAATTCGTCGAACATCATCATGCCGTAGAGCACTTGACCTTTCCACAGCATGAGCTTGAAAGCGTCCTCTTCCCCAGTGTGCCCGTTACTTTCGTGTTTGCGTTCGCCAAAGCACCAGCTATCAATAGCCAGCGTCACCAGGCCCTTCTCGGCACAGACCGGCGCATAGGCCGGCTGGGCCTTATCGCCGACAAGCAGTTGCTCCTTACCCAGGTCATACATCCCGCCGTGCCAGTGGATGAAGAGCAGGCCCGGAGCAGGGCGCTGTCGCTTGTCGGGAATCAACAGCAGCGCGGGCACCGGCTCCACACCGTTCAGGTCCAGGACGAGACGCTCGAGAGTGTAACCGTTGTGCTTCTCAGTTTTGACGAGCTTCGCCGGCGCTGGCCTGTGTTGCCACGGCAGATCGCCTAACAGGCTCCAGAGTTCCTTCCGGCGCTTTTCTTGGTAGGCAAGAAATTGGCGCTTTTCTCTTTTTGACGAATCGAAGCCTACGCCGGCGTTCAAGCACGGACTCGCACCCATAGCCAGCAGAGCAGCAGAGTGTCTGAAGAAATCGCGACGATGAGTCAGGGACATGTCTCCTCTCCAAGAAACAGCGGCGTTAACAGCACACTGTCGGTTACTAAGGCGCGCGACAAAGAATGTCAAGCGAGAACGGAACCATTTATCAGAGCTGCTCTTGACTCAATACCATCAATCTGGTCTAGTACCAGCGCTTGCAGCTGTGTGTTCGCAATAGGGAGGGCTTTTCGAGGTTGTGGAAGAGGTGAAGCTTGATTGCTCTCTCTCGGCTTCGCGACTGGGCTCTCTTACTTCTCTGTAACTTGATCTGGGCCAGCCAGTTCGTGATGGTCAAGCTCGTCCAGAAGCAGATGGGGCCAGTCTTCGCAACCTTCTTTCCCATCACCCTCGCGACCCTCCTGCTCGTTCCGATCGTGCGGCGAGAGCAGCGAAAGAACTCGCCCGGCAGACAGGGCCGTCTTCCTCCGCGCGACATTCTACAGTTCATCCTCATCGGCGTGTTCGGGCAGGTCGTGGCCCAGCTTTTCATCACCTGGGGCGTGCGATGGTCTTTGGCCTCGAACGCGGCGCTGCTAATGCTGGCCCTCCCCATTTCGACAGCGGTGATGGCTTACTTCTTTCTTGGGGAGCGTATGACGCCGATCCGGTGGATCAGTTTTGCGCTGGCGATCGCGGGAGTTCTGGAGTGTTCGGGAATCAACTGGAAAGAACTGAACTTCACGAGCCCAAGATTCCTTTTGGGTAATTTGATGATCTTCCTCAGCATAAACGGTAGTGCCTTCTACAATGCCTATAGTAAGAAACTGCTGAGGCGCTACTCACCGCTTCGTGTCCTGCTTTACAGTTATTACGCCGTCTTCGCCTTTCTATTTCCTATCACGCTCTATGTGGAGCCAGCGGGCTTCCGCAACCTGCCCCAGTACAACGGGGTCGTTTGGCTGGGCCTCGGGATACTGGCCCTCTTTCAGTACTTCCTCTCCATGGTGATCTTCCTTAACGTTCTCACCCGCCTTGACGCCACGCAGGCTGGGTTGTCGAACTACCTGATCCCGTTTTTCGGCGTCGTGATCGCCGCGATAGTACTTCACGAGCATTTGACGAGGTTCATGGTGGCGGGCGGAGTCTTAGTGCTGGCCAGTACCCTGCTCGTGACGGTTTATGAGGAACGCCGACGGGGGCAGGCTGCCGCCAACGGCTTCGTCGGCAAGTAGAAGTTGAAGGCTAACTCTGCGGCGGAAGACCCGCGCCAAAGCCACCATCGACTACGACAGCCGATCCAGTCATGAATGACGCGTCGTCACTGGCAAGAAAAACGGCGACCCGCCCAACCTCCTCAGGCTGGCCGATTCGCCAGAGGGCGTGAAGCTTCCCGGCTGCCTGACGCGCCGCGGCAGGGTCGGGTTGGGCCTCGAAATAGCCCCAGGCCAGCCCGGCGTCAATGTAGCCCGGGCAGATGCAGTTGACGCGAATTCCTTCCTTACCGTGGTCGATAGCCATAGCCTTGGTCAAAGCGATGATGGCGCCTTTGGTGGCGCAATAGCCGGCGCACATCGGTTCGACAAAGAAACCGTTCACCGAGGCCATGTTGATGATGCAGCCCATCGTCTTCCTCAAATGAGGCAGGAAGAACTTCGAGCAGAGGAATATGCCTCCCAGGTTCACGGCGATTTCGCGATTCCATTCCTCGACGGTGGTTTCCTCGACGGTTTTGTTGATTTGAATGCCCGCGTTGTTAAAAAGAACATTAACCTCGGAAAAGATTTTGACTGTCTCCCTCACAAGGCTCTGCACGGAGTCGGGATCTGAAACATCCGTCGGAACCGCGAGCGCGACTCCACCGGCCGCCTTGATCTGCTTCGCTGTCTCCATGGCGCCTGCTTGGTTGATGTCAACTACCACCACGCGTGCGCCTTCCTTGGCGAATTCAATGGCACTTGCCCGACCGATCCCCGAGCCTGACCCGGTGATGACTGCGACGCGGTCCTTGAGTTTCACCGTTCCTCCTTCACAGCTTCGTGCAGCACGGATTCATACCTGCAAGCAAGTCTGTCGTCCAGGCAGTTTTCGCCGGTTACTCACGCTTTTGGACCCGCCACTTTACCACCGTTCTCCCCTGGAACGCCGGAGCTTCCCACTCGCGACTGGAGACGTCCTGCACGGCATTCTCGAAGACGTAAAACTTGGTCGGCAGATCCGCGTGCCCATCGAGTTCCACTGTTCCTTGTTTTGTGGCGGGATCGTATCGCACCGGGCCCAGTTGTGATGTGCGCAAGGCGCGCAAGTACTGAGTTAGGAAGTCCAGCGTCACCGGAACAGGCTGGTAAGGTTTTAGATCATCCATCGTGCCCTTAAGAATCTGGTCCCAGTCTTCGGGTGGAATATGTTGGATGTGGTCAGATTCGTGAGTGAAAAGGACGGCGGGCAAGAGGCTGTCGAACTCGCGGCGGCACTGAACCACGCCGCGGCGGATTGCTTCTTCCACCGGCACGCCACTGGGCGCCCACTCGTAGCCCGTGACATCGCGCACCTCGACGACGAAATTGAAGAACTGGTGGTCGAATTCAGGATGACCGGGAATCTCCAGCCAGTCAGCGATAAAGACGGGATCCGGCACGTTGCTGGCGCGGAGAGGTTCTCCGCGGAGATAAGGACGCGCCTGGACCATTGGCATGCCGTAACCCTTTCCTGGCGGAAGAACTGTGGAAGCAGATTCCACTCCCCAACGCTTGAGCGCATCGAAAACGTTCGTGCCAAATTCGTAAAAATGCGGCAGCACAACCTTGGACTTCAGGATTCCGTGCTGAGCAAAGAAGTTGTCAGCTTCCGCGAAATTGGCAGCGATCTTCTCGGCCGGCCAATCGCGTCCGGCAATGTTTATGCCACGCTCGTCGGTCGAGAGCGGTTCGTCAAGATAGAAGAAGCTGTGCCAACGGCGCGCATGAGCTGCTGCCGTGGCAAGCCCCTGTTGGGTGAACCGGGCCAGGGCGTGGATAGCTTCCGGGTCTTCGCGAAGGTCGTCGATAAATACTCCCAGCCATGGTTTGAGGCCGTAACGGTTTGCCGCCCCCACCCAACCCAGGTGCCGATTCGCGCCCAGTCCGAAACCCGAGACATCGTCTACACGCAAGGCAAGATAATGGGGCATCCTGCGCAGGACAAATGGCTTGCGTGCAGCCCACACCAGGCTGCGCCACACTAAATCGTCCAGGCCGTAGACTTTGCCTTTCACGTCTGGCACGGTCCATTCATAAGACGCCCAGACCACGGCGCGACCTTTGCCGTAGGGGGCAACCATCAGCAGAGGTTGATTCCCAGCGT
>Ga0315280_10007158_pt1 | contig 15100 bp, 14 predicted proteins | sample YL17G06_40_MG_FD_203697 | JGI IMG/M metagenome (GOLD analysis project Ga0315280, IMG submission 203697) | Sediment microbial communities from Yellowstone Lake, YNP, Wyoming, USA - YL17G06_40 | ecosystem: Environmental > Aquatic > Freshwater > Lake > Sediment | place: USA: Wyoming | collected... | reverse complement strand
TGACGAAACCTTCCACGCGGGCGACGCCGTCGCCTCTGCGGCTGGTCTCTTTGATGTCAACCTCGTACTCTTTGCCCTCTTCAACTGGCTTGTTGAAGGATCTTCCACCGGACCCTCTTTCCTCGGACATTAGCGGATTCACCTCGCGTCACAGTCGTTCTACGCTAGGACAGGGAAAAGGAGCGTTGGCCTACACGCATACACGCTACGGCTAACAGCCAGCCTTCCACTGTAGACCTAACTGAACCCGCCAAGCATCCTCAAGTCCATATAAGCATTTGTAACCTCTTCGTTAGTGACTCTACTGATGACGAGGCTATTGTCGTGACGATCGGAAAACGTCTGAAGACTATCCAATCATTTGATTTTCAATGGCATAGCTTGACTGAAGGACCATACCTCTTGCCCGATCCAAACTGGAGACGCAACGTACCTGACTACATTCTTGACGAGCTGGAGACCACTAGACGAGAGATCTCAGGGCGATCTGTGCTAGATGGAGGGTGCGGCAACGGCAGATGGGCTTATGGTTTCGAAAGACTTGGATGTGAGATCCACGGATTCGACGCGTCACCAAACGGGATAGAATACGCAAGGCAACATGTCAAAGGTCGCTTCGACGTGGCCAATATTCTTGACGGCGAAAGTCTGCTACGTTTGTACACCGAGAATTCGTTCGACATAGTATGGTGCTGGGGGGTTCTACACCACACGGGAGATGCGGAGCGGGCCTTTCAGAACGTTGCACGGTTTGTGAAGCCTGGAGGTACAATGCACATCTATCTGTACGGCAAGAAGAGCATCATGAACAAGCTCCTCAGATTCACTTTCAACAGATTTGGTTTCAAGACTAGGGTGACATTGGCGAGAATCCTCTCAGCAATCAACCATTCATCCGTACACAGCAACTTTGACGGTCTCAGCCCGCCTCTGGCAAGTGAACACGACGAAGAACAGGTGAGGGATTGGTTTCACAATGCCGGATTCACCTTCAAGCGAGTCTACCCCAAGTGGGCAGGCCCCAGCAGAGATCTATTCGTATCCGGGGTCAAGCAGCACAACCTAGCTCCGCCGAGAAAGAGATGACCTATGGGGGCCAAATGACAGGCGTCAAGTCATGCGACTGCCAAGATTCATTGCATCAACCATCGTTCTCTCGAATCAACCAGGCCCAAAGACGCTGACAGCCTTCGACCGTAGACCAGACTAATTCTGCCAAACGTTGATAACGAGTTGCAGGCATCTGCGGTGCGAAATCGCCAACTCCGTTGAAAGGCATCTTGCCAACCGTCTAGGACCTAACTAAGACAATGCAGCATTCGCGCTTATCCATGCGCCCGAGTACAATGGTTCGGCTCTCTCGCGTGACATTCTCAAGTCTTATCAGCGTCTACGTCCAAGGAGAGTTGCTGAGAAGGAAGATGAAGCCCACCAGGCTTGACGTGACGCTGGCGAACAAGATAAGGAACATGCTGACGCTTCGCTACGACCCATCAGGCCCGACACTGCTCCCTGTGTTGCAGTGGCCGGACTTTGTCGAGTATCAGGGCATCTCTCCGCTTGTTCAACAACTTCTCGAGAATGTGACGAGGAGAATCATCCAAGAACATAACCCCACTAGGATCGGGGTCGGGATTAGCGGCGGTGTTGATAGCACGACCGTACTTGCTCTCACTAGAAAATGCTTTCCAAACCTAGAAATCAACTCCTACTGCATCACATTCGGATCTGATATCAAGGAATCAAAGGACGCCTTGCATGTTTCAGAACTCTATTCCACAGATCACAAGCACACAAACATAGAGAACCCATTCGCAGAACTGGAAGATCAAATAAAGATCGTCAACGAACCTCGATGGAACCTCTACCCATATTTCCTTTTCAGGGAAGCCGCAAGAGATTGTGATCTCATACTCACGGGCGATGGTGGTGACGAACTGTTCGGAGGCTACGTGTTCAGGTACGCGCAGGTGCTCGGGAAGGGCGAGACGACCCCCAAATCATATCTAGAAGGCCATGCCAGGGACTGGGTTCCCGATCAGAAAGAACTCTTCGCCATACCGTTCGAGTGGCAGAGCATCTACGGCCTACTTTCGCCGTATTTCGCTAATCCTCTTCCGCCATTGGGGAAAGTGTTTCTCGCTGACTACAATGGGAAGCTCCTGTACGATTTCGCGCCCACAAACGCCGCGCTCTCAAAGCATTTCGACATTAAAGCGGAGGCGCCATTTCTGGAACCAGAAGTCTTGCACCTCGCAACGCACATACCATATAGCCTCAAGTACGATCCAGTCAACAACTTAGGAAAAGTCATCCTAAGACAGATCTTGCTAGAGAATTTCGCCTACAAACCCGCTACCAAAGAGAAGATAGGATGGGGAATGGACCTAGAGGAAATCTGGGACAAGTATGCCAGGAGCACATGCGAAAAGCTCTTCGCCTCGCCGAGATTTGTTGAACTGGACATTATCAGCAAGGATTGGCTCAAACAGGGGTTTGAGAAATCAAACACGCACGACCCAAGATACATAACGAAGATGCTGGGGCTACTGGCTCTAGAACTCTGGTTGAAGCATGCCAAGCTAGAATGAAGAATCGTGCAGTGGGGACTTCACAGCCTCAAGAATAGATGACCGGAACTAGCTCAGGCTAATCCTCGTACGCTCATGAGCCGCTTGATCACCAGCCTGGACATGGAAGAGTGAAGCAGAGTCCTCGAGACCTGGTAGGGCAAGTAACTCATTATGGTGACGACAATGAGCACAGTAACCACTGCCCAGTATGGGAACGCTGTGAGAACCCTCTTTTCGACAAAGAACATCGAAGGTTTGCGTGTCATCCCAGCACTTCCTCGTAAAGTTCGACGTATTTTCTAGCGACGATCTCAGGGCTGTGGCGCTCGACCACATAATTGCGCGCCTGTTCACCAAGTTTGCGTCTGAGGTCTCGATCAGTCAGCGCTACCATTGCTCCAAGTATTTCGTCGACCGTCTGAACGTTCAGCACTGGTGCCACTTGCCCGTAGCATTTCTTGTTCCAGTACTCATCCAGATACATCACGACGGGTCGTCCGCACGCCATGGCCTCGGGGGCAGTAGTTCCATAGCTCCCCAGTATGAATTGATCAAACACTGCATCTGATTGGTTGTAGAATTGGATTAGTCGTGGTTTTGATGCAGGGCTCAACCATTCAACATATCGATCGATATCGAGGGCCTTGACTAGGTCTCTTGATTGGTCAGCGTCCTCCAAGGTGCCCCAGTCGATCATGACAAGTCGCGCCTTGTAGCCTTGAGCGATGAACTTGGCGAAGGCCCGCAGCAGTCGGTCGTTGCCTTTCACACCCCAGACGTGCCTAGTCGGATGGAAGAAAGTTAGAGTCCCGTCTTGCCGGTCGATGGGAATCGGCTTGTATCGGTCTGTCTCAACTATGAATGGAATGAAAACCTCCTTACGATACTCTATCTTGGCAAGCAACGAGTAACAATCAGGATTTGTCATCACAACGCATTCTGCTTTCTTGTATCCCCGCCTTGCGAGCTTCTCAGCGGCACCGTCCAGGAAAGTGAAGTTCCTGATCCATCCAGCTTCGTGGACTATGAACTTCTTTCTCATGAACTGCAAGTAGACGACGCTCGGTGGCGATAACTGAAGCAAATCGTACCTCTTGACCAGATAGAGGAGGTCGACAACATTCTGCGGAGTGACTTGCAGGTCCCTCGGGTTCCAAACTCTCACCCATTCAGGCAGAGTGTAGTACCTTGATAGTTCAGTAATATCTGTGACATATGGGTCGACATCACCTATTTCGGCTTCTTCCCAGTGTGGAAGCCCCATTCCAAAGTCCTTTGCGTTTATTATCAGCTCAGCGTCGACGCCTGCACATCTTAGCGCCTTAGCAATCATCCACTGGTTGTTGGCCATGTTCATGACCAACCCGATCTTCATGCATCAATCCCTCCCTGCCCACACTTGGCGCTGCCCCGAAGCCCATGCAGAACGCGACGACGAATAGGTCTTCCTTACTGAAGCAGGGTTTCTCTCTTCAGAGATTCGATGGTTTTGGCTAGTCCATCTTCGACTGTTGTTTTGGGTTCAAATGCGAAAGTTGTCTTGGCCCTAGTGTAATTGTAGCGCATTCTCGCAATATCGTCTGCTTTGGCAGGCCCATGTTTCGGTTGGATCTGCGAGTTCAGGAGTCTGGTGACGGCCTGGTAGATCTCATTGATGCTGATCTCTCTGTTAGTACCGAGAATGAACATACCACCGCTGTCGGCCTCGGGCGCATTTGATTGCATCGCTTTGACGACTCCATCCACAGCATCTTTCACATACAGAAAGTCCCTTGTCTGTTTCCCATCGCCATCTATCGTTGGAGCCTCGCCTCTCAGGATCCGGGTTGCGAACTCAGGTATCACTGGCCTCCAGCCAAGCTTTTCGTTGATGCGTTGACGAGGACCATAGATTGAGGCGAACCGCACCGTAACCGTCCGGATACCGTAGAACTTGTGGTATGCCTTCAACATATACTCGCTAGCAAGCTTGTTAGTATCGTACGGAGTCAGTGGGTTTGGAGCGGAGGTCTCATCCACCGGCAGAGTCTGCGGCTCCGAGACGATCCCTGTGTTACTTGTGAAGAGAACTTTGGCTCCGGTCTTCCGAGCCAACTCCAAGCAGGAAATCGTCCCGGTTAAGTTCACTTCGCAGTCTCTTGTGGGATTAGCGAAAGAAATCTGGCGAGGATAGCAGGCCAAGTGATAGATTTCATCCAGTCTCTCGAGGCCATCAAGTTCTAGAAGACCGCGAGTAATGTCATGTCGGCGAAAGGTGAGTTGGGGCTCAACGGTCGCCAGGTTGTCGATTCTGCCGTTGCTGAGATCATCCACGACGACGAGATTTCTCCCTCGCTTGACAAGCTCTTCCGCAAGGTGGCTCCCGACGAACCCTGCACCGCCCGTAATCATACTGTTGGTCATTCATCTCACCTCGTGTCCTAGGCCATCAAGGAACACTTCTGGTTCGTACATGTCCCAGAGCTTATTGATCTCTATTGGTGAAGGCGTTTTCCTTTAGTACTTTCCTGTAGTAGGAACGGCTTACGTATCCGTTCGAAGCCATGTATCCGTCCAATATTGTGTTTTCAGCAAGAGGCTTTGACTCTTCGTAGGCTCTTGAGGCCTGGACCAAATCCCTGCTTCTTCTTATCCATGGTTGATTTGGGGAGAGATCATATACGGCTGCTCGAAAGAGCGGCCTCGTCCTGCCAGTTTCCGGTTCCTATTTCCATTCAGTCTGGATGCGCAGGAGAAGCTTATCGGCGTATTATAGAGCCAAGGACAGAATACTTCAATCCCAAGGGATTGTGCGAACCGCGCAAGTGGAGCGAAGTTCTTCCGGCGTTTCACATCGTAGTCTGCCAAGAATATCTGATCCAAAACAGTAAGACCGTTGTCGAAGTTTGGAAGCAATGCATTCCAATCGATTTCGATGCGTCGGACTTTCTGTCCGAAGAGGTCAGAGGGCTGTGTTAGCGGCACCCTCTTCGGCAGTTCAAGGTCAACCGGCGTTTCCAAAGCGGGAGACTTGTTTGATGTTGTTTGATCGTGTCTGATCTTGTTCGATAAGCGTTTCAGTTGTTGTAGCTATTACAGTGGACGTTGAAGTGGTCGTAGCGGGAATAACCTCTGGACTGTGGTGGAGGACCAAGCCCCGATCGCCGACTATACATCCGTTGACCGACGCAACCATGAACGCCGATCGAAGGGGCACCGACATCAAGGATGGAATCCGGACTGCGCCAACTAGTAGAGAACGATGAGTTCAGCGTCAACCCCTATTTCGGAAGCCCCTTGCAGACGCTGTGCGCATCATTCGCCTTATAGAAGCGATGTACAGCCCTCATGATACCGCCTTTTCTCCATTTACTATCTACCGAGCGGGGATCTTTGGCGTCCATTGAGGGTAGGTTCCTTGAAATGCGAGGTTACATTCATGGCAACATTCAGGTGGGTTGTCAGTCAAAACCTGGTTGCGGATTTCCTGCATAACTGGCCCGTTCCATGCAGCTAAGACATCTTCTGTGAAGGCGTTGCCAATTCGCACGTCTGGTTTGTAGCAGCAAGGGTAAATATCCCCATTTGGGCGAACACCTAGACCATCGTAGAGCGCACGACACTGGCTCCACGCAGTTGGTGATGAAAACACCCTGTCGGGGACGAGGCCGCGCACGAATAGCTTCGACGTATGAGTTGCGCATTCAGAATCAGTTGAAGCAAATGCATACAAGTCACCATGTTCTCTCACATATGACACTGCCTCCAAGATATGCTGGCGGCCATTCTGCCCCTCAGATTGCCTCAGGCAGCCATATGCGTCCTGGTATTCGCTCCACATCACTGAATCGAATTTTATGTCATCAAGTCCCTCGAGTTGCCGTGCATACCGTATCACGTCAATAACCCCAGGCAAAGTGTCCTGTGTGAGAACTGATTCAATGCTAACTATTGGCAGTTGGACCCTGCGTTTCGTTACGTTGCTTGGTATGCCACGCATCCTCCTTGCAAGCAGCAATGCCCGCAAGTTATGGTCGATCGTATCAAAATCCGCGCCTGTCCTGATCTTTCGCAGCAAATTCTTATCGACAGTATCAATGCTAAATCGCACCAATCGGCAACGCAGTAAAGCATCCAGTAATCTTTTCCTCTCCAAGTCGACCATCCCATTCGTGGCAAGCGTCACCGTCGTACGCTTAGTTGTCCAGTTAAGTATCTCCACAATGTCCTTGTGGAGAAGCTGCTCCCCTAGGCCAATTAGGTTCACGCCCGAATGGCACCACCACATTTTCTTGACCAGCCGCTTGTAGTCCTCTACCTTCATGTCAGGCACCTGCGAGATTGTTCGACGTGCGCAATACTGGCACCTCAAATTACATTGCTCCGTCACGGCGATAGCCACGCAACCTGGAACGACGCGACTCACGCGACTATATGGTCTGGAGGCAACGTATCGCCAATACAGTTGCCGTGGGTTCAAACTTTTTCTAACATGATACTTTGCAGCACTCGTAACCCCTACAACGCCGTCCTCAGAATAGCGTCTCCTAGCACGTTCTATCACCGACAACACGCGCGACAACTAGCTCACCTTACACGCTCCAACACCGAAATTCGCTGTGGGAAACCGCTTTCATAGGCATCGCTTATGGTCACAATCTCTCTGAAACCCTTCTCCAAAAAGAACTCGATACCGGCTATCGTGAAATACTTAGTGTCGAACCATTTTGTCTGACGAATCGCATCAGGAAGCCATGTCACAATCAGCTTCTTCCCCGGTGCAACATAATCACGAATGTGGTCAAACATGCGACCATCACCATTCTCTGATTCCCATGTAAGAAGAACCGTCCAATCAGCGTGAACCGGATGTTTCGGGGTCTTCACATCGTCGCAGATAAACTCTGGGATTCTCAACCCGAGGCAAACATGAAGCTGATGTGCCGCCCGTATCAGAGCATAATCACGCTCAACGCCAACATACCTGTAGCGTCTAGCACCGTTCCCCAACAATACACTAAGCAAGCCCAGCCCCGCACAAAGGTCCACAACAGTATCTCCTTCGGAAAGGTTACTACGAAGGTAATTCGCAACGCACACCAAATGCGGGTGATAAGGATTATTGAAGTACTCAGACCCAGACCGGTTGACATACATCAACGCTTGGTCCAAATCAGCGTTGTGCGAAGAAACGATTCCACAGAACTTTAGAAAACTTCCCAATCCGCCTTCCAATGAGAAGTTCGCTGGATGAAAGAGCAGATAGTACAGATGACCGTTCTTCATGTTCTCGATGAACGTCTCAGGGTCGGTGGGGTAAATGATCCCCCAATTGTCGATCAAACATCCATCAAATCGGCCGGTGGATTGTAAGATGGAGATGAACCCATACGGCAACTGCTTTTCCAACTCAAAACTCGTCTTCGCGGGGAGACAACTGTATTCGTGAGCGTATGGGAAGTAGGACAGGTACGGCGGTATTCCCGTCGGGTCGGTGTGCCCATGTGCCGCAAATGTCAGTTCTGGGAAGTGGCGGGTGAAGGTCTTCTCTTGACGTCTCAACGTAACTAGGTCAGTTGCGGCAGAGTGCAATCCAAAGGCGAAGTCCTTGAAGTGGTATTGATGCCACATCTCACTGTACGGTTCTAGTTGCTCAGGCAGGACATAAGTGACGCTCTTCACACCAAGGCAGTTCTCCTCATACGCCATCCACAGCCACTTCACCGGGTCCCCGTCGGTATCATGTCGAATAACCACGTTTGGCTTATCATCAGCAAGAGCAACGCCGCGCATAATCTGGCATGGCGTAACCACGTTCGCCTTACGAGCCAAAAGCTGCATCCAACGCGAATACTCACCAAGGCCATAAGTACAATACTTGACTCGGTGAGTTCGCATATAGTCTGGGTCGGTGGAATAACCGTACACCGGCCCAGCCACTATATGCTCAAGCAGGAGTCGTTGCGTCGGATTTTCAGGCGTCGTCGCGTCGACGATTTGCCATCGCCCCCCTATCCGCGCCTGATTGCAGACATGCCCACGATACATCACAATCCGTGACTCTAAGCCTTCCTTACGTGCGAGATCCTGAAACGCCGCCGCTCGATAACCACAACCGCCTCTGTTCCCTACCGCTACTGTCTCAGCAACTCGTCTGCGAATCTCTTCTGCTAATGCTTCGCCAGAAAGGGGGTTCTCGAAAGCGCCAAACGCCACTGAACAACCCACCTCTTGGATTACGAAGTCATGCATCTGCATTCCCATGTTCCGAAAGAGTGCTCGCAAGGTTCTGGAATTGTAGTGGCGCATGTGATGTCTATCCCACCATGGTACGCATAGTATGCTGTCAGGGTCAAGGAATAATCTGCGCAGATTCCCGTGAAGTGCGAACGAGCATGTGCGACGCAGCTTGAATCGCAAAGTTCTATCGATCACGCCTTGCATGACAAGGATTCTGCCACGCGGTGTCAAGGTACGTTGCACTTCTCTTATCGAAGCCACGTCGTCATTGACATGATCCAGAACACTCAGAAAGAACACTGATCTGAACGTATTTGAACGGAACGGAAGATGCTCGGCGACACAGATCACATCGCGCGGAACTAGCGGATCACATGAGATGGTGGCAGGGATTGGTGAATTACCAGCGCCGATGTTTAGTGATGGTTCACAAGCATGTTCACGCACATACTCCTCCTCAAGAGTCCATATGCTTGACCGATTGTTAGTGATGGCTAGGTCTTCTTTCATACGGTTCTGCTTTCGATGCCATCTTTGCCAAACAAGAGGGCCCAACTATGTCATCAATCTCCCGATGATCCGGCTCACTCGACTCCTTGATAGTGCCTGTTGGATGACCAACATCTTGATGGGAAGACGACTTGGGATTGATGACATCCCACACTCATTCCGAATTATCCCTTCTGCCCCCTCATGTTTATGTTGCGAGACCTACGAAGAAGTATGTCCACAAGACGCCTGACAAGAACGACGTCCACAAAACCGGCACTTCTGAACCACTTCTTGACCTCATCAGGACGGAAGCTCCAGTTATATTGCGGGTTCAATGCGTCCCACCATCCATGAATCGTTCCTCCATATTCAGAAATGAGCTTCTTGCAATAATCGAACTTCTGTTTCTCAGTCAGGCTTGGCCAAACCTTTCTGTGAGCCACGTAGAACCGCTGCGTATCCTCATGATATACCATAATATGTAGTAGCCCCCCACGTTTGACTTGGGCGGCAATTCTTTCAAATCCATCAGCTGGGCTCGCCAAGTGGTGAAGAACTCCCCAACAAAGGACAAAGTCGTATTTCTCAGACGGTTCAAGTTTCATCAAATCAAAGATGTACGCACCAGGGTTGATGCGCCTGCAAGCCCCTACTGCCTTCGCGCTTATGTCAAAACTGTCAACCTTAGCGCCCAGTTCCAGCATCGCCCAAGTCCAACGACCGGTACCGCAGCCAACATCAAGGCAGTGCTTTCCTCGGAAGAAAACAGGTCTCAACCCGGTATGTCGAAGCAGCTCAGTCATTCTTCGACCTACGAACGTCAAGTTAGGGTCGTCAGGCAAATTCTCCCACTGGTAGTCAAACTCCACTCACCACGCCCTCCTCAAGGCAAGTCATCATCCCACGCTGCAACCAGAATCAACGCGATGGAGAAGAGGACCATTGAAGCTAGGAGAAAACGCCTTGGGTATGTTCGAACAACATGGTCCAAGGCTTCACTGAATCTCATGTTCCTTCTGCTCCTCGTGTACATGTCGACTTTGCCGGCTCAAATGCGTGTGCTATTCCTACCGATCTCTGCGGTTAGAATCAAAAACATGCTCTGCCTAGCACCAATGCCCATGGCGGCCTTTCCCCTACATTCTCGGAGAGATCCCGGTTCTTCTCGATTATTCCCTGATGCATGTCTAGTGCCGGCCAGCGCAACTTCTTTTTGTCGACATGAAATGCGTTCAGACAGATCATAGCGGACCATCTCAAGACACATGTTTATGGGATGTCACATGGTTGGAAAAGCATTTACTTCCAGGGCATTACTACACCATGTGTTGAGGAGAGTCTAGCTGGGATCGTCTTGGACATAACTCGATTTGTTACGAGATCTTGGTATTACTTCAGGATGGGCTATAGTACCTATCTCACTTTTCTGCTGGGGTATCTGTCCACCCTCGTGACAGTCTACTACTTGGCGATAAAGGATATGCCGATGCTGCTGAACATCTTTCCTCATTTTCTCACGTTTGTCATCTTTGGAACCATTGTGGGTGTTCCGTTATCAGTCTTGATAGGCTGGCTACACTTGAAAAGGACTTCCGCGTGGACTGCCGAGGTCGATATAGGGGTCGAAGCAAATCCGTACAACTACAAGCTCCCCCCGGGATACTGGACGGAAGTGTTCGCACCTACGTTCCTAGAACTACTCAAACAAAACCGAAGGATTCTGGCTTCGAACGATCTGCTCTCCCCTGAAGATAGCCGCACGATCGCCGAGCTGGAAGAGAAGCTCAGTACCTTGGTCTCAGGGGGGTACGTAGGTCGCCCCAGGCGAAGGTGGAGACAAGATTCCTTGGCCAAGTAGTCTCCAGACGCGCACCATAAGAAGAAGCCTGTCTGTTGCATCCACTCTTCTTTCTCCATTTCTACTAAGGGATCCGAAAGCAGCCGCATCTCAAATGCAAGTCTTCTCCCCAGGTCGGAGACATAGATCGCGTGGTCGATGCGAGTCGGTTTACCATAGTGCGCTTCAATTGCGATTATGTCATGACTGTCACTGCTAGACTCATGGGACAAATTGCATTGTAGCCATAGTCTGGGTTACCTCATTCGCCTGACTACAGGACCTGGAATATGTCTGCCAGTCGGCCTATCTCAAAAGAGGGTTTCTCTTCAGGAGTCTTCGGGGTGCTTGTTCGGCTTGCTCCAGTCCTGATTCTGACTGTGATCATCCTGGCAGCGTTTGCGACCGCAATTTCACGTGCAAGGTCGCAGCCCACGAACACGCTCCTTTGGGGCTTGGCAATGAGTTTTTCAAGCGTCTTGTTCAAGGTTTCAGCGGCAAGAACTTCTGATCCAGTCTCTTCTGATATCGTAACTGCGTGAAATGTGTACTGCAGCCCTAGCTGGATCAGTTTCTGCCATTGCTTCACAGCCCTGCCCTTGGACGCAACGCCGAGTCTGTATCCGCTGTCTCTGAGTTTCAGAAGTGTCGGAATCGTGTCCGGAAACGGGGTCAGATACACTGGGCTCGTCGCGCGGTAGGCGACTACGCCTGCTGCTATGACCTCGGGGTTCCATTTGAGACCCAGACGTTCCAACAACATGTCGAAGTGTCGCGTGTCGTCCGGGCCTCTCTCGTTGGCGATCTCCTCCAACTTGCGGTAGGCCGTTTCAACATCGATCGGTAATCCGGCTGCTCTCATCGCCCTTATGGCGCTCATTCTTGAAGCGCTCAGCTGTTGGGACGTGTCATAGAGCACATCATCTATCGCGAAGACTAGGGATTCGACTTTCAAGCTATCTTACCACCTTTGTCAATTTCGTGGGCTGGTCCGGGTTTAGCCCTCGAGAGACCGCGCTGTAGTATGCAAATAGCTGAATCGGGACTATAAATGCAAGTGGACTGAGTGACTCGGACAATCCTGCTGCGACGATCAACTGGACTTCTTGACTCCCTGGGACATCAAGCTCGCTGACTCTTAGAATAGGTGCGCCCAGCCGCCTGAAACTCTCCGAGAGCGTCTCAAGAGACTCGTAATCGCTCTTCGAAGAGATTGCAATAACAGGCGTACTCTCGTCCACAAGCTGCATCGGTCCATGCAGGAACTCCCTGGCAGCGTGCCCTTCGGCCATCACATTGCATGACTCCTTCAGTTTCAATGCCCCTTCGAGAGCGGTCGCGTAGTTCGCACCTCTCCCCAACAGGAAGAAGAGGGAATGCTCCCGGAAAGAGGCCGCCGTGACTTGGGCTCGATCAGTGCACAACCTGATCGTCTCCTGCACAGCCTGTGGGGAATCTGCCAACTCCTGGCGGAGAACTGAAAGCTCTCTATCGGTGCCGACATAGGATTGAGACGCCTCGATGAGCTCGAAGTCCAGAAGAAAACTCGCTGCGAGACAGCAGACGAACGTCTTCGTGGCTGTGACCGCCTTTTCCGGACCTGCCTTTGTTGATATGGCGAAATCTGAGGCCTTGGCAAGCGGGCTTGACGGCGCGTTCGTGATCGCGACTGATCGGATTCCCCGCTTCTTTGCAGTCTTCACCGCAGATAGGACATCCATACTTTCCCCTGATTGTGATATCGCGATGAGGATATTTTCGGTGCTTGGGGGCGCACGGACCCAAGCGTCGAATTCAGAGGCGGGAATCGAGTTGGTTGGCATAGCGCTCGATGACGACATCAGATACTGACTCGCGAGCGCGGCGTGATAGCTTGTGCCGCTTCCCGAGAAGTAGATTAGACCGATCTTCTCTCTCGCCAGTTCTGATGCAATCTTCTTGCAGCTGCCTCCGATGCTTGCGAGTGTCTCGCGAAGGGCTGTGGGCTCTTCTAGGATTTCCCGTAACATGTGATGAAAGCCCTGATCCTTCCGCACGCCTGACCCACGTCCCGGACACTGAGGGACCGCCAGATATATACGACATCAGAGAGGAATTGAGCAAGAAACCCCACAGCCCTTTAGGGGTGGGATGAATTGCGTGTCAGCTTTCAAGCGGACCAATTCCGCTGGCGTAACCCTCCACGGTTTATAACCGATTAGTGGGTCATGCTGCAACGAGGGAACTGTATGCTTGTAGTGAGGACTGTGAAGGTTCCAATTCACTACGACATCACGACGCATAAGCTCTCCATTCTGGATTCGTTGACGGCGCGAACCACGTATGGGGTCTGGACATGGTCGGAACTATTCAAGAAGCATGGGCTGAAGGGCTCCTACGCGGATAGGCGGCGGTTCTACGAGCAGGTCAAAGCGGAAGCGAAGCTTGGCTCGCTCACTCAATGCTGCTTCGATACAGCGGCTTGGATGTGGCGGAGCTACCATGAATCGCATAAGGCTTGGCGTAGAAATGTTGCAGTCGCTCAGAGAGAAAACGACAGAAGATGGCTTCGGAAGCTTCTGCGGAGGGAGCCACAGGAACCGTTCACGAATGGGATGCAACGCAAGGTGCCTATATGGTTCGACAATCGGTTCGGCACGATTGAACAGTCGAAACGCATCAAACTCTGTTCCTATGTGGCGCGTGTCTCAACCCTCAGGAGAGGGAAGCTCACAATTCCACTGAATCCGGCAAAGCATCATCTCGCCCTCTTGGAGCAGGGCACTGTAAAGAGTTTTCAACTGGTGAAGCGGGATGGAAAATATTGCGTTCATGTGAAGGTGGAGTTCCAAGTTCCAGATCAGCCCGTCTATGCGGTACGTGGAATTGACCTTGGAGTGAAGCGGTTAATCGCATCCGTGATGTTAAGACCGAATCAGCCTCTAAGGTCCAGTGGCTTCACCATTCAGACGGACGGGTTGAAGCGTGACCGACTGAACCGTCTAGAGAAGCAGATAGCGGAACTCCAGCAGGCACGGAAGTGGGAGCCACTGAAACGGCTCCGACACAAGCGCCTCCGCGTAGGCGAACAATACGACCGCCTAGCCGCGAAGCATGTCGCAGCGACCTCACAGAACTGCCTCGTAGTGGTTGGGTATCCGAAGGGCATCAAATACGAGAACTTCAAAGGCAACGATAAGGCAGGACTTCGCAAAATACTCGCCCGTTGGACGTATGGGCGAGAAATCCGCTACATCCATGAAGAATGCGTGAAACAGGGCATACCTTCGGAGGCGCCAGAGGAGTCCTGGTCAAGTCGGACCTGTCACCGTTGCGGGTCACGTCACAGCGAACGGATCATGCAGAGCGTCTTCCACTGCTGGAGTTGCGAACTCGTCTACAACGCCGACTATAACGCCGCAATCAACATCGGGTCGCGTTTCATGCCAAAGGCCACGACCCGACAGGCCACAGATGATTTGGCCTATGCTCGGAATGAACAGGCAAGAGAAATAGTAGCCTGCGAGCCGAGAAGCCCACACCCATTCATCGGTGGGAGCTAATCACACCGGCAGACGATTCATCGCATGTTGGCTGCATGCCGAGCGTACGAAGATTCAAGATTTGCCAAGGTGACTCCTTGTATCTTCACGTCGTGTTCCTTGAGCGCGAGAATGAAGGCCCCGATGACCGGTTCGAATCTCGGATGCCGAAGAACGAAGCGCGGGACATTTCTGCGGAGCTCTCGCCTGAAAGGGTTCAAGAGCATTGGACCAGCGTTGAAGACTCCTCCTGTGCAATAGACGTCGGGCTTGCTCTTCGACATGTCGAGACGTCGTGCGATCGTGGACACGAGGCTCGCTAGGGCTCGTGCTTCATACGCGAAAATACTACGGGCCGCCTTGTCACCCTTCACGGCGGCTTGTGCGACTAGTTTGGAGATCGAGGAGATCTCCTCCACAGTCATGGGTCTATTGTGCACTTCGTGTACTATGTCCTC
>Ga0315280_10007157_pt1 | contig 15102 bp, 15 predicted proteins | sample YL17G06_40_MG_FD_203697 | JGI IMG/M metagenome (GOLD analysis project Ga0315280, IMG submission 203697) | Sediment microbial communities from Yellowstone Lake, YNP, Wyoming, USA - YL17G06_40 | ecosystem: Environmental > Aquatic > Freshwater > Lake > Sediment | place: USA: Wyoming | collected... | reverse complement strand
AAGTTAATGATGGTGCCTGAGATATTTAGCTGGCTATTCGGGCGCGCGTTTAACAACAGCATATCCACAGTTGCCAAATAAACTAAACAAACGAGAGCACCCTAACCCAAACAGCGTGTACAACTTTGCATCAATCCGTTAAATCTAGAAAAAGAGAGGCAACTCACGCTTAGCGCTTTCTGCGGAATCTGCAGCGTGGACGATATTCTCTGTGATGCTCGACCCAAAATCACCCCTGATTGTCCCTTTGGCTGCTTTAGCTGGATCGGTCGCGCCCACGAGTTCTCGCATCCGCGCCACGGCCCGCTCTCCTTCCACCATCATCATCACAACCTCACCCGAAAGCACATGCTCAACCAAGCGCCCGAAGAACTCCTTGCCCCGGTGAACCTCGTAGAGTTTTTCGGCAGTTTGTCTGTTCATCCTGACCTGCCGCATCGAGACTATTTTCAACCCAGCTTGCTCGATTCGCTCAACTATCTCATCGGTGAGTCTCTTCGCCACGCCATCCGGCTTTATCATGACGAATGTACGCTCTCTCAAGCCTTCTCCCTCAGCTTTCGGTAGCGCTCGGTCCACTTGACTCGATGCGGCTTCCGCCCAAGCTTCATATTCCGCTCGCACTTGCTGGAGCAGAAAAACAGTACAGTACCATCCCGCTTGACCAGCATCAGACCGCTGCCGGGTTCTACCCTCCCGCCGCAGAATGAACACTTTCGGGCAACAGGCATCTAAGGCACCCTGATCTCTCTCGCTTCCCGCTCGGTCTCGCGAAGCATGAGGATATCGCCGACGCGCACCGGGCCTTTTACGTTGCGGGTTATTATTCTCCCCTTGTCACGCCCATCAAGTATCCTACACTTGACCTGCATGATCTCGCCAGTCACCCCGGTACGAGCTCTTATCTCAATAACCTCGGCGGGGAAGCCGAACCCCTCTTCAGCTGGCATTTAACTCACTTTTTCAGTTCTCTGACGCTCTCGACTATATCCTTAACTGTATCTGTGGCCTCTCCGGCCTCGGCGATTGCCACTGCCCCACACCCGACATCTATGCCAGCCGCAGCTCCGAGTTCGCGCTTGCTGGGCACATAAGTATATGGAATGCCCTTCTCATCGCAGAGCGCGGGTAGATGAGCAACAATCTCAGCTGGCTCGATATCCTCCGCTATCACCACCAAAACAGCTTGCTTACGCTCGATTGCCTTGGTCGCCTCGTTTGTCCCCTTCCTGAGCTTTCCTGTGTCGCGTGCCTTCTCGACCGCTTCGTATGCCCTGTCCGCCAAATCCTTGGGGACCTCAAACCTCACGTAAATAGGCTTTGCCACTCCAAACACCTCCTTCAGGTCTAAACCTCATCATTCATGGGCCTTTGGTTTGTTATGAAATACGCAGTTTCAGATAAAAGTATATTGTTTTTGGAAGAGCTTGAGGCTGGATCATCTGTGACCGTAAACCACGACCAGCTTGGGCCTCACCGCGTCAACCCTGACAAACCCGTATCTCTCAAACTGCACAATCATACTAGGTTGTAGCTCCGACACCGCCGGCTCCGCTAACCCACGCGCGGTGGTGTTGTCCGGTTTTATCACGTCAACTTCGACCGCACCACCTGAAACCCAGTGGAGCTTGGGAACTTCGGCGACCTCCAGGCTGTGAAATTCGGCTTCGAGAACTCTCCTCTTGGCGGTCAGCTTCACGTTCATCAAGTCTTTCAACCTGAACAATTGCCCCTCTTTGAAGCCAACAACGTCTTCGTTTGACAGGTGAAACACCAGAGCGTCCCCATCCCGCTCAAGAGGCAAGATGCGTTCACCGCTCTCCGGCCGACTCGGGTGCAGGCGGAGGCGTGCTTCCTTAAGTCTTGGGGCACCACGCACCAGCAGCTTCACGGGGTTCGCCACGAAAAAGTACCTGTTCGCCAGGTCGTCCACAAATTTCCGGTTGTACGCGTAGAGCGTCTCCCAGCTGAGCGAGGAGTCCACAGGCGTCAAGCCTACATCTAGAATCAGTTGCTTTATCGCTTCGGGGACAAACCCGCGCCTACGAAGGGCGGCAATCGTGGCCAGCCTTACATCGTCGTAACTGGCGAGCTCTCCGCTCCTGATCGCGCGCATTGTCTGAGTCTTGCTCAACACGACGCCGGGCATCGCTAGGCGCCCATACTGAACTGCCGTGGGATAACGCCATCCAAAATGGTCGTAGAGGAAGCGCTGCCGCTGTTCGTTGACCTCGTGCTCCTTGCCGCGGATCACGTGGGTTATCCCCATCTCGTGGTCGTCGATCGCTGCGGAGAAATTGTAAAGGGGCCACACCGAGTAGCGTTCCCCGGCCCGCGGGTGGGGCTTCATCACCGAGCGCAGAGCTGGCCAATCCCGAACGGCTGGATTTGGATGTTTTAAATCAGTCTTGATGCGCACGACCGCCTCTCCTTTCGCGATATCCCCCGCCAACATCTGCTCCCACCGACTCAGGTGCTCCTCCGCCGGGAGCTCGCGGCATGGGCAGGGGGCCCCACAATCTCGGAGTTTGCGAAATTCCTCCACCTCGCATGTGCACACGTACACCTTGCCCTCCTTGATGAGCCGTTCCGCGTAGCTGTAATAAAGCTCAAGACGATCCGACTGTGCGTGCTCTTCGTCCCAACTGAGGCCAAGCCACCTCAGGTCGCGCTTAATCAATTCGTACATCTCGAGCAGCGTGTTCTCCGGGTTGGTGTCCTCGAAGCGGAGGATGAACTTGCCCTTGTAGCGACGAGCGTACTCGTGACTTAGGAGGGCAGCCCTAACATGCCCTATGTGCAGTGGGCCATTGGGGTTCGGGGCAAAGCGGGTGATGACCATTGGGTATTTGTCAAGATCAGGTAGATCAGGAAGACCGCGCCGCTCCGGCTTCGGCCGTTTCGCAGGCCCGACCTTCATTGACTGGAAGAGCTGCTCCTCGCGAGGCCAAGCATTGACCTCCGCGACGACCTGCTCCACAATTTCGGAGAGCTCGCTTATTTTTGACCGCCACTCCGGCAGTTCCGCCACGAGTTTTCCTAACACTGCATTAGCGTTCGCCTGCCCCTTGTGCTCGAGGGCATTAGTGAGAGCCCACCGCAGCGCTTCTCTACGAATATCCTCCAACGGGTTGCCTCCCAGCATATTACTTTAAACATGACAACATAAACTTGAAGCTGGAAAAGTTTTCGGTGTCAAGACCCAACATTTCCTAAAATTCTCTTTCGGCCACGAAATCGGCTAACGCAAAGAGCGTTTCCTTTGCCCTAGACTTGGGTAAGATAGTCAACTTTGATTTTGCGTCAGAAACAAACTTTCTGGCCAACCCGGCGACGTAGTCAATTGCGCCGGATCTCTTCAATACTTCAATTGCTGTCTCTATATCTTGCTTCGATGCGTCGCGTTTCCCGAGAGCGCGAAGGATTGTAGTTTTGTCCTTCTTCGGCGCTTTCAAAAGGGCTTTAATAATAACCAATGTTCGTTTGCCTTCCCGAATGTCGCTTCCAATCGGCTTGCCGAACTTCTTCTTGTTGCCCACGACACCAAGCACATCATCCTGCATCTGAAATGCTATGCCTATCAGACGACCATAGCCAGCAAGTGCTTCGACCTGCTCCGGCTCTCCCCTGCCCAGCAGGGCTCCGACCTTTGCCGACGCTTCAGTCAATGCCCCGGTCTTCCTGCTCACCATGCCCATATATTCTTCCTCGCTAACGCCTCTACCACCCTCGAACACCATGTCGAACGCTTGGCCTCGACAGATCTCAAAACTCGCTTTGCTTATTGTATCGAACAGCTCTACCGCTCGCTCACTTTCCAGCTTGAGTCTGCGAGCATTCGCCGCAACCGCCTCGAATACTTTGGCGAATAGAGCATCGCCCGCTATTATCGCTACCGGCTCCCCCCACAACACGTGTACGGTCTTCACGTTTCGCCTGAACTCGTCCCGATCCATAATGTCGTCGTGAATGAGTGTGAAGTTGTGAAGCAGTTCAAGGGCAGCGGCTGTTTCTATAGCATCCTCCGGTCTCCCGCCCACCGCCTCGCACGCTGTGAGCGCTATGCATGGGCGAAGTCTCTTCCCCCCCGCATCGATCAAATGCCGCGTTGCCTTCGCGAGTATCTCCGGCTTGAATTTGGGTGAAACCCAGCGATCTATTTCACGCTCAACCAAACGCGCGCTTTCCTCCAGATATTTCAAAACATCCATACTATTCACCAAACTCCAAGGAGCCACCGTTTCGGAGCTGGTGCAGATGCCCGCTGGAGTAACCGAGTTCTTCACCTAACTCAAGCATTAGTCTGAGCTTGTCCGATGTGCCATGACAGGGGACGAGATGCTCCGGTTGCACTAGCTTGATGAACTCAGCGGTGTCGACTCTCCCAGCGTGGCCGGAAGCATGAACATCACGGTAGATGTGGGCGCCTTGAGCACGGAGTTTTGTTTCCAGAAGCTCTCGGTTTGACTCGTTGATTGGGTTCGGGATGACGCTTGCGGAGAAGATGACCTCATCTCTATTGTCTACCTTCAACGGGAACTGACCGTCAGCTATACGGGTAAGCACGGAAGTTGGCTCACCTTGGTGCCCTGTACATACCAACACAAAATCCTCCTTTGAACGTTGCACCTCGCGGAGCAGATTGTGTACGGCATTAGGTCGTCCATGAATACGCAATTCCGGTGGGAAGTCCACCAACCCTAAATCGAGGGCTGCTGTGCAGTAGTTGCGAAGCGAGCGTCCAACCAAGACCGGAGTGCGCCCCATCTCAAAAGACAAATCGACTATCGACTTTAGCCTGACGATGTGAGATGAAAATGTTGTTGCGAAGACTAAACCTCCACTTGAACTCGCTTCTTTCATGACCTCTTCCAACTTCTTCTTAACATATGCCTCAGAAGGAGTTGGCCCTGGATCGTCCACCCTTACCGCCCCAACCATGGCCGCAAACAAACCTTCCCCAGCCAGCCGCTTCAGCCTCGCGCGATCAGTCTGATATCCAAGCAACGGCTCTTCGTCAAGCTTGAAATCGCTGGCGCAGAGCACCGACCTGCCCCCATCACTCGCCAATACCAAGGCCGTGTGCAGGATACTGTGCGTGACGGGAATAAACTCGATTCCGATGCCACCCACCTTCACGGTGTCTCCCGGCGTCACTGTTCTAAATTCATTTTTGATATCGGAACGACGCTCCTCGCGCAAAAGTCTCTTCGTGATCTCTATGGTGAAGGGCGTGCCGTAAACAGGGGCATCGTAAGCGTGCACCAACTTGCCAACCGCACCTACGTGATCTAAATGACCGTGAGTAAGAACTATCGCTCTCACATCTCGACCGCGAAGAATGGTGTCGTCGGGAATACCGTTGATGTTTATGAGTTCTTCGCGACTCATGTCCCCTATATTTGCGTCTTCGAATGCCATGATGCTGTCGAGCCTTATCCCCATATCCACGATGATGTACTTGCCGTCGAAACCCAACGCGGTCATGTTTTTACCCACCTCGCCCAGGCCACCAACCGGGATTATCTCCAACGTCATGATTTTTGCGCTCCTTTGAGTTTGTCCGGGTTTAGACCTCGCGCAAGCAACCATTCGCGAGTTTCGCCTGTGACCACCACTGGCGCCTCTTGTAAGTTTCTAACACGCTTGCATCCTGTCAGAAACATCGCGGCTTTCAGCTCAGTCATAAAATCATTAAGAAACTCAACCACCGCCTTTTCGCCTAACTGAGCGACGCGGAGGACGGGTAGCGCCAAGCCGACGAGATCAGCTCCGAGTGCCAAAGCTTTCGCTGCATCAAGACCCGAGCGTATTCCTCCGCTGGATATGACCGATACCCTGGCGGCTGCTGCCACCTCTGCCGTGCAAACGGCCGTTGGTATCCCCCAGTCCCAGAAAGTGACACCCAAATGAGAGCGCTTTTTCGCCCTGAATGTTTCGACTCCCGCCCAAGAGGTGCCGCCTGCTCCGCTGACATCCACAGCGGCCGCACCCGCTCGAACAAGCATTCGCGCGACCTCTGCGCTCACCCCGCTGCCAGTTTCCTTGGCTATCACCGGTACATTCAGTCCTCTACAGACCTCTGTAAATTTGGCCAAACCTCCACGATACTTCGGCTCCCCCTCTGGCTGCACGAACTCCTGAAGTGGGTTCATGTGGATTGAAAGCGCATCAGCGTCCAGCATCTCAACCGCCCTTCGCGCCTCCGCCACCCCATAACCTTGGGTGAATTGAGGCAGCCCCAAGTTGCTGATGAGAAAAACATCTGGGGCCACATTACGGACTCTATAGGTTCTCGCCAGCTTGGGGTCCTCGATCGCTGCCCGCTGGCTACCGACGCTGAACGCAAGACCAAGTTTCTGGGCCGCCGAAGCCAGCGTCAAATTAAGTTTCATCCCGAGTTGGTTACCGCCCGTCATCGCGGGGATCATAATGGGTGCCTTCAGCTTAGCACCCAGAAATGAAGTTCGTAAGTCGACCTCTTGGAAATCCAGCTCCGGAAGTGCCACGTGAATTAGTTCTACATCTTCAAACCCTGTGGTCTTACACATGGCCTCGACATCCTCTTTCAAACATATGTTCAAGTGATGGAGTTTCCTGCCCACGATTTTCTCGTCCATTTTTACTACCTCCCTATCACGGTGCCAAGCCCTCGTTCACCCTGAACTGCTCGCTTCAGAATTCCTGGTTTTGTTGCGTTCACTATCTCTGCCTCCACGCCTCGCTCAGCAAGTGCCAGCAATTCTCTTACCTTATTTCCCATCCCGCCTGTAACATCTTTTCCTTTCGCCGCACCAATCGATGCAACGAGTTTTTCGTCTGCCGGAGTTATTCTTCGCGCGAGTTCTGCGTGTTTGGTTTTTTTCGGGTTTGCCGTGTAGACACCGTCTACATCTACACCGAAGATAACACGGGGAGCTTTTAGCGCTAGCGCGAGGCAGGCCACAATTTTGTCCCCTGACAGGATGCTCATTCCCTTGTTCAGATCTGGCACTGCGTCCCCATACAGGACCGGGATGATCCCAAGTTCAATTAGTTTTTTTACAGGCGCAAGCTCCATCGACTGAATCTGCCCTCCGCTGACCACTACACAAGCTGAGGGCTGTACCGCAACAGCCGGGAGACCCGCTTTTTGGAGAGCCTCGATCACATTCGCATTTAATTGCTCCATGGCCTGATGAGTGAGCGACAGACCCATCAGCTGGTTTTTATTTTTGTATCCTTCTGCGATTCTATATTTTGACGCCACCGGATGTCCAAACGAGCCCCCTCCGTGAACCAATATCAACGGTTCCTTCGCCGCCACCAGCTCACGCGCAAGTCGCCTGAGTGTCGCACGCCTGACCACAAAGGGTCTGCGCTTATCAGTTATGACGCTCCCACCTAGTTTCACGATCAACGGTTGCACATCAATCACCTTGACACAGCAATTGAACCATAACCGACAACTTGCGGCATGGGGCCCGCGGTCTCCCCGCTAGTCGCGTATTTCAGTAGCTCTGCCTTTTTTGCGCTGAGTTTTTTCGAGGCTTGCAACATCGCCGAAACTGGTCCATAACCGCACATGGTGATTGCCTCTTCTTCGACCGTTTGGGTCAAGCTCTCTGGATCTAGCGCAATAATTTTGTCTATTGCCCTGTGATCTTTCATTGTGGCTGAACGTTGCGATTCATAATGGGTAAAATCAGTCGACGCGATGATCACAACATTCTTTCCCACCGAGGCCTTGCCAATCGCATCCCCGACTTCCTTACTTGTTCTCACATCCTGCAACATCATGCATATCGGCACGATTTTGAACTCGCCACCGAAGAGATGCTGGAGGAATGGAAGTTGAACCTCAAGCGAGTGCTCATGCGCATGAGCGACCTCATCCACATCTATTATCTCCGATCCCCGCTTGATCGCCTCGCTCAAAGCCTTGTCCACTTGTACTTCCCCTAGAGGGGTTCTCCATTTACCACTCGTTATTATTGACACGCCAGAACCAGTGCCAGTGTGGTTTGGGCCTATGATTACAATCGAACTAGGCCTACCATCTTGAGCCATCCGAGCAAATCCGTGCGCAGCTACTGGCCCAGAATAAATGTATCCTGCATGGGGCGAAACCAGACCAATCAGCAGCCTCGAACCTGCCTGCACTTTAGGCACCTTCCCCGGGCCATGCGGATGAGTATAACACCACTCGATTTGCTCAATTAAAGACAATCGGCTACCTGCATAGAACTGCCCTGCAACCACTGGGGCCCTCATTCACCGGCCTCCGGCTTTGTCTCGAATTCCTCCACCGGAACATCGAATGACGCGTCGGGTGAAAGTTCTCCCCGTTCTCTGAGCACTTGACGGGCGAGGAGCCAGTAAACTAGCGCTAGGGCCTTCCGTCCCTTGTTGTTCGTCGGGATGACCAAGTCCACATCTGCTGTCTCATTGTCTGTGTCGCAGAGCCCAACAACTGGAACTCCAACTTGGGCTGCCTCGCGCAGGGGCTGTTCGTCCGCGAAGGGGTCTGTAACGACAAGCGCGGCTGGTTCAATGTAGCCCTTGTAATGTGTGTTGGTAAAAGTCCCTGGAATAAACCTGCCCACGATCGGCCTTGTTCTTGTGACCTCGCCAAACCGCTGGGCCGGACGCTGCCCGTACTGCCTAGCTGAAACCACTATTACTCTTTGGGAGTCGAACCTTGTCAAAAATTTTCCAGCGGCCACTATCCGCTCATCTGTCTTTCGCACATCGAGTACGTAGAGACCATCCGGGCGGACTCGGTAGATGAAAGGTGTCATCGCACCTGTCTTCTGTCTGGTCCCTATGTGAACACCGCTCGAGAGGTAGGTGTCAAAATCCACTAACCCGACCGCGCCTTCTGCAAACTCAGATGCACTCATCTAAATCTTCCCATTCTTGCTTTTGTTCCTAGCTCCGCCTCGATTCGAATCAATTCGTTTAATTTGGCTATTCGCTCTCCCCCAACCGCTCCTGTCTTTATAATGGGACATCCCCACGCCACAGCAAGGTGAGCAATCGTCTCGTCAATGGTTTCTCCTGAACGGTGGGAAATAGTCGGGACGTAATTGTGTTTTTTCGCCAATTTAACTGCCGCGAAAGTTTCGCTGAGTGTTCCTATCTGGTTGGGTTTTATCAACACGGCGTTGGTCGCTCCTGCTTTTATGCCCCTCTGGATTCTCGCAACATTCGTCACGTAAAGGTCGTCACCGCATATAAGACAATCCTCGCCGGCCTTCCGCGTGAGTTCTGCGAACCCCTCAAAATCCTCCTCCTGCAACGGATCCTCAACGAAAAAGAGTTTGTAGGTTTTGATCAAATCTATGATAAATTCAATTTGCTCACCTGTATCACGTGATTTCCCCTCACGCTTGTAAATGTACTTCTGTGTTGTTTCGTCATAGAGGCTACTCGCTGCAAAGTCTAGGGAAGGTCTGATTTCAAACCCAACTTCGTCGCTGACCTGCTCGCATGCTTGGCTCACAACTTCCATCGCCTGCAGGCTATCCAGATTGGGCGCCCAAGCACCCTCGTCACCCTTCCCGCCGGTAAACGTTTTATCCTTGCTGTCGATCGCTGCCCTGACCTTTTTGTGAACTAATGTGTTCGCAAAGGCCGCATCGACAAATTTCTTGGCCCCAACTGATATGACTAAGAATTCTTGAATGTCCGGGGCCATTTTGCCCGCATGCGCTCCTCCGCCGAGTACGTTGCCAAGCGGGTAAGGCAAGTGGGGCGCCCCTTCACCGCCGAGATATTTGTAGAGAGGTATTCCTAGTGAAGACGCTGCGGCTTTTGCCACCGCCATAGAAACAGCCACCGCAGCGTTCCCCCCCAACTTGGAAAAATTGGGCGTGCCATCTATTTCATGGAGGAGGGAGTCAATTTCCTCTTGTCTGTCAGCTGGTTTACCGAGTAATTTTGATGTAACAATTTTTTTCACCATCTCAACTGATTCATCCGGACCGCCGCTGGGGAATGCCACTACCTCATGTTTTCCCTTGCTGGCTCCGCTGGGGGCCCCTGCCCTGCCGAAGCCGACCGCTTTGCCTTCCCCCACCACCTCGACTTCGATGGTCGGGTTGCCCCGGCTGTCCAGTATCTTACGTGCGGTGATTTTTTTAATAGCGCTTTTCAAACCTATCACCTGTCCGACATTATCACCAAAGCTTAAAATAACTTCCATTTGTAGAGATGACGCCGTTAAAACTTAACTCGAACGCTCGATGGGTTTATATCCATGCGTGGTTAACTATCTGTACTTGATCGTTCTCATCAAGGATCGCTCTTCCATAGCCCCAGCTGTTAACTGGGTACCCAGCATAACCATCATAATAATTAAACGTGTACGTATTTCCGACCTTGACAATCCCGAACGGGACGATCTTATTGACGTTGAATCGACCAAGATGATCTTGGGCGAAAGGTGAGGTCACATCCTTTAGAATAATTTTGGACATCACCTGGAGCTCGTCACTGGTGCTCGCGGTATATTCGTTTTCCACTGTTGTTATTTCGTTCGTTGAATTATCGTAGAGGAACACGATGGACTTTTGGTTGTTCACAACCACTCCTACGGCGAAATTTTCGTTTTCAATCAGTTCGGTTGGTACGCAGAAATAAATCTCCACGTTATCCTGAGACACGCCTTCCCTCGAGGCAACCGCGGATTTCACCCTCACAAGCGGCATTTCCACTAGGGGTTTTTCGGGTGGGGTAGTTGGAGTAGTTGTAGTTTGGGTGATTGTAGTTGTGGTGGTTGGAGTTGGGGTAGTTGTAGTTGTGATGGTTGGAGTTGGCGCGCCTTGGGAGGGAGCGTACTGTACTACCAAAAAAACCGCTACCGCGCAAACAACAACTATGATAACAACAACCGCACCTATTATCCGTTTGTCTATTGTCCCAACCTCCGAGAAGCTTAGTCTCGAAATATTAAATAGTTATCCAGTTGTACTCAACTCCCAAAATTACTTAACTTAAGTTGAAGGGGGTTGCGATGTCTCCGTCGAACTGCTGGGGCGCATCGTTGCCGCCGTATGGGTAGTTCGCCGATGCCCAGTTGAACGCTTCTTCCGCAGTTGTGAAGCCCCGACCCACTAACCCACGTTCAAGGTACCAGTAGGCCCAAGCGCCGTTGCTGTACGAGGGCTCATCGTAGCCGTATCCCTCCCCTGTGCATGTGGTCGTCATGTACCTCTTAGTTGATGTGACCGACTGGCTCATCCCTCCTGAGAAGCAGGAGTCGAAAAACACAAAGAGCTTACCGTTATAGCCAGACAACAGATCTCGAAGTTCCGTGCCGGTGAGGTACCCGGTGTTACTTACCCACCCAGCGTCGTAACAGCAATATGCGTGAGCGTCCCCCGGTGAAGAATCTGTCCCGTGACCTGAAAAGACGAGAATGAGGGTGCCGTCAGCGCCTGCCTGAGCGGCCGCATTCGTTATCGCCGCTCGGATGTTCGCCTCGGTCGCCTGGGAGTTCGTCAGGAAGGTGCTTATAGTATATCCCTGCCCGACCAAGTAGCTCCTCCAGTCCTGAGCGTCGTTTACCGCGTAGCGCAAATCATTAATCCTCGCGTAATCGTTTATCCCAACAAGAACTGCAACCTTGTTTGTTGGTGTTACCGGCACAGCTGCTCCGGTTTCCACCTGATCAACCGTGAACCCGTAAGCGGTGACAGAGCCGTCGGTGAAAAGTCCGATAATTATGGTGCTTCCATTCACCCAGTCTGTCCACATGTCACGGTAGCTTCCTGTGTAACTCACAATCTGGTTGTAGTTCTCATCGTAGATGCACACGTAATCCCAGCCGTTTTCCACATCCAGCTGGGCGAAGTGCGCTCGGATTCTGCCAGCTCCGGGGCGGTTGATCGCCCAAAACAGGCTACTATCATTTGCGTACGGATGCGCAGACTCAGCCAAAGCACCTGCACCTGATACTGAAACGTTGAGGGAGTAAGTTCCCTCGCCGCTGTAGCGGTGGACGAGAATGTAGTAGACGCCCGCAGATGTTGCATCGTATTGAACCGTGTCAGTCTGATCCCCGCCGAGAACTGAATAGTCCACTTGGGCCTGGTCTGGCGAATAGAGGTACAGATCAAAATCTGAATTATATGGAGGTACTAGGCTAACACTTATCGTTACACCAGCTGACCCAACTTGAACCCGATAGTAGTCATCAATATCAGTTTCATTTACATAGCCAGTGCCCGTGCCCGCACTTATCATCAGAGCTTGAGCGGAATCGTTACCTGCGTCTTGACCAGAGTTCCAATCGTTCTGAGCTGTGCCGCCGGTTACTGTGATTGTTAATGAGTAGACCCCGGAGCCGCTCCACTGGTAGACTCTAATGTGGAAGTACCCTGAAGAGGTGGCGACGCCCTCGACCGTGTCGGTCTGGCTGCCGCCGTAAGTTGACCAGTCGATCTCCGACTGGTCTGTGCCGTAAAGGGCGAGGTCGAAGTCGGAGCCGCTTGGTGGCGTCATGCTGACGCTGACGATCTGGCCGCTCGAGACGGAGACCCTGTAGTAATCGTCGGTGTCGGTCGGGTCAATGAAACCGGTGCCGGAGCCCGCCGGTATCGCCGTGGCGGCGCTGATCGAGTTGCCCGCGTCGGTGCCGGTGCCCATGTCGTTCTGGGTCGCTCCGCCCATGACAGTGACGGTGAGGGAGTAGATGCCTGAACCGTCCCACTGAGCGACCTGGATGTAGAAGTAGCCGGATGATGTGGCGACGCCCTCGACCGTGTCGGTCTGGCTGCCGCCGTAAGTTGACCAGTCGATCTCCGACTGGTCTGTGCCGTAAAGGGCGAGGTCGAAGTCGGAGCCGCTTGGTGGCGTCATGCTGACGCTGACGATCTGGCCGCTCGAGACGGAGACCCTGTAGTAATCGTCGGTGTCGGTCGGGTCAATGAAACCGGTGCCGGAGCCCGCCGGTATCGCCGTGGCGGCGCTGATCGAGTTGCCCGCGTCGGTGCCGGTGCCCATGTCGTTCTGCGTAGGTGCGGATACTGGCCCGATCTGAACCAGACTAAACATGATGGCAAAACAAAGAGCGATCGCTGCACCAGTTCGTATCACCATGGTCTCCAATAATTACTCCTAGTTCAGTACTCCCGCATGTGATTAAAAACTAGGTAACTGTTCACCTTTCCGGCAAACCGGAACCATCTACTCTAGCTTCTAGATATCTTCTCCCGAAGTCCATGAAGCTCATCCCGCGCATCCTGCATGTCTCATTCACCGTCATGAGAACCGCATGGTTCAATGCGCCCGTGCTCGATCTGCTCCCGTAGGAGTTCTTCCTGGCGACCACGCTCGGCCTTATCGCCCGCTCCGCCGCGTTGTTGTTCCAGTGCACCTCCTTCGCTTCTAGGAACGTGAACAGATTTTTCCGGTGTCTCTTCAGTAATTTGCATACCCTGATGCAGTCTCTATCAGTGTATCGCCTCGAGCAGATAGAGAGGACCCTCCCTTCGAGTAACTTCTTCCTCCGGAGCCTCGTGCCCTCGTCCTCGATCGTCTCGTGCACCTTCACGGCATCCTGGACTATCCTTCGTATTTTATGCTCGAACCTCCTGAACTGGAGAGAGGGGGGCCTGCCCCTCCTCCAAGCTTTACGCAGGTCTTTCAGCAGGTGGATCAGACACTTCTGCTGCCTGTAAGGAAGCTTGTCGAACGATGGGTAGAAATCCGAGCAAGCCACGCCGCCGTAACCCTCGCCTAGGGTTTCTTCGACCACCGTCCCGCGCCGCGTGTCCTTGATGGTGTACCACGCTGCAGCCTTGCTCACGAAGGTCCAGAGCCAATTGTTCACCCCATTCACGGGCCAGCCCGTGTCGTCGAAGTGCACAGCCTCGCCCGCTCGAATCTCATCTCTCAGCCTCACGTAGTACTCACCGAACTCCTTGGCCACCCTGCCCTCCATATGCAGGATGGTGGATCTCGAGAGTTTCAGGCCGTACAGCTCCTTCAGGAGCGTCTTGATCTTCTTCGTGGTTATCCCCAACGTGCGCATAAAGCTCACGAACAGCATCAAGTTGATCCCAAAGCGCTCGTGAGGGAAAACATCTTTGGGCCTCGCGCGCACCTTGCGCTTGCACACCGGATCCCAGTAGACCCCTACTATGTACTTCTTCTTCACGACCCTCGCGGGGATTATCTCCTCAACATAGCGCTCCTCGAACCACATCGGCCCGTGTAGCTTGTGCCCGACCGGGCACTTTTTCGCTGTGACCTTTACGACCGCATCGATTTCCCTTGGCACAGGCCTGGCCACACCCTTGTGATTAGCCCTCTTGACCTCGACCGTCTTGGCTTTTCGTGCTTCTTTTGAGACTGGTCTGATCTGGATGTAACAGGTCTTATCTCTCCACTTCATCGCATTTGGGCCCAAAAGTTCATCCACGACCCTTTCAAGCATGCGATAATTCTTCTGGAGTTCACGAATCTTTTTCTCAAGGAGCTTGTTGTAATCAAGCAGGGCTTCAATGAACTTTTTGAGTTCTGAGTGCTCGCCCATCAGTTTCCAGACGTCGTCCGGAATTTCCATTTGCGGTTTTTCTTGCATGGTGAACCATCCGATTCACCCCACCGCCTCGGCCAACCTCCAATTATTTGAATTTATGCAGAACTTTCCAAAAATTTTTCGGTTAGGTTTTTCCGAAAAGGTGAACAGTTACAGTTTTTGTTATTGCAATTTCTTTACTTTTGGGTGCTTCTATTTCTATTATTGCTAATTTAGTAATAAAATATAAAAACGTGAAACGAATAATACCGGAATTTAGAATCGAAGATACTTTTAAGATAAGTTTGCCTATTGAAAAGATATTGAAATATCGTTTGTCCGTTTGTAGGGATTATGCAAAATTAACTTCAGCATTGCTTTTGAATATTTATCCAACGAGCGAACTATATTATATTTTGATACCTAGTCACGTTGCAACCGCAATAAAAATAAACAACAAAATGTATGTGCTGGATCAAAAATTATGGGTTTTTAACTAGCTTAGGTTAACTTTATAAACCCCTTCTTCCTAGATCACTTTGTATGAAACCATTCAGCGACGGGCGAAAACTATCACACGAGGTGCTTGAAGCTTA
>Ga0315280_10007156_pt1 | contig 15106 bp, 10 predicted proteins | sample YL17G06_40_MG_FD_203697 | JGI IMG/M metagenome (GOLD analysis project Ga0315280, IMG submission 203697) | Sediment microbial communities from Yellowstone Lake, YNP, Wyoming, USA - YL17G06_40 | ecosystem: Environmental > Aquatic > Freshwater > Lake > Sediment | place: USA: Wyoming | collected... | reverse complement strand
GCGTGCGGGTGATCGCGCCGTGCTGATGGCCCGGCCGGAATCTCTCGAGCTGGCCGCCCCCGGAGAGGGCTGGCTGGACGGTACGGTGACCACCAATGTCTACCTTGGCTCCACCCTGGAGTCCTACCTGGCCACAGAGTACGGCGAGATCCAGGCTCTCATCGACAACCCGGCGGGCAAGCGGATCTATAAGGAGGGGGAGCGTGTTTCTGTGCGCTGGAACCCGGCCCTGGTCAAGGTTCTGCCCGACGAGGAATGAGCGGCGTATATCGGCAGCTCTTCTGCTCCCAAACAGGACCATAGCTAAAAACAGGGCGCCGCTGGGTCGCAGATGGCGGCCAGCACCCCACCGTCCACGTACAGTATCTGCCCGGTGATGAAATAACCGGGTCCGATGCCGTTGACCTGGATGTTGTGCTTGCCCCAGTCCGCGGCCATGCCCCTGGTGAGCATCTTCAGCCCCCCCTTGGAGGCGGCGTACGGGGCGATGGTGACCCTGGCCAGCTCGCTCTGGAGGGAGCAGATGTTGATGATCTTGCCGGACCTGCGGGCGATCATCCTCCCGGCCACCTCCTTGCCGACCAGGAAGGCCGCCGTCAGGTTCGTCTCCAGGATCTGGCGCCAGGCCGACTCAGCGAAGCTCTCCAGAGCCCCCCGCTGTTGGATGCCGGCGTTGTTCACCAGGATGTCGATGGGGCCGACCTCCTTCTCGATGGCCGCGACCTTCTCGCGGATCTGATCGGAGCGGGTGACGTCGAAAGCGTAGCCGCGGGCGGACAGGCCTTCGCCGCGCAGGCGCTCCACCGCCCCGCTCAGCTTCGCCCCGTCCCTGCCGTTCAGAATCACCGTAGCCCCCGCCCCTGCCAGCCCCCGGGCCAGGACCAGCCCAAGCCCCCCACTGGAGCCTGTGATCAGGGCCGTCCTGCCCGTCAGGTCGAAGAGCTCCTGGATGAGGGGCTTCCCGCCCTCAGCGGTCTTCATCGCGTGACCTCCCAGCGCCAGTCGGTATCGCTACGGCTTTGCCCCGCGCCGTCAAGCAGGACAGGAGGGTAGCCTCGTCTGCGGATACGGTACTCCATACGAGACGGAGCCTCAAGCAGGGCGAGCGGGGATCACCCGCGGGAGGGGGTAGTCCTCCGGGTTGGAGGGCGTGTAGGAGCACATATCTTCGGGACCGCGGATGGGCCCCTCGATCTGGACGGGCCGGGTCTCTTCAGTCTGCCGCCAGACGTTCCCCAGGGATCGCCCGGTCAGCCCACGGGAAGGCCCGGCTGATCGAGCGTTGCCCAGGAGACGGCGGCGGCGGAATCGCGGTACGCGTCGTGGATCTCCTCGAGCTTCCCGGCCCGACGGTGGAAGGCTTCGAGCACTGCAGGATCGAAGTGGGACGGCATGGTCCTGCCGTCTCCCTTCGTGATGATCTCCATGGCCTTAGCGTGGTCGAAGGCGGGCTTGTAGGAGCGCTGCGCGCGAAGCGCATCGTACTGGTCCGCGATGTTCACTATCCTTCCGGGAATGGGTATGGCATTGCCTACGAGCGCCCGTGGGTAGCCGCCGCCGTCCCATCGCTCATGATGTGTGCCGGCGATCTCCCTGCCCATCTGCAGATACGGCGAGCGGGAGCCCGCGAGGATCTTCTCCCCGGAGAGTGTGTGCGTTTTCATGACGTCCCATTCCTCCGCAGTGAGCTTCCCCTGCTTGAGCAGGATGCTATCGGGAATGTGGACCTTGCCGATGTCGTGCATGATCGAAGCCCAGAATATCGTTCCCTGAAACCCTCCGTCCATGCCGAGGGCGGCTGCGATCTCCCGGCAGTAGTAGCTGATCCGGCGGATGTGCGCGCCCGTGTCCTCGTCGCGATACTCCGAGACGATGGCCAGCCGGATGATCGTCTCTCGGTGGGCCAGGGTGATACGGCCAAGGGCATCCTGCAGATCGTGGGTGCGTTCGGCGACCTGCTGCTCGAGGATGGCGTTGTGATTCTTCAGAAAATCACTGAACTCCTTGAGCTTGAGGTTGTTCCGGACCCGGACGAGCAGCTCCTCGCTGTCCACCGGCTTGGTCAGGAAGTCATTAGTGCCGGCCGCGATCGCCTTGATACGGTCGTCGCGGTCGCGCAGGCCGGTAAGCATGATGATGGGCACTTGGGAGGTCTGCTCGTCCTTTCGCAGGGCGGCGGTGGCTTCGAACCCGTTCATCTCCGGCATCATGGCATCCATGAGCACAAGGTCGGGGGAAAAGTTCAGGGCCTTCTCGACAGCCTCCCTGCCATTCTTGGCCACGATCGTGATGAATCCCTCGCTTTCGCACAGGGTCTTGAGCAGCAGGGCCACGCTATCGTTGTCGTCGGCGATAAGGATGACCTTCGCGCGGGGGTTATTTTTCATCCAGGACCCTCCGGACCGCCGTGAGCAGGGCGGTCGGCTGCACCGGCTTTTGCAGATAGGCGCTGTGAGTCGCGAATCGGATCAACTCCTTGGCTCGCTGGTCGGCATACCCGGACATGAAGATCACCTTGATCTTCGGCTGCTGGGCGCGGACCCGTTCCGCCATCTCGGTTCCGTACATCTTGGGCATGACGATGTCGGAGATAATGAGCTCCGGTTTTCGCTCCAGCCGGCCGAACAGCTCGACGGCTTCCCTGCCGTTCGGGGCTTCCAGCACCGTGTAGCCGCTCTCGCGCAAGATCTGCGTCGTTATGCCCCGCACCATCTCCTCGTCCTCGACCAGGAGGATCGTCTCATGTCCCTCGAGGGGGATCTCCTGTGCGATCGGCGCCGCCTGCTGCGGGGCTTCGCTCGATACCGGGAGGTAGATCGAGAACTCCGTGCCCTTGCCCGGCTCGCTCACGCACCAGATGTAACCCCCGGTCTGCTTCACGATGCCGTACACCGTGGCGAGCCCCAACCCCGTTCCTTTCCCATTCGCCTTGGTGGTGAAGAAGGGCTCGAAGAGATGGTCGAGGGTCTCGGCGTCCATGCCGCAGCCTGTATCCCGCACCTTCATCAGCGCGTAGCGGCCGGGCTTCACGTACGGCATCTCCTTTTGTTGCGCCTCCGTGAGCTCCCCCAGGGCGGTTTCGATCACGAGCGCCCCTCCCGTAGGCATCGCGTCGCGCGCATTGATGGCAAGGTTCATCAGGATCTGCACGATCTGGCTGCGATCGGCGCGTACGTTCGGCAGGTCCGCGGCGAGGGAGATCTCCAGACGCACATCCTCGCCGATCAGGCGGCGTAGCATCTTCGCCGTGTCCTCGATGAGCTGGTTGAGGTTGAAGACCTCGACCTGGAGCATCTGCTTGCGGCTGAAGGCCAGGAGTTGCTTGGTCAAGGAGGCTGCCCGGTCGGTGGCCTTCCGCACCTCGGCGAGGTAGCGCTGATTCGGGCTTTCCTGCGGTGTGTTCTTCACGACGAAGTCCGTGAAGCCCTGGATCACCATGAGCATGTTGTTGAAGTCGTGGGCGATGCCGCCGGCAAGCCTCCCGATCGCCTCCATCTTCTGGGCCTGCACGAGCTTCTCCTCCATAAGCTTGAGCTTTGTGATGTCGAAGATATAGAGGTCGACCTGTTCGAGGGTCCCCGAGGTGTCGAACTTTCCAACCGCGTTCTCCAGCGCGTAAACCGGCTTTCCGTCTCTGCGGCGGAACACCTGCTCGTACCCCTCGATCCGCCCCTTCTCGCGCAGCCGCGCCAGGAACGTCTCTCGGTCCTTCGGATTCATGTACAGGGATGCGACGTTGCAGGCGAGGGCCTCCTCGATCGACGAGAAGCCGAAGATGCGCACGAAGGCGGGGTTGCAGGCGAGGATCGTACCGTCGGTCGTGGTGATCATGTCGCCCGAGAGGTCCTCCTCGAAGAATCGCCGGTAGCGGGTCTCGCTTTCGGTGAGCTCCCGAGTTCGCTCCCGCACCTTCGTCTCAAGTTCCGCATTGAGGGTCTGGAGCTCCGCCTGGGCTGCGGCGAGCTGCTGGTTCACCTTCACCGCATTGTCGTAGGTGGAGAGCAGAAGGCTGAGGATCTGCAGGCGGTTGGAGTTGATGAAGTGCTTCCGTCCCGCGAAGAACACCTCCAGGCCCAACTGGCTGCGGTCGAGATCGTAGAGGTGCCGGTTGAGGAGCACCCCCTGGATGCGCGACAGCAGGTACTGGGATTCGACCGGTTTGGTGATGAAGTTGTCGGCTCCGCACTCCAGCCCCCGAATCACGTCATCCGTGTCGGACAGGGAGGTGAGGAGGATCACCGGCATGCCCTGCAGCCGCGGATCCTTTTTGATGCGTCGGCACAGCTCGAAGCCGTTCATCTCGGGCATGACGATGTCGCTGATCACCGCGGAGGGGGCATGGGTGCCGAGATACTCGAGCGCCTCGCGCCCGCTGAACGCGACGTGGATGCGGTACTCCGAGCTCTCGAGGATGTGCCGCAGCTCCTCAGCCTGGGTCCGGCTGTCTTCGACGATGAGAATCTCATCCATGAGCGCCTCCTCCAGGCATCGCCGTTGCTCGGGTGGCATTGCGAGCGGCCAGCAGCTTGAGCAGGCCGGCGATGCGCTCGGGAGGCAATATATGCGAGGCCGCGTTCAGGCGCACCGCCTCCCCCGGCATGCCGAACACCACCGAGCTCTCCTCGTCCTGGGCGATCGTTACGGCCCCGATGTTCCGAAGCCTCTTGAGCTCTTCGGCTCCGTCTCTTCCCATGCCGCTCAGCAAGACTCCGGCCGACTCTCTCCCCACCGACTGGGCGACCGACCGGAAGAGGAACGAGACCGACGGGCGCATCCCGTTCTCGGGCTCCCCCCGGTCGAAGGAAAAACGAAGATCCGGCGTCACCCCGAGATGCAGGCCGTCGGGCGCGATGTACACCTGGCCGCTCTGAGCGCATCCATCCAACGAAGCCACCTGGACAGGTAGCCCGCATGTCGAGCCGAGCCAGTCGGCAAGGCCGCGGGTAAATCCGTGCGCGATGTGCTGGGTGACGAGAATGGGTACGGGGAATCCTGGGCCGAGGAGCGACAGGATGGTCGCGAGGACCGGCGGGCCGCCCGTCGATGCGCCCATGGCGACCAACCGGATCTTCGGCGAATCCGCCAGGCCAGCCGGTACGGCCAGTGGGGACGCCTTCCTCTCGACGGAAGCGCGCCGGATGCGGCGAACCAACTTGACCTCCGCCATCAGCTTCACCGTGTCCACGAGTTGGCGCGCCTGCCGGCCGGCACCGGGCTCATCGACTCCCCTCGGCTTGTCCAGGACAGCCAACGCTCCCGCCTCGAGGGCAAGGAATGTTTTGCTCACCTCTATCGGGTCCCAACTCGCGCTCACCACCACGATGGGCACGGGCGTCGTCTCCATTATCCGGCGGGTCGCCTCCAGGCCGTCCATCACGGGCATGACGATGTCCATGGTGATAAGGTCGGGCCGGTGCCGGCGCGTCTGCTCGATCGCCTCCTCGCCGTTCGCGGCGGTGGCTACCACCAGGATCTGCGGGTCCGACTCGAGGATGCGGATCAGCACCTGGCGTACGACGAGCGAATCCTCGACCACGAGCACTTTCACCATCAGAGGTACCTCCTCACGATCTCGAGCAGCGTGCCTTGCTCGAAGCTGCTCTTGATGAGGTAGGCGTTCGCTCCCGCATCGACGCCGCGCTCCCGGTCCTCGCGGCTCTCCAGCGCCGTGACGAGGATCACGGGCAGGTCCTTCAGGCGGGAATCGGACCTTATTTTCTCGGTCAGGACAAATCCGTTCATCCGGGGCATGTCGATGTCTGACACGACCAGGTCGAACCCGGCGGTCTTGAGCAGGGTGAGCGCGTCGAGGCCGTCCGCCGCAGTCTGGACTTGATACCCCACCGACTCGAGGATGTTCTTCAGCAGCATACGCGAGGTGATCGAGTCCTCGACCACGAGAATCGACCGCCGCGTCGGTCTCTCGACCTGCGCGGCGACGGCTGTGTCCGCAGGCCGGGTTGACCGGGCGGCTTCCGCAAGCGAAGTGGGGTCGAGAATGGGGGTGACCTGGCCGAAGCCGAGAACCGCCGCTCCGGCATAAAGGCGCAGGGCCGGGAGTCGGATTCCGAGCGGCTTGGCCAGTACCTCCTGCTCACCGGCGATCTCGTCAACCGCAAGGGCAAGCAGCCCGTCCGATGGCTCGAGCACGACTGCGGGGAACGTGTCGCGGTCCAGCGGGCTCGGGCAGCTTGCTGCGAGCAGGGAGGCCAAGGGCACGAGCGATGCGTACCTCCCGCCTACGGCCACGGTCGGCCGACCTTCCACCGAGGCGATGTCGGCCTTCCGGACCCGGATGGTCTGCGCGATCCTTCTGGAGGGAAGGAGGAAGCGATGCTCGCCGCATCGTACGAGCACGCCTCGGATCGAGGCGATGGTCGCCGGCAGCTGGATGCGGAAAGTCGTGCCCTTGCCCGGTACAGTGGAAACATCGATGGTCCCGCCAAGGGATTCAACCTTCTCGCGCGCGATCGAGAGGCCGAGGCCGCGTCCCGAAATGGTTCCGGGATCCGGACGGGTGCTGACCCCGGAGCGGAAGACAAGCTGGAGTGATACGGCATCATCCATGTCGGAGGCGGAATCTCGGTCGATGATGCCGCACAGCACCGCGGCATCCCGCACGGCATTCGAATCGATACCTGCCCCGTCGTCGGCGATCAGAATCTCGATCCGGCCGTCTGGGAGTCGCGATGATATCAGCTCGATCTTCCCCTGGGTCGTTTTACCTGCTCGTGTGCGTTCTTCAGGACGCTCGATCCCGTGATCGATGCTGTTCCTCACCAGGTGGATCAGGGGATCGCGAAGCTCGTCGAGGATCCGTTTGTCGATCTCGATATCGCCACCGGCGATCTCGAGCCCGGCCTCTTTGCCGAGACTCCTGGCTAGTTCGCGTGCGATCGAAGGGAATGGATCCAGCAACGAGGAGCACGGGAGCATGAGGAGGTGCTTGGTCTCCTCAAGCAGACCGTCCATCCGCTCGCACGCCAAGGGGATGCGGCGCTCCGCAGCCTCAAGAGCAGCCCGGAGCTCCCGCTCGAGCGCCCGCATCCGTTCATGGGTCCGTTCTATGAAGTCCAACAGCGAGCCCTGAGCGCGTCGTGTCCTGGCGCCGTCGCCATTGGATCCGCGCTCGAGTGCCCGGCGAACGATACCCCGGGAGGAAGCCGTTTGCTTCCATTCCCGGTCCCAGGCCTCCATCGCCTCGGTAAATCCCCGCAGCAGCGGGAGATCAGCCGCCAGGATCTGCTTGATGAAGAACAGCTGCTCCGCATTCCGTAGCAGCGACTCGATCCGGGCGGTGGGAATTCGTGTCGTGGCGGCAGCTTGCGCGTGGACGGCTTCCCCGTCCGCGACCGCAGGCGCATCCCCGGTCTTCCGTGGCGGCGGGGGTGACTGCTCGAGGGCTGCCTCCCGGCATTTCATACTGGAAAGTGCTTTTCCGAGCTCGGCTTTCGTCTCTTCCGCCTTGGCGCCCTCTTGCTCCATAAGGATGCCGATGAGTGAAACCGCCTTATGGAGGGTATCGAAGGTCTCTTTCGGCCAGGCGATGGTATCCGGAGCACGGCGGGCTGCGGCGAAGATCGCCTCGATCCGCTGGCAGGCGGATTCAATGTCACGCCGCGACACGGCCCGCGAGGCGCCCTTCAGGCTGTGCATGCCCCTAAAAATTCGCTCGAGGAGCGCATCGCGCTCGCCGGGCGGCGGCTGCCCCTCTAGAGCGATGAGCCCCGCAGACACCTCCTGGAGGTGCTCCCGGGCTTCCTCCTGGAAGGTTTCCCGCAGGCGGCGCAGGAACTCTTCGCTGCTACCGGCCACCGCTATCCCTGAGCGTGTAACGCTCTGACGTCTTCTTCATCTTCTGGCTAAGGTCGAACATGCTTTGAACGCCCATCTCCAGTTGCTTGGTGCTCTTCACGTTCTCCTGGCTCGCCCCCTTGATATTCTCCATGGCTACCGCGACCTGGTCCATGCCTACCAGCTGCTGGTGGCTGGCAGCGGCGATCTGCGTGGCCATCTGCGCGGCCTCGCCGATGCTTTGCAGGAGCTTCTGGATGGCCTCGCCGGCCTGTCCGGTCTGCGCTTGGCCGGCCTCCATGGCCTTGCTCCCCTGCTCCATGGCGAGCACGACCGCGTTGGTGGCCTTCTGGATGTCATTGAGGAGGGTCCGTACCTGCGCCGTGGCCTTCTTGGACTGCTCGGCCAGGCTGCGGATCTCCTGGGCCAGGACTGCGAACCCCTTGCCCTGCTCACCCGCCTTGGCCGCCTCGATGGCCGCGTTCACGGCGAGAAGGTTCGATTGGTCGGCCAGGTCGCTCACGCTCATGATGATCTCGCCGATCAGCTGGCTCTGCTCGGTCAGGCTGAGGATACTCCCCGCCATCGATTCGGTCCGCTCCCGGATATCGTTCATCAGGCGGCTGGATTCCTCTACCGCCTTCCGTCCGCCCTCGGACACCTGCACCGCGCGCTGCGAGCTCTCCGCGACCGCCAGCGCCTTCTGGTTGACCATGTGCGCGGTCTGCTTCACCTCCTCCACGGTGGCGGTGGTCTGGCCCACCGCGGTCGCTGTCTCGGTGGTCGTGGAGGCGAGCTGCGTAATGGCCGAGAATAGTTCGCTCGAAGAGGAGGCGAGGGTGCCTGCCACGGACGATATTTCGCCGATCTGGCTGCGGAGGTCCTGCATCATCGCCTCGAGGGCGATCCCGAGGCTGTCGTGTTCGGAGCGGCGGACCACGTCCACCGTGAGGTCGTGGGTGGCAATCCTGCCGGCTATGCCGGCCATCTCCTGCAACGACCGGTTCATCTGCTCGAAGGATCGCGCCAGCGACCCGATCTCGTCGCGGGAGCGCACCGCAATCGTCCGTTCCAGGGCGCCCCGGGTAATCTCCTCGGCCGCCTTCGTGAGCGCGGCAATCGGCAAGGTGATCGAACGGGAGATGAGAAGCGCGAGAAGAATACCGAGGACAATAAGGATCGCCGAGGCCAGGATCAGGTTGAGCCGCAGCGTGAACGAAGGCTTCATGACCTCCAGGACGTCGGTTCCCAGTACCAGCATCCCGTTCTTCGTCGCGAAGCCTCCCGAAGAGGACAGGCGGGCATAGGAGTACAGGATGTCCCGTCCTCCTTCACGCGCGGTGAAGGAGCCGTTCGTTCCCTTCAGCTGCCGGAAGTACGGCTCGGCAGACTGATCCTCCTGGAATTGGAAGGCTTTTGTGGAATACAGGAGCCTTCCGGATCCGTCCAGAAGCTTCACCTGGGTGGTCTCGTACTTCTTCGAGGTCACGACCCTTTTTCTAACGATTTCCTCGGCCGTGACATCGGCTTTCAATACGCCGGCGAAGGCGCCGTTTCGGTCCTGCACTGGCACGGCCACGGGTATCGAGGGAGTTTCGGTGATCGGGTCGTATGCGAGCTCTCCGATAAAGGAACCCTGCTCCTTCGCGCTCGTCCACCATGTTTCCTTATCCTGCCGATAGGACGGCTGGGGAGCCGTAGCAGCCACGACGACGCCAGATCGGTCGGTGAGAACGGCATGGGTGTATACGAGAGTGCCGTACACGCGCTGGTACGCAGTGAGGAAAGAGCTGCGGAGCGCGCCGGAAAGCTTGTCGGCGAGAATCTGGCGCTCGGGCGCCGGCGCACCCTGCGCCCGGCTGGATACGGCAAGCCGCTCCTGCAGCCAGGGCGACTCGGCGTAGGAGTGGAGGAACTCCAGGCGGGAATCGATCGCCCTGTCGATGCCGCCGATCAGCTCCTCGGCGATGAACCTGCCGCTCGTTCCCACGGCATCCCGAAGCGAACTCTGGCTCACCACGATCGCGTAGACCGAGAGAGCGACGATCATGGCCACGATCACCATGAAGCCGCCGATCAGCTTCACGCTCAATCTCTTCATAGATCCTCCCTCCGTTCAGTATTGCAGCGTTCCGTCGACGATACGCACCGGCACCATGGGGATCATGAAGTCGCGCTGCCCCGCCTTTACGTGAATGTCGCCGAAGACCCCGGTATAGATGAACCCATTGTCGAGCTGCCGCTTCAGCCCCTGCCGGCTCGTCTCGCGGTCTTCGAGGAGGTTGCCGACAAGCTTGATCGTGTCATACCCCACTGCGGCGTACTGGTCGAGGGGTTTCTGGTACGCTGCCTCGTATTTCTGCTCCAGCTCGCGGGCATAGACGAAGTTGCGATTGTAGACAAGGGGGGCGACCAGGTAAACGCCGTTTGCCTCCGGAAGAACGCGGATTGACGGAATCGACGGGCCCTGGGGTGTGAGCACGTAACCCTGGTACCCGATTTCCCGCACCTGCTTGAGCATGGGGGGCATCAGGGATAGTAACCCCACCATTAAAATCGCCTCCCGGTCCTTGAGCCGGGAGAGGCTCTGCCGGTAGTCGTTCTGTGTCAATTCTACCTGTTCGCTCGCCACGGAACCCCCTTCCGCGGCGAAGCCCTTGGCTACAAACTCCTGCAGGGATTTACCGTACTCGTCTTTTGTAAACAGGATGCCCAGCCTCTTCACGCGCAGATTCCGGAGTGTCGACAGCAGGACCGGGGCATCCACATCCGCCGTTGACCAGTAGCGGTACACCCACTCGTTCGCCTTCGTCAGTTGCGGAGCGGTAGTCACGAGACCCAGCAGGACCACCTGCTTCTCGCCGGCCAGGGGCGCCACCGCGATAGCTACCGAGCTTTGGGTCGAAACGTAGAAGAGCGGCCGGCGGGCCTGCTCGATCTTCTGGAACGCCGCCTTTCCCTCGTCGGCGTTGGATTTGCAGTCCTCGATCACCAGCTCGAGCTTCCTGCCATTGATGCCGCCCCGGGCATTCAGCTCATCCACCGCCAGCTTCAGGCCGTCACGCACCCCGACACCAGACGGCTCGGGTCCGTTCGGTGCCGTAAGGGAGATGAGCGCTCCGATCGCAATCGTGCGGCTGCCACCGCAGCCCGCGATCATGGTGACGAGGATGGCGCAACCTGCGGCGGCCAACCAGTTCCTAAGCCTTTTCATAGTATGTCTCTCCTCTCTCCAATACATCTCACCCTTCCACCGGGCGATCATTCCTCGGCCGGGGCAAGGGTTTCCTCCGAGAACAGCGAATCGGGGTCGAGCACGCTCACCCCTGCGCCGGTCACGAAGCTGACGTGCCGTGAAGTCGCCGCTGGAGCCACGGCGGCGGCCTCCCCGGGCTTTGCGCGCTCGAGGGTTCGCAAGCCGACGATTTCAGTAGCGAGCAATCCGAACTCCTCCGTTCCCCGGCGCACCACGACGACCTTGTCCCGCTCGCTTAAGCCCTTCTCGGCGCGACGCAGGATGGGCAGAAGGTCGAATATGGGGATGATCCTGCCGCCCATGTGAACGATGCCCAGGACCCACGGCGGGCTGCCCGGGAGCGTCGTGAGCTGCCGCAGAGGCTGGATCTCCACGATGCGTTCGACCGGGATCGCATAGCGCTCGCCTCCGAGCGCAAAGACCAGCGCCTCTAGAGTATCTCCGGCCGCTCTGGCAGTTTCGGGTTTTCGGGCCAGCTCGACAGCTCTGCGGCGCAGCTCCCGGCCACGTCTACCGGCGTCCTGCGCCAGACCACTTTCGAGGCTGCTGCGGAATGCCTCCAGCCGGTCGAAGAGAGCGCCCCAATCGAACCGAGGATGTTCCGAGGATTTCATATCCGATCCTCCAGTCCCTCCAGGGCCGCGCGACAGGCCTGCTCGACCGCGGAGACCGTAAGACCCTCTGAGCCGGTGACAGGCGCACCGGCATCCCGGCCTGCCAGCGAGGCTACGGCATTGCGGAAGTGGCGGCGCGCCGTCCGGAAGTCGCCTGCCCGCAGGGCGATGCCGCCGAGCAGGAGGTGGGCCGGAGTCCAGTCGCGATCCAGAAAGAGAACGCGCCGCAAGGCAACGCCGGCTCCCGCAACATCGCCCAGCTCCAGCTGGAGGGTGGCGAGGAAATAATGGGAAGCCGCGTCGGTGCGGTGCTCTTTGATGGCCCTGCGGACAAGCTCGATGGCGCCACGCAGATTTCCCTCCATGGCACTCGCGCGCGCCTGTTCCTGCAGCTCGTCATGAAGTTCGCGCGGCGTTCGTTCATCCGTCCGCTCCGGCACGAAGGGCTCGGGTTGGATCCCCTGGTCCACGGCCGGCTCGGCGGCCGGAGCAGACGGGATCGCCGCCGGTTCGATCGCCGGCCTTTCGCCGACGCTTTTACGGAAGCCCTGCGCCCCGGGCAACCACACCGGCAGGAAAGGGGTCCGCGACAGGAGCGAAAGCTCCTGCGGGGCTACGACGAGCCAGCCATCATCTGCAAGGCAGTCGTGGAGCTTCCGCAGCACCCTTCCCGCATGGGCGGGGGAGAAATACATGAGGACGTTCCGGCAGAGAACGAGGTCGATGTCCGCTGGAAACGGGTCTTCGACCAGATTGAGCCGCGAGAAGCTCGTCAGCTCGCGGATGGACGGCAGGACCGTCCAGGCGCCGCTGCGTCCCGGGGCGAAGTATCGGAGCTTGACCTGGTCAGGATTCGTGCGGAATGAGTATTCCCGGTAGCTCGCCCGGCGGGCCCGCTCGAGGAACGCAGGGTTGAGATCGGTGCCAAGGACCGAGATCTCCCATTTCCCTCGCAGGGGTAGCAGGTCGCTCACGAGGGCCGCAAGGGAGTAGGCCTCCTCGCCGGTGGCGCACCCGGCGCTCCAGATCTTGAGCCTCCGGGCCGCCGCCCGAGCGCGGATCAGCTCGGGAAGGATCCGCTCCCGCAGGGCAGCGAACAGCCCGAAGTCGCGGAAGAAATAGGTCTCGCCCGTGACGAAAAGCTCGGCGATCAGGTCGAGCTGGCGTGCGCCGCCTTGCTCGGAAGTGAAGGCGCAGAGGAATTCCTCGACATCCGAGAAGCCGAGCCCTCCAATGCCGGACCCTATCCGGCGCAGGAGATCTTCAAGGCGATCGAACCGCAATCCTGCCCTCCGCTCGACGATGCCGGAGACCTCGGAGAGTAATGTCGTGGCGCGATGCTTATCGTTCACGCTCCGGCCTCCTCGCCTGATCCAAGAGCGCGCTCGAGGGATCGCTCCTCATCGGCTGCGAGGAAGCTCTCCATATCGACGATCAGCAATACCCCGTCCGGCAGGGCCGCGGCGCCGGCACAGCCGGCGAGGGAGGGATGAATGAGCTCGGGGGCCATGAGGTCGCGCTCGTCGATGGTGGCGACGCCATCGACATGGTCGGCGATGAGCCCGAGCAGCCGTTTGGGGGCGCGCACGATCAGGAGCCGATCCTCGGGCGCCGGCTCACGGGTCGGAAGACTGAGGCGCGCGCGAAGGTCAGCCACCGGCACCAGGGCGCCCTGGCAGTTGACCATCCCCCGGATGATTTCGGGAGCGCTTGGGAGCGGAGTGAGCGCCACCATCCGAACCGTCCGCTCGACCGAGCCGAGCGGAACCGCCAGGCGGAGATCGTCAATGCGGAACAGCACGAGCTTAAGGATTCCGGTCATGGCGGCAGGTTTTGTCCGATCTCCGCTTTCACGAACCATCGAGCACCTCCCGGATCTTCGAGACGAAGAGGTCGGGGCTAAATGGTTTCTGGAGGAAACGCGCCCCATTTCTCAGGTTTGTATTCAACAATACCGTCTGTTCCGTGTACCCCGAAATGAAGAGCGTCCGAAGACCGGGGCGCAGTTCCAAAAGCCGATCTGCCAGCCCCTGGCCGCTCATCCCCGGCAGCACCATGTCGGTGGCCAGGAGATCGAGCCGTTCCGCCTTTTCGCATAACGCGATCGCCTCATCGGCGTCGCGCGCGACGAGCACGTCGTAGCCGCTTGACTGCAGCACGGTCTCGAGCAGTCCCCGGAGCATCTCTTCGTCCTCGACCAGGAGGATAGTTTCGCTCCCCCGTAGGTTCCCGCTGCGGGGAATTGGCGCTCCTTTTTCGGTACGCTCCTCCACGGGTCCCGTCCACACGGGGAGATAGATCTTGAATGTGCTACCCCTGCCCTGCTCGCTGTAGGCCCAGATATGGCCGCCGCTCTGCCGGACGATACCGTACACGGTAGAGAGCCCCAGGCCCGTTCCCTTGCCCCGCTCCTTGGTCGTGAAGAACGGCTCGAACAGGTGCGCCTTGGTGTACTCGTCCATCCCGGAGCCGGTGTCTGTCACGGACACGAGCACGTACTCACCGGGCGAGGCTTCGGGGTGGCCAATGATATACGCCGTATCCAGGATGACGTTCGAAGTCTCGATGGTGAGGATACCACCCGACGGCATGGCGTCCCGGGCGTTCACCGCCAGGTTCATCAACACCTGCTCGAGCTGGACTTGGTCGGCCCGGACCTTCCGGAGCGACGGTTCGAGCACGGTGGCGATCCGCACGTCCTCTCCAATGAGCCGCCCTATCATTTTCGTGGCTCCTGTCACGACCTCGTTCAAGTCGAGCACCTGTTCCTGAAGCACCTGCTGGCGGCTGAATGCGAGGAGCTGACTCGTGAGGGATGCGGCCCGTTCCCCCGCACACCGGATCTCCCAGACCAGCTCCCGCTGCCGGTCCGGCTCCATGCGCTGCGCGAGCAGCATCTCGCTGTAGCCCAGGACCACGCCCATGAGGTTATTGAAGTCGTGGGCGATGCCGCCGGCCAGCCGTCCGAAGGATTCCATCTTCTGCGCCTGGAGCAGCCGGAGATACAGGGACTTCCGCTCGGTGATGTTGTGAGCATAGACATTCACCTGCTCTGTCCCCGACACAGGTGAGACGGTTATTGAATAGCTCTTCTCGCCGCAGGCGACCTCGAGCTCCGTCAGGCTGCCCGTGGAGAGCACCTCCTCAACTGCCGTCCACACACCCTGGGGGAGCGTCCCCTCGCCGCAGTCAGGACCGCTTATGAGCTGCCGGGCGGCCGGGTTGGTATAGACGATCTCCCTGTCGCGAGCTACCCGAAACACCGGGTTGGGATTCTGCTCAGGGAACTGGGCGATACTGGTGACCTTCTCTTCCGCAAGCTTGCGCCGGGTGATGTCCCGGCCGATGCCTGCGAGCCCGATGACGGAGCCGCTGTCGTCCCTGATGGGGACCTTTACCGTCGAAAGCCAATGAATAGTGCCATCGGGGTCGACAGCCTGTT
>Ga0315280_10007155_pt1 | contig 15106 bp, 20 predicted proteins | sample YL17G06_40_MG_FD_203697 | JGI IMG/M metagenome (GOLD analysis project Ga0315280, IMG submission 203697) | Sediment microbial communities from Yellowstone Lake, YNP, Wyoming, USA - YL17G06_40 | ecosystem: Environmental > Aquatic > Freshwater > Lake > Sediment | place: USA: Wyoming | collected... | reverse complement strand
ACATTACCATCCCTAAGCAAAAAGAAGCGGTACTGAAAAAAGGCGATAAGGCCTTGGAAGAAATTGATAATCAATACCAGCGCGGTCTGATTACGGATTTGGAAAGAAACATCAAGACCATTGAACTTTGGAATGGCATTCGGGGCCAGCTAGAAGAAGAAATGCTCAAGGAATTTGATAAGGATAACCCGGTTTATTTGATGATTGCTTCCGGCGCCAGAGGTTCGGTGGCCCAGCTGACCCAGATGGGCGGAATGAAGGGTTTAGTGGTCAATCCGGCCGGCGAAATTATCGAGTTGCCGATCCGCTCTAATTATAAAGAAGGTTTATCGGTGATCGAATACTTTATTTCGACTCACGGCGCTCGTAAAGGTAAGTCAGATACGGCGCTGAGAACTTCTGACGCCGGCTATTTGACTCGGCGCTTGGTTGATGTTGCTCACGATTTGGTAATTACCACGCGCGACTGTGGTACAACCTCAGGTTTTGAAATTGACCGGGCAGAATCAGCGGAAATGGGCGAAAGTTTTGCTAAGCGACTGGTTGGCCGGGTGGCTTTTGAGGATATCAGTGAGAATAATATTTTATTTACGCGTAAAAACGAAGAAATTAACGAGGAAACTGCCACCAAAATTGATAAAAGTTCGATTGATAAAGTTTTGGTCCGTTCCGTCTTAAATTGTAAAGCCGAACGCGGCCTTTGTTCTTTATGCTATGGTCGCGACTTGGCCTCTGGTAAGTTGGTCGAGATCGGGACAGTGGCGGGCATCATGGCGGCTCAAGCTATTGGCGAACCGGGAACGCAGCTGACGATGAAAACTTTCCATATGGGAGGGATCACTGGCGAAGATATTACCTCCGGGCTTCCGCGGGTCGAGGAACTTTTCGAAGCCCGACCGCCACGGGCGGCGGCGATCTTGGCCGAGATTACGGGGAAAGTCAGAGTGATTGAAGAAAAAGAAAGAAAATTGATTGTCGTAACTTCAAACGACTATCAAAAAGAAGAATATGATTTACCTGTGGGCTACAAGGCCGTGGCTAAAACCGGCGATTTGGTCAAACTGGGCCAAGCGGTGGCGATTGCACCAGAGAAAAAAGCGATTCGCTCTGGTATCAAGGGTAAGGTGGAGATTAAAGGAAAAAAAATAATCGTGACGTCTATTGAAAAGTTATCCATTTCTTATCCTGCTAGTCCTCGGGCGAATGTTAAAGTTGAAGATGGTGATACCGTTATTCGTGGCCAAGAGTTAACTGATGGTCATTTGGATTTGGGACAGTCTCTCAAATTACGCGGCGAAATCGCCACTCAAAAATATATTATCCGCGGCATCCAAGAAATTTACGCCTCCCAGGGTCAGACAATTAATGATAAACATATCGAAACTATTGTCCGGGGAATGTTTTCGAAAGTAAAAATTAAGGATCCGGGCGAGAGCAATTATCTTTCAGGGCAATTAGTTGATCGGCTGGAATTGGAAAGAGAAAATGAGACGCTAAAGAATAAGAACCAAAGAACCGTCTCGTTTGAAGAGCAGGTAATGGGGATGACCCGAGTATCTTTAAAAACCGCCAGTTTCCTCTCAGCCGCCTCATTTCAAGAGACCACCTCGGTTTTGATTGAGGCGGCCACCCGCGGGGCCATCGACCGCTTGCAGGGTCTCAAAGAAAATGTTATCATAGGAAAGTTGATTCCCGCGGGGACAGCCTTAGGTAAGAAATAATCAATTAACCTAATTGACCTAATTATTCTAAAGAATGCGACAAAATGCCCAATTAGTCATTAGATCAATTAGAATAATTAGAAACTTAATACCATGCCCACTTATCGACAATTAATCAAATATGGCCGCCAGTCGAAAACCAAGCGATTGACAACGCCGGCTCTCCGGCGCGGTTTTAATTTTTTGAAAAATAAACCAGTCGAATTCAAGCGCGGCCGGCCCTTTTTGCGCGGGGTTTGTATTAAAGTCACGACCGTGACGCCCAAAAAACCCAATTCGGCTTTAAGGAAAATTGCTCGGGTGAGACTGACTTCTGGTCAAGAGGTGACTGCCTATATTCCTGGCGAAGGTCATAATTTGCAGGAACATGCGGTCGTTTTAATCCGCGGCGGTCGGGTTAAGGATTTGCCCGGGGTGCGCTACCATATTGTCCGCGGTAAATTTGATACTTTAGGCGTTGAGGGCCGCGCCCAGGGTCGCTCTAAGTACGGTTCCAAAAAACAAGCCGCCAGCGGACCAAGAAAAGCGGTCGAAGTACCAGCGCCGGCGCCAACAACTGAAGGTGAGACCCAATGAGAGGAAAAAGAGCCCCAAAACGCCAACTAGCCCCAGATTTAAAATATCAATCAGTGACAGTAGAAAAGTTTATTAATAAAGTGATGAAGCGCGGTCAGAAAGAAACCGCGCGCCGGCTGGTTTATCGGACGTTGGCGATTCTCCAGGATAAAACCGGCAAAGAGCCGCTGGAGGTTTTTGAGGCGGCAATTAAAAATGCGACTCCGCTATTGGAGGTCAAGCCGCGGCGAATTGGCGGCGCCACCTATCAGGTACCGGTGGAGGTTAATCCGGCTCGCGCCGAGACTCTCGTGATGCGCTGGATGATCAACGTGGCTCGCAAAGGTCAAGGCGCGCCCTTTGAAAAACTCTTGGCGGACGAAATTTTAGCGGCCTATGGCAATACTGGCGTTTCCATCAAGCAAAAAGAAAATATGCATAAAATGGCCGACGCCAACAAAGCTTTTGCGCACTATGCACGGTTTTAGCGCAAAAGCCGCAGTCCCGCAGGCGGCGCACGGCGTGACAGAATGTAATTCTGTAAACCAGTAAGCCGTTATGCTGGGACAAGGCGTTCGCGCACTACGCTAGGTTTTGATAAATCCTAAATTCTAATTTCCAAATAATAAATTCAAAACAATTCCGATAGTTTAGAATTTAGAGTTTAGTGCTTAGAATTTGACAATATAGAAGTATTCTGAGATATTGTAAATAGGTCGAATAAAAAAGGAGGTTAAATGGACTATTCTGCAAGTTATGACCCTGCTGCCGCTGCTGCCGCCACTGCCGTTGCCGGCGGTTTGGTGATTGGCTGGGTTATTTTTTGGGTTATTTTTGGAGGCGTGGGTTTCATTTTGTGGCTATGGGCCTTAATTGACTGTATCCGCCGTCAGTTCACCAACCCGAACGACAAGGTTCTTTGGTTGGTTTTGATCATCCTGATTGCCTGGATCGGACCAATCTTGTATCTCATCATCGGCCGCAAAAAAGGAACAATTCCTGGAGCAGCAGCCAAGTAGTTTCTTAGTTTGAATTCAAACACTAAAACACCATCTGATAAGGGTGGTGTTTTAGTTCACAATCCATTTGACGTAATAATGATTTTTTGATAAGATATATTGAGAAGCTTTGAGGGGAAATTTTTTTATGGCACGAGAATACAGCTTAGAAAAAACTCGAAACTTTGGAATAATCGCTCATATCGATGCTGGTCCATCCTACGCTCTTACTGCAAAAGGGACTACGTCCTCTACTTGCAGTGCGAGCTTCGGAGGACTGCGTTTTGGTATTGGAGGAAAGTATGGCTCGTGAGTATAGTTTAGAAAAAACCCGTAATTTCGGGATAATAGCGCATATCGACGCTGGTAAAACGACCATGACCGAGCGGGTGCTTTTTTATACGGGAAAAACCTACAAAATCGGCGAGGTTCACGAAGGGGCGGCGGTGATGGACTGGATGGCGCAGGAGCGCGAGCGGGGAATTACTATCACTTCAGCCGCCACGACTTGTTTTTGGGCGAGCCGCGATAATCCGAAAGAAAAGATTCGTTTTAATATTATTGATACTCCTGGTCACATTGATTTTACGGCCGAAGTCCAGCGCTCGTTACGCGTTCTTGATAGTGCGATTGTGGTTTTTGACGGCGTCGCCGGGGTTGAGCCCCAATCGGAAACGGTCTGGCACCAGGCGGATAAATTCGGTGTGCCGCGAATTTGTTTTATTAATAAACTTGACCGAATGGGCGCGGATTTTGAAAAGTCATTCGATTCCATTAAAGACCGTTTGACCGATAATGCGGTCGCTCTCCAGTTTCCCAACGCTCATGAAGAAAAATTTTCGCAAGTGATCGATGTTTTGAAAATGAAGGCTTTTGAATTTGAAGGCGACAAAGGTCAAGAGGTTAAAGAGCTCGAAATTCCGGCGGAGCTGAAAGTTAAAGCGGAAAAACTTCATCAAATTTTAGTCGAAAAAATCGCCGAACAAGATGATGAACTGCTTCACCAGTATTTGGAAGGTCAAAAACCAACTTACGATGAATTAAAAAAAGTGCTTCGGAAAGCCACCATTGCCAATAAATTGGTGCCGGTTTTTTGCGGCTCGGCTCTCAAAAACAAAGGCGTTCAGCTGGTTTTGGACGCGGTCGTTGAATATTTACCTTCGCCGCTCGATATCCCGCCAGTTAAAGGTTTTAAGCCGCGAACCGAAGAAGAGCTCGAAAGGGCAGCCGACGATGCCCAACCCTTTGCGGCTCTGGCTTTCAAAGTGGCCGCCGATCCGTTTGTGGGCACCTTAACCTTTTTTCGAGTTTATTCGGGCGCGCTGAAAGCTGGTTCTTACGTTTTAAATTCAACCAAAGACAACAAAGAACGCATCGGTCGGATTGTGCGGATGCATGCCAATCATCGCGAGGAAGTCAGTGAAGTTTTTGCCGGCGAAATTGCCGCGGCCGTGGGACTTAAGGATACGACCACTGGCGATACTTTATCTGATGAAAAATCGCCAGTAATTTTGGAAGCAATTACGTTTCCCGAGCCGGTTATTGGCGTGGCAATTGAACCGAAAACCAAGCAGGATCAAGAAAAGATGGGGATTGCTTTAAATCGCCTGGCCCAAGAAGATCCGACCTTCCGCGTCAAGGGCGATCCAGAAACGGGTCAGACCATTATTTCGGGCATGGGCGAATTGCATTTGGAAATTATTGTTGACCGGATGAAACGCGAATTTAAAGTTGAGGCCAATGTCGGCGCGCCGCAGGTGGCTTACAAAGAAACCATCAAAGCGCTCGGTATTAAAGCCGAAGGCAAATATATTCGTCAAACCGGCGGCCGCGGCCAGTACGGCCATGTCTGGCTGGAGCTTAATCCTTTAGAGCGCGGTAAAGGTTTTGAATTTATCGATAAAATTGTTGGCGGCACGATTCCCAAAGAATTTATTCCGGCGGTGGAAAAGGGGATTAAAGAAGCGCTGACCCGCGGGGTGATTGCCGGCTATCCTTTGGTTGATATGTCGACGACTTTGTATGACGGTTCTTTTCACGAAGTTGATTCTTCGGAAATTGCCTTCCAAATTGCCGGCTCTTTGGCGCTACAGGCCGGCGTCAAAAAAGCCACCCCGGTTTTGCTCGAGCCGATAATGCGGATTGAAGTGGTCGTGCCCGAAGATTTCATGGGCGATGTTTTGGGGGATTTGAATTCTAAAAGAGCTCATATTAAAGAGATGTCTGACCGGGCGAAAATGAAAGTGATTGATGGCGAAGTGCCTTTGGCAGAAATGTTCGGCTACGCCACTTCCTTGCGCTCAATGTCCCAAGGCCGGGCCTCCTTTACGATGGAATTTTCTCACTACGCCGAAGTGCCCCGCCATATCGCCGAGAAGATTATTGAGGGGAAACAGAAATAACCAAAAACAGCCCTAATTGAAAGAGTAGACCTCGCAGGTCTAATCTGAGGACTCTTTTGTAGCCCAAGCTTGTTTATGGTTAACGGCTCAGACGTGTGAGCCGTTGAGAATAAGATATAAGTTCTATCGCTCTTACTGCCTGTCAACCTGGCTGGTAGCGGCAGGCCACCTCGAGCACTTTCCACGGAATGTCGCGTTCGTAGTCGCTGGCAGTGTGTCCTGCAGCGAGGATGGTGCCGGCATTGTCTATTAAGCGGCAGTCCGTCTCGTAGGCGGCCAGGTCAAAGAGGTACGGGCGAGGGGGGTGATAATGATATACGACCGTGAGGCAGAGCTCTCCCTCCTTGAGACCCCCGAGCCCATTCTCAATGAGCTCTTTTCTTCGCCTGCTGTCGATTTGCGGAACCCTGATACCCAGTTCGATCATCGTCCCGATCAAATCGCTTTCGATGTCCGAACGTCTACCGTCGCGGGTGAGGAGCATCACGACGATAGACTTCCCTTGGAACTTGCTGACGGCTGCTTGGCGAACACCTTCGACAAACCTGTTATGTTGCCGTCGGCCGAGCATGATCATGACAACTACGACTGCCAGCACAACGAACACGACCAGCCATTCCGTTGAAGGCATCCGAACCTTCCTTTGCCAACTCATGGCTCGATCATCCGCCTGTGGCGAAGTTTTGCCAGGTTGGTTTTGGAATTGACTACCGGACACCGTCCGGCCCTCCCGAAGGAGAAACTGCTGGCAAGATCTGGTAGGATTTTACCACCAATTTTCCCTTCAGGAGAAAAAACCTCTTTTCACCTTCAAAACTCCTTTATAATAGCACAAAACAGCTATTTGTCAACCCTGATAAGACCTAATAAGATTCTCTATACCACATTTATCGCTGGAGCGCATTTTGTGGTATAAAAATATATCTTCTATAATCCAATAGTTAAATCGCCAACTGAATCCAACTTAGAACAAAAATACCTAAAATCATCACTAAAATCCACAAATTAGCACGGAGTTTGGATTCAATCGAAAAACAAGCGCAGGAGATAAGGAAACTCGCGAGCGCGCTGGCAAAAAACATTAGAATTAAAACAAGGATGATATTCATAAACTGGTGAGTATACCATAAAATACTCGAAAAGTCAACCCCCACACCAAATTTTGGTTGTGGGGATCAAGCATTGTGTGCTACGATATAAATAACAATGTAATGTCCACCGCCGTTCAATCTCATCGAGAATTAGGTTATTATTCCTCTTCTCGATATAGATTTCACTTTGGTGGACTTCCGGTCCCGCCAAACTGCGGGACACGGAGCGGAGGGCAAAAATGGACTATTTTAGTATTATCAAAAAAGCTTACGAAATTACGATCAAACACAAATTCCTCTGGATTTTTGGGATTCTTGCCGGGGGGTATGGCGGTTTAAGATCATTTAATATTAGTCTGCCAAATTACACGATTGGCGATGGCGAATTTGATAAAGCTTTTAACTCGTTTGATTGGACTAATTTTTGGGTAAATTGGGGCGGATTAATCCTCGGACTCATGGTCTGCTTGGGTATTTTTGCGATCATTATGTTTGTCCTCAATATTATCAGCCAGGGTGCCTTGGTGGGTGCTGTTAATAAACTCTCAAAAAACGAAAAAAGCGATTTTCATGACGGTTTTCGCACTGGCACTCATCAGTTTTGGCGCATCCTTGGGATGTCTTTAATTTATTTTTTGATGGTTCTCGCTTCAATAATTGTTTTGGCAGGTCCGATAATTATCGCCATTATTAGCAAAATTTATGCTTTCGCGATTATTTGGGGAATTTTACTCTTTTTTGTTTGTCTGGCTTTTTGGACTTTGGTTGGTCTCATTTACCCTTATTCGCTCAGACTGATTGTCTTGGAAAAATACGGCATTTGGCAAAGCATACGAGAGTCACTCCATTTTTTTCGTGATCATTGGAAGGAAGTTGTGGTTATGTATTTGTTGCTTTTGGCAACCAGTCTCGCTTTTGGTATTGTCATGGTGTTGGCGGTTTTGCTCGGCGGCGGGATTTTGTTGGCTATTGGATTTGGGATATTCCTTGCTAGTCCAATAGTGGCGGTCTTCTACGGCATGATTTTGGGTTTGGCCTTTTTTATTGCTATCGTTATTGTCGCCGGGGGCTATAATACCTTTTATTCAGCCGCTTTAACGCTAACCTACAATACCTTGACCAAATAAGGAAGCTATGTTAAGATATTCTTGAGGGGAGTTTTTTAGCTGTCAGGTATTGACGCAAACGACCAAATAAGATATACTAATTAAGTAAATCTAATCATTAAGGGAGATTCAAATGGCAGAAGCAAAAAAATTCGAAAGAAAAAAACCCCATGTCAATGTGGGAACTATTGGTCATGTTGACCACGGCAAAACAACCTTAACCGCGGCGATTTTGAAGGTGCAGGCCAAAAAAGGGCTAGCCGAGCCAAAAACCGTTGATCAAATTGATAATGCGCCGGAAGAAAAAGAGCGGGGCATTACCATTGCCACTTGCCATGTGGAATATGAATCAGATAAGCGCCACTATGCCCACGTTGATTGTCCGGGACATGCTGATTATGTCAAAAATATGATTACTGGCGCGGCCCAGATGGACGGGGCGATTTTAGTGGTTTCGGCGGCTGATGGTCCCATGCCGCAAACCCGCGAGCATATTTTATTGGCGCGTCAGGTGGGAGTGCCGAATATTGTGGTTTATTTAAACAAAATCGATCAAGTCACGGACAAAGAATTACTCGAGTTGGTAGAAATCGAAGTTCGGGATCTCTTAAAGAAATACGAATTTCCCGGCGATGAGACGCCGATTATTAAGGGTTCGGCTTTGAAAGCTCTCGAAGGCAACGCTGAAGGCGAAAAGTCAATTGAGGAATTACTGAAAGCCCTGGATGAATTCATCCCTGAACCAAAACGCGAAATTGACAAACCCTTTTTGATGGCCGTTGAAGACGTTTTCTCGATAAAAGGCCGCGGCACTGTCGCCACCGGCCGGATTGAACGCGGCAAAGTCAAAGTTAATGAGGAAATTGAAATTGTCGGCCTCAAACCAACCAAAAAAGTGGTCGTCACCGGGGTCGAAATGTTTAAGAAGCAACTCGATGAAGGCATTGCCGGCGATAATATCGGGGCGCTACTTCGTGGTGTCGAGCGCGAGGATGTCGAACGTGGTCAAGTTTTGGCCAAACCCGGGTCAATTACGCCGCACACCGAATTTGAATCCGAAGTTTATGTTTTGACTAAGGAGGAAGGTGGTCGTCACACGCCTTTTTTCAAAGGTTATAAACCCCAATTTTATATTAGAACCACTGATGTTACCGGCGAAGTTGAACTGCCGGCTGACACCGAAATGGTCATGCCCGGGGATACGATTAAGTTTAAAGTAAAATTACTCCAGCCAGTGGCGATGGAAGAAGGCATGCGTTTTGCTATCCGTGAAGGGGGTAAAACGGTTGGAGCCGGAGTAGTGACAAAGATCGCAAAATGAAGATACGAAATACGAAACTATACAAAAATACAAAAAACAAAAAACACAAAAATTTTTAATTTCGTATTTTCGTAACCTTTTTCGTAATTTCGTATAGAAAATCATGACCAAGAGCACTTCAAAAACTACATCAACTACAGCCAAAAAAGAGGCGCCGGAAACCAAAGAGACGGTCGAGACGAAGCAGAAAATTCGCATTCGGCTCAAGGCCTATGACCACCGGATTATTGATAAGTCGGCCCGCAAAATCATTGAAACCGCGGAGCGAACCGGCGCGGTCGTGACCGGACCAATCCCCTTGCCGACCGAAAAGAATAAAGTCACGGTTTTGAAGTCGCCTTTTATTCACAAAGACAGCCGCGAGCAGTTTGAGATGCGGATTCATAAAAGATTGATTGATGTTTACGAGCCGTCAGCCAAAACTATTGATTCGCTGATGAGCCTGGATTTACCGGCTGGTGTTGACATTGAAATAAAAACTTAAAAATAGTTAACTAACAACTACCAACTTAATTTAAGTCAGGATAATACCTTTCGACTTCGCTCAGGGTGTTTCCGGACAAAAGGTTTACTGATGCGTGCAATCTTAGGTAGAAAAATTGAGATGACCAGAATATTTGATAAACAGGGTCAGGAGATCCCTGTCACTTTGATTGAGGTTAAAGAAAATGTGGTCACTGGGATTAAAACGGCTAATAAAGAGGGCTTTTCGGCGATTCAGCTGGCCGCGGGCGAAAAAAAACGTCTGAATAAGCCGGAAAAGGGTCAATTTGATCGCATGAAGATCAAGCCGGCGAAGGTTTTTGAGGTTAAATCCGAGCAGAAATACCAAATTGGCGATCGATTAAAACCTGATATTTTCCATGAAGGCGAAAAAATCAATATCTCTGGGGTGTCAAAAGGTAAGGGATTTGCGGGCACGGTCAAGCGGCACCATTTTCACCTCGGGCCAAAGACTCATGGATCCAATAATTATCGCCAACCTGGTTCTATCGGTTCAGCGTTTCCCCAAAGAGTTATTAAAGGCCGGCGAATGGCTGGTCATTTGGGTGCCAAGAACGTGACGACTAAAAATCTCGAAGTGGTCAAAATCATTCCTGAGAAATCCTTAATATTTCTACGCGGCGCTGTGCCTGGACCGCGACACACTTGGGTCAAATTATGGAGTCCAAATGAAGCTTAAAGTTTATACCCCGGCCGGAGAAACCAAAGAAACAGTAACTTGCTCTGATAAGATTTTTAGCCTGTCGCTCAACCCAAAACTTTTAAGCCAAGTTGTCAAAAAAGAACTGGCTAACTGGCGTCAGCCGATTGCTCATACCAAAGACCGCAGTGAAGTCCAGGGCGGCGGCCGAAAACCTTTCCGTCAAAAAGGTACTGGTAGCGCCCGGGCCGGCTCCACGCGTTCGCCAATTTGGATTGGCGGGGGCGTGGTTTTTGGGCCAAGAAAAACCCGCAATTTCCAAAAGCGTGTTCCTCGAAGAATGAGTCAGCAGGCCTTGAGGATGGCTTTGTCTCTTAAGGCCAAAGCCAACCAGTTAATTGTCGTGACGAAATTTGATTTTGGCCAAATTAAAACCAAAGCGGTCCAAAGTTTTTTTGAAAAATTGCCGATCAAAGAAGGAAGAATCTTAATTTTTTTAGCCAAGACCAATGTTAATTTAGAGCTTTCAACCGCCAATTTGGCTTACGTCAAGACGGTTCACGTTTCCGGGTTGAATCTCAGGGATTTATTAAATTATGATTATCTGGTCACGGATAAAGAAGGTTTAAAGGCCTTGGAAAAATTGCTAGCCGGGAAGGAAGCCTAAATGGATGTTTTAGTTCGACCCCAAATCACCGAAAAAGCGATGAAAGATATCAGTCAGGGTAAATATGTTTTTCAAATTAATCCCCACGCTAATAAAGTTCAAGTGGCGCGGGCCATCGAAGATTTATACAAAGTCAAAGTTCAGAGTGTCAATATTATCCGCATTCACGGAGAAGAAAAAGTTGTCCGCGGTCGCTTTAAGGCGAAAATTAAAGAGGTGAAAAAGGCAATCGTGACGCTAAAAAAAGGTCAAAAAATACCTGGATTTGAAGAGAAGTGATCCAATGAAGCACTTTCCACTAATCTATTATTCACGAATGATCACGAATAAATCATAAGAATAAAAATTAGTGATGATTAGTGAATAGTAAAATTAGTGGAGTGGAATTCAAATTATGATAAAACAATACAAACCCACAACCCATGGTCAGCGGAAAATGTCAGTCGTGGATTTTTCGATCCTGACTCAAAAGCGGCCGGAAAAAGGTCTGACCGAAGCCCAAAAGCGCGGCTCAGGTCGTGACCAGACCGGTCAGATTAGTGTTCGGCATCAGGGCGGCGGCTCAAAGCGTCAGTATCGGATCTTAGGCTCACTTGAGATGAAGAGAGATGTTCCGGCCAAAATCCTCAACCTTGAATACGATCCCAATCGGACCGCGTTTTTGGCGTTGGCGAAATTCGCTGACAAAAGTAAAATGTACATCCTCGCCTGGGAGGGGGTGCAGGCCGGTCAAACCGTGATGGCGCAAGATAAGGCGGAAATTAAACCCGGCAATCGTTTAAGATTAGACAATATTCCCAATGGCATTGGTATTTTTGATCTGGAAATCAAACCTGGTCAAGGCGGCAAATTAGTTCGCTCAGCCGGAGCATCGGCCGCAATTGTCGCTAAAGAAGGGGATTGGGTCCAAGTCAAGATGCCTTCAGGTGAAGTCCGGAGACTACCAAAAAACAATTGGGCCACGATCGGTCAAGTCTCCAATATCAGTCATTCGGCCCAAAGAATGGGTAAAGCCGGCCGGGTCCGTCATCTAGGGATAAGGCCATCGGTGCGGGGAAAGGCAATGCATCCTGATGCCCATCCGCACGGCGGCGGCGAGGGCGTCAATCCGATTGGTTTGAAATATCCGAAAACCCCCTGGGGCAAACACGCCTTGGGCGTTCGGACTAGAAAAAAGCACAAATATTCTGATAAAATGATTGTTCAGAGGAGAAAGAAATAACATGGCAAGATCACTTAAAAAAGGTCCCTATGTCGATGAAAATTTAATCAAGAAATTGGCCAAGGTCAGAAAAGGTGATCAAACCGTTATTAAAACCTGGGCGCGAGATTCAGTAATTTCACCGGAAATGGTGGGTTTCAGAATCGGAATTCATAACGGTCGAGAACATATCCCGGTTTTAATGGTTGAAGATATGGTGGGTCATAAATTGGGCGAATTCGCCCCGACCCGGAAATTTATTAAACATGGTGGTCGGATTGCCCGCGAAGAAGAACAAGCCGAAGCTCAAAAAGCCGCTCAAGCGGTCGAGAAAGCCGAATCACCGGAAAAGCAACCGGTTGAGAAAAAGGAATAAAAATGGCTGAAATACGCTCTCTAAAACAATCCAAAAATGTATCGGCGGCTAAGGCAAAACCGGATCAAAAAAAACCGGCCAAAGTCTTACCAGATTTAATCATCAAAAGTCGATTTGTGAGAATGGCGCCGCGTAAAATTCGGCTGGCTTCAAAACCTTTTATTGGCAAAGATTTGGAGAGCGCCTTGAGCGCCTTAATGTTTGTTCCGAAACGCGCCAGCCGACCTTTGGCGCTGGTTTTAAAAAACGGCTTGGCTCGGGCTAAAGATAAAGAGATGGATAAAATTTGGATTAAAAATATTATCGTTGACGAGGGACCCAAATTAAAAAGGCGAAGAATTATTCATCGGGGTCGGGCCACCGCCATTCTTAAGAGAATGTCCCATATCACCGTTGTCCTGACGGCCGACGGAAATCCGAAATCCCAAATCCGCCCGCTGCGCGAGGCAAACAATCCTAAACAAATAGCAAATAAACAAAATCCAAAATTAAGAAAATGATAAAAATATTTTATTTAGAATTTAGAAATTGTAATTTAGAATTTAAAGCGACGATAGGAGCGCCAAGTGGGTCATAAAGTTAATCCCGTGAGTTTTAGGTTACAACTGAATAAAGATTGGCAATCCAAATGGTTTAGCCAGCGAAATTTTGCCCAAAATCTAGGCGAAGACATTGAAATTCGCCAAGTTTTAGCCAAACGCTTCGGGAAACTGGCGGGGGTCGGTAAAGTCGAAATTATCCGGTCCCAAGATACGATTAAAATTGTCATCCACACTTCTAAACCGGGTATCCTTATAGGGCGCAGCGGCCAAGGCATTAATGATTTACGACTTTTTCTCGTTAAAAATTGTTCAAAATTGCGCCAGCCAAAAACCGGCCTGCCAGCCAAAAAAATCGAAATTGAAATTATGGAAATAAAAAACCCCAATCTCTGCGCTGAAATAGTCGCCCAACAAGTGGCCTTACAAATTGAGAAAAGAATGGCCTACAAACGGGCGATCAAGCAGGCAATTACTAAGGCTATCGAGGCCAAGGCCCGAGGCGTCAAGATTGCGGTCGCTGGCCGGCTCGGAGGCTCAGAAATTGCCCGGCGCGAGCACTACGGCGCGGGTTCGGTCCCTTTGGGCCGCTTGCGGGCAGACATTGATTTTGCCCACATTGACGCCTTAACCACCTATGGAATCATCGGCGTCAAGGTTTGGATATTTAAGGGTGATAAATTGGAAGCCGAAGCCGGGTCAGAAGAAGGTAAATGATGCTTATTCCTCGAAAATTAAAACATCGAAAAGTCAGCCGGGGAAAGATGCGTGGCGTTTCCAGTCGAGGAAGTAAACTTGCTTTTGGCAATTATGGTCTTAAAGCCCAAGGTCGAGCTTGGGTTAGTGCCCGCCAAATTGAAGCCGCCCGCCGGGCAATTACCCATTATATTTTGCGAGGAGGGGAAGTTTGGACGAGAATTTTTCCTGATAAGCCCGTCACCAAAACTGCGGCCGAAACCGGTATGGGTGGGGGTAAAGGCACCCTCGACCATTTTGTGGCGGTGGTGACGCCAGGTCGGATTCTTTTTGAGATGGGCGGGGTTTCTGAGAGCGTTGCCCGTGAAGCGTTAAGATTGGCTTCCCACAAACTAAATATCGCCACCAAATTTGTAAAAAGGTAAAGATGAAAAAAACTGTGGTGTTAAAAGAATTGAGGAGTAAGGATACCAAATCGCTTTTCTCAGAGTTGGCAATTTCTCGAAAGAAACTATCAGAACTGCGTTTTAAGGCAAGTTTTCGGAAAATCAAGAATTATAAAGAAATTAATTTCGAGCAAAAAAAGATCGCCCGAATTTGGACAATTCTTTCCGAGAAGGCGTTACAAGAATTAAAAGATAAAGAGGCAAAAAATGTCAGCTAAAGCAAAAAAAACTCTAAAAGCCGTGGTCCTGCAAGATAGTTTGAATCAGACGGTTAAGGTGAGGGTCAACTTAATAAAAATTAACTCCCTTTATCAGAAAAGATATGTGACCAGCCGCCAATATTTGGTGCATACCGAAGAACCGATCAAAAAAGGCGACCAGGTTTTAATCCAAGAGTGTCGACCGCTTTCTAAAAGAAAATCTTGGAAAATCGTGCCCAGTAAAGGAAAAAAATGATTCAATCATATTCACGTTTGCACGTGGCGGACAATACTGGGGCCAAGGAAGTGATGTGTATTCGCGGATTGTCTTCAAGACGAAAAGCGGGTTTAACGATTGGCGATATTATTATTGGCACGGTCAAAGTCGCAACCCCCCAGGGGACGGCGAAAAAGAAAGAGGTTGTCCGCGCCGTGATTGTTCGCAGCAACAAAGAGGTCAAAAGAGGGGATGGCACCACGATTAGATTTGATGATAATGCGGTGGTTTTAATCAACCCCGATAAAACGCCCCGAGGCACCCGGATATTCGGGCCAGTGGCCAGAGAATTGCGAGATTCGGGATTTGGTCGGATCGTCTCAATGGCAACGGAGGTTTTGTGAAATTGAAAAAAGGCGACACAGT